>Ga0182747_1003107_pt1 | contig 11347 bp, 10 predicted proteins | sample eDN3rd30CBELigBY_FD_128526 | JGI IMG/M metagenome (GOLD analysis project Ga0182747, IMG submission 128526) | Enriched backyard soil microbial communities from Emeryville, California, USA - eDNA 3rd pass 30_C BE-Lig BY (version 2) (version 2) | ecosystem: Environmental > Terrestrial > Soil >...
AAAAAGCCAACCGGCTTTTTGATCCGGTTGGCTTTGACTATTCATTTTATTTGTTTTAATAGAGTAATTAATGTTGTTCGTTCTTGTTCTGTCAGCCCAACGAGTGGGAGCCTTACTGACCCGACATCTAATCCTGATACCTGTAAAGCCGTTTTTACAGGAGCAGGACTCGGAGCAGCAAATAACCCTTGCATAATTGGGAGAAGCTGTTGATGCATTTTAGCAGCCTTTTCGTTTTCACCATTAAAAAAAGCTTTAACCATTTCCTGCAGTTGATTCCCAATAACGTGAGATGCAACCGAAATTACACCTACCCCGCCAATAGAAAGCACAGGGATTGTCATACTGTCATCCCCACTATATAAAACAAAATCATCATCTGTATTAGCAACGATATGTGTCATTGCATTAAGATCACCGCTTGCTTCCTTAACTGCAACAATATTTGCTATCTTTGATAATCGAATAATCGTATCAGGATGGATATTAACTGCAGAACGGCCTGGTATGTTGTAAACCATTACCGGCAAGGAGGTTGCTTCTGCAACAGCCTTGAAATGCTGATAAAGGCCTTCTTGATTTGGTTTATTATAATAAGGAGCAACAATCATTATTGCATCCACTCCAAGCTGCTCAGCTTTTTTTGTTAATTCAATGGATGCATAAGTATTATTGCTTCCTGTTCCAGCTATTACTGGAATGCGCTTATTTACTACTTTAACAACATGATCAAATAATGCCAGTTTTTCTTCCTTAGACAAGGTTGGAGATTCACCAGTGGTCCCAGCAATTACTAGGGATTCTGTTCCATTTTCAATTAAATAATTCACTAATTGCGTGGTTTTAGCAAAGTCAATATGTCCTTTTTTATCAAAGGGAGTTACCATTGCCGTCGAAACTCGCCCGAAATGAACCATATTTCTACTCCTCTCAATACCATCAAGCATAATTAAATCCACAATTCATCTTAGGGATTTACTATTCATTTGAAGATAACTTTTATAAATCAGTAATATTAAATTCTACTGATTCATCTTCTAACTGAAAGGCATCATGAAGGGCATTAACCGATTTAACTAAATCATCCTGCTTTACAAGTACCCAAATCGTAGTATGACTATCTGCAGATTGTAATATACGAATCCCATAATCCGATAAAGCCGTCACGATTTTGGAGGTAACACCAGGGACACCGGCAATTCCTGCACCAACAACAGAAACCTTAGCACAATGACGCTCAACGACGGGGTCATTGCCTAATTCATTTAGAACTGTAATTGCACGATCCGTCATTTCTTCCGTAACTGTATAGATTACACCATTAGGAGAAATATTGATAAAATCTACACTGATGCCTTCATTGGCCATCGCCTTAAATACTTCAGCCTGCAAGTAATATTGATCCTTTTTTGCAAAGACTTTAATTTGGGTAACATTTGAAACATGAGCGATTCCGGTAACAACACGTTCCTTTATATCACTGCCACGATTATTTTTATTTATGGATGTGACCAATGTTCCTAAATTATCTGAATAGGTTGAACGAATCCGGATTGGCACTTTTGCCTGCATAGCGATTTCAACCGCCCTAGGGTGAATGACCTTTGCACCTTGATAAGCCATATTACACACTTCTGTGTAAGTTACAACAGATAGTGGTCTTGCATTTTCAGCAATACGCGGGTCTGCTGTCATAATTCCTTCCACATCTGTAAAAATATCAATATACTCAGCATTTAGGGCAGCTCCTAAGGCAGCCGCTGAAGTGTCACTTCCACCCCGGCCAATGGTTGTCATATCACCATTATTTGCCGCACCTTGAAAGCCTGCTACCACGACAACATCATTACTTTCTAACTCACTAAGCAACCGATCACATTGCATATCAATAATTTTTGCATTTGTATGGTCATTGTTTGTACGGAAACCTGCTTGTGCACCAGTTAATGATACAGCACTAATTCCGCTCTCAAGCAACATATTCACAAACACAACACTAGATATAACTTCACCACATGACAATAATAAATCATGTTCGCGTTTTGAAATTTTACTTAAATTTCCACCGACTAAAGAAAGTAATGAATCTGTTGCATAAGGGTCACCTTTTCTTCCCATCGCGGAAACTACAACTACCACTTTATAGCCATCTGCTAAAGCTTTTTCGATATGGCTCTGAGCATATTTTCTGCTTTCTTCATCTTTTACAGATGTACCGCCAAATTTTTGAACAATAATTTTCATGGTGACACAAAAACCTGCCTTTGTGATGTAACTTTATTTTACAATACCTAATTTCACTAAACTTTCTGCGATTTGGACAGAGTTCCAAGCTGCTCCTTTAAGCAAGTTATCAGAGACAACCCACATATGAAAACCACGAGATTCATCGAGGTCCTTTCTAATTCGACCGACAAAAACATCATTTTTCCCAACGCAATTTGCAGGCATTGGATATAATTGATTTTCTGGATCATCTTGTAAAATAATACCTGGAGCATCCTTTAATAATGCTTTAATGTCATTCGCACTAACATCATCCGCTTCAATTTCAAAATAAACTGACTCAGAATGACCAACTGCTACAGGAAGTCGAACGCAAGTTGCAGAAACCTGTAACTCTGGTAAGTGCATGATTTTTTTAGTTTCATTAATCATTTTCATCTCTTCAAATGTATATCCGTTATCTTGAAATTTATCGATTTGTGGAATCGCGTTAAAAGCAATTTGATAGTGATTTTTATCTGATTTCACTGGTAAAATCTTTGGTTCATATGCTTCTTCGTTTAAGATTGACTGAGTTTGCTGCATTAATTCCTCGACAGCTGCTGCACCTGAACCGGAGACAGCTTGATAAGTGGAGACGATAACTTTCTTTAAACCAAATTGTTGACGAATTGGCTCAAGGGCAACAACCATTTGAATGGTGGAACAATTTGGGTTAGCAATAATCCCATTATGTTGATGAAGGTCTTCTTCGTTCACTTCTGGTACAACTAAAGGTGTATTCTCATCCATTCTAAAAGCGCTAGTGTTGTCCACCACGATCGCACCGCGCTTAACTGCTTCTGGACCAAGCTCCTTTGATACACTACCGCCTGCACTAAAAAGGGCTATCTCAACGCCTTCAAAACTCTCAGGCTTTGCTTCTTCAATCGTATATTCTTGACCATTAACATCTACTTTTTTACCTGCTGAACGTGCTGAAGATAATAGGGTAAGTTTTCTGATTGGGAAGTTCTCTTTCATTAATGTTTGTATCATTTGTTGTCCGACTGCTCCTGTTGCTCCAACAACAGCAACGTGATATCCATTTTGTTGAGTCATTACTAGTTTTCCCCTTCCATACTCATCGTTGTACATAACTGGTTATATACTTTAAAAGGAAATCGCCTGTATAAAGCATCCAGCATGTTATTAATAATTTTTTATTTCTCATCAGTGGGTTGAATCTTCCCACTGATGATAGAATAATTTATTTTAACATATTCCTTAAAAGAAATAACCTATTTTGATGAATGAAGGAATTATTAGTCAGAATCTTTATACCTTTCTACTAATACAGGTTGAATTTGTTTCCCTTCGATAGCTGCTTCAACTGTTTCTGTGAGCAATGTCATTCTTGCAACCATTGAATTTGGTTTTTTAATTGGATCATCCTGCCCATATGGAATAAAGTATATATTCTTGGTAGCCATTAATCTCATTAAATTTACTCCATTTAAACCGAGTGCATCATTTGTTGAAATCCCCAGCACCACTGGTTTTAAGTTACGCAGTGTTGCTTTTGCTGCCATTAATACTGGACTATCGTTCATGGCATTCGCAAATTTACTCATTGATACCCCTGTTAAAGGAGCAATTACCATACAATCCAAAGGAATTTTTGGTCCGAGCGGCTCTGCTTTTACAATGGAGTCGATCACTTTGTTTCCTGTTAAATCTTCAATTCTTTGGATCCAATCTTCTCCTTTTCCAAAGCGGGTATCTGTATTTTTAACCGTAAAAGTAACGACAGGCATTACCTCTGCACCGGCTTGAACTAACTTTTCAATTTCTGGGAATACTGCATCATACGTACAATGAGAGCCGGTTAAGCCAAAGCCAATTCTTTTACCTTTTAAACTCATTTCACTTTCCCCTTTCGCTTTCTTAAATCATCTTGAAGCAGTTGGGCAAGAACATTGGCCAAAATTTGACCCGCCGTTTTTGGAGCGACAATCCCAGGCAGCCCCGGTGCAAGCAATGCTTTAATCCCTCTTTTTTCAGCATAACGAAAATCAGTACCTCCTGGCTTGGAGGCCAAGTCAATAATGAGCGTATGTGAAGGCATTTTTGAGATAACCATCGCTGTTACGATCAAATGTGGTGCTGTGTTTATTAAAATATCAGTGTCTTTTACTTCATTAACTAGATTATTTAAATGGAATGGTGTCAATCCCATCTCAGTTATCCGAGCTATATGCTCACTTTTCCTTGCTCCCACCTTAACTTTTGCTCCTAGTGCAGCAAAGGTTCTTGCCACACTCATCCCCACTCTCCCTAAGCCTAGAACCGCAATATTTGACCCATGTATGGTAAAGTCGGTATGTTGAATCGCCATCATTATTGTCCCTTCAACCGTTGGAATTGAATTGTAGATGGCCACATCATCCCTTTCAAATAATTGTATAAGAGTTCGTTTAGCTTCCTTAGTAATTCCATTTAAGTAGGGATTGCTAATTCCGGAATAAACCGTACAATGTTCGGGGGTCTTTGCAAGCAAATCCCCTGTCAAAATAACCTTTTCATTAGAAAAGATTGTTTCTACCTGACCTTCTAAATTTGTACCGGGTACTGGCAGGATAAGGTTATCCATATTTGAAAAATCGACTTCATCCAACTTTTCCTTGACCGCACCTGTAAATGCGTGATCAAGTTGCTCAAAACCAATAAGCGATAATCTCGCATCTAATTCGGTTAACTTGCGGATGATTTCCAGCTGTCTGGCATCCCCGCCAATCACGGCAATCTGCATCCCTGTCAGCATGAAAACATTCACCTTCTTTTTTTAAAAATCCTACTAAGAGAATCCTTTTCTATATATCACTCCACCATCTTATGTCGGTTCTCTTCATTCGGTGAGTTTTCCATACGTACTAAATAAAAAAGCCCAAGCAAGATGAATCTTGCTTGGGCCTCCATGGGCTTGCGTGTATTAATCCTCGTCTGGTACATCGATAATGATCATATCAGAGCCTATTTTTTTTATATGATGCCACGGAACCCTAATTTCTTCCCCTTGTTTTCGAAAACCAAACCATTTTATAGAAGGAATAAGCAGTGCCTGAATTTGGCCTGTCCCTTCATTAATTTCTAAATCAGTTTGTCCGAGTACTCCCATTCGTTCGGCCTTTTTTACATCAACAATTTCTTTCCCGCTTAATTCACTCAATCTCAATGCAAATGCCCCCCTTCCTTTCCACCTTACTAATAGTCTATAGGAGGAAGTCCTTATTTAGACTAAAGAAAAGATTTTAGAACTTAGTGGTGAAGTTTTCCTATATAAAAAGAGGTATCCATCTAAATGGAATACCTCTTCTTTTTATGCCAGTTTATTAGGAAATTCTCCGTCTGGGCTTATCAAAGTGACAGAATATTTATCTGTAAAGATATTTCTTGCCATTTCATCGACTCCGTTTTTTGTAACCGAATCAATCTGTTCAATTATTTCATCAAGTGAACGATGACGTTTTAATAAAAGTTCATTTTTTCCATTACGGCTCATCCGGCTATTTGTGCTTTCAAGACTTAGCATCAAGCTGCCTTTTAGCTGCTCTTTGCTATTCGTTAATTCCTTTTCAGTAATTCCATCTCGCTTCAATGTATTAAGTGTTTCTTGAATGGTATCAAATAATACATTCAGCTGCTTCGCACCAGTCCCACCGTATACTGTTACAATACCACTATCTTGGTAAGCAGAATGGTAGGAGAATACTGAATATGCTAAGCCCCGTTGTTCGCGAACCTCTTGGAACAATCTTGAGCTCATACTGCCGCCTAAAATATTATTTAAAGTAATCAGGCTGTAAATATCTTCATGGCCGACCTTTAATCCTTCATAACCTATACATAAATGGGCCTGTTCTGTTTCTTTTTTCCGCGAGATTTGATTCGAATGAAAAGTAGGAATATTTTCAGTAACTTGACTGTTACCACCTTTATAGGAACCAAAATACTTTTCAACTTCTTTAATAAATGCATCAGTAACATTTCCTGCAATTGAGATGACCACATTTTCTGGAGTATATCTCTCATGAATGTATTCTTTTAGAGTTTCTCCAGTAAATGTATTAAGTATTTCTTCTGTCCCTAGAATCGGATAGCCTAATGGATGGTCTCCAAAAACAGCCCTGCTCAATAAATCATGAACGATATCATCAGGGGTATCTTCATACATTTTTATTTCTTCTAAAACTACATTTCTCTCTTTGTTTAATTCCTCTTCCACAAATGTGGAATTGAAGAACATATCTGCGAGCACATCTAGTGCAAATTGGGAATGAGTATCAAGAACTTTAGCATAATAGCATGTATATTCCTTAGATGTAAATGCATTCACCTGTCCGCCAATGCTATCAAAGGATTCAGCTATTTCCTTCGCAGATCTCGTGGTGGTGCCTTTAAAGAACATATGCTCAAGAAAATGGGATATCCCATTGTTCTCGGGGTTCTCATCTCTTGAACCAGTACCAATCCAAACACCAATTGCTACCGAACGTACGGTAGGAATATTTTCTAAAACAATTCTTACGCCATTTTGGCAAGTGTATTTATTAATCATCGACTTCCTCCAGTCTATAAACAAAGCAGCTACTTCTCCATCTTACATTATACTTATAATGTTGTATTTTCTCCAATTTCCAGTATTTCTTACGTTAAAATTATTCCACTCTTTCTTCGCTCATCAACTCAGAAACTGTTCCGATTTTTAAATTCTTTTGTTTAATTTGAGTGATTAAGCGATCAAGTGATTTTGCAGTAGACTCAGTTGGATGCATAAGAACCATTGAACCATTATCAATTTTTGACATGACACGGGAAATCAGCTGATCTGGAGATGGTTTTCTCCAATCAACCGTATCAACCGTCCACATAACCGTCTTCATTTTATATTCAGCAGCCACTTTTATTGTTTCATCCCGATAACTGCCACTAGGCGGGGCAAACCAAATACATTTCTTACCGGTAGCAGCTTCAATAATTTCGTTGGTTTTTTGAATTTGTTCTCTGGCCCTGCTAGCTGTTAATTGCTTCATATCAGGGTGAGAATAAGAATGATTACCGACTTCATGTCCAGAAGTAACGATCAATTTAGCGAGTTCAGGGTTTTTCTTAGTCCAATTTCCTTCCAGAAAAAAACTAACCGAAACATTTTGCCTTTTTAATGCAGCAAGCATTTCTGATAAATATTCATTACCCCAGGCCACATTAATAATAAAAGCTACCATTGGTTTATCAGGATTCCCTTTATAAATAGGGGATGGCGGTAAATCATTAAGGTGCACCTTAGGCTTAATCTCGGTGAAGACGAGTTTCTTTTCATTAAAAACACCTTTGCTTTTCATATTTTTATATGATGCAGCAATGTCAACCTCACGTCCATTATAGCCTGGAATTGCTTTCCAAACCCTGTCTATAGTTGCATCTTTAGGCGATATTTCATATGTAGGAGCATTTTTAATAATGCTTTGATAAAGAGGGTCTGATTCTTTTACTGCTGGCAAAGATGATTCCATTTTAAAAGATAAATATTTGCTAACAAATGGATTACTTACCGCGATCCATCCGGCTACACATATGATTATAATGAAATAAACCTTTTTCATCTAACTTTCCCCCTTTCCATAAAGATTATGTAAAGAAAGGACAAGGTAGAACTGTCGGTTTAATACAACTAATGCTATTATAAGAAGAAAAAAGGAACATGTTTAACAAATCGAAAAAGCCAGGGTAAGGACCCTGACTCATCATTCTAAACTCTTACGATTTGTTTTCTTCTGCCTTTTCACGTTGTTCTTTTAAAACAGCTTTTCGGGAAAGGTTCACACGACCTTGTTTATCAATTTCAGTTACCTTAACTAAAAGTTCGTCCCCTATTTTTACAACATCCTCGACCTTACCAACACGTTCTTCAGCAAGTTCAGAAATATGCACAAGACCATCTTTCCCAGCAAAGATTTCTACAAAGGCTCCAAATTTTTCAATTCGTTTCACCTTACCAAGATACAATTCACCTACTTGGACCTCACGAACAATATCTTCGATGATCTTCTTGGCTTTTTGGTTCATTTCTTGATTTGTTGAGGCGATAAATACTGTACCATCTTGCTCAATATCAATCTTAACACCAGTTTCCTCAATAATCTTATTGATTTGTTTTCCACTTGGTCCAATAACATCACGAATTTTATCTGGATTGATTGTCATCGTTAAGATTTTTGGTGCAAATTGTGAAAGCTCTGTTTTTGGTTCAGAAATTGTGGCTAACATTGAATCCAAAATATGCATTCTGCCAACTTTGGCTTGTTGAAGAGCTTCTTCTAATATCTCACGGGATAGTCCTTCAATCTTAATATCCATTTGAAGGGCAGTAACCCCTTTAGCTGTACCTGCCACCTTAAAATCCATATCTCCAAGATGATCTTCCATTCCTTGGATATCTGATAATACGGTATAGTGTTCACCTGATTTAACGAGACCCATTGCAATTCCGGCAACAGGTGCTTTAATCGGCACTCCAGCATCCATCATCGCTAATGTACTTGCACAAATACTTGCCTGTGACGTAGAACCATTGGATTCAAGCACTTCAGATACAAGACGAATGGTGTATGGGAAATCCTTCTCAGACGGTACAATTGGTTCAAGCGCACGCTCTCCAAGTGCACCATGACCAATTTCACGACGACCCGGACCACGAATTGGACCTGTTTCACCAACACTGAAGGAAGGGAAGTTATAATGGTGCATAAAGCGTTTCTCTTCTTCAATACCGAGACCATCAAGAATTTGTACGTCACCCATTGCCCCAAGAGTACAAATGCTGAGCGCTTGAGTTTGACCACGTGTGAACAGACCAGAACCATGTGTACGAGGTAAAATACTAATCTGTGAAGAAAGCGGACGGATTTCATCGATTTTACGGCCATCAGGACGAACCTTTTCAACTGTAATTAAACGGCGGACTTCACCTTTAACAATCTTGTCCAATATTTGCTTAACTTGTTTCAGATCTTCATCTGTTGCTTCTTGTTCTTCAAATTTAGCAATTACTCGGTTTTTCACCTCTTTAATGGCATCTTCACGGGCATGCTTCTCTTGAACCTGAATAGCATTTACCATATCAGCTTCACACATTTCCCTCACTTCAGCCTCGAGGTCCTTATCAATCTCATAAAGAGTTATTTCTCTTTTTGGCTTGCCTATTTCAGCGACAATTTTTTCTTGGAATTCAATGAGGCGCTTAATCTCATCATGACCAAACATAATCGCTTCAAGCATGGTTTCCTCAGGAACCTCTAATGCCCCTGCTTCAACCATATTAATGGCATCTTTCGTACCGGCTACTGTTAAATGTATATCACTTTTTTCAGCTTGCTCAACGGTTGGATTAATGACAAATTCATTATTCACCCGACCAACAACAACGCCAGCAATCGGTCCTTCAAATGGGATATCCGAAGTGCTTAGTGCTAATGACGAACCAAACATTGCAGCCATTTCTGTTGAACAGTCTTGATCCACACTCATGACAATACTAATAACCTGAACATCATTACGGAACCCATCAGCAAATAGTGGACGAATAGGTCTGTCAATCAGTCGGCTTGCTAAGATTGCCTTTTCACTTGGACGGCCTTCACGTTTAATGAAGCCCCCTGGAATTTTACCAACTGCATACAAACGTTCTTCATAGTTAACAGTTAATGGGAAAAAGTCTAAGTTTTTAGGTTCTTTTGATGCTGTTGCCGTACTCAATACTGCTGTGTCCCCATAACGAACTAGGACAGCACCGTTTGCCTGTTTGGCTAATTGTCCAATTTCGACGGTTAATTTACGACCTGCCCAAACAATGGAATACTCATGTTTCAATTGTTCCATATTTTTACCCCTCTCTATCTAAATCACTTAGGAGGATGAAGCGAAAATTTCTACCCTCGCTGTAATCATCATTCTAAACTAATATTAAAAAGCTTAAAAAGCTTATATTATCAATGCAAATCACCTTATTAGTATGCACAAAAAAGTCCTGACTTAAAAATATGTATAAAAAATTCTTTTTTTAGCTGTAAGCTTTTTTAGCCTAATAAAAAAGCGGGAATAATCCCGCTTCTGTAAACTAACGACGTAGACCAAGCTTATTAATTAACACACGGTAACGTTGAACATCTTTGTTACGTAGGAATGTTAAAAGATTACGACGTTTACCAACCATTTTCAAAAGACCGCGACGTGAGTGGTGATCTTTCTTATGAGTACGTAAGTGCTCATTCAAATTGTTGATTGATTCTGTAAGGACAGCGATTTGAACTTCTGCAGATCCAGTGTCGCTTTCATGAGTTTTAAACTCATTGATAAGTTCATTTTTACGTTCTTGAGTGATTGCCATCCGAATTCACCTCCTAAATTTTACAAATCCCCTGATACCGAGCAAGCGTTGGTGATTCGTCTTGCCAAGTAGAGGTTATTTTTAATACGTTAATAAGAATACAACTTTTTACGCCAAAAAGCAAGGATATAACGAAGTTTATTGTAGGAAAAACACCTTTTAAGACGATAATTAAGAAGAATGTCTGATTTCCTCTTCAGGCGCGAACGGATCACTGGCACTCCCGGGAGCCTCCTGCTCCAATCAACTTGGCTATAGTAACCGATAACCTAGCTTATTTGTTAAAGTAATTGAGTGAATTTTGCTTATCTCGTTCAATTTGCGCGACTAGCTCTTGAATTCCTGAAAATTTTTGTTCATTACGTAAGTGGAGATGCCATTCAATAATCACTTCTTCACCATAGATATTTTCATTAAAATCAAATAAGTGGACTTCCACGGAAGGTAGGAGTGCATCTTTATTAAATGTAGGTTTATAGCCAATATTACATACGCCAGCATACCATTTTGAACGTACCTTCATTCGAACGGCATAAACACCAACAGGCGGCATAATATAATCATCATTTAAATCTACATTCGCAGTAGGAAAACCAATCGTCCGGCCTCGTTTATCACCATGGATGACGATGCCTGATGTTGTATAATATCGGCCTAAAAGTGAATAGAGTTCATTGGTCCTGCCTTCTTTAAGCA
>Ga0182747_1003108_pt1 | contig 11346 bp, 10 predicted proteins | sample eDN3rd30CBELigBY_FD_128526 | JGI IMG/M metagenome (GOLD analysis project Ga0182747, IMG submission 128526) | Enriched backyard soil microbial communities from Emeryville, California, USA - eDNA 3rd pass 30_C BE-Lig BY (version 2) (version 2) | ecosystem: Environmental > Terrestrial > Soil >...
GATGCCTCGGCGGAAGTCCTTCGTCTCGTGAGCCGCGATCTCGATCGTCATGCGGCCCTTGCCGCTCATCAGCGGCAATACCCCACCGCAGCCGAATAACGGCAACCGCGGAGATACGGCCATGAGCGCCAAGCTGAACCACGCCGGCGACGATCTCGACCAGAATCACGAGATCAACGTCACACCGTTCATCGATGTGATCCTCGTGCTGCTCATCATCTTCATGGTGGCCGCACCGCTGGCGACGGTGGACATCGCCGTCGATCTGCCGGCTTCCACCGCGCAGCCGCAGCCGCGTCCGGAGAAGCCGCTGTATCTCACGGTGAAAAACGACCTGTCCCTCGCGCTGGGCGACAACATGGTGGCCCGCGAGACGCTGGGCTTCACGCTCGACCAGGCCGCGTCCGGCAACAAGGAGACGCGCATCTTCCTGCGCGCAGACAAGGCCGTGCCCTATGGCGAGTTGATGGAAGTGATGAACCTGCTGCGGGGAACCGGCTATCTGAAGATCGCCCTCGTCGGCCTGGAGAAGCCGTCAGCACCATGATGGACAACGGCGTCATCGACTGGAAAGAAGTCACACGCTGGTCGCTCTGCGGCGCGGCCATCCTCTGCGCGCATATGAGCGTCGCAGCCGCCGTGATGAACTGGCCGCAGCCGGTGTCAGCGGAACCGGCCGCCGCCCTCGTGATCGAGCTTGCCGAACTGCCGGCTTCGCCTCCCGCGCCTGAAACGGAACTGGCACCCGGTCCCCCGCAGGAGCAGGTCGAAACCGAAGAATCCGTTGAAACCGCTGAAGTGCCGCCCGAGCCTGAGCCCGAGCCGCCCGAGCCGGAACCTGTGCCCGAGGTCGAACCCGAAAAAGAGCCGCCGCCGCCGGAAATCCTGCCGGCACCCAAGCCTGAAGTCGCGATCGCACCGCCGCCGAAGCCCCAGCCGAAGCAGCGCAAGCCGCGCCCGAAGAAACAGGTCGCGGCAGCGCCCAAGCCGATGGCCGCTCCGCCGGCCGAGCGCGCCGTCGCCCCGACTCAGGGCGCGCCGACACGCTCGAACGCCATGTCGGTCTCGACCTGGAAGGGACGGCTGTTCGCGCATCTCAACCGCCACAAGCGCCCGACCGGCGGCAGCGGCGTAGTGCGCGTGGCCTTCACCATCGATAACGGCGGCGGCGTTGTTTCCGCCCGCCTGGCGTCAAGCTCCGGCAACTCCACGCTCGATGGCGAGGCGGTTTCGCTGGTGCGGCGGTCCAGCCCGGTGCCCCCGCCGCCTTCGGACGCTGCGCGCACCATCGTCGTTCCGATCCGCTTCAACTGAACGAAGCGTCATTCCCTGCCCTTGATGAGGGATGGCGGCATCGCGGCAAGGTCATGACTTTGAAGTCATGACCTGCCGGCGCAACGAACCGGTCCCGCACAACACCGCGCGGGACCGGCGCGCCCATGAGATGCGCATTTCCGTCGTCTGCCGGTCCGGCCGCTAGAGCGGGAAATAGGACTTCAGCCACTCCCGCACGATGCCGGTCACGCGCGGATTGGATTCCGCGAACATGAAGTGATCGGCGCCATCCACCAGATGCAGTTCCACCGGCGACTTCGCGTTGCGGAACAGCTCGACCGACTCCATCGCCGGCGTCACCGAATCGCCAACCGCATGAAGCAGCAGCACCGGCCGGGGGCTGATCGCGCCGATCGCGGCTTCCGGATGAAAAAGGAACATGCCGAGCGGCGTTTCCGCCGTGAACTCCATCTGGCCGTCGCGCAGCATCGGCCGCAGCCGCTCTGGAATGGGAACGATATCGAAGCGCGACACCATCATGGATTTGCCGGTCTGCTCGCGATGGCGCACGCCCTCGCTCATCATCCCAAGGAAACGGTTCCATTGCTCCGGCGGCGGATGCTGCGTCATGAACTTGCGCGGTCCGCTGCCCCAGCCGCCCTGGCTGATAACGGCCGCGACCCGCTTGTCCTGACCGGCGGTGACGATGGCGACCGCCGCGCCAAGGCTCGCCCCGCACAGCGCGATGCGCTTGGGATCGACCTCCGGCCGGCTTTCCAGAAAGGTGATCGCATTCTGCGCATCGATCACCTCCTCCTGCGGCACGATGCGGCCCCGTTCACCCTCGCTCTCGCCGCAGCTTCGGAAATCGATCTGGAGGCAGATATATCCCCACTCGAACAGCGTCTTGCTCGCCCAGGCGCCCTGCTCGCCCTCCTTGTTGCCGCCAAAACCATGGAGCACCACGAAAGCCGGCCTCCGCTCGCCCGGCGCGATGTCCGCCGGAATATGCAGCAGGCCCGCGAGCTTGAGCCCCTCGGACATCACCGTGACCCGTTCGGCCATGAACATTCCCCCCCGATATGCTTGTTTGTACCCTCATTCATAGGCTCGCCGGTCGGGCGGCGGCAAGCGGGGTGCAAGCGGGCCGAAGGTCACGGACGCCCCGGAACGGACGCCCTTGACTCGCCGCGCGCGGCCCGCGATGGAAGCCTGAGCGCGCGGCACCTCGCCGCGACGGACAGCGGGAGGACAACGCGATGGGGCAACTTGAAGGCAAGGTGGCGGTCGTCACCGGATCGAGCGAGGGAATCGGCAAGGCCATCGCGTTGCGGTTCGTGGAGGAAGGCGCCAAGGTCGTTTTCACCGCCCGCAGCATGGACAAGCTCGAAGCGCTGGTGAAGCAGGTCAAGGACAAGGGCGGCGAGGCCATCGCCGTGCGCACCGACGTGACCGTCGAGGCCGACGTCGTCAACCTGTTCAAGGTCATCAAGGAGACCTATGGCCGGCTTGATATTCTCGTGAACAACGCCGGCATGGGCACCGGCATGCCGACCCACGAGATGCCGACCGAGCGCTGGCAGAAGATGATCGACACCAATCTCAACAGCGTCTTCATGTGCAGCCGCGAGGCGCTGAAGATCATGAAGCCGCAGAAGAGCGGCCGCATCATCATGATCGGCTCGATCTCGGCCAAGACGCCCCGCCCGAACGGCGCGCCCTATGCCACCACGAAGCACGCCATCGAGGGCCTCGCCCATTCGATCTGCCTCGACTATCGCGACGACCACATCACGGCGTCGATCGTCCGCGTCGGCTCCACGATGTCCAATTTCGTCAAGCTTCCGCACGACCAGCTCGTCGGCAAGGAATATGTGATGGAAGCCGAGACCGTCGCGGACATGATCGTGATGGTCGCCAAGCAGCGTCCGGAAGTAAATATCTACGAGATCACCATGATGCCGACCGAGCAGCGCTCCTTCATCGGGCGCGGCTGACGACGCTTCACGCCGGCGGCGGATCACCTGCCGCCGGCCCTTTCTACGGCATGCGGGCGATGGTGAAGCCGAACGGCTTCATGGCAGCATGGCGGAGACCTTCGGGCAGCACCGCGCCGATGCGCGCCGCAAGCGCCAGCGACCTCGGAAAAGCGATGACCGGCCGGTTGCGCCGCAGCCCGCGCGCCACGATGGCGGCGGCCCGCTCCGCGGACATTTCCAGCGGCTTCCAGCCGGAATACCGGGCCGACATCGGCGACGTCACGAAGCCCGGACAGATCACGGAAATCCGCAGGCCGGTGCCGGCGAGATTCTGCCGCAGCGCCCGGCCGTAATACAACACGGCCGCCTTGCTCGCGCCGTAAGCTATCGAATCCGGCAGCGGCACCAGCGCCGCGATCGAACTCATCAGCGCGATCTGGCCGCGGCCGCGCGCCGCCATGCGCGGCAGCAGCGGATACACCGTATTGAGCACGCCTTGCAGGTTGACCTCGATCTGCGCGGCCGCCAGCGCCGCGTCTTCCCGGCCGCCGTCCTGCTGGGTGCCCCCGGCGATGCCGGCATTGGCGACCAGCAGCGTCACCGGGCCCGCATCGTCGAGCGCAAGGAGCCATTCGCTCACCGCCTGCCGGTCGCGGATGTCGAACAGGCCGGACACGACCTTCGCGCCGCGCGCGGTGCAGGCCCGGCAGACGTCCTCGAGCCGTTCCGGATCGCGGCCCGCAAGGCCCAGCACCACGCCGGCTTTCGCATAATGCAGGGCGAGCGCGCGGCCGATGCCGCTCGACGCCCCGGTGATGACGACGACCTCAGCCATTCACGCCGCCGGCACGCCGGTCCTCGCGCTGCCGACGGGAGCCTTCCGCAGCCATTTCATCGACAACCTTGCCATCGACAACCTTGCCATCAGCAGCGCTTGCAGCCTTGCCGGCCGCCGCGACCTCGTCGCCGGCATTGTCGATCAGACGATCCATGAAGCCGCGCAGAACGACGATCTCCTCGTCCGAGAAGGAGCGCAGAAGCGCCGCCAGACGGCTCTTTGCGGCCTGCTTGATTTCCTTGCTGAGGCGCACCCCGCCATAGTCGAGAGACAGCTCGATCTCGCTGCCGTTGCGCCGGCTCCGGCCATGCCTGACCAGTTGACGCGCCACCAGTTGCTTCACGCAACGGCTCATCTGGGCCTTGTCGATGCCACAACTCGCCGCCATCGCATTCAGCGACAGCGGCGCATGGGCATCCAGCACCATCAGCACGTGAACTTCCGTGATCGAAACATTGAAGTGCTGGCGATAGTAGGCATTCCCGCTGCGCCGCCAGAAATTCGCGGCCAGCAGCAGTTTGGACGAGATGGATTGGTCCACTCCTCCCTCGGTCCTTTCGGAAGGCGGCCTGCGGATTTTGCCTCTCCGGACCATGTCCTCGTTCGACACGGCGTCAGCCATTGCCGTCCTGCCCCCCGTTTTACCCATCGATACCGGCATCGCCCGATCTTCACGAAGCCAGCATGCCGCACCTTCCAGTGTTGACAATCACAACACTAACATGGAACGTTGGAGCCTTTCCAGCCTAAGGCGCGGATACACGCGCCCGTCGGGGGAACGTCAATGGAAATCTCAAGCCTGATGCCAGGCATCCCCCGGCATCGCGCACAGGACATTATCGCGTCTGCTCGTAATGTCGCCGGAAGCACCGGCGGCCGCGCTGCCGCGTGGGTCCTGTCCAGGGACGCCCGCCCCTGTCCGGCCGCCTCGCCGGAGAGCACCCGTCCGGAAAGCACCTCATTTCAGCAGGCGCCGCACCCTACAGACGCGGCCGGCGACCTCGCGACGCGCTCATTTGCAATAACTTGACCGGCGCCCGGCTCCGGAATCGCGCCCCAGGAACCCTTCAATGAATTCGTTGGCAAAAGTCGATATCGGCCAAAGGGTCGTGCCGCTGATCGGCGCACTCGTGGCGGTTTTCCTCATCGCAGTTCCCGTGGGCATGCTGTTCTATTCAGCGTTCCGCGGGCCGGCGGACTATCTGCCTTTCGAACCGGGCGCTCAGTTCACCTTCGACAACCTCATCCAGATCTTCAACGATCCGGTGCTTTACACCCGCATCCTGCCGGACACGCTGATATTCGTCTGCGGCACGGTGGCGTTGACGACCTTTCTGGCCTTCACCTTCGCCTGGCTGATCGAACGGTCGGACATCAAGGCCAGCGACGTGTGGTTCTCGCTCATCCTGTTTCCGCTGCTGGTGCCGATCCCGGTGCTGGCGATCGCCTGGATTTTCCTGCTGGGACCGAACGCCGGCTGGATCAATCTCGCGATCCAGTCGATCTTCGGCTTCGAGGGTCCCGGCCCGCTGAACGTATTCAGCATGACCGGGCTGATCGTCTGCCAGTCGCTGGCATCGACGCCCTTCGTCTTCCTGCTGATGACCGCCACGCTGCGCTCGATGAATCCGCAGATGGAGGAAGCCTCCGGCGCATCCGGGGCCTCGCCGTTCAAGACCTTCCGGAAGATCACGCTCCCGGTGCTGCTGCCGGGCATTCTCGCGCCGGTCATCCTGGTGACGCTCATCACCCTTGAGCAGTTCGAGCTGCCGCTCATCATCGGCCTGCCGGCGCGCATCAACGTCTTCGCCTACCGCATCTTCAACGAGCTCAATCCGGCGAGCGGCCTGCCGAACTACGGCGGCGCGGCGGCGATCTCGATCCCGTTCCTGTTCCTCGGCATGCTGGCGCTGGTGCTCTACAACATGGCGATCCGCCGGGCCGACAAGTTCGCGGTGGTGACCGGCAAGGCGTATCGCCAGAAGCAGATCGCGCTCGGGCGCTGGAAATATGCGGCCTATGCGCTGCTCGGCGTCTATTCCGCCCTCGCCGTCATCCTGCCGGCGCTGGTGCTGATGTGGACCAGCCTGCTCGGCTATGCCGCGCCGACGCTCGACAATCTCGCCAACGCCTCGCTCGCGGCCTATCGGGACGTGATGGGCAATGCGGTGTTCTGGAAGGCCGTCTTCAACACGCTGGTGGTGGCCTTCTTCACCGCGCTGATCTCCACGACCGTCGGCGCGCTGCTGGGCTGGATCATCGCGCGTTCCAACTGGTGGGGCCGCAAGGGCATCGACTTCCTGTCGTTCATGTCCACCGGCATTCCCTCGGTGATCGTCGCGCTGTCGGTGATGATCCTGTGGCTGTCGGTCCCCATCGGCATCTACGGCACGATCTGGATTCTGATCCTCGCGGCCTCCTACCGCATCGCGGCCACGACCCGCATCGCGCGGGCCGGCCTGATGCAGATCCACTCCGAACTGGAGGAAGCCTCGGCCGCCTCCGGCGGCAAGTGGCTGTCCACCCAGTTGCGGATCGTCGTGCCGCTGCTGCTGCCGGCGCTGATGTCGGGCTTCATCCTGATCTTCATCATCGGCACCCGCGAATTCACCATTCCGCTGGTGCTGCACAGCCCGGACAACATCGTGCTGCCGGTGCTGCTGTGGCAGCTCTTTCAGAACGGCCAGCCGGCGCCTTCGGCTGCGCTTGCCACCTTCATCATGTTCATGGTGTTCCCCATGATCTTTCTGGCGCGGCGGTATATCATCCCCCGCCAGAGCGCGGAGTAGTCCATGCTTGTCGTTTCGGGTCTGACCAAAACTTTCAACTCCCCCGAGGGCCGCAACACGGTCATCAAGGGCATCGACTTCGAAGTGAAGGAGGGCGACTGCTACGCCCTCCTCGGCCCCAGCGGCTGCGGCAAGACCACGACGCTGCGCTGCGTCGCCGGGCTGGAGCATGCCGATTCCGGCGTCATCAGGATCGGCGACCAGGTGGTGTCCGATCCCGCCTCCGGCATTTTCGTGCCGGTGCACCAGCGGCCGATCGGCATGGTGTTCCAGTCCTACGCGATCTGGCCGCATCTCGACGTGTTCGAGAACATCGCCTATCCGCTGCGGGTGCAGCGGCCGCGCGTCGCCAAGGCCGAGATCGAGGAGCGGGTGATGGCCGCGCTCCGGCTCGTGAACATGCAGGATTATGTGCGCCGCGCCTCCACCCGCCTGTCCGGCGGCCAGCAGCAGCGCGTGGCGCTCGCCCGCGCCATCGTCCGCAACCCGACGCTGCTGCTGCTCGACGAGCCGCTCTCCAATCTCGACGCCCGCCTGCGCGACACCATGCGCAAGGAACTCGGCGACCTCATCGCCCGCATCGGCATCACCGCCCTGTTCGTGACCCACGACCAGGCCGAAGCCTTCTCGCTGGCGCACCGCATCGCCGTGATGAACCAGGGCGTCATCGTGCAGGAGGGCACGCCGCGCGAAATCTATCGCACGCCGACCGACCCGTTCGTCGCCTTCTTCATGGGGTCGGCGAATGTGATGTCCGGCCAGGCGGCGCCGGCGGGCGCCGGCCAGATCACGCTGACCGGCACCGACCATTATCTTCATGCCGATATCGCGCTGGAGCCCGGCGAAAGCGTCAGCATCGTGCTGCGGCCCGAACAGCTCACCCTGTCCCGGGACGCCGCCCCCGCCGCCCGGAACGTGCTGGAAGGGCATATCGCCCGGCTGACCTATCAGGGCGGCAGCATGGAATGCGATGTCCATCTCGGCGGGGACGTCAATCTGCGTGTGCCGATCCCCGGCGATCTCGATTTCGAAAAAGGCATGCCCGTTTGGGTGAGCATTCAATCTCTCGAAGGGTCCGTGTTCAGGGGCAAGGCCAGCCCCGCGACCTGAGACAATTCAACCGATACCACGCAAGGAAACGCATGATGACGAAAACAGGGATCGCCTCTTGGGGGTTCGCCGCGGTCGCCGCTGCCGCGCTGCTCGCGACGCCGGCCGGTGCCGCGTCATGGAAGGATTCGCCCGAGGTGAAGGCGCTCTATGAGAAGGCCAAGGCCGAAGGCAAGGTCGTGATCTGGGGTCCCCAGCGCAACGAGGTCGAATGGGTCGGCACGGCCTTCCCGAAGGAGTTTCCCGGCATCAAGGTGGAATGGGCCGGCGACAACGAGGCCATGACCCGCGCCATCACCGAAGCCCGCGCCGGCCGCCATCAGGTGGATGTGTTCTGGAATTCGCTCACGGGTATGCAGCAGTTCGTCAGCCGCGATCTCGTCACGCCGATCAACTGGTCGATCTTCGGCGTGCCGGCCAGCAACGTCGCGCTGGACGGCAAGATGGCTTACGGCAGCAGCATCGCTTATGCGATCGCTTACAACACCGATCTTGCGAAGAAGGAGGACGTCCCGACGCGCTGGGAGCAGGTCCTCGACGAGAAATACAAGGGCAAGCTGACCTCCAGCCTGTTCCTGCTGCCGCGCCTGCTCGGCGCGCTCAGCATGAAATGGGGCTTCGAAAAGTCCGAGGACGTGGCCCGCAAGCTGACAACGCAGCAGAACACCCTGCTCACGCGCTCGCCGCGCGAGTCCATCATCACCTCCGGCGAGCGCGTCTTCGCCGTCGGCGAAATCGACCTGCTCGTGCGCGTCTGGATGAATTCCGGCCTGAAGGTCGATTACGTCATCCCCGAGCCCGTCGTCATCGGCAACTTCGGCAGCAGCGTCATGGCCAAGGCGCCGAACCCGAATGCGGCCCGGCTGCTCGCCGGCTATATCGCCTCCGAGGAAGGCCGCAAGGCCCGCCGCGATATGACTTTCGCCGATGACTATACCTCCACGGGCACGGGCGAGATCGCCAAGAAGATCCAGTCCAAGCAGATCGAATTCGTGAGCGACACGCCGGAAGAAGCGGCCGCGCGCGACAAGGCCACCCAGCAGCTCGGGCCGATCATCGCCGGCCAGAAATAACACCGACCAGGGTAGACACGGACTGCACCGGCTCAACGGTGCAGTCCTTTCAGGGAGAAAGCCATGAGAGCCACTCGACGAATCGTACTCGGCGCCATGCTGGCGACGATGTCCTTCATGACGCCGTCCCAGGCGGCCTGGCAGGACAGCCCCGAGGTCAAGGCGCTTTATGAAAAAGCCAAGGCCGAAGGCAAGGTCGTGGTCTGGGGCACGCAGCAGGGCGAGGTCGACTGGATTCCGGCCGCCTTCGGCAAGCTGTTTCCCGGCATCCAGGTCGAATGGGTCGGCGACAATGACATCGCCACCAAAGCCATCGCGGAAGCGCGCGGCGGCCGCCATCAGATCGACGTGTTCTGGCATTCGCTGACCGGCGTCACCCCGCTGGTCCAGCGCGATCTGCTCGCCAAGACCGACTGGACCACTTTCGGCATTCCCGCCAGCAACGTCACCTTCGACGGCCGCGCCGCCTTCACCAGCAACATGGCCTATGCGCTGGCCTTCAATTCCGACAAGGTGAAGAAGGAAGACGTCCCCACCCGCTGGGACGCAATGACCGATCCGAAATACAAAGGTCAGCTCACGGCCAGCCTGTTCCTGCTGCCGCGCCTGTCCGGCGGCCTGAGCCTCGCCTGGGGATTGGACAAGGCCGAAACCTTCGTCCGCGGCCTGCATCAGAACAACATCCTCATGACCCGCGCGCCGCGCGAGCCGATCATCAACGCAGGCGAACGGCTGTTCGGCGTCGGCGAGGTCGACTCGCTGGTCCGTCGCTGGGGCCGCTCGGGCCTGAAGATCGACTATGTGATCCCCGAGCCGGTCGTGATGGGCCAGTTCGTGGCCACGGTCATGGCCAAAGCGCCCAACCCCAACGCGGCCAGGCTGCTCGCCGGCTTCCTCGCTACCCCGGAAGGCAAGGCCGCCCGCGAGGCCGTGACCTCCGCCGGCGATTACAGCCCGGCGGGCACCGGCGATTTCGCCAAGCTGGTGAATTCCGGCAAGCTCGAAGTGGTGCGCGACACGCCGGACAACATGGCCCAGCGCGAGAAAGCCATCACCAGCCTCGGCCCCATCGTCGCCGGCCAGCGCTGAGCCGCACGACATTCACGAATGCAGGGGCCGCCTCCGGGCGGCCCTTTGCTTTTTCCGTAAGCGGCTTCGGGCTGGATTTCCTGAGAGGATTCCCCGACACTCCCCGGGAACGGCCACCAAGGCCGGCAACACGGGAGGAAGAACGTGCGGCTCAGCACCGATCGCATTTTGACCACTCATGTCGGCAGCCTGCCGCGCAGCCAGAAAGTCTCCGAGCTTCTGCTCAAGAAGGAGCAGGACGAAGCCTACGATCCGGCCGAATTCGATACCGTGATGCGGGAGGCCGTGGCGCAGGTCGTCGATGACCAGAAGCGCATCGGCATCGATGTCGTCAGCGATGGCGAGACCAGCAAGATCGGCTATGCGACCTATATCAAGGATCGCTGCGAGGGCTTTGGCGGCGGCGACTATACGCCGCCGATCCATCTCGACCTGAAGGACCATCCGGAATACCGCCAGATGATGGTCCGGATGCGCGGGCCGCAGCTCTTTCGCCGGCTGTGCTGCGTCGGCCCCATCTCGGTCAAGGACCGCAGCCAGCTCGACTCCGAACTCGGCAATTTCCGCGCCGCGATGGACGCCGCCGGCGTCGCGGAGGGATTCCTGAATTCGGCGTCCCCCGGCGTCATCGCCTCGTTCCAGCCCAACCGCTACTATCCGAACCACGAGGCTTATATCGAGGCGCTGGCCGAAGTCATGCGCGAGGAATACGAGGCCATCGTCAACGCCGGCTTCCTGCTTCAGATCGACTGTCCGGACCTCGCCATGTCGCGGCACACCGGCTTTCAGGACCTGACCGACGACGAATTCATGAAGCGCATCGCCTTCCATGTGGAGGTGCTGAACCACACCCTGCGCAACATCCCGGCCGGCAAGCTGCGCATGCACATCTGCTGGGGCAACTACGAAGGTCCGCACGACTTCGACGTGCCGCTGGAGAAGATCCATGCGGTGATCGTCAAGGCCAAGCCGCAGGGCATCTCCTTCGAGGCCGCCAACCCCCGCCACGATCACGAGTGGAACGTCTGGCGCGAGTTGAACACACCGGACGACAAGGTCCTGCTGCCCGGCGTGATCGATTCCTCCACCAATTATGTGGAGCACCCCGAGCTGGTCGCCCAGCGCATCGAACGCTTCGCCGGCGCGGTCGGCCGCGAGCGCGTCATCGCCAGCGTCGATTGCGGCTTCGGCAC
>Ga0182747_1003112_pt1 | contig 11321 bp, 12 predicted proteins | sample eDN3rd30CBELigBY_FD_128526 | JGI IMG/M metagenome (GOLD analysis project Ga0182747, IMG submission 128526) | Enriched backyard soil microbial communities from Emeryville, California, USA - eDNA 3rd pass 30_C BE-Lig BY (version 2) (version 2) | ecosystem: Environmental > Terrestrial > Soil >...
ATGACCAGCGACTCGCGTTGGTGTCTCTGGCTAGCGGTCCGCAGTGGCACCAGCGGCCCGGCGTTTCAGTCCTCAGGACCGTTGCCAGCGGTCTCTCACTCTGCTGCTCTTCTGACCACCGCAGCGTTGCCGGCTGGCTGTCAGCTCCGCTAAACTGCGGCAATTCGAGACGCAAGTGGCAAAGCATCCGCATACGCCCCATCGATCCTGAGCCAAGCGTCTCAGTTCAACGCCCAATCTATCCGTCCGAGTACAGACGGATAGATTGTTATTCGTTTTTTACCCGATTGTCGTGACACCCACCCTGCCCACATGATCGAGCCACACCTTGCCTCCATTTGACTGGGACCACGAAAAGGCGGAAACAAATCTGCGGAAGCACGGCATTTCATTTGAGTCAGCTACGACCGTTTTCTCCGATCCCTTGGCTTTGACCTTCTTCGACGCTGACCACTCTGCAGACGAAGATCGATTTCTGACGATCGGATTCGCATCGTCTGGTACAATGGTCGTTGTGGTGCATACCGAGCGAGGCGACTCGACCCGGCTGATTTCCGCTCGCATCGCTACTTCCTTAGAACGCAGGGCATATTCCGATGCCAACCGATAACGACGACATGCTTCCAGAATACGACTTTGCCTCAATGGGTACGCCCGAACGCGGCAAGCACTTTGCGAAATTCCAGCGTTACGTTCGCACAATACGCTTGCCCGACGACCTGGCCGATCGCTTCCCTGACGAAAAGTCCGTCCTCGACGCTTTGCGACGTGACACCTATGGCCATTCGGCAACTAAGGCGGGTAACTAAGGCATCCACGGGAGCGGCGTAGCGACCGCTGCGGCCATCGCCAACCCTTGGGTCGCCGCCGCGTGATGCCAATCGTTATCCGATTCGAGCAACTGAATAGTGACCATTCCTGAGCCGATACCGAATGAACGTCTGAAGCTGTCCGACATTCCCTCCATGGACGCTGACTGGCACGCGATCAGTTCATTCGCACTAACTTATCCCGGATATGAAATCCACGGATTCGATGGCTGTGCAAAATTCGCTAACGTAGGTCACGACGGTTCAATTGATCAACTTCGTGCCGCCTTGTTCTTTGAGCAACGGAGGTGGCGCCATTTCGGTGACTATCCTGATGAGGATGCGATGGAAGATATCCAGACTCTACTCGACGGGATTCGCCAAAGTCTTTCGGATCCATCCTGATCTGCGACGGCGCTCAGACTACGCAACCACAGATAAATCGGGTAGCCGGGCCGGTTGCCCGTCCCGGCCCCCGCACCACCGCACATGCGGGTCCGCATCCGGCGGTTCGACAAAGACTGGACACGAGCCGGTCGAGTGATTGCAGGTCAGTGGCAGCAGGGTTGGTAGCTCCGCTGGTCACTGCCGTTGTCAATCGGGCGACTTGCGCAAGACTGGTTTCTCGACCTGCGCCGGCGCCGCACCGTCCTGGCGGACTATTGAACCTGTAGTCTCCATGCTTACGCGGCCGGGATTGTGCCGGCCTGCTGGTCTGGAGGGGTTCCCTAACGCCGAGCCGATCGAAGGCTCTTCCTTGTTCTTCATCGTTCGGTCCTTCCCGTCTCGATTGGACTTCGAGTGGTGGTAATACGACCTCTGCTGACTCCTGCACCGCCCGGCCCGGCTTTCGCCGGTCCGTTCCACGCTTTCAGGCAAGCCCTACTTGCGGGAGCGACGTTTGGCCGTGGCCAAGCTGTGCAGGTCTTGTGCGGATAAGAACATGATCTTTCGCTGCGCGGGGCTCGCGGTTTACCAAAGGGATCAAACTGGGAACGGCTTCATGGTGATGGGCCCACTCGCCCGCCCCTCCGGCCTTGTACCGCGATTCTGTTCGTAGCCGCGCAGCTTTGGCTCCGGCTTCCTCCCCACCCCCGGTCGCCGCCGCGCAGTTGCCATCGCCTAGTGCTTTGTCATTCGGAGCGATCATTTGGTATCCTGAACTCCTTGAGACTCCCAGTCGCGCACAGGGGACTCGCACCCCATAAAATCATGCCCATGCCGGGCGTACCCCATCCAATCCATCCCAGCCCTCGGGCTACCGGCTCCTGATCGCCATCTCCTAGGTGCGGGCGGGGTGATTGGTGGCGTTCTGCCAGATTGGCTGACGTTTGTCGCGTCTCCGCTGGCGCGGTATATTCGTGACTGGTCACCATCTGTGCGAAGGGCAAATCCATGATTCAACGCCAGGCTCAGGCAAAATCCGCTGCGCTCGCGGTGCTCCACTCGCTGCCGGAGGATTCTTCCTGGGACGATGTTCAGTACCGACTTTACGTCCGCCAGCAGATCGATGCCGGCCTGGCCGACGAAGAAGCTGGCAGAATGATCGACACAGAGCAATTGAGGCAGCGACTGGATGCCCACAAGCAACGACTGCGAACTGAATGAAGGTTCGTTGGACAGAAAAGGCGACTGCGGACGTCATTGGCATCTTTGACTACATTGCCAGACAATCTTCTGGCTACGCCGGTGTTGTTTGCGAGCTGATTCTCTCTCGTCCACATCAATTGCTCGACCATCCGTACCCTGGATCGATCGTGCCGGAGTATGGAGTTAACGACATCCGTGAAGTGCTCGTTTATTCCTTTCGCCTCATTTATCGGATAAGTGGCTTCGAGGTGCGCATCCTCACCGTCGTACATGGAAGCCATTTGTTGCCACCTGAGCCGCCGGATGAGGCAGAACAAGGTCGTCCACCGGAGACCGCGGGTTGACGGTTGGTGTAAAGAAGACTTTTAGGCGCGGTCCCGGTGACGACAAACTTTCGCCGACACACCATTCTGGCTGACGATTGCGTATGGACGAATCTATGCCCTCTCAGCGCAAAGGTGTCCTGCACAACCTCGTGTTGATGACTTGGATGCCTCTCCATACCGCGCTCATCTACACCACGGCGGTTTTGTTTTCCAATTCGCCCAAGGATCGTCCGTGGATTACCGGCACGGTCGTTGTGGCATCGATGCTGGCTTCCTCGACAGCTTCGATCGCGGTGAAGCGATTGGCCGCTAGCCTTGAAGTCGATCATGCGCCCAGATCTCCGGTCAGTGCCTTCGACCGAGTGTTTACGATCATTCCGTTTGCCTTATTTTCGATATCCTTTGTTTTAATGATGGCTCATCTCTTACAATTTTGAGCGGAGCATCGGAGGCTAGCCTGCCAGTGCCGGGTGAAGTGGAAGCGAGTTCTGCAGAGGTGCAACTCACCGAGAAATAGTCCGGTCTGCGATGCACCGAAGGTGCTCACGGCCCGTCGCCGATCCGATTCGGCGGCTGGTTGTTCCCTCTGTCGCCCACATATCCCGCAAGACTTCGGACATCGCAGCAATGCTTTCAAAACCTCGTTCTCTGAAGTCATGCCACTAAAATCCCCGAAGAACCGAGGGCAGCATGCCGTTCTCAGCCGACTGGAAGCGCATGGACCGCCGATGCGCGCTGGCCACGCTCGCAACGGGAGTTGCTGGTGCGGCGACGGGGCTCGGGCCTTTCTTGGGTGCCCCCCATCGAGCTAAGGGACAGTCAGCCACTGCCTCGACACCCTCCGCCGGCGCGGCGGGAAATCGCTGGGCGGTGGCGACCGTGCACCCGCTGGCGACCCGCGCCGCTCAGAATGCCTTCGATCGCGGCGGCAACGCCTTTGACGCAGCGATCGCCGCGGCGTTCATGCTCGGCGTCGTCGATGGGCACAACTCCGGGATCGGCGGCGGCTGTTTTATCCTCGCGCGGACTGCCGCTGGCGAGTTCATCGCGATCGATGGCCGCGAGACCGCTCCAGCACAAGCGCACCGTGACATGTACCTCCGCAACGGCCAACCCGATCCGCAGGCCAGCCGCATCGGACCGCTGGCCTCCGGCGTTCCTGGCCAAGTCGCAGCGCTGGCCCGAGCAAGCCTGGCGTACGGCCGCGGCGGTTGGTCGGCGGCGCTGCGCGAAGCGGCTGACGTCGCGACCGAAGGGTATTTGATCGACAACAGCACCGCGGCGGCGATCCGCCGCCAAGCGCCGCAGTTACAACAATTCCCAGCCAGCGCCGCACAGTTTCTCGCCGCCGACGGTTCGCCCCCGGCAACTGGCCAGCGTCTCCGCCAACCCGATCTGGGACGCACCTTGGCCGCTTTGGCGGATGAGGGACCGGATTGGTTTTATCGCGGCCCCTTCGCCCAGGCCTGTGCCGACTGGATGCGCCACAACGGCGGGATGCTGACGGCCGCCGATTTTGCGACCTACACCGCCGTCACCCGAGCGCCGCTGAAAACCGCTTACCGCGACTGGCAGGTGATCGGTTTTCCGCCGCCCAGTTCCGGCGGCATCCACGTCGCGCAAATGCTGCTGATGCTGGAGCGGTTTCCGGTCGCGGCGCTGCTGCGCGATGAACCGGCGACCGCCGTCCATCTGTTAGCCGAGGTGATGAAGCGCGCGTTTGCCGACCGCGCCCACTGGCTCGGCGACTCCGACTTCGTGGGCGTCCCCAAAGGCTTGATCGATCGCTCGTACTGCCATGAGCTGGCGGCGTCGATCGATTTGAACCGAGCCACGGAAGTGCGTGCGCATGGCCAGCCGCCCGCAGCCGACACCGATCTGTTCACGCGGCAGCACACGACCCACCTGACCGCTGCCGATGCCGCTGGAAACTGGGTAGCGATCACTAACACGATCAATACGACGTTTGGAAGCTGCGTCGTGATCCCCGGCACCGGCGTGGTGATGAACAACGAGATGGACGACTTCAGCATTGCTCCGGGGATTCCCAACGCGTTCGGGCTGATCGGGGCGGAGGCCAATGCGATCGCGCCAGGTAAACGGCCGCTGTCGAGCATGAGTCCCACGATCGTGTCCGACGCGCTGGGAAACCCGCGATTGACCTGTGGCGCCGCCGGTGGCCCGCGGATCATCAGCGCCGTGCTGCAGTGCTTGATCCGCGTGCTCGATCAGGGGCTGTCGGTCGATGCCGCGCTGGCCGCGCCGCGCGTTCACCATCAGTGGAGCCCTGATCAACTGCTGCTGGAACGTTCCTGGTATCAAGCCGATCCAGACGCGTCTGCCGTGGTCACGGCACTGCCCCAGCGTGGGCATCGCCTGGCCGACCCGGCCTCGATCGCCGTGGCGCAAGCGCTCGAATTAACTGCCGACGGCCAGTTGCGCGCCGCCAGCGATCCGCGCGTTGAAGGGGCCGCGGCAGCACAATAAACCTAAGGATGCCTGCAACGTTGGCTCACTCCAGGTCCGCAGTCGATTGTTGGACCATCCAGCGGACCAATTGTTCGCGGCTGGCACCTTGGTTGATCTGCTCGCGCTGCCGCTGCGACCAAGTCGGTTGGCCTGTCAAATCAATCAACCGCTGCAGTTCCTTTTCACATCCCAATAACCGCGATGTCGGCAGCAGGTCGCTGGCAAGCTGGCGAACCGCCTCCCGCGCCGGCACGAGTTCATTGGTTTCACTGTCGACCAAGTTGGCATCCATGCCGTAGCGTGCCGCGCGCCATTTGTTCTGCCGGACCAACATCGGATGGCAATCGTGTTGATAGGTCCCTTCATCGACCTGGTCGGAAAGTTTTTTGACGAGGCAGTGAATCAGCGCCACCAGCGACGCCGCATCGCTAAGCGAACCGGGCATGTCACAGATCCGCACTTCGACGGTGCCAAAGTTATGATGCGGGCGGACATCCCACCAAATCTCACGGATCGACTGGATGAAGTCGGTTTCGATCAAGTGATTGATCAACCACACATACTCGCTCCAGTTTCTCATAAACGGAGTCAGGCCGGCCGTCGGTAAGCCTTCCATCACCCGCGAACGCCAGGAGTGCAAGCCGGTGTCGCGGCCTTCCCAAAAGGGGCTGTTGCAACTGGCGGCCAGCAGCAGCGGGATGTACCGCAACATGCGGTCGCAGAGCATCACCGCTTTGTCACCGGAGTCGACTCCGACATGCACGTGCAGCCCAAAGGTCACCATGTGCCGCGCGGTGTCCTGCAGCAGCGTCACCAACCCGTGATACCGCTCGTCGTCGGTCACCTGCTGGTCCTGCCAGGATGAAAACGGGTGCGTTGCCGACCACAGCAGATCGACTCCGAGCGGATCGGCCACCGTCCGCAGTGCTTGCAGGTTGCCGCGCAGTTCCTTAACCGCCTGACCGACTGTTTGGCAGACGCCGGTATTGAGTTCGATGTAGCACTGCAACAGTTCCGGCTTGATCGCCCCGCGGGGCAATTCCGGCAGCGCTGCGAGCAGTGGAGCGCTGGAGGATGACAGGGCGCCAGTGGTGCGGTCCACCAGCGCCAACTCGATCTCAACGCCCAGTGATGGATACGTCGACGCGATGAACTCGATAGGCTGCATGCTTCACTCGTAAGCGGATTCAGGAGAGGTCAAACGATCTTTGGGGTCACACCAGCGGATGACCGCGTGCGCCAGCACTTCGGCACCGATCCGCAGCGCTCGTTCATCGACATCAAACAAGGGACTATGCAGCGGCGGTGCGGCGACCGGATCGGCGACGCAGCCGAGGCGGAACATCGCCCCGTGGACGTGCACGAGATAATTCGCGAAATCCTCGCCGCCCATGCTCGGGCGGCGGATCGTCTGCACCTGCCGGTCGCCGATCACCGCGCGGGCCGACTCGGTGAGCAGACCGACCAACCCGGGGTCGTTCTTCACCGGCGGCGGGCCCGACTGCCAGCGGACCTGAATCCGCGCCTGCGACGCTTCCGCCAAGCCGCGGGCCAGCCGTTCAATCTGCTGCATTGCCGCGCGGCTGACTTCGGCATCGAGCGTTCGCAGCGTGCCGCGGATGGTCACATGATCAGGAATCGCATTGGGAGCGTGGCCGCCGTGGATCTGCCCAAAGGTGATCACCACGGGATCTTGGGAATCGGTGTTGCGGGATACAAACAGATAGATCGAGTTGATCAGTTGGGCGGTGAGCGCAATCGGGTCGATCGCTTCGTGGGGCCGCGCGGCATGGGCGCCGCGGCCGACAACCTGAACCTCGATCTCGTGACAGTCGGCGGTGAAGTCGCCATGGCGCACCCCGATCGTGCCGACCGCACGCGAGGGGTCGACATGCACGCCGAGCAAGTCGCTCAGGCCGGCCACCGCGCCGGCCCGAATCATGTCGAGCGCCCCCTGATTGATCTCCTCAGACGGCTGGAAGATCGCACGGCAGGCAACCGGCCACGGCAGCTTGCCGGCGCGTTCCAGTTCCGCCAACACCGTGACCGCGCCGAACACGATCGCGGTGTGGGCATCGTGCCCGCAGGCATGCATCACGCCCTCCACACCGCTGCGATGCGCGACCCGTTTTTCATCTTGAATCCACAGCGCGTCGATATCGGCGCGAATCCCGATCCGCGGGCCGACAAACCCGTCATCGTCGCCGATATCGACCCACAGCCCGCGACCGTCCTCGGGCACGTGCGCGGTCAGCCGCTGGCTGGCTAGCAGCGACGCTAAAAAACGCGTCGTTTCGACCTCCTGGCCGCTCGGCTCAGGATGCTGATGCAAGTGCCGCCGGAGCGTGCACATCGCTGCGAAGCAACGTTCGACGGCGGCCGTCAATTCATCCGCCCAGTTCAACGACGCCGCGGTAGGGCTCAGACCACGATCAGGCACCGGCAACACCGCAAATAAAGGCTAATGGAGCGTCAACATCAACTTTCAGGGTTCCGCGCGGAGTTCTCGGCGGAGAAACTCGACCGTCGTTCGCATCATGTGATAGACCGGCATAGCACCGTGCACACTGTGTGCCGCAGCGGGGTAGATCATCAGGTCGAACGATTTTCCAGCTCGCTGCAGCGCCGCGGTCATCTGCAGTGTGTTGGCCAGGTGCACGTTGTCGTCCAGTTCGCCGTGGATCATCAGCACCCGGCCGCTGAGCCGCTCTGCCGCCCGCACCGGGCTGGTCGCCTCGTAGCCGGCGGTGTTGTCGGCTGGTAATCCCATGTAGCGTTCGGTGTAGATCGCGTCGTAGTTCCGCCAGTCGGTGACGCTGCCGCCAGCCACACCGGCGGCAAACACATCGCTGTGCGTCATCGCGTGCAGCGTCTGAAAGCCGCCGAAACTCCAGCCCCGAACCGCGATCCGCTGTTCATCGACCCAGGGCAGCGTCTTGAGCCAGGCGACCGCCGCCAGCAGGTCTTGGGTCTCTTGTTCGCCGACGCGGCGGTGGATCGTCCAGGCGTCGGCCAAGCCGCGGCCGCCGCTGGAGCGATTGTCGACGACCAGCACCCCGATCCCCTGGTCGGCGAGCATCTGGTGAAACAGGTACCGCGACGCGCTCCAGGCATCGCGGACCGTCGGCGCCAGCGGCCCGCCGTAGACCTCGATCAACACTGGAAAACGTTGATTGTCCCCTTCTGCTTGTTCACCGTCCCCTTGTGGCTGATCGTTGTCCCTTTCTGCTCGGTCGTCGTCCCTTTTTGTTTGATCAGTGTCCCTCTTGTCGTGTTCGGCGACGGCTTGCCGCGGTGGAAACAGGTACGCCGGCAACACGAGCCCATCGGGCGTCTGGACCACCGGCCACTGCGGCTCAATCGCCGGGGCCGGCAGGCGCAGTTCTTCGCGGTGCAGCACGTGCCCCTCGGCGAGTTCTGCCGGAGTGCCATCGCAGCGCTGGAGCGAAACGATCGTCGGCTGCGACAGGCTGCCGGCCTGGTCGAGCATCCACGCTTGGTCGCCGCTGAGCGACACCCGGTGCCACGGCAGCCCTGAGGTCAGCGGCGTCAGCGTTGCCGGCGCGTCGCCCGCGCTGCCGATCGCGACGCGGTAGAGCTGCTGCCCGGCGGTCCCGCGTTCGCGATCACCGCTCACGTAGGCGGTGGCGGAGGCGGCATTCACCGCGATCAGTTCGCGGACATCGAAATCGGCTGGCGTCAACGGCACCCGGCTGCTGCCATCGCGGCGGACTCGCCACAGCCGCCGACGTCCGTCCGGCAGATCGCTGAGCCACAAAAAGTCACCCTCGGGCAACCAATGCGGCAAGCCGAGGATCTCCAGCCACTGGTCACAGCGCTCGTGCAGGATCGCCGCTGGCTGGATCTCGCCGGCCGCATCCCAGTCACAGCGCCACAGCGTCAACTCGTTCTGCAGCCGGTTGGTGACGGCATAAATCAGTTCCCGGCTCCCTGGACGCCAGCCGACACGGACAATCAGCAATTCTTCCTGGGCCGCAGGGGCGAATACAGGCGTGAGCGTCACGTCGCTCGACGCCTCTTCGCCCAGCCGCGCCACCCACAGTTCCGCCGCGGTGATCGGATCACCTGCTTTCGGGTAACGTTCGACCAGCGTGCTGCCTTGAGGCGTTTCGCTGGCGGTGATCGTGTACGGGAGGACGTGCGAGTTATCGAGCCGCAGCAGCGCCAGCGCCCGCGAATCGTCGCTCGACCAGAAGGCCTTAAAATTCCCTCGGCCGTAGATCTCTTCCTGGTAAACCCAGTCCAAGCGGCCGTTGAGCCGGGTTTCGGAGCCGTCATCGGTGACTCGCAGCAGTCGCTCCGACGGCAGGTGCAGCACGTACAGGTCGTTCTCTTGGACGAACGCCACGCGCGTGCCGTCGGGGCTGAGCGTGGCATCACGCCAGGGGCGGCCTTGGCGGGTCACCCACCGCGGCGCTTGTTGCAACCCTGCCAGCGCCAACGATTGATCGATTCGCACCAACGCCCGTTCGAGCGACCGCGTGGGCAAGGCAATCCAGGCCGAGACCGCGGCGTCTGCTTTCTCAGCATCGACGTCGCCGAGCGACCGCAGTTGTGCTTTCAACTGTTCGGCGCCTGGCCACGGCGTTTCCAGCGGCTGCGCCGCCGTCGCCACCGCCGCCGGTGAAATTTGCATCCAACCCTCAGGCCGCTTGATCAGCAGCAGCGGCTGACCGGCTTCATCGGTGGTCCAGCGCGTCGCCGGTGCAACCGCCGGCACATAAGCGTACTTCTGCTGGGGATGGTAGAGCGTCTCCACGCTCAGCGGTGGGACTGGTTCGGGTTGCTCCGTCGTCGGGGGCGCCTGCGGCGGCTCAGCGGTCGCCGGCGGCAGCAAGGGTCCGCTGGTCAAACCGACCAGCAACGCGATAAAAAACCGGTAAGCAGCAATGCGCGACATGAACGACCGCCGGTTGAATGGGGAACAGCTCCTGATGGTCCAGGATGATATCGTCATCGCTGTCGGGTGTTTTGCAACCCGGATTGTCAGCCGGCGGTCGCGGCGCTCTTTTAAGCGGCCGGACACCAGTGATTGGCTCTCTAGGAGCTCGTTTAGCGTGACTCGAACTGTGGCGAAGCCATCCGTTCCTGGAACAATCTTGTGTCCGCGTGCTGCTCCCGCACCGGCCGATGGTATTTTGATTTAGACTGGCGATACTGCCGCGCGAGGAGCCGTTTCTCCGATCGCCGGAACCCGCTTTTGCACACTCACTCCGACCCGATTTCGACATTGGTTGACCCTGTCACTCGCTCTGTGAAACCGACTTCGCGTTGGTCGTCGGCGATCGCCCAGCGTTATGCCCTGGAGTTGTCGCCGCAGTGGGTGCAGTGGTTCGACCAGTTGGCTCCGGAGGGGATGTGTGACGGCGAGTTCTGTGAACCGGCCCACCCGGAAGTGCTACTCGACGCGACGCCGGAGGTGATTTGGCCAGGGTTGATGCCGCCGGACCTTCTGCCTGTGGTTGGCAACGCGCTGGGCGATTGGCTCTGCGCGCGTGTCGGGGCCGACAACACGATCGCCGAAGTGGTCTACTGGTACCACGGCGGCGGCGACTGCTTGCCCTATGGCAATTCGATCGCCGAGGCGATGGTGTATGACGCGTTGGCGACGCGATTTCCCGGCCGAGCGCGAAGCCTGGCGATTCCGGCTCAGTTGCCACCGCAACCCGTACGTGGACCGCTGCTCGATCGCCCGGCGATCCGCTGGGCGCTGCAGCACTTGCCGCCTGCGGTCGCCGAAGTGTTTGAGCCCGATTTTCCCGTGCCACACACCGCGGCCCGCCTGCTGCAGTGCGGCGTGGCCCAAATCGCCATCCGCTGCGACTTGGTGCTGGCGGCGCTGGACAACGAGGTCCGTCGGCGGATGACGCCGCCACTGGCTGCGCTGCTCGACGCTCGCTGGGAACAGGACGTGGTGCAGTGGATGTTCGACCCCAGCAGCATGCCGCCAGCGGTTGCCCAGCGGCTGGCTGAGCACTGGCAATTGCCGCCGCAGCAGTGGCAGCAGCAAGACTGGGAGTTGGCTGTGGAACATTGCCAACGGGTCGCCGATTCGCGGAGCGACTTAGCCTGGGCGCACGACATCCTCGGCTGGGCCGCGCAGCGG
>Ga0182747_1003114_pt1 | contig 11319 bp, 10 predicted proteins | sample eDN3rd30CBELigBY_FD_128526 | JGI IMG/M metagenome (GOLD analysis project Ga0182747, IMG submission 128526) | Enriched backyard soil microbial communities from Emeryville, California, USA - eDNA 3rd pass 30_C BE-Lig BY (version 2) (version 2) | ecosystem: Environmental > Terrestrial > Soil >...
ATCTGCGGCCAGCTCGGCACACTACCGGCCGAAACCGTCGTCTACACCGGCCACGGCGACACCACCCGTATCGGGGATGAACTGGTGAACTACGACGACTGGGTAGCGCGCGGCCACTGACGATGCGCCGCGAGGAACGAGCGGCGCAGAGGAAGAGGCCAATCGGACCCCGACACTGACGATGCACCGCGAGGAACGAGCCGCGCAGAGGAAGCGGCCAATCGGACCCCGCAGGTCGGTTCGATCAGCGCCGCAGAAGTGCAACGCCGTGCGGCGGATTGAATCTCCGACCAACCGCGCTCGGTTCCGGCGGTTCCCGTCTTAATCGTGCCCACTATGTCTGCCGGGTCGCGCAATATGTCCCATCGTGGGACACCTATGAGCGGAATGATGGTTATAGCCTGGCATTTGATCGCCGTACAGCAAGAGTAGCGATCTTACGAAGGGAGCATTATGGCCATCGACTTCACACTGACTCCTGAGCAACGGGCGCTTCAGAAGACTGCACGAGAATTTTCTCGAGATCTTCTTGGTCCCGTTGCTGAGAAGGCTGACGCCGAACCTGATCCGCAAAAAGCGTTCGCCATGATGAAACCCGTGTATGTCGAGGCCTATAAGCTTGGTTTCGCCTTCGGCTTCCTTCCAGAAGAGTATGGCGGAGCGGGGGCAACCAACCTCGACACCCAAATCATCTCAGAGGAGATCTGCGCAGTAGACCCCGGATTCGGGTGCGTTCTACTTGTCAATGGCCTCGCACTCATGCCATTGATTTGGTACGGATCCGAAGACCAGAAGAAGCGATGGCTAACTGAGGCTACCAGCGATCCGACCGGGGAATACATCGCCGGCTACAACGTGAGTGAGGCCACGGGCACGGCTAATTTCGATCATCCGGGCACTGGCGGCACCGGCCTACAAATGACGGCCGAATATGACCAAGGAAAAGGCGAGTATGTGCTCAATGGTGCGAAGTACTGGCCGAGTAGTTCAGGCGGGTGGGACCTCAAGGGCGCCAACGTCAACATGTTCATCGTGCGGACAGACCGCAACAAGGGCGGCAAGGAGGGCTTGAGCTGCATGCTGGTGCCGCGCGGGACGCCCGGCATGGACTTCAAGGCCCCGATCGACAAGGTCGGCCACCGCACGAATCAGAACAACTGGATTGAGTTCGACAACTGCCGGATACCCGAGGAAAACGCGTTTGCGGTTGGCGACGGCGACCTGGTCATCTCGAAGGCGTTCACGTGGTCCGGGCCCGTTGCGGGAATTGCCGCCGTGGGTGTCGCGCGCTCCGCGTTGGAGTGGACCATGGAGTGGTCGAAGACATATACTGCTGCCGGCGATAAACCCATCATTCATCATCAAGCCGTTGGCTATATGTTGGCCGACATCGCCATGCGGATCGAGGCCAGCCGTTACCTTTGCTGGAAGGCGGCTCATTATCTCGATATGTACCAGGAAGAAGGACAGGCGTTCGGTGCTATGTCCAAGGTGTTTTCCTGCGAGTTGCTGTTCGATGCCGTTTTCAAATGCATGCAAGTTGTCGGGACAAATTCGCTGAATCGCGAGTACCCGTTGGAACGGTATCTGCGCGAGGCTGTCATCCTCCCGATATATGACGCAGGAACCATCGGGATGCAGCGCCGGAAGATCTGGGGTGTCATGTCGGATCCGGACTACGACCTCAACGCCTTCAGGGATTGCAGGCCCGTCCCATTCAAGAAGTCCATGGAGGGTGCCGGCTTGTGACACCAGTCCCTTCGGGGATTGGTGGCTAAGCCGGACATACAGCAACAGCTATCGAGCTCTTCCCAGATCGGGAGTGCGTGGGCGGATGTGGCCCGACGCGGTGAGATCGGGGATGTTAAGCGGGTCCTGGGGTGTGGCGATAAAAACTCCTACACACCCATCTCATGCCCACAGGACCTGTCTTCGGGCTACGTGGCTGTTGCCGAAACCAAATCACCGCGCGGCCGCGGCATCTCGTCATCTCCCTCATGGGTGGGCAACCGGGGGTGTCTTCATCGCTGTACCGAGTCACCCGGTCGTCGATCGTTTTGTGTGTCATATTGGGACACCGGCACCGGCGCTTCACCGGATGGTGACGGCACGTTGAGCGAACGCGATGAACTGAATGAACTACGCAGGGCGGCCACAGAACTGGCGAAGAAGCTGCGCGACGGGCTGATCCGCGACGCCAACCACTACCAGCAGCAAGAAGCTGCATCCCAGCAGATCCTGAGCAGCTAGAAGTAATGGGAGTCAAGCGATGTCGATTGACTACCAGTTCGGTGACGTCGATGCCCACGGTGCGTTGATCCGGGCCCAGGCGGCTTCGTTGGGGGCCGAGCACCATCGTGCTTGGTTTCGGTCGCATATGAGTGCCGGCCTGCGAAAGGGAGCTCAGCCGAGCCGGGCCGCCCGGTTCACCGCGGAGACCACCGCCCGCAGCGACGCCGTGGTGATCGACGACGCGATCCCGACCCCCCAGACCACGCTCTCGCCGATCTTCGCCTCCACATAGGCCGCGGCTTGGGCTTCCTCGCCGGCGCTCATCGCGTGCTCGGAGTAGTCCAGCACGTGCACGTGCACGTCCACCTGGGCCAGTGCATCGACGAACGCGGCCAGCGGGCCGTTGCCCGCCCCGGCGATCTCGGTCTCCACGCCGTCGATCAAGACGGTGGCCTCGATACGGTCGGTGCCGTCGTCGGTCTCGGCGGCGATCACCCGCTGCCGCATCCGTTCCAGCGGCCGGATCGGGTTGAGGTATTCGTCGGCGAAGGCGTCCCACATCTCCTTGGGCGTGACCTCACCGCCTTCGCCGTCGGTCAGCTGCTGGATCACCTTGGAGAACTCGATCTGTAGCCGGCGCGGCAGCACCAGCCCGTGATCGGTCTTCATCACATAGGCCACGCCGCCCTTGCCGGATTGCGAGTTGACCCGGATCACCGCCTCGTAGGTGCGGCCCACGTCGCGGGGGTCGATCGGCAGGTAAGGCACCTGCCACAAGATGTCGTCGACGTCGGCGTCGGCGGCATCGGCGTCGATCTTCATCTGGTCCAGGCCCTTGTTGATGGCGTCCTGGTGGCTGCCGGAGAACGCGGTGTAGACCAGGTCGCCGCCGTAGGGGTGACGCTCGGGCACGTTGAGCTGGTTGCAGTACTCCACGGTGCGGCGGATCTCGTCGATGTTGGAAAAGTCGATCTGCGGGTCCACGCCGCGGGAGAATAGGTTCAGACCCAGCGTCACCAGGCAGACGTTGCCGGTGCGTTCGCCGTTACCGAACAGGCAGCCCTCGATCCGGTCCGCGCCGGCCTGATACCCCAGTTCGGCTGCGGCGACGGCGGTACCGCGGTCGTTGTGCGGGTGCAGGCTCAGGATCACCGAGTCACGCCGCTTCAGGTTGCGGTGCATCCACTCGATCGAGTCGGCGTAGACGTTCGGGGTGGCCATCTCCACGGTGGCCGGCAGGTTGAAGATGATCGGGTTGTCCGGCGTCGGCTCGATGACGTCGCCGACGGCGTCGCAGACCTGCTTGGCGTACTCCAGCTCGGTCCCGGTGTAGGACTCCGGTGAGTACTCGTAGCGCCACCGGGTGTCCGGGTACTTGGCCGCCTCCTGCAGGCACTTGCGCGCCCCGGCCACCGCGATCTCTTGTACCGCCGCCCGGTCGGCGCGGAACACCACTCGGCGCTGCAGGACCGACGTCGAGTTGTAGAAGTGCACGATCACGTTCTTGGCGCCCGCGCACGCCTCGAAGGTGCGCTCGATGAGCTCGTCGCGGCATTGCGTCAGCACCTGCAGGGTGACGTCGTCGGGGACGGCGCCGTCGGTGATGATCTCGCGGACGAAGTCGAAGTCGGTCTGGCTGGCCGACGGGAACCCGACCTCGATCTCCTTGTAGCCCATGGTCACCAGCAGGTCGAACATCCGCCGCTTGCGGGCCGGGCTCATCGGGTCGATCAGCGCCTGGTTGCCGTCACGCAGATCCACCGCGCACCACAGCGGGGCGCGCTCGATGACGCGGTCGGGCCAGGTGCGGTCGAAGGGAACCGCCGCTGGGCCCAGCGCCGGGCTGCCGCCCGGCACCTCGTCGGCGAAGCTGCGGTAGCGGCGGACCGGCATCGCCGAGCCGCGCTGGGTGTTCCAGGAGGGTTGGCCGGGATTGGGCGGACCGGCAGGTTTGGTGATGCCTCGACCCGAGGTGAATGCGTCGGGAGACGGCTGGGAAATACTGGTCACGGTGATTGCTCCGGGGTTCTCAGATGGATTCAGACCGGCGCATCGCGAACACCCGCGACGGGAAGCCGGTCTGGATCAGACCCCGCCGCGGCGTCCGAGAAGGAGCACCCGCTGCACATCGTGCAGTTTACGCGCTCAGACGGCGTTGACAGAAAACGGCCCCGGGCGCAGCGTCAACGCCGCAACCGGCTTCCCCTATCCTGGGACAAGCCCAGTGAGGAAGGGACGAAAAGTGGCGCTCGTCGTGCAGAAATACGGCGGCTCATCGGTGGCTGACGCCGAACGGGTCCGCCGCGTCGCCGAGCGCATCGTCGAGACCAAGAAAGCCGGCGACCACGTCGTCGTGGTCTGCTCGGCGATGGGCGACACCACCGACGACCTCCTGGATCTCGCTCAGCAGGTCTCCTCCGCCCCGCCGGCCCGTGAGCTCGACATGCTGCTCACCGCCGGGGAGCGGATCTCCAACGCCCTGGTGGCGATGGCAATCGAGGAGCTGGGCTGCAACGCCCGGTCCTTCACCGGGTCGCAGGCCGGGGTGATCACCACCGGTGTGCACGGCAAGGCCAAGATCATCGACGTCACCCCCGGTCGGCTGCAGGCCGCCCTGGGCGAAGACCAGGTGGTGCTGGTCGCCGGCTTCCAAGGCGTCAGCCAGGACACCAAGGACGTCACCACCCTGGGCCGCGGCGGCTCGGACACCACCGCGGTGGCGCTGGCCGCGGCGCTGAACGCCGACGTCTGTGAGATCTACACCGACGTCGATGGCATCTTCAGCGCCGACCCGCGCATCGTGCCCAATGCCCGCCGCCTGGACACCGTCTCCTTCGAGGAGATGCTCGAACTCGCAGCGTGCGGCGCCAAGGTGCTGATGTTGCGTTGCGTGGAGTACGCCCGGCGCTACCACCTGCCCATTCACGTCCGGTCCTCCTACTCGGACAAGCCCGGCACCATCGTTTCCGGATCGATCAAGGACATCCCCATGGAAGACGCCCTCCTGACCGGAGTCGCACACGACCGCAGCGAAGCCAAGGTGACGGTGGTCGGCATTCCCGACCTGCCCGGCTACGCCGCCAAGATCTTCCGCGGCGTCGCCGACGCCGACATCAACATCGACATGGTGTTGCAGAACGTCTCCAAGGTGGAGGGCGGCAAGACCGACATCACCTTCACCTGCCCGCGCGACAACGGCCCGGCCGCGGTGGCCAAGCTGGAATCGCTCAAGGCCGAGATCGGCTTCACCGAGGTGCTCTACGACGATCACGTCGGCAAGGTGTCGCTGATCGGCGCCGGGATGCGCAGCCACCCGGGCGTGACGGCCACGTTCTGTGAGACGTTGGCCGACAACGGCGTCAACATCGACCTGATCTCCACCTCCGAGATCCGGATCTCGGTGCTGGTCGCCGAGGCCGACCTGGACAAAGCCGTCCGCTCACTGCACGAGGCGTTCGGGCTGGGCAGCGACGAGCAGGCCACGGTCTACGGCGGGACGGGGCGCTAAATGGTTTCCATCGGAGTGGTCGGCGCCACCGGCCAGGTCGGCCAGGTGATGCGCACCCTGTTGGAGGAGCGCGACTTTCCCGCCGATGAGGTGCGGTTCTTCGCCTCGGCGCGCTCGGCGGGGCGCGAGCTGGCGTTCCGCGGCGCCGAGATCGAGGTCGAGGACGCCGAGACGGCCGACCCGACCGGGCTGGACATCGCCTTGTTCTCCGCCGGTGGGGCGATGTCGAAGGTGCAGGCGCCGCGCTTCGCCGCCGCCGGGGTGACGGTGATCGACAACTCGTCGGCCTGGCGCAAGGACCCCGACGTGCCGCTGGTGGTCTCGGAGGTGAACTTCGAGCGTGATGTGCGGGGCAAGCGCCTGGCCAAGGGCATCATCGCCAACCCGAACTGCACCACGATGGCCGCGATGCCGGTGCTCAAGCCGCTGCACGACGAGGCGGGCCTGACCCGGCTGATCGTCTCGACCTACCAGGCGGTCTCGGGCAGCGGGCTGGCCGGCGTGCAGGAGCTCGCCGAGCAGATCCGCGCGGTCGCCGACGGCGCGGAACAGTTGGTGCACGACGGCGGGGCGGTCGACTTTCCGCCGCCGAACAAGTACATCGCGCCGATCGCATTCAACGTGGTGGCGCTGGCGGGCAGTTATGTCGACGACGGTTCCGGTGAGACCGACGAGGACCAGAAGCTGCGCTTCGAGAGTCGCAAGATCCTCGGCGTCCCAGACCTTTTGGTGAGCGGCACCTGTGTTCGGGTGCCGGTGTTCACCGGGCACTCGCTGTCGATCAACGCCGAATTCGCCCGGCCGCTCTCCCCGGAGCGGGCCGCCGAATTGCTCGCCGACGCCCCGGGCGTGACGCTGACCGACGTGCCGACCCCGTTGGCCGCCGCCGGCGCCGACGACTCCCTGGTGGGCCGGATCCGGGTCGACCCCGGCGCACCCGAGGGGCGCGGTCTGGCGTTGTTCGTCTCCGGGGACAACCTGCGTAAAGGTGCGGCGCTCAACACGATCCAGATCGCAGAACTGCTGGCCGGGTCTTCCGGATCCTGACCCCCCCGAGGCGCCGAACGTGCACCGGCTGCGAAAGACCGCGCGGAATTTCGCAGTGGCTGCACGCTCGGTGGGGGCTGTCGCTCTGCTGGTCTGCCCGCCCGCACACGCCGAACCGCCGGCTCCGATCCCACTCCCGGTGCTCTGGCCGCTGGCCGAAGGGCAGGTGGTCCGGATCGGGCCGAGCGCCGGAACCGGCACGCCCACCGGTGATTACGGCATCGGCGCCACCGATCTCTGCGAATTCATGGAGTTCCCCACTGCGGTGCTGCAGATCTGCGGGGACAGCTTCGCCGGCCAGGGCGTCGGGTTCGGCGGTTGGTATTCGCCGATAGCCCTGCGCCTGGATCCGGACTCGGTCGACGACTCCGCCGGGGTGCGCTACACCGGGGTGATCGGGGTGGACAAGCCACTGCTGGCAGACCCGACGCCGGCCGGCTGCACGCAGCTGCCGGCGGGGATCGTCTCGATCAACCGGAGCAACTACCTGATGGTGACCACCGCCAAGATGCTGGTGCCTCAGACGTCACGTCTGGTGAAAGCCGATCCGGCGCAACCGGGCTGGCAGACGGTGCCGGGTTCGGTGCGACCGGCCTCCTACCAGGATTTCGGCCAGTCCCAGATCAGCGGTTACTACGACCCGATTCCGACGCCGGATTCGGTTACCGGTTGGGTGTATGTGGTCGCCAACAACTTCGATCGCAGCGCCGCGGTGACGCTGTACCGGGTCAGCCCGGACAAGTTCACCGACCGGTCGGCCTGGCAGGGCTGGGCGAGCGACAAGGGCTGGGGTCACAAGCCCACACCGCTGTGGAACGACCAGATCGGCGAGCTGAGCCTGCGCCAGATCGACGGCAGGCCGGTGCTGTCCTACTTCAACGGCACCACCGGCAACATGGAAGTCCGGGTGGCCTACGAGCCGACCGGCCTGGGAACCGCCCCGGTGACCACCGTGGTGCAGCACACCGAGTGGCCGGATCCGCCGGTGTCCGTGGAGACCCTGCCCTCACCGTTCGACAACCGGCTGGCCCAGCCCTACGGCGGCTACATCTCGCCCGGGTCGACCCTGGACGAGCTGCGGGTGTTCATCAGCCAGTGGAACACCGAGCCCCGACATCGGGCTCCCTACCGGGTGATCCAGTTCGCGGTCAACCCGTTCAAACCGTGGTCGGTCAGTTGAACAGGCCCCACAGGTCCGTCCAGAAGTCGCCGCCCGACCCGGAGTCGCCGAGGAGATCGAGGCCCGCGTCGGCCGATCCGAACGGGGTGCCGTCCGGGGCGTAGTCCTGGACGTAGTCGCCGAGGGCGCTCGCGACGTTGTTGCTGCTCCCGTCCCAGCCGGCATAGGCGATGGCGTGCAGGCCCTCGGCGGTGGCGGTGTTGAAGTGGCTGTCGTAGACGCCCGGCACGACCGAAGCGCCCGCGTGCGCGACGGCATAGTCGCCGGTAGCGGTCGCCACGTTGCCGTTGCCCCACGCCGCCGAAGCGCTGGCGTGATCGCCCAGCGCGGACGCATAGTTGAACGACCCGGTGTCTCCGACCACGGCGTTGCTGTGGTCGCCCTGCGCCGAGGCGTAGTTGAAGAAGCCGCCCATGGCGTTGGCGTTGGCGAACTCACCGTAGGCGAAGGCGATGTTGCCGAAGCTCGAGTTCGCACTCGCGTTGCCGAGCGACAACAAGTCGAACCCGCTGATCGACAGCGCAATGTTGCCGAAGTCGGCGGGGAGGGTCGGTGCTGTCGCGGCCGCCGTCCCCACCGTGGCGACGGCGTCGCCGAGGTCCGCGGCGGCCAGCGCGCCGGCGACACCCAACGCGCCGGCACCGCCGTCAACCGAGGGTGTTCCCGCGCCCGCGATCGGTGTGGCTGCCAAGGCGGCCCCGACCCCCAGTCCCAGCGCCAGCATGCCGAGACCGCTGACCCTCGTCACATTTCCCATGTTCGTGCCTCCCCTGGTTTCCGCTACTTTCCAGCCGGCCTGGCTGGGGTGGTTCTGACGGTAAGAGGGCAACACACGGCTGCGATACAGGGTTTTCCCTGGACTTTCTGAAGTGCTGTACAGGGTCGACCAGGGGTGGCCCCGATCCGTCGGCGCTCACCGGCTCATAGCTGACGCATAGCCAACACCTAGCGGTGCCGGGTGTTGCCCTCGCACCATGTCAACCATGAGCGAAACACCTGAAACCACGAGCCCCCCGGCCGTGCCGCCGGGTCCGGGAGAGCAGAAGCCGTACTGGGTCTACCGACTCGCCGCCTGGGTTGCCATCGTCGCCGGGGTCGTCTTCATCGTCTCGTCGATCTTCTTCGCCGGTGTCTGGGCCAGTCATGGTGGGCCGCGTGGGCACCACTGCCACCACGGACACCACCACGGGGCCATGCATCACGACGGGTTCCACCGGGGCTTCCACCACGGTCCCCATCGCGGTCCCGGCCCGATGGCCCCTGCCGGCCCGGAAGGCCCGGGTCCCGGCGAGGTTCCACCGTCGGTCACCCACTCGCCGGCGCCCACCCCCGGCCGGTAACCGGCCCGGCCACGATCAACCAGCCGCCGCCCCTCCCGAAGGGCGGCGGCTGGCGTCGTCCTCAGGCATGATGGGGCGATATGACCGAGACACCAGCAACCCCGCCGCCGCCACCACCGGTGCCGGCGGCCAAGCCGAACCGGCTGTTCCAGGTCGCAGCCTGGGTGGTGATCATCGCCGGAACCGTCTTCGTCGCCGCGGTGGTCTTCTGCACGAGCGTCTACCTCAGCGATAACGGGTGGCACGGGCACCGTCACGGACCCTGCATGATGCATCATCACGGTCCGCCGATGGGTCCCGGCTTCGGGCCCGCCGGTCCGGGCAATGAGCCGGGCTGGCCCGGCTTCCGTCCGGCCGGCCCCGGCAACGGCCCGGGGGGCCCGGGCGGTCCGCCGCCGCCCCCGCCGGTCCCGCCGCACCGTTAATCGGCTCTGGACACGCGAATGCCCCCGGATCCCAAGGGGTTCGGAGGACGCTCCCGGTTGCGCCCACCTGAAACGGAGACACCGATGACCGAGCACTACACCACTACCGAGGCCGGCGCACCGGCACCGAGTGACAGCGATGCGCTGACGGTCGGCCCGGACGGCCCGATCCTGCTGCAGGACCATTACCTGCTCGAACAGATGGCGATGTTCAACCGGGAACGCACCCCGGAACGCCAGCCGCACGCCAAGGGCGGCGGGGCTTTCGGGCGTCTCGAGGTGACGGCCGATGTCAGTGCCTACACCCGGGCGGCGGTGTTTGCGCAGGGCGCCGAGACCGAGATGCTGGCCCGGTTCTCCACCGTCGCCGGGGAACGCGGCAGCCCCGACACCTGGCGCGACGTGCGCGGCTTTGCGCTCAAGTTCTACACCTCCGAGGGCAACTTCGACATCGTCGGCAACAACACCCCGATCTTCTTCTTCCGCGACCCGATGAAGTTCCAGCACTTCATCCGATCCCAAAAGCGCCTGGTGGCAAGCAATCTGCGCGATCACCACATGCAGTGGGACTTCTGGACCCTCAGCCCGGAATCGGCGCACCAGGTGACCTATTTGATGGGGGATCGGGGCCTGCCGAAATCCTGGCGGCACATGAACGGCTACGGCAGCCACACCTACAGCTGGATCAATGCCGCCGGCGAGATCTCGTGGGTCAAATACCACTTCATCAGTGACCAGGGTGTGGAGAACCTCACCCAACAGGAGGGAGATCGGCTTGCGGGAGCCGACGCCGACTTCCACCAGCGCGATCTGTACGACGCCATCGAACGCGGCGAACATCCCAGCTGGGCGGTGAAGGTGCAGATCATGCCCTTCGAGGAGGCCAAGACCTACCGGCTCAACCCGTTCGATCTGACCAAGGTGTGGCCGCACGCCGACTACCCGCTGCTCGACGTCGGACGTTTCACGCTCGACCGCAACGTCACCGACTACCACGCGGAGATCGAGCAGGCGGCGTTCGAACCCAGCAACACCGTGCCCGGCACCGGGCTGAGTCCCGACAAGATGCTGCTGGCCCGCGGCTTCTCCTACGCCGACGCCCACCGCGCCAGGATCGGAACCAACTACAACCAGCTGCCGGTCAACGCACCGAAGACGGACGTGCACGCCTACTCCAAAGACGGCGCCATGCGGTTCCGCTACGCGAGTGATCCGGTGTACGCGCCGAATTCGGTCGGTGGGCCGGTGGCCGACCCGGCCCGTGCCGCCGAGGTGCGCTGGCATGCCGACGGCGACATGGTGCGCGCGGCCTACACGCTGCGTGAAGACGACGACGACTTCGGCCAGGCCGGCACGCTGGTCCGTCACGTCTTCGATGAGGATCAGCGAGAGCGGCTGGCCGCCAACATCATTGGCCATGTTTCCGCCGGCGTGCGCGAGCCGGTGCTGTCGCGGGTGTTCGAGTACTGGCGCAACGTCGACGAGGATCTGGGCCGCACCGTGGAAGCCGGGGTCAAGGCGAATCTCGCCTGACGGGCGGGCCGTCGGCCTGGCATGATCGAGCCATGAGCATCACAGTGGTTTTCG
>Ga0182747_1003122_pt1 | contig 11295 bp, 10 predicted proteins | sample eDN3rd30CBELigBY_FD_128526 | JGI IMG/M metagenome (GOLD analysis project Ga0182747, IMG submission 128526) | Enriched backyard soil microbial communities from Emeryville, California, USA - eDNA 3rd pass 30_C BE-Lig BY (version 2) (version 2) | ecosystem: Environmental > Terrestrial > Soil >...
CAGGACCAGGAAAACTAATTGTATTAGATTTATTTGAGGATCGCCTAGAAATGGCGAAGAAGTTCGGTGCAGATATGGTAATAAACCCTGCAAAAGAAGATGCTATTTCAATTGTAAAAGAATTAACAGATGGTTATGGATGTGATGTCTACATTGAAGCAACAGGAGCCCAAAAATCAGTCGAACAAGGATTGACAATGATTCGTAAACTAGGAACATTCGTGGAATTCAGTGTCTTTAAAGAACCTGTTACAGTTGATTGGAGTATTATTAGTGATCGTAAAGAACTTGATGTATTAGGCTCTCATTTAGGTCCTTATTGCTATGAACCTGTAATTAAGGGTATTGCCAATGGAGATCTTCCAACAGAAGGAGTAGTTACTCATGAGTTACCATTAGAAGAGTTTGAAAAAGGATTTCAACTTGTGAAAAATGGAGCTGAATCATTAAAAGTGGTTCTTAACCCTAATCTATAAATAGCCTGTAAGTACATTCAGTTAGAAAAATAGGTTCTTGTTAGAAATTCAAGAGCCTATTTCCTATATTTGCATAAACAACGTAAATAATAAGGGGGAAAAAGCGTGAAGCAAGGGTTATTAAGTAAAATGGGCATGGATTCAAAAATGGCACTAGGATACTTTGGTGTAATGATTTTTATGATGGGGGATGGGCTTGAACAAGGTTGGCTTTCTTCTTATTTAATGGATCATGGTTTGACAGTTCAACAATCAGCTCTATTATTCTCAGTTTATGGTTTAGCAGCTGCGGTTGCAGCGTGGCTTTCAGGAGTATTAGCAGAGATTTTAGGGCCTCGAAAAGCCATGATGTTAGGTTTATCCCTATTTATAATAGGTTCTGTAATCTTTTTAACAGTCGGACTACCAACGATGAATCTTGCAATAATGATTCCTACATATTCTCTTAGAGGACTAGGTTATCCACTTTTTGCTTATTCTTTCTTAGTTTGGGTAACATATTATGCACAGAGTGATAAGCTTGGTACAGCAGTAGGGTGGTTTTGGTTTGCTTATAGTGGCGGTTTAAGTGTATTAGGTTCATATTATTCAAGCTTTGCCCTTCCTATTTTAGGTGAAATGGGAACCTTGTGGAGCGCTATAGTATTTGTTGCTTTAGGTGCAACAGTCGCACTTTTTCTTAATAAGGGAGATACACACACTCAAAAATTCCAGACTAAACAGGAAGCAATGAAATACTTAATAAAAGGAATTACAATTGCATTTGAACGACCAAAGATCGGTCTAGGTGGTATTGTTAGAACGATAAACACATCTGCAGCATATGGTTTCGTTGTATTTATGCCAGCTTTTATGATGGAAATTGGTTTTTCGAGAACAGAATGGTTACAAATTTATGGTTCACTTTGGACAAGTAATATTATTTTTAATCTTATCTTTGGAATTGTTGGAGACAAACTTGGTTGGCGTAATACAGTAATGTGGTTTGGTGGAGTAGGTTGTGCGGTATTTACAGCAGCGTTCTATTATATCCCATTAATGATGGGCCCAAATTATTGGATAGCAACAGCAGTAGCTGCAGGGTTTGGAGCTTGTTTGGCAGGCTATGTACCTTTATCTGCCCTAATTCCTTCATTGGCTCCTGAGAATAAAGGAGCAGCTATGTCAATTTTAAACCTTGGAGCAGGTTTGAGTACTTTTGTTGGCCCTGCCATTGTAGGCGCTTTCATAGGCGGAGTAGGAACAGTAGGGATTATCTGGATCTATACAGCATTATACTTATTTAGTGCAGTTCTAATGAAATTCGTTAAACTTCCTAAACAGCAGGAAAAAAGTCAATCTATTGGAAAAGAGAACCTTGAGGCCGCAAAGTAAAGATGTATAGTAAGTAATAATGAATAAAGAGTTAGTAGATAAGAATGTCTATATATAGACGTTCTTATCTTTTTTTAAAGAATTTTTTATATGATAGCAATTAAAATGTTAAATAAAAAATAAAAAAACGATAAAAAACGAAAGTAAAAACAAATAAAATATTGACAAATTACATAATAGATGAAAAAATAAGACTATAAACGAAAGTTAATGAAAAATCATAGAAAAACAAAAATTACATAAAGGTGGTTTTATAATGAAAATTGGATTAGGTTCAGATCATAATGCATTTGATATGAAAGAAAGCTTAAAAAAATATATTCAAGAATTAGGTCATGAGGTGTATGATTATGGGTGTACTGATTCTTGTAGCGAAGTAGATTATCCAGAAGTAGCGTTCCAAGTGGCTGGTGATATAAAGGAAAATAAACTAGACAGAGGTATTTTAGTTTGTGGTACAGGTATCGGAGTGGCAATTGCAGCTGGAAAGGTTCCAGGGATTCGAGCAGCATTATGCCATGATACATATTCTGCAGAACGCGCTCAAAAAAGTAACAATGCACAAGTACTAACAATGGGGGCAAAAGTCATTGGCATTGAACCTGCTAAACAAATTGTAAAGGCTTACTTAGAATCTGATTTCCCTGGAGGAAACTCCGCAAGAAAGGTAAAACAGATTAATGATAAAGAACAAGAATTTTTAAAGGGAGCAGGTAGTCTAATATGAAGAAGCTAATTAACAACCCAAACAATGTTGTAGATGAAATGATAGAAGGGTATGTCAAATCTCATCCTCAACATGTTAAACAACTACTTGAAAATAAACGATCACTTATTACTGCAAAAGAAACACGTGAAGGAAAAGTTGGTATATTAATTGGAGGAGGTTCTGGACACGAGCCTGCTTTCATGGGATATGTAGGGGATGGAATGGCAGACGGCGTTGCTATTGGTAACATTTTCGCTTCCCCGCCTCCAGATCCAATTCTAGAGGTAACAAGAGCAATTGATAAAGGAGCAGGCGTGGTTTATGTTTATGGTAACTATGCCGGAGATGTAATGAACTTTGGAATGGCAGCAGAACTAGCTGATTTGGAGTATGGCACACAAGTAGGAATGGTACTAGTAACTGATGACGTGGCTTCTGCTCCGAAAGAAGAGAGTGAAAAGCGTAGAGGTATTGCCGGTGAGTTTTTTGTGACAAAAGCTGCAGGCGCAGCTGCGGACAAAGGATACAACTTAGAAGATGTAGTGAGAGTAGCCAAAAAAGCAAATGACCACACACGTACAATGGGTGTTGGGTTAACTCCATGTTCGTTACCTCAAACTGGAAAGCCAAGTTTTGAGCTTGAGGAAAATGAAATGGAAATTGGCCTAGGTCACCATGGCGAACCGGGAATTGAGAAAGGTGAACTTCAACCTGCTGACCAAGTGGCAGATCGTTTAGTAAATGATATTTTAGCTGATATGCCTATTGAAAAAGGAGAAAAAGTGGCTGTTCTTGTAAACGGTTTAGGTTCTACGACAAGAATGGAATTATATATTATGTTTAGAAGAGTGGAGCAAATTCTTAGCGAAAAGGGAATAAAAATTCACTATTCATATGTAGGCGATTACAGTACCTCTTTAGAAATGGGTGGCTGTTCAGTTACATTAATGAAATTAGATGATGAGTTAACAGAGCTTGTTGATTACCCTGCTGATTGTCCAATGTATGTTCAAAAATAAGGAGGTTGTTTAACATGAAATTTACTGCAGAAGACTTAAAAACATTTTTAAAGAACGTAGTCAATGTGATCGAGGAAAATAAGGATTATTTATCAGAGCTTGATCGAAAATTAGGTGATGGGGATCATGGTGTGACCATGTCGATTGGCTGGCAAGCAATTGATGAAAAATTAAACGGTGAACTCCAAAGTGAACAGGATTGTGGAAAAATTTGTATCACTACAGGCCGTACTTTCTTGAGTGCTGTAGGTTCTTCTGTAGGTCCATTGTATGCAACAGGGTTTTTAAGAGGAGCAAAAGTATTCCAGAACAAATCAGAACTAACAGGTGAAGATTTAAAAGATTTCTGGATTGCCTTTATTGAGGGTATAAAAGAGCGAGGAAAAGCTGAAGTGGGTGACAAAACTATGATTGATACACTTCAACCAGCATTAGAGAGCTTAGAGCATAATTTTAATCAAACAAATGACTTTAGAAAATCCTTTCTTCAAGCTGTTTCTGATGGAGAAAAAGGTATGGAATCTACGAAGAATTTATTGTCTAAGAGAGGGAGATCAAGCCGTTTAGGAGAAAGATCATTGGGTTGCCAAGATCCAGGTGCAACATCGGCTTTCTTAATTCTTTCTATGTTCTTGACGACAATTAATTCTGTACAAACAGTTTAAGTTATAAGAAGTAAAGAGGAAACAAATATTATCAAATAGTTAAATGATTAATAAAGAAAAAAGAGAATCCATCTGCAATAAATAGTATACATAAAGGATATTTAATATGTAGATGGATTTCTATATAATTGATTAGTTACGATACATTGTTATAAATCACTTCTTGATTTAGTGAAATATATATGAATACTGATACGGTACGGTTACCTTCCATATATGAGTTTATAGAAAAGGTCGTATTAGACCATTATTATGACAGATTTTATGGATTGATATCTCATAATTATAAATGAATATTTATTCATTAACTTGTATTAAAATACCTCGATTAAATTTAAACTAGGGGGAAGGTCATGAAGACTAAAGCAGATGTCGTCAATCAGGATTATGTTCGGGCATTAGCAATGGATTTTCTTACGGTAGCACAGCAAGCTGCCATCGCTTCTTATCCATGGGTAGGAAAAGGGAATAAAAATGAAGCTGATGGAGCTGGTACAGAAGCTATGCGTAATCAGCTGAATCTCATTGATATGAAAGGCTTAATTGTAATTGGCGAAGGGGAAATGGACGAAGCACCTATGCTTTATATTGGTGAAGAACTTGGTACAGGAAAAGGACCTCAATTAGATATCGCTGTTGATCCGGTTGAAGGAACTAGCTTAATGGCGAAAGGACAGGATAACTCACTTGCTGTCATTGCTGTTTCTAAAAAAGGGAGTTTACTACATGCTCCAGATATGTATATGAAAAAAATCGCTGTAGGCCCAAAAGCAAAAGGTTGTATAGATATTAATGCCCCTTTAACAGAAAATATGAAGTCAGTTGCTAAAGCTTTAGGAAAAGATGTAAAAGAACTAACAGTCATGATCCAAGATCGCTCCCGTCATAATGAATTAATTAAACAAGTATTTGAGATGGGCGCTAGAGTTAAATTGTTTTCTGAAGTAGATATTACTGGAGCAGTTGCTACAGCGATTGATGAAATGAACGTTGATATATTAGTAGGGACAGGTGGTGCTCCAGAAGGAGTTATTGCTGCAACTGCTTTAAAATGTTTGGGTGGAGATTTCCAGGCTAAACTCGTTCCTCAGAATCAAGAAGAATTTATCCGTTGTATTGAGATGGGATTAGTAGACCCTGAAAAAGCGTTAACTATAGATGAAATTGTTCAATCAGATGATTGCTTTTTTGTAGCCACAGGAATTACCGATGGAACTTTGTTAAAGGGTGTCAGAAAGAAAGAAGATGTTATGATAACACACTCTTTCGTAGCAATCGGAGGAAAAATGAACAACTTTCAATTTATTGAATCTCGTCATTAATATAAGAAGTTATAGATGGAGTTATGTAATGATTGCTTATTTAGAAATCTAAAGGGGGAAAAACTATGATTGAACAAAAAATAAATGTTGATCAACTATCAATTGATACTATTAGAACATTATCAATTGATGCCATTGAGAATGTTGGGTCAGGCCATCCTGGAATGCCTATGGGTGCTGCGCCTATGGCCTACACACTCTGGGCCAAATTTATGAATTATAATCCAAGTAATCCAAATTGGTTCAATCGCGATCGTTTTATACTATCTGCAGGCCATGGGTCTATGTTGTTATACAGTTTACTGCATTTAACAGGTTATGATCTGTCACTAGATGACTTGAAAAACTTCCGCCAGTGGGGGAGTAAAACACCTGGTCATCCTGAATTTGGTCACACACCTGGAGTGGATGCTACAACAGGTCCTTTAGGGCAAGGAATTGCCATGGCAGTTGGCATGGCAATGGCTGAAAGACATTTAGCATCTACATACAATCGTGAAAACCTTAATGTTATTGATCACTATACCTATAGCATTTGTGGTGATGGAGATTTGATGGAGGGGGTATCTGCAGAAGCTGCTTCTCTTGCAGGGCATCTTAAACTTGGCCGATTGGTCGTAATGTACGACTCAAATGATATTTCCCTTGACGGAGATCTTCATATGTCTTTCAGCGAAAGTGTTGCGAACCGTTTTAAATCCTATGGATGGCAAGTACTTCGTGTCGAGGACGGCAATGATGTAGAGGCAATAGCTAAAGCACTAACTGAAGCAAAGGCGAACGAAGAACAACCGACTCTAATTGAGGTTAAAACCATTATTGGTTATGGATCACCAAATAAAGGCGGTAAGTCTGACTCACACGGTTCACCACTTGGACCAGATGAACTAAAGCTTGTAAAAGAACAGTATAACTGGAAGTATGAAGAGGAATTCTATATTCCTGAAGAAGTAAAATTATACTTTAAGCAACTAAAAGAAGTATCAGAGCGCAAGGAGCAAGTATGGAATGAGTTATTTGCAAAATATCGAGAAACATATCCAACACTCGCAGAGGAATTGCGAAAGTCCATTAAGGGAGAACTCCCAGAAAGTTGGGATGTGGACATTCCTATTTATCGTATAGGGGAAGATAAACTTGCTACTCGGACTTCTAGTGGCGAAGTGTTAAATGTTCTTGCGAAGAATGTTCCTCAGTTATTTGGTGGTTCTGCAGACTTAGCTTCATCTAATAAAACATTATTAAAGGGAGAAGGTAACTTTAGTTCTGCAGATTATAGTGGAAGAAATATTTGGTTTGGTGTCCGCGAATTCGCCATGGGTGCAGCTGTGAATGGAATGGCCCTTCATGGGGGAGTAAAAGTATTTGGAGCCACATTTTTTGTTTTCTCTGACTACTTACGCCCAGCCATTCGTCTTGCAGCACTAATGAAGCTACCTGTTATTTATGTATTTACACATGATAGCATTGCTGTGGGAGAAGACGGACCAACACATGAACCAATTGAACAACTCGCGTCCTTACGTGCAATGCCTGGCGTATCTACGATTCGACCAGCAGAGGGAAATGAGACAGCAGCTGCTTGGAAATTGGCAGTAGAAAGTAAAGAGGAACCAACTGCTCTTGTTCTTACACGCCAAGATTTGCCCACGCTAACTACTTTAGAAAAAGCATATGAGGGAGTTAAAAAAGGAGCTTATATCATATCAGAAGCAAAAAATAAAGCAGAGGGCTTGTTGTTAGCGTCTGGTTCTGAAGTTTCTCTAGCTGTTCAAGCCCAAAAAGCACTTGAACAGGAAGGTATTTATGTTTCAGTCGTTAGTATGCCAAGCTGGGATCGCTTTGAAAAACAATCTAATAGCTATAAAGAGAGTATACTTCCAAAGAATCTGAAAGCGCGTCTTGGCATAGAAATGGGTTCTTCGCAAGGCTGGAGTAGATATGTAGGTGATAATGGGAATGTGTTGGCAATTGATCAATTTGGGGCCTCAGGGAACGGAGATAAACTCATTCAAGAATATGGTTTTACAGTTAAAAACGTCATTTCCCATTTCAAAAAGCTTCTTTAATAATCTTAATTAAGTATATGCGACGATTATTATATCAATTAATTGAAGATTAATTATGAAGGAGCCTATTTTAACAGTATCGAGAGAAATTTTTCTTACTTTTAGGCAGACTCCCTTCATCCATTGGTGGGGAAGCTGCTTTTTTTATAAGAAAGAAAATACAAATTAAAAAGTGAGGTAACAAATATGTTTCATACAGTTGAAGAAGCATTAAAAGATTTAAGAAATGGAAAAGTGATTATTGTTTGTGACGATGAAAGCCGTGAGAATGAAGGGGATTTTCTAGCACTTGCTGAACATTCAACACCTGAAGTGATTAATTTTATGGCTCTTCATGGCAGGGGGTTAATATGTACACCCATTTCTGAACAATTAGCTATAAAATTTGGGCTAAACCTTATGGTTAACCATACTAATAATACAGATGCACACGGTACTGCTTTTACAATTAGCATTGATTATAAAACGACAACAACAGGTATTAGTGCATTTGAACGTTCTGAAACTATTCAAGCATTGCTACAAGAGGATGTAACAGCAAATGATTTTCGTCGTCCTGGTCATGTATTTCCTTTAATTGCAAAAAACGGTGGAGTACTTCGTCGGGCGGGTCATACGGAAGCAGCCGTTGATTTAGCACTATTAGCAGGCGGAAAGCCTGCGGGGGTTATTTGTGAAATTATGAAAGAAGATGGCACCATGGCACGAGTGCCAGATTTAATAACAATTGCCGAACAATTCAATTTAAAAATGATTACAATTAAAGATTTAATTACGTTTCGTTCTAAACTTGAAAAGTCGTATATCAAAAAGTAAACGTTTTTTACATTAAATAAGAATGTAGCTTATTAGAGTGGTGTAAATATATGATAGAGAAAAATGGAGGAAAAGAATGAAGAAAATTGCGGTATTAACAAGTGGAAGTGACGCACCAGGTATGAATGCAGCCATTCGTGCAGTCGTCAGAAGAGGAATTTTTAAAGGCCTAGATGTGTATGGGGTACAACATGGTTTTAAAGGTCTGATAGATGGTAATTTTGTCTTCATGAGCCTAGGCAGTGTAGGCGATATTATTCAGAGAGGAGGAACAATCCTACAGAATACACACTTTGAAAATTTTAAAACAGAGGAAGTTCAGAAACAGGCGTTAGCCCAACTAGTTGAGGCAGGTATTGAAGGACTAATTGTCATTGGCGGAGATGGTTCTTTTAAAGGAGCAGAAAAGTTAAACTACCATGGTTTCCCTACCGTTGGTATTCCCGCAACCATTGACAATGATGTTATAGGGACCGAATATACAATTGGGTTTGATACGGCTGTTAATACAGCAGTGGAAGCAATCGATAAAATTCGTGACACAGCTTCCTCTCATGATCGTACCTATGTTGTTGAAGTAATGGGCAGGGAATCAGGAGATATTGCCTTATGGGCGGGTATGTGTGCGGGTGCAGAGTCCATTATAATTCCGGAGGAAAAATACGAAGTGGAAGATATAATTACTCGTCTTAAACACGGCCATGAGCGAGGAAAGAGACATAGTATTATTGTAGTTGCTGAAGGGGCAGGGAAAGGGATAGGAACAGAACTTGGTAAAATCATTCAGGAGAAAACTGGATTTGAAACGAAAGTTACTATACTTGGCCACCTTCAACGTGGAGGATCTCCAAGTGCCTACGATCGAATGATGAGCAGTCAAATGGGGGCAAAAGCCGTAGATTTATTAGTAGAAGGTGAAAAAGGTATAATGATAGGTTTGAAAAATGGAGAACTAATTCATACACCTTTTGAGGAATCTATAAAGGAGAAGCAAATAGTTAACCTAAATATTTATCATTTGGCTAGAAGCCTCTCTATATAAAAAATGATTAGTCAAATGACATATTAAAAATAAACGGTAGGGGCAATTAGAGCGTGGTAAAGAAAAGTATATGAAATAAAGAGAACTAGTGGTAATTGTCTTCGTTGTGAAAAAGCGAATAAAAAATATTCATAATGAAGGTAAAGTGAACACAATTAGCAATCTAATTAAGAAATGGGGATATAAGATGAAAGTAGCTATCGCTTCTGACCATAGTGGTTTAACAATTCGTAAGGAGATTATTTCTTTACTGAAGGAAATGAATATTAGTTATATTGACCTTGGCTGTGAGTGTGACACTTCGGTTGATTATCCAGACTTTGCATTTCTAGTAGCCGAAAAAGTGGCAAAAGGTGACGCATCACGTGGAATTTTGATTTGTGGAACAGGTATTGGAATGAGTATTGCAGCAAACAAAGTAAAGGGAATTCGTTGTGCACTTGTACATGATACGTTTAGTGCTAAAGCAACCAGAGAACATAATAATTCCAATATATTAGCTATGGGAGAACGTGTTATCGGTATAGGATTAGCCCGGGACATAGTTAAAATATGGATTGAGACTTCTTTTAAAGGTGGTAGACACGAAAATCGTCTTAATAAAATAAACAGTTACGAATTAAATAGTGACTTATCAAAAAAATAACCAGAATGATATATAAGAGCTAACAATTTTTATCGTATGTTTACTAAATCAAACTATTTTTAACTTATTTATGTTAAGTAAATAAATTTTTTATATATTTTTATTAAAAAATCATTTTTAGACGAAGATGATGACTTTTTATACATTTAACATATTTAATTAGAAAAAAGTTAAAATATGACTTCATCATGAGGGGATAAGAAGTAGAATGAGTGTATTAGATGCAAGAGTAATTAATACAACACATGGTTTAGAGACCTATTTAGATTTAATGGATAATATTGAATTGAAAAAAATTCATCTCCCAACTCTAAATAATCCATTTTATGAAATTCAATTTGGAATACAGTATTTTCGTTTAACAAAAGGAAAGTATTATGATAGTCAGAAAAACTATTTTAAAATTCGCATGAGTAGTGATTTTAATTCAGTTATATTAAAAGAAACTAGGATTCAAAGTTTATTTGCAGTTAAAAGTAATGATGAGAGGGCGGCTACAAAGCAACTGTTAGAGGAGTGGCTTATTAAAACTAATTCTTACAGAAAGTCTATATATATATTGATTGAAAAAGTAAAAAAAGAAAATATTTATACAGAAGAAGATATTCAGCATCAAATAAAAAAGATAAAATTTTTGGAGAAATTACTTGAACTAACAACAGAAGATATTCAAAATGCTTCTATAGAAAGGTGAATTCAATTATCAAGGTTAAAAAGAGGAGTCTGATGTGTAAATTTCAAACTAGCTGCAAGCAATCTCTAACACTTGATTTGTAGGGAGAAGTAAACCTTCCCCAAGTGGAAAAACTATCGTTGTAATCGTATTTTATAAGCAGTGAGATGATTCCTACAGCACAACCACAGTTTTGGTGATCTGATTGAAATGATGAAAGAATGCATACTCTCCTTTGCTCATACAACTATTATGTGCTGAGTTCATGAGCACGGCTCTAAATTAGATAAGCAAGTACCATATCATCTTAATGCAACCAATGATTTTGGGAAAATGGATGATGTGTACGTAATGTCTTTTTTCAGTCACACCCAATGGTAGCAAGAAAATAAAAGTTTCTAGATCGCCGAAATTTGCATCGAGTGAAGTTATATGTAAAACAAAAGTTAATTTCCTCAGAGAACGTTTCTCTGCATATTAGATA
>Ga0182747_1003128_pt1 | contig 11281 bp, 12 predicted proteins | sample eDN3rd30CBELigBY_FD_128526 | JGI IMG/M metagenome (GOLD analysis project Ga0182747, IMG submission 128526) | Enriched backyard soil microbial communities from Emeryville, California, USA - eDNA 3rd pass 30_C BE-Lig BY (version 2) (version 2) | ecosystem: Environmental > Terrestrial > Soil >...
GTCGGTGGCAAACTGGCGCGCTACCGCTTCCATGCCGAATGTGCCGCTGCCCGGGACTACCGCAACAGCCTGGGCGTTGTAGACCTGTTTCAGTGTTGCGGAAATGTTGTTCATCACGCTTTGAAATGACTGCGACATGTGGTTGAGCGAGCGGTCGGTGTAGACCACCGAATACTCGACCAGCCCCTCAGGATCAATACTGGGATATAGCTTTGACATGGGGTGGTTCCTTTGGCAGGGATGTCAGTGGTATAGACCCTGTCCCGAGCCTTGGGAAATGACAAGATTGCTCGAGACCGATTGCGGCTTCTGCCGAACGGCAGTTAACGATCCAGAGTAGACGTCTGGAGGGTGGGGCCGCTTCGCGGCCCATCGTCGGCAAGCCCGACTCCCACAGGCACAGCGCAAGCCTGGGGACTGGTGATACTTTCTGTGGGAGCCGGCTTGCCGGCGATGAGGTCGGCACAGGTAACGGCTCTTTGCACATGTGCAAAACCGTTTCCGGCTTAACGGATGATTGATCCTGTATCCTCACCGCAAAATTCACTGCCAAGGATTCAGGCATGACGCTGACTATCAACCACAGCGAGTTCGACGACCAAGATCACGTGTTCATGAATCTGGCATTGGAGCAAGGTAGGCGGGCACTCCCCGCGTGTTTGCCCAACCCTCCCGTGGGCTGTGTCATCGTGAGCGAAGAGGGCGTCGCGGCCAGCGGTTTCACGCAGCCACCTGGCGCTCATCACGCAGAGGCGATGGCTCTCTCACAGCTGGTAAACGCTACTGATGAACTGACGGCTTATGTGACCCTCGAACCTTGTTCATTCGCAGGCAGAACGCCTTCATGTGCACTGGCCTTAGTGAGCGCGGGAATTGCGCGAGTGCATGTTGCAATGCTCGACCCCGACCCTCGAAACGCTGGAGCGGGTATCGAAATCCTACGTCAGGCCGGAATCAAGGTGACAGTTGGTCTGCTTCAGGGTGAGGCTATACGCGACTTGCAACAGTATCTAGTCAAGGGCACCTGAGTATCCGCTATCGACCCGCAGTAGACATCTGGATGTTGGGGCCGCTTCGCGGCCCATCGCCGGCAAGCGCGGCTCCCACAGGCACAGCGCTAGCCTGGCGGCTGGTGATACTTCTGTGGGAGCCGGCTTGCCGGCGATGAGGCCGGCACTGACAAAAGGGCTTTGAGTCCTCAGCATCTCGCCGCGAAGCGCAAGGCCAGCGGCAGTACCAGCGCCCAGATCGGCGCGAGGATCAGCCCGGTGTACAGCGGCCCCAACGGCAACTCGATGCCTGCCAGCCTGGCCCCGGCCAGGTAGGCCAACGGGCCGCCCAGCAGGCCCAGCAACGCACCACGCCAGGGCGGGCGCCCGGCCCAGGCCAGGCTGTGACGCAGCCCGCTGGCCAGCACCAGCCACAGCAACGCCAGCCAAAAGGGCAGGGGCCAATGTTCGAAGCGCCATACCCCTAACATGCCCAGTACGCTGTCGAGCAGGCAGCCGGCCATCGACACCCACAGCAATACCCGCCCCTCACTGCGCCGGCCCGGGCACACGCACAGGTGCACCAGCAGACCCGCCACCGCGACCCAAAGCAGCCACGGCAGTCGCGCCCCCAGCACGCAGGCCCACCAGCCGACCTGCAGCCACAGTGCATTGCCGATCAGCCAGCCGCGGGCCATGCTCAGGCGCCTGACAAGGGCGCCCGACGCGCCTGTGGCGCGGCCCAGAGCATCTGCGCCACGCCGATGGTCCGTTCTTCAAAACCGCCCTGGCAATAGCACAGGTAGAACTCCCACAAGCGCTGGAAGGTGTCGTCATACCCCAGCGCCGCCAGCTCCGAGCGCGCCAGGCGCAAGTTGTCGCGCCAATGGCGCAGGGTACGCGTGTAGTCCTGGCCGAAATCTTCCAGGTGTACCAGGTTGAGCCCGGTCTGGCGGCTGGCGGTGTCGAGCAGCACGCTCAGCGAGGGCAGGGCGCCGCCGGGGAAGATGTAGCGCTGGATGAAGTCCACTGAGCGGCGGGCCTGGGCGTAGCGCTGGTCGCGGATGGTGATGGCCTGCAGCAGCATCAGGCCGTCGTCCTTGAGCAGGGCGGCGCACTGGCGGAAGTAGGTCGGCAGGTAGCGGTGGCCGACGGCTTCGATCATCTCGATCGACACCAGCTTGTCGAAGCGTCCGCGCAGGTCGCGGTAGTCCTCCAGCAGCACCGTGACCCGGTGTTCCAGGCCCAGGGCCTTGACCCGCTGCAAGGTGTAGGCATGCTGCGCCGCGGAGAGGGTGGTGGTGGTGACCCGGCAACCGTGCTCGAGGGCGGCGTGGATGGCCAGGCTGCCCCAACCGCTGCCGATTTCCAGCAGGTGTTCGTCGGGCTTGAGTTCGAGCCGCTGGCAGATGCGCTGCAGCTTGCGCCGCTGGGCCTGTTCCAAGGTTTGCCCGGGGCTGTCGAACTGCGCGGCGGAGTACATCATGCTGGGGTCGAGCAGCCGTTCGAACAGTTCATTGCCCAGGTCATAGTGGGCCAGGATATTGCGCCGCGCCCCGTCCCGGCTGTTGTGATTGAGCCGGTGCAGCAAGCGCAGGGGCGGGCGCGCCAGGCGCGCCAGGCCGCCCTCCATGGCATCGAGCACGTCCAGGTTGGCCACGAACAGGCGCGTCACCGCGGCCAGGTCGGGGCTGCGCCAGTAGCCGTGGATGTAACCTTCGCCGGCACCGATCGAGCCATTGCCGGCAACCAGGCCCCAGGCCGCGTTGTCGACGATCTCCACTTCCGCGTACAGCGGGCTCGCGACGTCGCCGAAGGTCCATTGCTGGTCCCGGCTGATCAGGCGCAGGTGGCCGTGGCGCAACTGGCGCAACTGCGCCAGCACGGCGCGCCTGGCCAGGCCGCCAAGCAGGGGCGCGAGGCCGGCCGATTTGCTAACGCTCAAGGTCGGTTCGGGCATGGTCGGGTTCCTCGCGGGCAGGTTGGCCGAGCGCCAGGTCGTGCGGGCTGGCGAAGTGGTCGTGCACGGGGGTGCGCTTGAGCAGCAGGCGCAGGGCTTGCCAGTAGATGGCGGTCACGGTGCGCAGGCTCATCCATGGGAAGGTCAGGATGTAGCGTTGCAGGCTGGCGCGGTCGAGGGGCTGGCGTTGCAGCGCCAGGTCGGCTTCGAACCATTTTTGCCCGGCGCGCCAGTTCTCCAGGTGGATGCGCACGCGCTGCGCATCGACCTTGAAGCGTAAGCGGTAATCCATGTCCCGCGGCAGGAACGGCGACACGTGGAAGGCCTTGGCCACGCTGAACGGCTGGTCCAGCTCGCCTTGCACCGGCAGCACATAGTGGAATCGCTCGCGCCAGGGCGTGTTGCGCACCTCCAGCAGCACGGCGGCGACCTGGCCGTGCCGGTCATGGCAGAAGAACACGCTCACCGGGTTGAACGACAGGCCCCAGCTGCGCGGTTGGGCAAGCAGGTGCACGGCACCTTCGGGCACCTGCCCGGTGGCCTGGCCGACCAGCAGGCGCGCGGCCTCGGCCAACGGCTTGCCGCGCCGGGTCAGGGCCGGCAGGTAGTCGGTTTCCCGCCAGCACAGGGGGGCGAACCGCGAGCGCCCAAGCCAGCGGCACAGGCCCGAGAGTTGCGCTTGTTCAGCCAGGTCGAGGTAGAACATGCCAATGCGGTAGCGAAACGCATGGGGCCTCGGGGCCAGGCGCCGGTGGCTGACCCAGCCATGGCATAGGCTGCTGTTCACAGTTGTTCTCCAAAGTGTTCGGCCACCTTAAGTGCGCTGAGCACGCCATCCTCGTGAAAGCCGTTGGCCCAGTAGGCACCGCAGTAGTAGCTGTGCAGCGGCCCCTGAAGCTCGCCATGGCGGGCCTGGGCGGCAAGGGCGGCGAGGCTGTACTGCGGGTGTGCATACTGGAAGCGGGCCAGTACCTGCTGCGGGTCCACCAGGGCGGTCTGGTTGAGGCTGACGCAGAAGGTGACCGGCGCCTCGATGCCCTGCAGGATATTCATGTTGTAGGTGAGCGCGGCAGGGGCCTGCGCGCTGGCGCCCAGGCGATAATTCCAGCTGGCCCAGGCCTTGCGCCGACGTGGCAGCAGGCGCTGGTCGGTGTGCAGCAGGACGTCGTTGGGGGCGTAACGGATGGCGCCGAGGATCGCCCGCTCCGGCTCGCTGGGCGCAGCCAGCAGGGCCATGGCCTGGTCGCTGTGGCAGGCGAACACCACCTTGTCGAAACGCTCACAGCCGGCCGCGCTGCTCAGCACCACGCCTTGCGGGTCACGGTTCACCCGGTGCACCGGGCAGCCGAGACGGATGCGTTCGGCAAAGGGCTGGCACAGCGGCGCCAGGTAACGGCGCGAGCCGCCTTCGATCACCCGCCATTGCGGGCGCTGGCTGACCGACAGCAGGCCATGGTTGCGGCAGAAACGCACGAAGAACTGCAAGGGAAACGTGAGCATGTCGACCGGTGACATCGACCAGATCGCCGAGCCCATGGGCACGATGTACTGCTCGATGAAGCGCTGCCCGTAGCGGTGCTGGTGGAGATAGGCGCCAAGGGTGGTGTCGCTGGCGATCCGCTGCTGGTCGAGGTCGGCCAGGGCCTGACGGTTGAAGCGCAGCACGTCGCGCAGCATCCCCCAGAAGCCAGGGCGCAGCAGGTTGCGGCGCTGGGCGAACAACGTGTCCAGGTTGTGGCCGTTGTACTCGAAACCGGTGTTCGGGTCATGCACCGAGAAGCTCATTTCGGTCGGCCGGCTGGCCACGCCCAGCCGTTGCAGCAGGCGGATGAAATGCGGGTAGGTCCAGTCGTTGTAGACGATGAAGCCGGTGTCCACCGCGTATGACTGCCCTTGCCATTGCACATCGACGGTATGGGTATGCCCGCCGAGCCACTGCTCGGCCTCGAACACCGTCACCCGGTGCCGGCGTGACAGGAGGTGGGCACAGGTCAGGCCGGCGATACCCGAGCCGATGATGGCGATGTGCATGCTGTGCTAACTCTGCGGTTTGCGCGCCATGCGCCGGCCCAGTGCCAGGCGCCAGCGTGGCGGCAGGGCGCCGAGCAGGCGCAGGATGCGGGTGAAGGTGCCGGGGAAGGCGATTTCCAGCGGGCGGCGGGGCAGGCGCGCGATGATATGGTCGGCGGCGCGTTCGACGCTCCACAGCTGAGGCATGGGGAAGTCATTGCGGCGGGTCAGCGGTGTGTCGACGAAGCCGGGGCTGACCAGGGTGACGTCGATACCTTCGCCGACCAGGTCGATGCGCAGCGATTCGACCAGGTAGCGCAGCGCCGCCTTGGAGGCGCCATAGGCCCCCGCGCGCGGCAGCGCCAGCCAGCTGACCGAGCTGCCCATCACCACCAGGTGTGGCTGCCGGCCGCGGCGCAGCAGGGGCAGGGCGGCGGCCAGGCAAAGGCTGGTGCCGTTCAGGTTGGTGCGCATCACCCGTTCCACCAGGGCCGGGTCGAAGTGCCCCGGCTCCAGGTACTCGCAGGTGCCGGCGTTGAGAATCACCTGGTCCAGCGCGCCCCAGGTCTGTTCGATCTGCTCGGCAATCTGCGCCACCTGCCCGGGCTGGTCGAGATCACCCACTGCCAACAACACCAGGTCCGGAAACCGCGCGGCCAGCGCCGCCAGACTGTCTGCCCTGCGTGCGCCCAGGGCGACCTGGTGGCCTTGCTCCAGCAAGCGCAGCGCCAGGGCCGCGCCGATACCGCTGCTGGCACCGGTCAGCCAGCAACGGCTCATGCCAGCCTGCCCTTGAGCCAGCGGATCGCGCCGCCCATCACCGGCACATGCTCGTAGAGCAGGGCGCCCGCGTCGAAGTAATCCTGGTGAAAGTGCACCCGCTCGTGCCAGCGCAGGTGGCTGCAGCCCTGCAGGCTGATCAGCTTGCCTCGGGCCAGGCGCGGGTGACGGTAGTGCAGGGTCCAGCGGATGTAGCCGTGGCCGGGCTCCAGCTCGTCTGTGCCCTCGAAGCGGTAGTGAACATCGGGCACGTTGGCATACAGCTGCGCGAAGTAGGCGCGCAGCGCCGGTAGGCCGCTGATCTGGTGCAGAGGGTCGCGGAACGCCACGTCCTCGCTGTACAGGTCGCCCAGCAAGTCGAGGTTGTGTGTATCCAGCGTGGCAAAGCGTTCGGCGAAGCGTTGCAGGAAGGCGGACATGCACAATACCTGTACAAAAATTAGTCACTGTACAAGGTATAGTGCAGGTGTCTGGATAAATCTATACAGCAAAATTGTTTTGTACAATTCTCTCCTGCAGGGCATCGCGCAGTTGAATCACCCCTTCGAGCGTCAGCGCCTGGGCTGAATAACACAGCCCGATACGCCGGCGCAGGTCCAGCTGCGGCAATGGCTCGCTGCGCACGTCGCGATGTTCGGCGGCCAGCGACGCCGGCACGATGGCGCAGCCCAGCCCGGCAGCGACCATCTCCAGCGCCAGGCCGAAGGTCTCGGCTTCGGCTACCGGGCTACTGTCGTAGAACGGCAGCAGGCGCTGGTGGCTGGGTTGCGCGGGGCAGGTAATCCAGCGCCTCTGGTCTTCTGCCCGCAGTGTCGCCAGCACGAAGGGGTCGCTGTGCAGGGGCAGGAACAATTCATCCTCGCAGCGCAGCTCTTCGCTGGCCAAGCGCGCCGCACCCGCGCAGCCGGTTACCAGTTGCAGATGCACCGTGGGGCTGAGGGTCGCCGCCGCCTGCACCACTTGGCGCACCGCCGCCGCGCCCACGTCCTTCTCGACGCCGAGCTGCAGCGGTGTCCGTTCCCGGTCACGCTTGAAGCGGGTCAGCAGACGGCCGGCATCGGCCACCATGCGCCGGGCTTCGGGATACAGCGCGCGGGCATCCTCGGTGACCTCGACGCCCCTGGCCTGGCGCACGAACAGGGTGGTGCCCAGGGCTTCCTCCAGTGCCTTGATGCTACCGGACAGGGCTGGTTGGCTAAGGTGTATGGAGCGCGCGGCGGCGGTGATGTTGCGCGCTTCGAAGACGGCGATGAAGGCGCGGAGCTGACGATAATCCATGGGTTACTCATAAGTGTTGCCGATGGCTGCCAAAAGAATATCCCATTTTTCGTGCCTGAAACCGGCTTCTATACTCGCTGCGCTGCTTACCCATAGACAGTTCAGATATCAGGACGCTTACCATGACCACTTCCCACAAACCCCTGGTCGTCATTACCGGTGCCAGCTCGGGTATCGGCCTGGCCACCGCCAAGCGGCTGTCCGGCCGTGGCCACGCGCTGTTGCTGCTGGCCCGTCGGCTGGCGCCGATGCAGCAGCTGCAACTGCCCAACACCCTGGCACTGGCGGTCGACATCACCGACCGGGCGGCCGTGCTGGCCGCCGTTGCCGAGGCCGAGGCGCAGTTCGGCCCGGTGGACGCGATCATCAACAATGCCGGCGTCATGCTGCTGGGCAGCATCGCCACGCAAGACCCGGGCGAATGGGACCGCATGCTCGATGTCAACGTGCGTGGGCTGCTCAATGGCATCCACGCGGTAGCCGGCGGCATGGTCGCGCGCAAGCACGGCACCATCATCAACGTCAGTTCCGTGGCCGGGCGCAAGACGTTCCCCAACCACGTCGCCTATGTCGGCACCAAGTTCGCGGTCACCGGTTTGTCCGAGAACCTGCGCGAAGAACTGTCGCCGAGCAATGTGCGGGTGATCACCATCGAGCCGGGGGCCGTGGATACCGAGCTGCTCAGCCACACCACCGATAATGCCATCAAGGCCGGCTACGACGACTGGAAGCAGGAGATGGGCGGGGTGCTCAGTGCCGAGCACATCGCCGAAGTGATCGACTTCGCCTATGGCCAGCCGCAGTCGGTGTGCATGCGCGAGATTGTGGTGTGCGCGACCCGGCAACAGCCGTGACGCCCGCCTGTGGGAGCGGGTGTTCGCGGGACAAGCCCGCTCCCACAGGCGCTTCTCTGCGCTCTTCCGGCACGGTCTATCCTTGATACCGCACAGTGTCAGAGGGGCAATCATGAGCAAGGTATTCGTGAACATCGGGCTTAGCCTTGACGGTTACATGGCACCGGAAGGCATGAGCATCGAGCATTGGGACCACCCCGAGTACAACAATTGGGGCGCCAAGTGGGGCGCGCTGATGAGCTGGATTCTCAAGCAGCAGTATTTCCGTGAAAACCTGCTGTTCGGTACGGGAGGGGAGACCGGCCCGGTCAACGATAGGCTGCGCAGCACCATGGAGCGTTCCGGTGCCTACATCATGGGCAAGCGCATGTTCGACGCCGGCGAGCGAAGCTGGCCGGAGGAAGCACCTTTTCATGCACCGGTGTTGGTACTTACCCATGAGCAGCGCGAGGCCTGGGTGCGCCCCGGCGGGACGACGTTCCACTTCTTCAACGATGGGCCAGCCAAGGCGCTCGAGAAAGCCCGGGCGCTTGCAGGTAGCCGGGACATTCGCATCTCGGGCGGAGCGGATGTGATACAGCAGTATTTGAATCTGGGCGCCATTGACGAACTGGAAATTGCCCTGGCACCGATACTCTTTGGCAGTGGACGGCGCCTGTTCGAAAACCTGCACGATCCGGCACCGCTGTTTCGCATCGACGATGTACTCAATACGCCAGACGCCACGCACCTGCGCTACGTGCGTGCATGAAAGCGCAAGTCATCAATGGCAGCCCATTTCTGGCATCATGCGTCAGCCCTTTTTCGAACGCTGAACGAGCCTGGAACCATGGACCCGAATACTCTACTGGCTTTTACCCTGGTCGCAGCGATTGCCATCGCAAGCCCCGGGCCTGCGACATTGATGGCGATCAACAACAGCCTTGCCCATGGCCAACGCAGCACGATCTGGTCCTCGCTGGGCAATGCCAGTGGCCTGTTCTGTCTCTCGGCGGCAGCGATGCTGGGGTTGGGGGCATTGCTGGCCAGCTCCGAGATGCTGTTCAACCTGGTGAAGATCGCGGGTGCCGGTTATCTGTTCTACCTGGGCGTGAAGCAGTTGCTCAACAAGCGGCCGCTGCTGGCCGAGAGTATCCAGGCGGGCGAGAGCCGCAGGCCCACACGCCGCAAGTTGTACAGGTCGGCGTTTTTTACCGCGCTTTCCAACCCTAAGGCGACGCTGTTCTTTACAGCGCTGTTCCCGCAGTTCATCGATCAAGGCGCAGCCTTGTTCCCTCAATTTCTGATCCTGACCGCGATTTTCATGGCGCTCTCGGTGTCGTCACTGAGCCTCTATGCCGCGCTGGCCTCGCGCGCCAAAGGCATGCTGCTACGGCCCGAGTGGTCGCGCTGGGTGAACCGGGGGGTAGGGGTAACGTTCATCGGGTTTGCCGCTGGGATCCTCGCCATGCGCAGGCAGACGGCCTGAACCATGACAGACAGTGCAAAACCCAATCGCGCGATCTACGACCTGGACATGCTCCGGGCCGTGGTGATGGTGGCCGACTGCGGCAGCTTCACCACCGCCGCCGCCCGCTTGCATTCGACCCAGTCAACGGTCAGCCAGAAGGTCCGTCGCCTTGAGGAAATGGTCGGGCACCAGTTGCTCGACCGCAGCAACCGCGAAGTGCACCCGACCGATGCCGGCGAGACCCTGCTGGGCTATGCGCGGCACCTGCTGGCGGTGAGCAACCAGTTGAGCGAGGCATTGTCGGGCGGGGTGACGGTCACGGTGCGCATCGGGCTGCCCGATGACTTTGTCGCGGGCAAGACGGTGCAGGCGCTGGCGGCTTTCAACCGCAGGAACCCCAAGGTCAAGCTGGAGATTACCGGCGGCCTGAGCCGCGACCTGATGAGTGCCTACGACCGTGGCGAACTGGACCTGGTGCTGGTCAAGCAGCGGCGCCACAGCCGCGAAGCCAATGCCTGCCAGCCCGAACGCATCGAGTGGTTCGACAGCGCCCAGTATCCGTGTTTCGCCCAGGACCCGATCCCGCTGGTGACCTTCCCGCCGCGCGGTCTGTACCGCGACGACATGATCAACGCCATCGAGGCGATGGGCCGCAGCTGGCGCATCGGCTTCACCAGTTCCAGCCTGGCGGGTATCCAGGAGGCGGTGGCCAATGGGTTGGGTGTCAGCCTGCTGCCGTTGCGCGTGGTGACGCCGGAGCACCGGATACTGGGGGTCAAGGAAGGGTTCAAGCCGATCAAGGTGTTCGAGGCGGCCATCTTCCATGGGCCCACCGCAGACCCGGTGGTCAAGGAGCTGGCCGATATCCTGATCGGTATCCTCAAGGCCGAGGCTGAGTAAGCGGGGGGCCACGGGCCCCCCAGTCATGTTGTCAGCGACGCAACTCGTGGGCGAACTGCGCCGCCTTCAACTGCAGCACCGCAGGCCCACCCCAGAACGCGCCACGGCGCACGATCACCCGTTCATGGAGCGCTGCCGCCACTGCCGCGGCGGCATTGGGCGCCTTGAACAAGACGAAACTCGCTTCGTTGCCGACCTTCAACCCGTAGTCCTGCTGGCCCATCACCCCGGCACTGGCCTCGGTCGCCATGTGCAACGCCACGCGCAGTTCCTCGTCAGTGTTGAATCCCGAGCGGTAGCTCACCAGCATGGCCCGTTGAAGCATGTCGCCGTTGCCGTAGGGCCACCAGGCGTCCTGGATATTGTCGTTGCCGGTAAACACCCGCACGCCACCGGCACGCAGGCGCAGCACCGGCGGAAAGGCGTGCTCGCCGGGCGCATTGGTCATGATCGATACGCCGGCCTTGGCCAGCACCTGGGCCGTGCGGTCGACCACGCTGTCGGTAACGTCGCCCAGGCCATAGGCGTGGCTGACCGCCACCAGGCCCTGCATGCCCAACGCCTGGGTACGTGCAGCGATGCGTTCGAGTTGGGCGATGCAGATGTCGCCAGGTTCGTGCAGGTGGATATCGACCTTCACGCCATGCCGGTCAGCGATGCCGAAGACGATGTCGAGCTGGGCCTCGGCGTCTCCATCCAGGGTCGTCGGGTCGATACCACCGACGACCTGGACGCCTTCGCGGACCGCCGCTTCCATCACCTCGGCGGTGCCGGGGCAGGTCACCACACCGGCCTGGGGGAAGGCCACCAACTCGATGTCGACCAGGTCCTTGCAGGCTTCCCGGGCTTCGAGAATGGCGCGCAGGTTGTCCAGGCCCGTGGTGGCGTCCACGTCAACATGGCAGCGCATGGCCACGGTGCCGAACGAGGCGGCCTGGCGAATCAGTGCCTGCGCGCGCTCGACGATGGGCGGGGCGCTGGCCAGTTCGCGTTTTTCCACGGCCAGGCGTTCACGCAAGGTGGCCACGGGCTGGTGCGGGCGCCAACGGTCACCGACGAA
>Ga0182747_1003129_pt1 | contig 11281 bp, 6 predicted proteins | sample eDN3rd30CBELigBY_FD_128526 | JGI IMG/M metagenome (GOLD analysis project Ga0182747, IMG submission 128526) | Enriched backyard soil microbial communities from Emeryville, California, USA - eDNA 3rd pass 30_C BE-Lig BY (version 2) (version 2) | ecosystem: Environmental > Terrestrial > Soil >...
GAATCAAATGCACTTCGGCATCGAGTCGCTGAAGACGATCCAGCGTGGCAGAGCCTCCCAGCACCAGGGCAGGCACGAAACCGTACATCTCGTTGGCTTCCAAATCGCCCAATGTTTCCCGGGACTCGTCGAAAAGACCCAGACCGATGTTTTTCTGTCATGGCCCACATGAGCAGGCTCTGGATTTTGTGCTTGGGGTGGTACCTTTTCAGTCCATGCCCAGGGCGAAGATCTCACACCAACCGCCGAACCAGGCCCATAATCCCCAGTTAATCCCTCCATAGTGCAATGCCACCCACACCATTCCGGGAGCTCTTGACCATGCACGTTCTGCTCTGCGAGGACGACGACCTGATCGCCAGCGGCATCTGCGCCGGCCTCACCGCCCAGGGCCTGACCGTCGACCGCGTGGCCAACGCCGGCGCTGCCCGGGCCATGCTCCAGGCGGCGCAGTTCGATGTGATGATCCTCGACCTCGGCCTGCCCGATGAAGACGGCCTCAAGCTGCTGCGCCGCCTGCGCCAGCAGGGCATCGACCTGCCGGTGCTGGTGCTCACCGCCCGCGATGCGGTCACCGACCGGGTCGACGGCCTGCAGGCCGGTGCCGACGACTACCTGCTCAAGCCCTTCGACCTGCGCGAGCTGGCCGCGCGCCTGCACACCTTGCTGCGGCGTGTCGCCGGGCGGGCGGTGAACGTGATCGAGCATGGCCCGCTGCGCTATGACCCCAGCAGCTGCGAAGCGACCTTGGCCGGCCAGTCGGTCGACCTGTCGCGGCGCGAGCAGGCCTTGCTCCAGGCCCTGCTGCAGAACCCTGGCCGGGTGCTGTCCAGCGAGCAGCTCAAGGACTGCGTGTATGGCTTCAGCGACGAAGTCGAGAGCAATGCCCTGAACGTCCACATCCACCACCTGCGCCGCAAGCTCGGCAACAGCATCGTCGAGACCGTGCGTGGCCTGGGCTACCGACTGGGGCCGGCGCAGGCGCCGGAGGACAGCGCATCATGAGCCTGCGGGTACGCCTGAGCCTGATCCTGGGCAGCGCCTTCATCATCATCTGGGTGCTGGCCGCCGCCTGGATGCTGCGCGACCTGCGCCAGCAGATGATGTTCTCCCTCGACCAGCGCCTGGTGGCCTCGGCGCGCATGGTCGCCGGGCTGATCGACCAGTTGCCGCCGCTGACCGCCAAGGGCGAGGAAGCGCATTTCTCGGCCGACCAGTTCAGCGTGCCCGATGGCATGGCCTGCCAGGTCACCTCGCTGCGTGGCGAGATCCTGGCCAGCAACCACAAGCACGACGGCGCCATGGACGACCAGCAGAGCGGCTTCCGCGACCAGACCATCGACGGCGCGCTGTGGCGCACCTTCACCTACAACCACGGCGATGTGCGCATCACCACCGCCGACCGCCACATGGAGCGCGAAGCGCTCAACCAGTCCATTCTGCTGGCGGCCTCGGCGCCGGTGCTGATGGCCTTGCTGGGCAGCCTGGGGCTGGTGTGGATTGGCCTGGGCAAAGGCCTGGAGCCGCTCAACCGCATGCGCGATGCCCTGCGACGACGGCGGGCCGACAGTGTCGAGCCCCTGCAGGTGTCCGGCCTGCCGAGTGAACTGCAACCCTTGCTCGAAACCCAGAACCAGCTGTTCCTGCGCATCGGCCAGGCGTTGGAGCGCGAGCGCCGCCTGACTGACGATGCCGCGCACGAACTGCGCAGCCCGCTGACGGCGATCAAGACCCACCTGCAGGTGGCCCGGATGACCGACGGCGCGGTGCGCGAGCAGGCGCTGGAGCATGCCGAGCAGGGCGCCGACCGTATGCACCGCACGCTGGAGCAGTTGCTGATGCTGGCGCGGGTCGAAGGCAGCCTGTCGTTCGAAGACGGTGTGCAGTGCAGCGCTGAGCAGGTCGCGCGGCAGGCGGTGCAGGATGCCGGTGGCGGCGACAACCGGCGCATCGTGCTGCGCTTGCCGGAAGAGGCCACGCAGATCTACCTGGGCATGCCCGCGCCGCTGGCAGTGGCAGCCTTGCGCAACCTGCTGGACAACGCCCTGCGCCATGGCGGTGACAGTGAGGTGGAGCTGGAGGTGCAGATGGCGGCGGGGCAGGTGGGCTTCATGGTTCGCGACCATGGGCCGGGGATTGCCGAAGGGGATCTGCAGCACCTGACCGAGCGATTCTGGCGCCATGGGCAGAGTGGCGGGTGCGGGTTGGGGTTGGCGATTGTGCAGGCGATCGTGCAGCGCTGTGCGGGCAGCCTGAAATTCGACAGCCGCAGTGATGGGTTGCGGGTGTTGTTGCAGGTGCCGGCGCGTTCGGGTCACTGATTTTCTTCGCCTGCACTGGCCCTATCGCTGGCAAGCCAGCTCCCACAGGTACCCCACTGCCCTTGAGACCAGTGGTGTACCTGTGTTCGGGTCACTGATTTTCTTCGCCTGTACTGGCCCTATCGCTGGCAAGCCAGCTCCTACAGGTACCCCACTGCCCTTGAGACCAGTGGTGTACCTGTGTTTGGGTCACTGATTTTCTTCGCCTGCACTGGCCCTATCGCTGGCAAGCCAGCTCCCACAGGTACTCCGCTGTTCTCAAGGGCAGCGGGGTACCTGTGGGAGCTGGCTTGCCAGCGATAGGGCCAGTAGCCATAAGAAATATCTGAACCTGAAACCAATTCGCGGGACAAGCCCCTACCTAGAATGTCTTGCTGGCACTGGCAACCACAGCAGGCCCACACAAGTCGTCGTAACCGGTAAAGCTCTGGCACTCGGTCTTGGACAAGTCGGTATCAACGTAGCTAAGCCCCCACGTCACCCCGACCAGGTCACGGCTCAGCTTGACCTCCCAGTTGCGGTAACTGGAGCGACCGTTGCCATCGTTACTGAAAAAGACATCATCCTTGTAGTCGACGTATTCGTAGCGGGCTTCGAAACCGACCTCTGCCGGCAACAGGGTGCGATAGCCGATCAGGAACGAGGCCAGGTCCTCGTCTTTGCCTGCGGGGTGAATGAGCTGCTCTTCAGCTTCGTCCCAGACCTCCGGCCCCAAAGCGTTACGGACATATTTGGCACCGACCAGCACGCCGTAGACATCCAGCAGTGCCTGCACGTCGCTCTGGTTGAAGTCGCTTTCGCGGGGGTAGTCGTACTGGGTGTAGTAAGTGTCGAGGCTGATGTCGTCGGTCATTTGCCAGTAGTAGCCCGCGTAATACTCGATTTCCTGGCGAGTGCGGGTGTCGTGACCGAAGTCGACATTCGAGGTCCACACACCGGCGTACAGGCCGCTGGCGTGGCTGAGCACGATATTCAACTGCGCGGCGGGGTCGCCGAGGGTTTGCGAAAGGCCACTGGAGCGGTAATCGCTGACCAGCGTGGGCGTCATATCGAGGCGAAACTGATCATTGAGCTCGAACGCCTGAACACGGTTCAGCGGCACCAGCACAAGGCCAGCCATGAGCAGGGCGGGTAACGTGCGCATACGGATCTTCCTGTTCTTATTGGTGTTGGCAGATGCGGCAATGCTGCGCCGAGCTCCGTGCAATGCACGGAGCCGGGCGTTGGTACCCGTCGTATCAGGACTCGGGGGCGTATACCTGCTTACCCGCGAAGTAGGTCTTCAGCACCTGGGTGTCGAACAGTTCTTCGTCGCTGACCTTGAACACATCGCGGTCCAGAACAATCAGGTCAGCTTGCTTGCCGGGCGCCAGGGAGCCGATCTGCCGGTCCAGGCGCAGGGCTTTGGCGGCGTTGAGGGTGTAGGCGTAGAACATGATTTCGCGGTCGATGCTTTCGCCGCTGTTGAGAACGCCCAGCGGGCCTTTGCGGGTGCTGGCCTGGGCGATGGCGTTCCACGGGTTGGGGCTCGATACCGGCCAGTCGCTGCCACCGGCAATCACGGCGCCAGCTTTATGCAAGGACTGGGCGGGGTACATGTAGCGGTAGGCAGAGTCGCTGATATAGGGCTTCACCAGTTCCTCGGTATAGGACTCGGCAGTGGCCCAGAGCAGTTGCATGTCGGCAATCACCCCGAGCTGACTGAAGCGTGGGAAGTCCTTTGGGTCAATCAGCTGAATGTGGCCAATGCTGTGCGCCAGCGGGGTGGGGTTGAGCTTGCGGGCATACGCGAAGCCATTGAGTGCTTCCCGCACGGCACGGTCGCCGACGGCATGCACATGCACGATCCAGTCGTGCTTTTCTGCGGCTGTGACCAATTTGCCGAAGTTCGCCGGGTCGATCAGCAGTTCACCCTTTTTCTGACTGTTCTTGTAGGGCTCAAGTACTGCGGCGCTCTGGCCCGGGAATTCCAGGATGCCGTCCGCGAAGACCTTCAGGCCGGGGAATGTCAGGTTCGGCACACCTTCAAACTGCTGCATGACCTTGGCCAACGCCTCGAGCTCGGCGGGCTTGCTTTTCGGGTATGCAATCAGCAGGGCGGCAACGTGGGCATTCAGTTCGCCCAGCTCCGACAGCTTACGGTAGAGCGGTAGCACGCCAACGTTCTGCTCGGTCGGGCGCAGTTCGAACAGCGAGTCGCCGGCACCGGCATTGGAGGCCGCGTCCATCCAGGCGGTAACGCCATATTGGTTGTTGATCTTCACCGCTTGGCGGGTAGCCTCCAGCATCGTGTCTTCGCTGTGCTCGGGCAGCTGACTGCGCACGCGGTCCCAGCCATTTTCGGCGAGGTAACCCGTGGGTGTGAAATCGGCCTCATGGGCAATGTAGTTGCGCTCCTTCTCCGGGAGGCCTTTGACCAAGGCAGCGTCGATTTTCAGGCGTTTGAGCATGGCCTGGTTGGCCCAGCCGGTGTGCCCGTCGATACCGTTCAGAACCAGTGGCTGTTCGGCCCAGTGGCCTTGGTTGAAGCGCTGCCCGAGCGCCCGGTCCTGCTCCCAGTAGGCCGAGCTGACGCCGGCAATGCTGATCACGTCGGCGCGACGGGCGCGCCCGGCCTTGTCCTCGGCAATGATCCACTGTTCTAGTTCAGGTAACGGTTTGACTTCGTCGAGCAGGTTCGAGCCCAGGCCATCGAGGGCGGCCATGATCGGGTGGCTGTGACCGTCGATCATGCCAGGCATCAGCACCTTGCCGCCCAGGTCGACAACCTCGGTCGAGGTGCCTGCGAGGGCCTTGATCTCGGCATCGCTCCCCACTTTGAGGATCTTGCCGTTTTCCACGGCGAGGGCCTGCGCCAGTGCTTGACCCGGCTCTGCAGTGAACACCTTGCCATTGAAAAACAGCAGATCGGGTGCGGCCATGGCTTCCATTGAGGCAAAAGCCATGGCACTGACCAAAACGTTCGAGATAAATCGTTGCATCGCGGCGGCCTATAGTTTTTATTGGACTCCACGCGAGACTAACGAATGGCGCAGGCGGGCAGAATATCGCCGGCAAGCAAAACCTTTTTGCCAAACAGGAAAAACTGCATGGATACGCTTGGCGCCCTGAGCATGTTTGTCGCCACCGCCGAGCATGGCAGTTTCAGCCGGGCGGCCGAGCAGTTGGGCAAGACGCCCTCGGCACTGACCAAGGCGGTCAGCCACCTGGAGGCCGACCTTGGCGCGAAGCTGTTCGAGCGCAGCACCCGACGCACCGTGCTGACCGAGGCTGGCCGGCTCTACCTGGAAACCGCCCGCCAGGTGTTGCAGCGCCTGCATGAGGTGGGTGAGGAGATTGGCCAGTTGCAGCACGGTCTGCATGGCAACCTGAGGCTGACCGCGCCGCTGGCCTTTGGACGGGCCTTTCTCGATCAGGCCTGTGCGGGCTTTCTTGTCGCCCATCCGCAGATCAAGCTGCGCGTAGACCTCAGCGATACCTTCGTCGACCTTGGCGATGGGAGCTATGACCTGGCCCTGCGTGAAGGGCGAAGTGACCTGCCAGGACTGATCGTCAAACCCTTGGGGGAAAACCGCATTGTCCTGTGTGCCAGCCCGGCGTACCTGGCGGCCCAGCCGATGACGGTGAGCCCGGAAACCTTCGACCATCACCAGTGGCTGATCTACCGCCATCCGGCGCTGGACCCGAGCTACTGGTGGGTATCCTTGGACGGCGTGCGCATGCGCGTCCCGCAACCGCAGGCGCGCCTGCTGAGCGACAACTACGACCTGCTGCTGGCCAATACCCTGCTGGGCCTGGGCCTGCACGCGTGTCCGTTGTGGAGCGTGCAACCCTATCTGGAGAGCGGCCAGTTGCTGCAGGTAATGACGGAGTACGACTTCGATCCGGACGCTTTCGGCCCGCTGATCCTTGCCGTCTACCCCAGCCATCGCCGAGCGACACGCAAGGTGCAGGCGTTCATCGACTACCTGGCGGGCTTTCTCGAAGCCCGCGGTTTGACGTTCTCAAGCCACCCGTGAACGCGTGTTGGCCCAATGAAAGGGCTACCAACGCCCAGCAAAAATCCCACAACAAGCGCTAAATCCTCCCCGCACCCAAGCGTTTCCCAAGCGACCACTACCCGCACATTCGCTTGCTTGCGAGGATTCACCCATGTCGATCGCTTCCAGCCTTGCCCAGGCCCTGCCGGCCAGCGCGCCGCAACCGCTGTACGAGTTCACCGACTCGCCCTTGCTGCAACGCCAGCAGCAACAGGAATCCAACGCCCGCAGCTACCCCCGGCGCATCCCGCTGGCGCTCAAGCGCGCCCGTGGCATCCATGTCGAGGACGTCGAGGGTCGCCAGTTCATCGACTGCCTGGCCGGCGCCGGCACCCTGGCCCTGGGCCACAACCACCCGGTGGTGATCGAGGCGATCCAGCGCGTGCTGGCCGACGAATTGCCCCTGCATACCCTGGACCTGACCACGCCGGTGAAAGACCGCTTCGTCCAGGACCTGTTCGGCGTGTTGCCCGAGGCGCTGCGCCGCGAGGCCAAGGTGCAGTTCTGCGGCCCGACCGGCACCGATGCCGTGGAAGCGGCGCTCAAACTGGTGCGCAGCGCCACCGGGCGCAGCACCGTGCTGGCCTTCCAGGGTGCCTACCACGGCATGAGCCAGGGCGCGCTGAGCCTGATGGGCAGCCACGGTCCCAAGCAACCGCTGGGCGCGTTGCTCGGCAATGGCGTGCAGTTCATGCCGTACCCCTACGATTACCGTTGCCCGTTCGGCCTGGGTGGTGAAGCCGGGGTCAAGGCCAGCCTGCATTACCTGGAAAACCTGCTGCTCGACCCGGAAAGCGGGGTGCCGCTGCCGGCGGCAGTCATCCTCGAAGTGGTGCAGGGCGAGGGCGGCGTGATCCCCGCCGACATCGCCTGGCTGCAAGGCGTGCGGCGCATCACCGAACAGGCCGGTGTGGCGCTGATCGTCGACGAGATCCAGAGCGGCTTCGCCCGCACCGGGCGGATGTTCGCCTTCGAGCACGCCGGCATCGTGCCGGACGTGGTCACCCTGTCCAAGGCCATTGGTGGCAGCCTGCCGCTGGCGGTGGTGGTCTACCGTGACTGGCTCGATACCTGGAAGCCAGGCGCCCACGCCGGCACCTTCCGTGGCAACCAGATGGCCATGGCCGCAGGCTCCGCGGTGATCAACTACCTGGTCGAGCATCGCCTGGCCGAACACGCCGAAGCCATGGGCCAGCGTCTGCGCGGGCACCTGCTGAACGTGCAACGCCAGTACCCGCAGCTCGGTGACATCCGTGGCCGCGGCCTGATGCTGGGGGTGGAACTGGTCGACCCGAGCGGCCCGCTCGATGCACTGGGGCACCCGCCGGCCAATCGCGAGCTGGCGCCGAAGGTGCAGCGCGAATGCCTCAAGCGCGGGCTTATCCTCGAACTGGGCGGCCGGCACGGCGCGGTGGTGCGCTTCCTGCCGCCGCTGATCATCACCGCACCGCAGATCGATGAGGTAGCCCAGCGCTTCGCCGAGGCGCTGGCTGCTGCAGTCTGATCCCTCGGGGCCGCGTCGCGGCCCTCTCTGAATCCTTCCTTGCAGAGGCGGCACGCGTGCCGCCTCTCATCCCTGCGCGACCGTCCGCTCACCGCGATCCCCCCATCCGCCAGCGTTAATTTTTTTCAGGTTGTATCCGTTTCGTAGGGATAGCCGGGCACTGCCCGTGGTACCTCACTCGTACGGAAAGCAAGCCGATGAATCCCGAAAAGTCCCTGCAACTGGCCCGCCGTTTCATTGAATTGCCGCTGGACAAGCGCCGCCTGTTCCTTGAGACCCTGGCCCGCGAGGGCATCGACTTTTCCCAGTTCCCGATCCCCGCCGATGTAGCGGCCGAAGACCGCCTGGCGCCGTCCTACGCCCAGCAGCGCATGTGGGTGCTGTGGCAGCTGGACCCGCAAGGCGGCGCGTACAACCTGCCGGGCGCGGTGCGGCTCAAGGGCGCGCTCGATGAGGCGGCCCTGCAGCAGGCGTTCGAGTGCCTGCTCGAACGCCACCAGAGCCTGGCCTGCGTGTTCCAGCAGCAGCCCGACGAGCGCCTGCACCAGATACACCGCCCAGCGCCGCCGCAGATCCAGCACCTGGACCTGCGCACGCTAAACGAAGTGGCCCGCGAGGCACGGGTACAGGCCGAGGTCGAAGCCGAGTCGCTGTGCCCGTTCGACCTGGAGCACGGCCCGCTGCTGCGCATTCGTCTGCTGCAACTGGCCGAGCAGGAACACGTGCTGCTGCTCACGCTGCACCACATCGTTTCCGATGGCTGGTCGATGAATGTGCTGATCGACGAATTCAGCCGTTGCTACGACGCCTTCGCCGCCGGGGCGCAGCCGCAGTTGCCGGCCTTGCCGATCCAGTACGTCGACTACGCCCTGTGGCAGCGCCGCTGGCTCGAAGCCGGCGAACTGGAGCGCCAGCTGGCCTACTGGCAGGCCACCTTGGGTGACGAGCAGCCGGTGCTGGAGCTGCCGCTGGACCGCCCACGGCCGGCCAGCCCGAGGTTCAGCGGCGAGCGCCTGGAGCTGCAGGTGGACAGCGAGCTGGCCCAGCAACTGCGCAGTTTAGCCGCGCGCCACAACCTGACCCTGTTCATGCTCCTGCTTGGCGCCTTCGGGCTGTTGCTGCAGCGCTATACCGGCCAGTCCGACCTGCGCATCGGCAGCCCGGTGGCCAACCGCAATCGCGCCGATATCGAAGGGTTGATCGGCCTGTTCGTCAACACCCAGGTGCTGCGCCTGCAGCCCGATGCCCAGCGTGATGCACTGAGCTATCTGCAGGCGGTGCGGCAGACCGTACTGGGCGCCCAGGCCCACCAGGACCTGCCGTTCGAACGCCTGGTCGATGCCTTGAAGGTCGAGCGCAACCTCAGCCACGCGCCGCTGTTCCAGGTGATGTACAACCACCAGCCACAGGTGGCCGACCTTTCGGCGGTGACCCTGGCCTCGGGCCTGGAGCTGTCGGCACTGGCGTGGCGCAGCCGCACCACCCAGTTCGACCTGAGCCTGGACACCTATGAGCAGGGCGGTGTGCTGCGCGCTGCCTTCACCTACGCGGTCGACCTGTTCGATGCGGCCACTGTCGAGCGCATGGCCGAGCACTGGTTCACCTTGCTCCGCGAGCTGGTGGCGGACGCGGCGCGGCCGCTGTGGCAACTGCCCATGCTCGACCCGGCAAGCCTTCACACCCAGCTTCATGAATGGAATGCCACAGCCACTGGCTACCCGTTGCACCAGGGCGTGCACCAGATGTTCGAAGCTCAGGCGCAGCGCACCCCGCAAGCCCCGGCGCTGCGCTTTGGCGACAGCACCTTGAGCTACGCCGAGCTGGATGAGCGCGCCAATCGCCTGGCCCATTACCTGCGTGGCCAGGGCGTGGCCACCGACACCCTGGTCGGCGTCTCGGCCCAGCGCAGTGTCGAGATGGTCGTCGCCTTGCTGGCGATTCTCAAGGCCGGTGGCGCCTACGTACCGCTGGACCCGGAGTACCCCGAGGAGCGCCTGGCCTACATGATCGAGGACAGCGGCATTCGCCTGCTGCTGACCCAGCAGGCGCTGCTCGGCAGCCTGCCGCTGCCGGCCGGCGTGCAATGCGTGGCCCTCGACACCCTGACCCTCGACGACCAGCCCGCCAACTCGCCTGCGCTGGCGCTGGAACCTGCGCAACTGGCCTATGTCATCTACACCTCTGGCTCCACCGGCCGCCCGAAGGGGGCCGGCAACAGCCACCAGGCACTGACCAACCGCCTGTGCTGGATGCAACAGGCCTACGGCCTGGATGCCAGCGACACGGTGCTGCAGAAGACCCCGTTCAGCTTCGATGTGTCGGTGTGGGAGTTCTTCTGGCCGCTGATGACCGGCGCCTGCCTGGCCGTGGCGGCACCCGGCGAGCACCGCGATCCGCAGCGGTTGATCGCCAGCATCCAGCGCCATGGCGTCACCACCTTGCACTTCGTGCCTTCGATGTTGCAGGCGTTCATCCACGAACCCGGTGTCGAAGCCTGCCGCACACTGACGCGCATCGTCTGCAGCGGCGAGGCGCTGCCGGTGGATGCCCAGCGCCAGGTGTTTGCCCGGCTGCCGGGTGCTGGCCTGTACAACCTCTATGGCCCCACCGAGGCCGCCATTGATGTGACCCACTGGACCTGTGTGGAGGAAGGCAAGGACAGCGTGCCGATCGGCCAGCCGATCGCCAACATCCGCACCTATGTGCTCGACGCCGGGCTGCAGCCGGTCGCCCCGGGCGTGTCCGGGGAGCTGTACCTGGGCGGCATAGGCCTGGCCCGCGGCTACCATCGCCGGCCAGGGCTGACGGCCGAGCGTTTCGTCGCCGACCCGTTCGGCGAAGGTGGCCGCCTGTACCGCACCGGCGACCGCGTGCGCCAGCGCGCTGACGGCGTCATCGAATACCTCGGCCGCTTCGACCATCAGGTGAAGATTCGCGGCCTGCGTATCGAGCTGGGCGAGATCGAGGCGCGCCTGGCCGAACATGAATGCGTGCGCGAGTGCGTGGTGCTGGCCCTCGATGGCCGGCAACTGGTGGCCTACCTGGTGCTCAACGCGCAGCCCGAAGGCTGGCAGGCTTCGCTCAAGGACTGGCTGCTGCAGACCCTGCCCGAGTTCATGGTGCCCAGCCACCTCATGGCCCTCGACAGCCTGCCGCTGACCCCCAACGGCAAGCTCGACCGCAAGGCCCTGCCGCAGCCCGAGGCCACGGCGCAGTCTGCCTACATGGCCCCGGAAAGCGACGCCGAGCGCCAGCTGGCGCAGATCTGGAGCGAGGTACTGGGCGTGGCCCAGGTGGGGCTGGACGACAACTTCTTCACCTTGGGCGGCGACTCGATCATCGCCATCCAGGTGGTCAGCCGCGCCCGTCAGGCCGGCCTGGCGCTCAACCCGCGTGACCTGTTCCAGCACCAGACC
>Ga0182747_1003130_pt1 | contig 11278 bp, 9 predicted proteins | sample eDN3rd30CBELigBY_FD_128526 | JGI IMG/M metagenome (GOLD analysis project Ga0182747, IMG submission 128526) | Enriched backyard soil microbial communities from Emeryville, California, USA - eDNA 3rd pass 30_C BE-Lig BY (version 2) (version 2) | ecosystem: Environmental > Terrestrial > Soil >...
AAGGACAGGCCGTGGTCGGCCGCGCCATCGCCGCCATGGGCGAGATCGAGCGCTCTTCGTCCGAGATCGGGGCCATCATCGGCGTGATCGACGAGATCGCCTTCCAGACCAATCTGCTGGCGCTGAACGCAGGCGTCGAGGCGGCGCGCGCGGGCGACGCCGGTCGCGGCTTCGCCGTCGTGGCGTCGGAGGTTCGCGCCCTGGCTCAGCGTTCGGCTTCGGCGGCGAAGGAGATCAAGACCCTGATCAACGAGTCGGGCCGCCAGGTCGGGACGGGCGTCGCCCTGGTCGGCGACACCGGCCATGCGCTGGAGCGCATCGCCGGTCAGATCCAGCGCCTGACCGTCATCGCCGAAGAGATCGCCGCCTCCTCGCAGGAGCAGTCCAGCGGTCTGCAGCAGGTCAACATCGCCGTGAACCAGATGGATCAGGTCACGCAACAGAACGCGGCCATGGTCGAACAGTCGACCGCCGCCAGCCACGCCCTGGCATCCGACGCGGTCGAGCTGGACCGCATGATGGGCCAGTTCGCCCTGGACGACGCTCGCGATCTGGACGCCCGCGGGCGGATGGAAGCCCTGGCGCGAGCCGTGGCTTAAGCGCTGAATTCTCCCTCCCCTTCATGGGGAGGGTGGTCGCGTAGCGGCCGGGTGGGGAGGATGATCCTGACACCCGCCGTCATTCTCGGGCTTGACCCGAGAATCCAGCGCCGCAACGCCTGAACCGTCTTGAGGGTCGATGTGGTCGCCGTCATGCCTGCTGGATTCTCGGGTCAAGCCCGAGAATGACGGCAAGATAGAAGACGCGCTCATCGTCCGGCCGCCCCCACCCGACTTCGCCTTGCAGGCTTAGCCACCCTCCCCATGAAGGGGAGGGAGAAGCGCGTGCCTGGCGCTTACGCTGCCGCCTTCAGCGACACCGCATCCAGCGCTTGGGTCAGGTCGGCCAGGATGTCGTCCTGATGCTCCAGACCGACCGAGAGACGCAGCAGGCCGTCGGTGATGCCCGCCGTCACGCGCGCCTCGGGCGTCATGGCGGCGTGGGTCATGGTGGCCGGGTGGGCGACCAGGCTTTCGACCCCGCCCAGGGATTCGGCCAGGGTGAAGACCTCCAGCCGCTCGATCACCTGGCGCACCGCCTCGGTTCCGCCGTTCAGTTCGAAGCTGAGCATGGCGCCCGGCCCCGACTGCTGGCGCGCCGCCAGATCATGGCCGGGGTGGCTGGTCAGGCCCGGATAGTGGACGGCCTTGACCGCCGGGTGCAGCTCCAGAACCGCCGCGGCCAGGCCGGCCGTCGCCTGCTGGCGCTCGATGCGGGTGAACAGGGTGCGCAGGCCCCGCAGGGTCTGATAGGCGTCGAACGGCGAGCCGGTGACGCCCAGGCAGTTGGCCCACCAGGCCAGCTGTTCATGATCGGCCGGATCGGCCGCGATCACGGCGCCGCCGACCACGTCGGAATGGCCGTTGATGTATTTGGTGGTCGAGTGGACCACGATGTCGGCGCCCAGCTCCAACGGCCGTTGCAGGGCCGGCGACAGGAAGGTGTTGTCGCACACCACCTTGGCCCCCACGGCGTGGGCGCGGCGACAGACCTCGGCGATGTCGGTGACGCGCAGCAGGGGGTTGGACGGGGTCTCGACCAGCACCAGCTTGCAGCCGTCGGCCAGGGCGGCGTCCAGGGCGGCGCCGTCGTTCTGATCGACGAAGGCGACGCGGAAATGCCCCTTCCGGGCGCGGGCGCACAGCAGGCGGTGGGTGCCGCCATAGCAGTCGTGCGGCGCGATCAGCAGGTCGCCGGGTTCCAGCAGGCTGAGGGGCAGGTCGACCGCCGCCATGCCGGTGGCCGTGACCACGGCGCCGGCGCCGCCTTCCAACTCGGCCAGGGTCTCGGCCAGGACGTCGCGGGTCGGATTGCCCGAGCGCGAATAGTCGTATTTGCGCGGCTGGCCGAAGGCGGCGAAGGAATAGTTGGACGACAGATACAGCGCCGGCATGACCGCGCCGTGGGCCGTGTCCGTATCGACGCCCGAGCGGGCGGCGATGGTGCGGGGATCGGCGGGACGGGCGCGGCTCATTGGTCGATGTCCTTCAGTACGGAGGTCAGGATGTCGGCGACCAGGGCGTCTTCCTTCAGGAAGGCGTCGTGGCCGTAGACGGAGGGGTGCTGTTCGAAGCGCCAGAGGTTGGGCAGGCGGTCGGCCAGCTCCCTCATGTCGTCGATGGGGCACAGGCGGTCGGTGGTGAAGCCGACCAGGGTGACGGGGGCGGTGATCGCCTCGGGCTCGACGCGGTGGCGGTCGATGGAGTCCGACAGGCTGAGCCAGCGGGCGGGGGTGGTGCGGTCGCGATAGGCCCGGCCGCGCGCCTGCAGATAGTCGCACACCGGATAGGCCTGGCCCGCATGGCTGGGAGCCTCGGAATCGAAGCGGTCGCCGAACTCTTCCTGGGTGCGATAGGTGGTCATGGCCAGTTCGCGCGCCAGGCCGACGGCCTGATCCACGCGGCCCGTCTCCAGGCCCAGTTGCAGGATGCGGCGCTGGATGCCGCGCCAGGCGGTGGCCAGCGGGTGGGGACGATGGGCGGCGGATACGACCACCAGCTGCTCGGCCCAGTCGGGGAAGATCTCGCCGAAGGCCAGGGCGATCATGCCGCCGTAGGAACAGCCGACGAAGGCGGCGACCTTCTCCACCCCAAGATGGTCCAGCAACAGGGCCAGCAGCCGGGCCTGATCCTGGGTGGTGATGGTCAGCGGCGTTTTCGGCTCCTTCACGCCTTCGCCGAATTCGGGTGCGAAATCAAAGGCCAGGACGCGGAAGCGGGTCAGGTCGATCGGCGCGCGCACGCCCACGGCGCCGGACCACCAGCCCAGCCCCTTCGTCTCGGTGCGGTGGACGTAGCGGTCGGCGGAAATGCCGCCCGCGACCACGATCAGGGGGGCGTCAGCCTTTCCGTGCAGGCGGCCGACGACCTGCTTCTGGGTCAGGGTTCCGCCGAAATCCAGCTCGAAACCGTCGGGGATCGGAACCACGACGTCATGGGCCCCGTCGCGTTGCAGCAGCTCGGACGGACGGCGCGCGGAAGCGGGACGACAGGCGGGCTCTTCAGCGGGAGCGGGGTCGATCAGGGCCAGGGTCATGGGTCTCGGTCACTCAGCAGATACGGCTCGCCAAGGAACCCGTGCAGTGACAGACCTGTGGAGCGTCGCCTCGTCGATGCTCCACCCATCTCTCGCGGTCCTATCAGGCAAGCCCGAAGAACCCCGCAGGAGTTGGCACCGTTTCGGGCGGAACCCGATGGTTGCCCCGGCGTCAAAGGGCCTAATCCCTCAGCCGGTCTTGATGAGTGAGCTTACGGTGCGGTTGCGAAGAGCGCCGGTCAAGCGAAAAATTTCACCCCGTTTCACTGAAAGCGCCTCGGTGTGATGGTGAAATAGGCCTATTGAGGCGATGTCGCGAAAAATTATTCCGACACGGGGTTGACGCGGCGCGGCGCCCTGGCTCACCCTAAGGCACGATTTTCAACCGGACGCCGCCTGTGCCTTACCGCCTCGCCAGCATGAAGACGACCGCGATCGCCGCCTCGGCGACGGGCCTCTTCGCGTCCATGATTACCACCACCGGTACCACCACCATGCCCTTGCGGGCGGGGACCGGATGATGCGCGCCGTCTAGGCGAGACAACGCAGAAAACCGATCACCCGCCCGGACCTCCGGGCGGGTTTTTTATTGGCCCGAACCCACCTCCGATCACCGCCGACTTCTCTCGAAATCCTCCCAGATCCAGCCTTCAGGAAACCGCCCATGTCCGCCTCTCTCGCCCTCGTCGCCGATCAGTCGAAACCGGTCGCAGCGCTCGCCCCCGCCGCCGATGTGGTGGTGCTGAAGTTCGGCTCTTCGGTCCTGCGCGACGCGTCCCAGGCCCCCGCCGTCGCCAGCGAAATCTACGGCCACGTCCGCGCCGGGCGTAAGGTTGTGGCGGTGGTTTCGGCCCTGGCCGGGCAGACGGATCAGCTGCTGGCCGACGCCCGCAGCCTGGGTCTGGATCACGAGAACGAGCTGCTGCCCGCCTATGTCGTGCTGGGCGAGGAAAAGGCCGCCGCCCTGGTGGCCGTGGCCTGCGACCGGGTGGGGCTGGACGCCATCGGCCTGTCGGTGCGCGAACTGGGCATCGTCGCGGAAGGCCCGGCCCAGCACGCCCGCCCCGTGTCGCTGAAGGGCGAGCGTCTGCATCAGGCCCTGGCCGAGCATGAGGTGGTGGTGGTTCCCGGCTTCGGCGCGGTGCGTTCGAACGGCCGGGTGGCCCTGCTGGGCCGCGGCGGATCGGACCTGACGGCGGTGGTCCTGGCCGCCGAACTGGGCCTGAAGCGGGTGCGTCTGGTGAAGGACGTCGACGGCCTCTACGACCGCGATCCGGCCTCGGAAACGGGCACGCCGCTGCGCTATCGCCGCGCCAGTTGGGACACGGCGCGTCAGGTCGGGGGCGCCCTGGTCCAGCACGACGCCATCGACCTGGCCGAGGCGCGGGGCGTCGATATCGAAGTCGCTGCGCTCGGCCGCGCCGAAGGCACGATCGTCGGCGAACGCGGCGCGCCTCCGGGCCCGGTGCAGGCGGCGGCGCCGTTGAAGGTCGCCGTGGCGGGCTGCGGTGTCGTCGGCGGCGGCCTGCTCAGCCGCCTGCTGCCGGACAGCCGCTTTGAAGTGGTCGGCGTCCTGGTCCGCAACCCCTTGAAAAAACGTGACGTATCGGCGCCCGCCGAACTGTTCACCAATGACGTCGAAGCCCTGCTGGCCAAGAAGCCGGACCTGGTGCTGGAGGCCCTGTCCGAGGGGGAGGCGGGCCATGCCCTGATCCGCCGCGCGCTGGAGGCGGGCTGCGACGTGGTCAGCGCCAACAAGCAGGCCGTGGCCCGCGATCCCAAGGGGCTTCAGGCCCTGGCCGACGTCAACGGCTGTCGCGTCGCCTGGTCGGCCTCGGTCGGCGGCGGCTCGCCGATGATCGAGACCCTGCGCGCCGCCCGCGCCGCCGGTCCGGTGGTCGGTTTCGAGGCGGTGCTGAACGGCACGGTCAACTTCATGCTGCAACGTCTGGGCGAGGGGGCGACCTTCTCCGACGCCCTGGCCGACGCCCGCGCCGCCGGTTTCGCCGAGGAAGACCCCTCGTCGGACCTGGAAGGCTTTGACGCCGCGGCCAAGGTCAAGCTGCTGTCGTTCGAGGCCTTCGGCCGCTCGCCCGAGGACCTGCCGCGCGACGTGCTGGCCGCCGAGACGCCGCTGGGCGAGGCGCCGGTGCGCCAGATCGGAGCCTGCTTCGAGCGCGAGGGCGCCCTGGACGCCTATGTCCGTCTTGACGGCGCGCTGGAGGACGCGCTCTTCCTGTCGCTGAACGGAGAGCGCAACGCCTTGAAGGTCTATGGTCAGGACGGCCGGGTGTGGACGTGCAAGGGGCGCGGCGCCGGGCGCTGGGCCACGACCGAGAGCGTGCTGGCCGATGTCGCCGACGTCATGCGCGCCCGGCGCGCTGCTGCGGAGCTTGTCTAGTCATGGCCGTCTTCACGCCCGTCACGCCGCAACAGGCCGACGACTATCTCATGCGCTACCCTCTCGGCGGGTTGGTCGAACTGACCCCGATCGCCGAGGGGGTCGAGAACACCAACTATCGCCTGGTGACGGAGAAGGGCGCCTATGTCCTGACCCTGTTCGAGGGGCGGACCGAGGCCTCGGCCCTGCCGTTCTGCCTGGGCCTGACCGGGCGGTTGGCGGCGCAGGGCTTTCCGACGCCTGCGCCCGTCGCGGACCATCGAGGCCAGGTGATCGGCCGTCTGAACGATCGCGCCGCCGCCATCGTCGAATGGACGCCCGGCGCCTGGAAGCGCCAGCCGACGGACAAGGATCAGTATCGCGCCGGTCAGGTTCTGGCCCTGCTGCACCTGGACGCGGCCGACTATGACGGCGTGCGCGAGAATCCGGTCGGGCCGCGGGCCTGGGCGGACCTGGCCGCACGTTGCGATACGGTCGCCAGAGGCGAGGACCGCCGGATGCTGGAGCAGATGCAGCGCCTGCTGCCCGATCTGGCCCGGCCGTGGAGCGATCCGGCCTTGCCGCGCGGGCCGATCCACGCCGACTACTTCCCCGACAATGTCCTGTTCGCGACGAATGAGCATGGGGCGACGGATGTCGGCGGGGTGATCGACTTCTACTTCGCCTGTGTCGACGTGCTGGCCTATGACTTGGCCATCGCGCTCAGCGCCTGGGGTTTCGACGCCGAGGGACGGCCCATCCCGTCGGCTCTGCGCGCTTTCCAGAAGGGCTATGAGTCGGTGCGGCCCCTGTCGGACGCCGAGCGCCAGGCCCTGCCGGAACTCGGCGCGGCGGCGGCGGTGCGCTTCACCCTGACGCGTCTGCACGACCGGCTGTTCCACGACCCGACCAACCTGGTCACGCCCAAGGACCCGTCGCCCTTCTTCCGGCGGCTGGACTACTGGAAGGCGGCGGAGCCGGCCTAGGTCTCACATACGCGCCAGCATCCATACGGCCATGGCGATCATCATCAGGTTCTCGGTCAGCGACAGGAAGCCGAGCGGAACCTTGCTGTCCCCGCCGACGCAGGCGCACTTCAACTCGCGCCTGTCGATATAGACGGCCTTGAACACCGAGACGGCGCCGATGCCGCCGATGAAGAGGGCGACGGGCGCGGATAGCCAGGTGAGGGCGTGGGCGGTCATCAGCACCCCCGCGCCCGTCTCTGCGAAAGGGTAGACCCAGCCGTAGGGAACCCAGCGCCGCGCCAGAAGGTCGTAGTTCAGGAACATGGTGGCGAACCCGTCCAGGTTCTGCAGTTTCAACATGCCCAGGACGCACATGCTGAACGAGATGAACCACTCAATCGTCCGGCCGGTCAGGGGCGCGCCATAGGCGGCATGGCTGGCGGCCAGCGCCGTCAGAGCCGTGACCGCGAAGACGACCAGAACGGGCGTATAGCTGGTCGCCTCGGGGTCGCGCACCCGAAGCCCGAAAAAGCGACGCAGGTCGTCGAATCCGCCGATGCGGCGCCCGTCGATGAAGGTCTGCGGCGTGGTTTTCACCCCATGCTCGGCCTTGAAGGCGTCGGTCGCTTCGCGGGTCTCCAGCCAACGGTCATCGACCTGATAACCTTTGGATTTCAGCAGGTGTCGCGCTCTCAGGCCCCAGGGGCAGACATGATCGGGCATGACCATGCGATAGAGGACAGCGACGGGACGTGTGTTGCGAGGCATCGGCGTCTCCTTCGCCGATGACAACGAACCAGGACGGTTCAGGCTCCTTCGGGGATGGCCCTACCCGGCGAACCCCTTCACCGCCGCCAGGGCCGCTTCGGGCGTGTTCTCGATCACCGTCAGCCGCTCGGGACGGTCGCCCAGGGCGCGGATGACGGGGGCCGGTTCCGGCTCTACGCCTATGACATCCGAGACGAAGGCGCCGAACTTGGACGGGTGGGCCGTGGACAGGGCGACGATGGGCGCGCCGTTGCGGTCCAGGCGGCGCGCGGCGGCCAGGGCGACGGCCGTGTGCGGGCAGACGACGCGGCCCCAGGTTGCATGGGCGTGGGCGATCTCGGCCTTTGTCGTCGCCTCATCGACCGATACGGCCGAAACCTCGGCGCGTAGGGCGGCCAGCAGGTCGGAGGGCAGGGTGACGGCCCCCTCGCGCGCGAAGGTTTCGAACACGGCGCGGGTCGTCTCGGCGTCGCGGCCGGAGGCTTCATAGACCAGCCGCTCGAAGTTCGACGGCGCCTGCACGTCCATCGACACGCTGCCGCTCTCGACCGCCGGGCGGCGGGCGTAGACGCCGTCGTTAATGGCGCGGGCCAGGGCGTCGTTCTGGTTGACGGCGGCGACGAAGCCGGCGGCGGGCAGGCTCATCTTGCGGGCGGCGATCCCGGCGAAGGCGTCGCCGAAATTGCCGGTCGGCACCACGAAGGTCGCCGCCTGGCCCAGTTGGGCCGTGGCCGAGACGTAATAGGGAATCTGGCCCGCCAGACGACCCCAGTTGATCGAGTTGACCGAGGACAGGCGGCCCTGTTCACGCAAGGATTCCTCGGCCAGCAGGCCCTTCACCAGACGCTGGCAGTCGTCGAAATCGCCGCGCACGGCCAGATTCAGGACGTTGTCGGCCTCGACCGTCGTCATCTGCTTGCGCTGCACCGGAGAGACGCGGTCCAGCGGGTGCAGGACGATCAGCTTGATGCGTTCGGCGCCCGCAAAGGCGCGCACGGCGGCGGCGCCGGTGTCGCCGCTGGTGGCGGTCAGCAGGGTCAGGGTCTCGCCCGTCGCGGCCAGGGCCTCGTCCGACAGGGCGGCGACCAGCTGCATGGCCAGATCCTTGAACGCCGCCGTCGGGCCGTGGAACAGCTCCAGCACGAACAGGCCGGGCTCCAGCTCGACCAGCGGCGTCACCAGCGGATGGTCGAAGCCCTTGGTCAGGCGGTCCAGGGCGCGGTCCAGCGCGCCCGCAGGCAGGGCGTCGCCGATGAAGGGCGCCATCGCCGCCTTGGCGATCTCGGCGTAGCTGCGGCCGGGACGCGTGGCGTCGGCGGGCAGGGCGGGCCAGGCCTGCGGCATGTAGAGGCCGCCGTCCGGCGCGATGCCGCGCAGCAGGGCGTCGCTGAAGCGGGTCGGGGCGGCGTCGCCGCGCGTCGAGATGTAGCGATCAGGGGAGGTCGTCATATCGGGGTCGTTTCTAGCCGCGATCCGGCGCTTCGTCATGATTATTTTGCGCATGCGAAAGGAAATTTCGCGAGATGACGCAACAACCTGGCTCAGCGGGCGGCGGGCGCACGCCTTGACCGCGCGGGGCGGGAAAAGGGGCTGGCGTCGCGCGGCGGCCCGGTTCATGTCAGACGGATGAACCGCCGTTCCCTCCTTATTCGCGCCGGGGCCGTCGCCGCCGCCGTCGGCGGTGGGCTGTGGCTGAAGGATCATGTGCTGTGGCGGCGGCCCAGGGTGACCTTCGGCGCCGATGGGACCAGCGGCTGGCTGGGCTTCGTCGTTCCCCGGACCCTGTTGCCGACGGTGCGCGTGCGCCTTGCGGGGCGAGATCTGACCGCCCTGGTCGACAGCGGGGCCCAGTATTCGGTGATCGACCGCCGACTGGTGGCGGAACTGGGGTTGGACAACTTCTTCGACATGCCCCTGATCGCCTATGGCGTGGACGGGCGCGCCCAGATGGGGCGGGGCGTGACCCTGGATCTGGCCGTGGGGGCGGCGCGCGTCGGTCGCCTGCGCGCCGGGATTCTGGATCTGGGCCCCCTGTCGGAGGAGGAGGGGCTGGGAGCGCCCCTGATCCTGGGGCAGGACCTGCTGATGGAGGCGGCGCTGGAGATGGACCTGCGCCAGCGGCGCCTAAGGCTGGTTGATGCGGCCCAAGGGGCGCTGCCGCCCGCCTATCGCCCCTTGCCGGTGCGGCGTTCGGGCACCGCCCTGGTCGCGCACGCCGTGGTCGAGGGCGCGCGGGTCAAGGCGGTGGTGGACACTGGGTCGTCCGCCCTGCTGGCCCTGAGCGAAGGCGTCGCGCAATCGGCGGGCCTGCTGGACGGTCGGCCCGAGCGGGCCGGGTCGAGCATCGTCCTGGGCGGGGTGGCCAGGGCGCGGATGATCCAGGCCCGGACCGTGGCCCTGGGGGGCGAGACGTGGCGCGATGTGACGACCGCCGTCTACGCCGATCAGGCCTTGCCCAACTATCCGGACGCCCTGTTGGGCATGGAGGCTTTCGCGGGTCGGGACGTTATTCTGGATCTCAGCGACGGACAGCTTCACCTCGCGCCGTTGATGGATGTGACCATTGTTTAGTTTTGTCCTCTCCCCGGTGGGAGAATCCGTTTCGTTCGCGGCTTGAAGGGGGATAAGCGGCCGACATGACCGCCTTGCCGTCCATGACATCGGTGTCGCCTAGCCAGAGGCTGGAGAGTCTGGATCTCCTGCGCGGGTTCGCCCTGTGCGGCATCCTGCTGGTCAACATCATGATGATGGGCGGCTTCTGGGGCCAGTATCATCCGGATCTGCCGCCGACTCTGGCCAACCCCGACTGGTCGGCGTGGATCATCCAGCACCTGTTCGTGCAGGGGTCGATGCGGGGCCTGTTCACCCTGCTGTTCGGCGCGGGGATGCTGCTGATCACCCTGCGCGGAGAAGACGGACGCGGCACGATCCAGGCGGCGGACGTCTATTTCCGACGCTGCATGGCGCTTCTGGCCCTAGGCGTGTTCAACGCCACCATCCTGCTGTTTCCGGGGGACATCCTCTATGTCTACGGCCTGTCGGGATTCCTGCTGTTCGTGTTCCGCACCGCGCGGCCGCGCACGCTGATCGCCCTGTCGGCGGCCCTGCTTCTGCTGCTGACGGTCGAGTCGACGGTGGTCGGGGCCTATCAGGCGATGGAGGCGCGACAAGGGGCGGATCTGGCCAGCCAGGCGGAGACGGGCGCGGCCCTTTCGCCCGCCGACGCCGAAGCCTTGAAAGCCTACGTCCGCGCTCAGGAGGCACAGAGCCTGTCGCCGGAGACCGCCGTCGAGGAAACCGCCGTACGCACGGGGAGCGCCCTGGGCCTGCTGAAGTGGAGCGTGCGGACTTGGCTGGACTACGCCGCCTCCAGCTACACCATCACCCTGGTCATTGAATCGGTCGCCTTCATGCTGCTGGGCATGGCGTTGTTCAAGCTGGGCGTTCTGGGCGGGGCGCGGTCGCTGGGCTTCTATGTGGCCCTGGCGGGCGGCGGTTACGCCCTCGGGCTGGCGGTCAACGGCGGACAGGCCGTCATGCTGTGGAACAGCCAGTTCTCGTCCGAATCCTGGGCGGCGCAGACCAGCTATGAACTGGGGCGTTGCGCCATGACGCTGGGCCATGTCGGCCTGCTGCTGTCACTTTGGAAGATGAACATGCTCGGCTTCGTGGGGCGGGCCTTGCGGAGCCTGGGCCGGATGGCCCTGACCAACTATCTGGGCCAGTCGGCGATCGCGGGCCTGCTGTTCTATGGTCTGGGCCTGTGGGGCAGACTGGACTGGTGGGGCCTGTGGGGCGTGGCGGCGGCGATCTGGGTCGTCCAGATGATCTTCAGCGCGCTCTGGCTGCGAGCCTTCAACATGGGGCCTCTGGAATGGGCGCTGCGCTGGTTCGCCTACGGGCGGCCCTCGCCTCTCAGACGCGCCAAGGCCGCCTGACTTCCCAGGTCTAGGGCCGGCCTAGAGTTGGGAGAAGGTGTCGCAGGCGGCCGGATCGCCGGTCTGATAACCGCGCTGCAGCCATTCGA
>Ga0182747_1003134_pt1 | contig 11264 bp, 10 predicted proteins | sample eDN3rd30CBELigBY_FD_128526 | JGI IMG/M metagenome (GOLD analysis project Ga0182747, IMG submission 128526) | Enriched backyard soil microbial communities from Emeryville, California, USA - eDNA 3rd pass 30_C BE-Lig BY (version 2) (version 2) | ecosystem: Environmental > Terrestrial > Soil >...
CCCCGGCCCGCGGATTCGCCGCGGCCCGGCTACAGCGGCGCCAGCGGCGCGTCCTACGGGCTGCGCCCCTCGCCGGCGCCGCAGCGCCCGCACACGCAGGTGCCGTTCCGGCTTCACGCGGAACCCGCCGGCATCCCCGCGGCGGACTGGCAATCGCTCTACCGCCCGCTCAACGACGACACGGCCGCCAAGGCCGAGCCCCTGCGCGAGCCCGTTCCGGTCCCCGCGGCGCCCGCGGCGGCATTGCCGACGGACGACGAGCATCCGCTGGGCATGGCCGTGGGCCAGCTGCACGGCATCTACATCCTGGCGCAGAACCGCCGCGGCATGGTGCTGGTGGACATGCACGCCGCCCACGAGCGCGTGGTGTACGAACAGCTCAAGCAGGCGCTGGACGCGCGCAGCCTGCCGCGCCAGGACCTGCTGGTGCCGGTGGTGTTCCACGCGCAGGAAAAGGACGTGGCCCTGGTCGAGGAGTTCGACGAGCAACTCAGCGATCTCGGTTTCGAGATGCGCCCGTCCGGCCCCACCTCGATCGCCGTCCGCTCGGTGCCGGCCCTGCTGGCGCGCGGCGACATCGAAACCCTGGCCCGCGCCGTCTTGCGCGACCTGGGCGCCGTGGGCGTTTCGCGCCTGCTGACCGAACAGCGCAACGAGCTGCTGGCCACCATGGCCTGCCACGGCTCCGTGCGCGCCAACCGCAAGCTCACGCTCGAAGAGATGAATGCGCTGCTGCGCCAGATGGAGGCCACCGAGCGCGCCGATCAGTGCAACCACGGCCGGCCCACCTGGGTGCAGTGGTCGGTGTCCGACCTGGACAAGCTTTTCCTGCGCGGGCAATAAGCTTGTCGCCGTTCCCCGTTTCCTCCGCCGCCGCGCGCCCGGTCGTCTGCCTGGCCGGCCCGACCGCTGCCGGCAAGAGCGCGTCCACGCTGGCGCTGGCCGAGCGCTGGCCGCTGGAGATCGTCAACGTGGATTCCGCCACGATCTACCGCGGCATGGACATCGGCACGGCCAAGCCCTCGCCCGAGGAGCAGGCGCGCGTGCCCCAGCACCTGCTGGACATCCTGGATCCCGTCCAGTCGTACTCCGCCGCCGAGTTCGTCGCCGACGCGCTGCGCCTGATCGACGAGATCCGCGCGCGCGGGCGGATTCCACTGCTGGCCGGCGGCACCATGATGTACTACACGGCGTTGCGCGACGGGCTGGACGACCTGCCCCAGGCCGATCCGGCGCTGCGCGCCGAACTGGAAGCGCGCGCGGCCGTCCAGGGCTGGCCCGCGCTGCATGCCGAACTGGCCCGCCTCGACCCGGCGACCGCGGCCCGGCTGGCGCCCAACGACAGCCAGCGCATCCAGCGCGCCCTCGAAATCTGCCAACTCTCGGGCCAGCCCATGTCCGCCCTGCTGCTGCGCGGCCAGCGCCAGCGCGACGACAGCGGCAACCGATACCTCACCATCAGCCTGGAGCCCTCGGACCGCGCCGCCCTGCATGCCCGCATCGAGCAGCGTTTCGACGCGATGCTGGCCAACGGCCTGCTCGACGAGGTGCGCGGTCTGCACGCCCGCGCCGACCTGCACCCGGGCCTGCCGTCGGTGCGCTGCGTGGGCTACCGCCAGATGTGGGCGCACCTGGACGGCGAGTGCGACCTGGAAACGGCGCGCGAACAGGGCATCGCCGCGACGCGCCAGCTGGCCAAGCGCCAGATCACCTGGCTGCGCGCGCAGCCCGAGCGCGTCATCGTGGATTGCCTGGCCGGCGACGCGGTGGCGCGGACCATCGACGCGGTGGCGGCCGTCCTGAAGGACTAGGGCCCGAACCCGGTCCGGGCGAAAAAAAACCGCCCCGTGGGGCGGTTCGTTCATCGCGGCTCGGTCATCAGACCACGAAGGTCTGGGCCATGCCTTCCTTCTGCTCGACGATTTCGCCCAGCGTGCTGACGGTCTCGCCCTGCTCGCGCAGCGTGGCCGCGATGGCTTCGGCTTCGGCCGGATCCACCACCAGCACCATGCCGATGCCGCAGTTGAACACGCGGTACATCTCGGTGTCTTCGACGCCGCCCTGCTGTTGCAGCCACTGGAACAGCTTGGGCATTTCCCAGTTGGCGCGATGCAGCTGGGCCGCCAGGCCCGGCTGCAGGATGCGCGGCACGTTGTCCAGCAGGCCGCCGCCCGTGATGTGGGCCAGGCCCTTGATGCTGGTGCCGTGCTTGGCCAGCGCCGCCAGCACCTGCTTCACGTAGATGCGCGTGGGCGCCATGACCACGTCGACCAGCGGCTGGCCGTGGAAGTCGTCGTCGGGCTTGGCGTTGGCGCGCTCCAGGATCTTGCGCAGCAGCGAATAGCCGTTGGAATGCGCGCCGCTGGACGCCAGGCCCAGCACCACGTCGCCGGTCTTGATCGTCTTGCCGGTGATGATGGCCGACTTTTCGACCGCGCCCACCGCGAAACCGGCCAGGTCGTACTCGCCGTCGGGGTACATGCCCGGCATTTCAGCGGTTTCGCCGCCGATCAGCGCGCAGCCCGACAGCTCGCAGCCCTTGGCGATGCCGCCCACCACCGACGCCGCCGTATCCACCGAAAGCTTGCCGCAGCCGAAGTAATCCAGGAAGAACAGCGGCTCCGCGCCCTGCACCAGGATGTCGTTCACGCTCATGGCGACCAGGTCGATCCCCACGGTGTCGTGGCGGTTCCAGTCGAACGCCAGGCGCAGCTTGGTGCCCACGCCGTCGGTGCCCGAGACGAGCACGGGTTCCTTGAACGTCTTCGGCACTTCGAACAAGCCGCCGAAGCCGCCGATACCGGCCAGCACTCCGGCACGCATGGTGCGGGCCGCAAGCGGTTTGATACGGTCGACCAGGGCGTCGCCTGCGTCGATGTCGACACCGGCATCGCGGTAGGTCAGAGGGGCGGTAGGTTGATTCGTCATGAGAAATGCCGTGGGGTATGTAACAATTGCTGGGATTTTGGTGGAACGCCCTGCATTTTACGATGTTGCGGGCTCAAGCAGGGATTGCCCCGCCCGGGCGGCGCGAAAGCGGCGCGGGCGTAGACGGCAGGAACCGCGCGAACCCATGGCGGCCTGAGGGCCCGGACGCGACACCGCCCCCCCAGGTGGTTTAAAGTGTAGGGTTCGCCGGTATTGATTTTGCCAGTTTCTGGCGGCTGAAGCCCGACCGCGGCCCGCTTTCGGCTCGCATCGCGCCCAGTTCCGCCCCTGTATTACCCTTTTTGGCTTTTCGGCACCCGGTGGCGCCGCCCGGCATGCCGCTCACGGGAACCCGCTATGCGGACTCGCGGCGTTGGTTTTCGGGTGATCCGAAAAAGCCTGATTGATAAGCTCTCATGAACCGCCAGCTGCTGCTCGACGTTCTTCCCGCGCCAGCGCCATCGCTGAACAACTACATCGCCGGCCCCAACGGAGAAGCGCTCGCCGCCGTGCGCGCGCTCGCGCCCGGCCGCGCCCTGTATATCTGGGGCGCCGCGGGTTGCGGCCGCAGCCACCTGTTGCGCGCGCTGACCGCGCGCCGCGACGCCGTCTACATCGATGCCCCGAACGGCGAGAACATGCTGCGCCGCCTGGCCGAGGCCGATTCCAAGTCGCCCATGCCCAAGTTCGTGGCGGTCGACGACGTGCACCGCATGGACGACAGCCGCCAGGCCGCCCTGTTCGCGCTGTACAACCGCTGGCGCGAATCCGCCGCGACCGGCCGCGCCTTCGCGCTGGCGCTCGCGGGCGACCGCGCCCCGCTGTCGATGCCGCTGCGCGAAGACCTGCGCACGCGCCTGGGCTGGGACCTGGTGTTCCGCCTGGATCCGCTGTCCGACGCCGACAAGCTGGCGGCGCTGTCCGCCCAGGCCGCCGAGCGCGGGATGCACCTGGCCCCTGAAATCATCAACTGGATGCTCACGCACCACGAGCGCGACATCCGGAAACTGGCGGCGCTGCTCGACGCGCTCGACCGCTACTCACTGGCCACCGGCCGTCCCATCACCCTGCCCCTGCTGCGCGCCATGCTCGCAGACCCTGATTCGCAACGCACATGACCACCCGACGTCTTGCCCTGTTCGACCTGGATCACACCCTGTTGCCGCTCGATAGCGACTACCAATGGGCCGACTATCTGGCACGCACGGGCCGCGCGGGCGATCCCGACGAAGCCCGTCGCCGGAACGACGACCTGATGGACCGCTACAACCGCGGCGAACTGACCGCCGAGCAGGCCGCCGAGTTCATGCTCGGCCTGCTGGCGGCGCACACGCCCTACGACCTGGCCGCCTGGCACGAAGCCTTCATGGACGAGGTGATCCGCCCGTCCATGACGCCGGCCGCGCGCGAACTGGTGCAATCGCACCTGGAAGCCGGCGACCTGTGCGCCGTGGTTACCGCCACCAACAGCTTCGTCACCGCCCCCATCGCCCGCGCCTTCGGCGTGCCCCACCTCGTGGCCACCGACGCGGAATACCTGCGCGGGCGCTACACCGGCCGCATCCTGGGCACGCCCAGTTTCAAGGAAGGCAAGGTGGTGCGCGTCAACGATTGGCTGGCCGGCATGGATCTGGGGCTTGCGGATTTTTCCGAATCGTTTTTCTATAGCGATTCGGTCAATGATGTCCCGCTGCTAGAGAAAGTGACCCGTCCGATCGCCGCCAACCCCAGCCCGACCCTGCGCAAGATCGCCCAGGACCGCGGCTGGCAAGTGATCGACTTGTTCGACCACATGGAAGATGCGAAGTCCTAAATGATCACTGAAACCATAAGAAAATTCGTCGGCCGACTGTTCGCGCCGGCACCCCGGGGGCCGTTGCGCATCGAGCGCGACAAGCATGGCATCGACCGCCGCAACGTGTCGCGCCATGCGATCAAAGTCTGCGAAGTGCTGCGCCAGCATGGCTACGAAGCCTATATCGTCGGCGGCGCGGTGCGCGACCTGATCGTGGGCCTGGAGCCCAAGGACTTCGACGTGGCCACCAATGCCACGCCCGAGCAGATCCGCCCGCTGTTCCGCCGCGCCCGCATCATCGGCCGCCGCTTCCAGCTGGTGCACGTGGTGTTCGGCCAGGAGATCATCGAAACCTCCACCTTCCGCGCGCCCGCCTCGGAAGACCAGGAGACCGACGAGCACGGCCGCATCCTGCGCGACAACGTATTCGGCTCGCAGGAAGAAGACGCCAAGCGGCGCGACTTCACCATGAACGCGCTGTACTACGATCCGCACACCGAGGAAGTCATCGACTACCATCACGGCGTGGCCGACCTGAAGAAGCGCCAGATCCGCATCATCGGCGACCCGGCCAAGCGCTACCGCGAAGATCCGGTGCGCATGCTGCGCGCCGTGCGCTTCGCCGCCAAGCTCAACGGCACGATCGACCCGGCCACGCGCCAGCCCATCGGCACGATGGCCGACCTGATCGAGAACGTGCCGGCCTCGCGCCTGTTCGACGAAATGCTCAAGCTGCTGACCTGCGGCCACGCCATGGACTGCCTGCGCCAGCTGCGCGCGGACGGTCTGCACAAGGGCCTGCTGCCGCTGCTGGACGTCGTGCTGGAACAGCCCGGCGGCGAGCATTTCGTGGAACTGGCGCTGGAGCGCACCGACGCCCGCGTGCGCTCGGGCAAGACCATCAGCCCCAGCTTCCTCTTCGCCGCGCTGCTGTGGCAGCAGGTGGACGTGCGCTGGAAGCAGCTGCGCGCCCAGGGCGAGCACACCATTCCCGCGCTGTCGCAGGCCGCCGACTCGGTGCTGGACGAACAGACCGAGAAGCTGGCCATCCAGCGCCGCTTTTCCTCCGACATGCGCGAAATCTGGTTCATGCAGCCGCGTTTCGAGCGCCGCATGGGCAAGAGCATTTTCCGCATGATCGAGCAGCCGCGCTTCCGCGCCGCCTGCGATTTCCTGCAATTGCGCGCCGCCGCCGGCGAGTTCGACAGCGTCCTGGCGCAATGGTGGATGGACCTGGCCAACGCCGACGACGTCACCCGCGCCGACATGATCGAGGAAATCGCGCGCCAGCCGCGCGATGCCGGCGATGCGCCGGCCGCTCCGCGCAAGCGCCGCCGCCCGCGCCGCGCGTCCCCGCGCAGCGCCCCCGGCGCCGGCTGACATGGTTGCCCAGACCGCCCGCGCCTACGTCGGCCTGGGCGCCAATCTCGGCGACGGCGCCGGGACCTTGCGCCAAGTCCTCGCGGAACTGCGCGATACTCCCGGCATCGAGGCGGTGACGGCGTCGCCGTTCTACCGCAGCGCGCCGGTGGAAGCCACCGGCCCGGATTTCGTCAACGCGGTCGCCGCGGTGGACACCACTCTGGCGCCGCTGGCCCTGCTCGATGCACTGCAGGCGCTGGAAAACCGCCATGGTCGCCAGCGCCCCTACAAGAACGCGCCGCGCACGCTGGACCTGGACCTGCTGCTCTACGGCGACACGCGGATGGAGCACGAACGGTTGACGCTGCCCCACCCCCGCATGCAGCTGCGCGCCTTCGTGCTTTGGCCCCTGCGCGACCTCGCGCCCGACCTGGCGCTGCAAGGCAGGCGCATCGACGACTGGATCGGCGAGATCCGCGACCAGCCCATCGAACGCATGTAGGGCGCGCCCCTCGGCCTCAGGCCTTCGGCCCGTAGGCCATCATCGCCCGCTCCACGTCCGCGACCTGCGGCAGGCCCGCCTCGTTGCCCAGGCGCTGGATCTTGTGGGCGGACGCCGCCCGCGCGAACGTGAAGTGCTCCACCCACGGTTGCTCCGGCCGATTCAGGTAGGACCAGACGTAGGCGCCGTGGAAGACGTCGCCCGCCCCCGAGGTATCGACGATGCTCGAAGCGGGCACGTCCAGCGAGGGCAGCGTATCGACGGCGCCCGTTTCGTCGTACCAGAGCATGCCGCGCTCGCCCATCGTCACCGCGCCGATGCGGCAGCCGCGGGCCTTGAGCAGGTCCAGCAGCCCCTGGGGCGACAGGCCGAGCTGTTCGCACATGCGCTCGGCGCAGACCGCCACGTCGATATAACGCAGCAATTCGTCGGTGTTCTCGCGCAGCCCTCCGCCGTCCAGCGAGGTCAGCACGCCCGCCTCGCGGCAGGCGCGGGCGTAATGCAGGGCCGCGTCGGGCTGGTGCCCGTCCAGGTGCAGCGCGCGATAGCCGCCGATGTCCAGGCGCGGGAAGTCGTTCAGGTAGTCCACGTCGCGCGCGCGGACGATCGCGCGCTTGCCGCCGTTGGGCATGATGAAGGACAAGGAAGAGCGGCGCACCTGGCGCGCATGCAGCGACACGCCATGCGCGGCCGCCATGTCCGTGTACATGTGGCCCAGCCAGTCGGGCGCGAGCGAGCAGATCAGGTCGGGCGGCGAGCCCAAGCGGGCGCACGCGAAGGCGGCGGTGACCGCGTTGCCGCCGAAGGACACGGCATAGTCCTGCGCCACGCTCTTCTCGTCTCCCGAGGGCCAGTGGTCGGCCAGCACGGTGACGTCGATATAGGTGTGTCCGATGAAGAGCGCTTCGCGCATAGGCCTGCCAGGAAGAAGTTGATCGGGATGGCGCGGCCCTACGCGCCGGCGGATTCCCCCGCTTGCGCCAGCACCAGGCGCGCGCGCGCGATGACCGGCGCGTCGACCATCTTGCCGTCCAGCATGAAGGTGCCGGCGGCGGTGTCGCGATGGGCCGCGATGACGCGGCGCGCCCATTCCAGCTCTTGCTGCGCGGGCACGAAGGCCGCGTGGATCACGGCGACCTGCGTGGGGTGGATGCACAGCATGCCGCCGAACCCCATCTGCTGCGCCCGGGCCGCGGCCTGCGCCAGCCCGGCCTGGTCCTGCACGCCGGGGAACACGCCGTCCAGCGCGGGCGCCAGGCCCGCCGCGCGGCTGTGCAGCAGCACCTGCACGCGCGCCTGGTCCAGCACGGTGGCGGCGCCGGGGGTGTCGGGCGCCAGCCCCAAGTCCAGGCCGTAATCCAGGCTGCCGAACGCCAGCCGCGCCACGCCGGGCGTCGACGCGACCTCGGCGGCGTTGAGGACGCCCTGGGCGGTTTCCAGGATGGGGATCACGGGCAGGCCCGTCTGAGCCACGTGCCGCACCTGCGCCAGGCTTTCGGCCTTGGGCAGCAGGATGCCGGCCATGCCGGGCTTGCCGCGGCAGGCCTTCAGGTCGTCGTCATGCCAGGGCGTGGAGGCGTCGTTGATGCGCACCCACAGCCGCGCCCGGGGATTCGTCCCCAGGAAGTCGCAGAGGGACTCGCGGGCGGACGCCTTGGCCAGGTGCTCGACCGCGTCTTCGAGGTCCACGATGACGGCATCCGCGCCGGCGGCGAGCGCCTTGGGGATGCGCTCGGCCCGCGAGGCGGGGACGAATAGAGCGCTACGGACGACAGGATGGGTCACACGACCTCCGAGGCATGGAATTTCGCCACCTGATCAGGCGCGTATCCCAATGATGCTAGCACCGCATCCGTGTTTTGGCCCACCGCGGGCACGGCTTCCATGCGCGGCGAGAAGGCATTGCTGCTGGCCGGCGGCAGCAGCGCGGGCAGTTCGCCGGCGGGGCTGTCCACCTTGCTCCAGCGGGCGCGGGCCTGCAATTGGGGGTGCGCCCACACGCCCGCCATGTCGTTGACGCGCGCGTTCGCGATCTGGGCGTCTTCCAGCCGTTGCGTCACCTGTTCGATGGAAAGGTCGGCGAAGGCCGCCACGATCAGTGCCCGCAGGTCGTCGCGGTTCGCGGTGCGCAGCGAATTCGACAGGAAGCGCGGATCCTCCGCCAGTTCGGCCTGGCGCAGCACCTGCGCGCAGAACACCCGCCATTCGCGCTCGTTCTGCAGGCCCAGCATGATGGTGGAACCGCCGCCCACCGGGAATGGCCCGTAGGGGTAGATCGACGCGTGCGCCGCGCCGGCGCGCACGGGCGGCGCGCCGCCGTCGAACGCGTAGTACATCGGGAAGCCCATCCATTCGACCATGCTCTCCAGCATGGAGACGTCCAGGCGGCTGCCCTGGCCGGTCTTCTGGCGCAGCAGCAGCGCGTTGAGGATGGCCGAGTAGGCATACATGCCGGCGGCGATATCCGCGATGGAACAGCCCGCCTTGACCGGATCGTCCTTCGTGCCGGTCACCGACAGGAAGCCGCTTTCGCTCTGGATCAGCAGGTCGTAGGCCTTCTTGTCCTGGTACGGGCCGCCTTCGCCGTAGCCGGAGATGTCGCAGACGATCAGGCGCGGATACTTCTGGTGCAGGGCCTCGAAGGACAGGCCCAGCCGCGCGGCGGCGCCGGGGGCCAGGTTCTGCACCAGCACGTCGGCCGATTCCAGCAGGCGATCCATGATGCCGCCGGCCTCTTCGCGCTTGAGGTCCAGCGTCAGGCTTTCCTTGGAGCGGTTGGTCCAGACGAAGTGCGACGACAGGCCGCGCACGCGCTCGTCGTAGCCGCGCGCGAAGTCGCCGCTGCCCGGCCGTTCGATCTTGATGACGCGCGCGCCCATGTCCGCCAGCTGGCGGGTGCAGAAAGGCGCGGCGATGGCGTGTTCCAGGCTGACGACGGTAATGCCGTCCAGCGGACGAGGGGCCTGCTTGCTCATTCGGAGAACCTCAATTCGGCTTGGTGGGCCAGGGTGCCGTCCTGCTCGGCCCAGAGCTGGGCCAAGCCCGGCTCGGTCAAGCGGCCGGCGACCTGGAAGGGCGCGGGCGCGATCAGCGGACGCAGGCCCCGGTACGACAGATGGGTGGGACGCGCCTTGGGGTGCGCGCGCTGGAACGCGGCGACCATCTCCGTGGCGATCAGCGGGCCGTGCACCACCAGGCCGGGATAGCCTTCGGTGCCGGTCACGTAGGGATGGTCGTAGTGGATGCGATGGCCGTTGAAGGTCACCGCCGAATAGCGGAACAGCAGCACGGGCGACGGCTCGACCGTGTCGCGCCATTGCGACTCGGGCGCCGGCTCGCTGCCCGCGAGCTTGGGCGGCGTGGGCTGGCGGTAGACGATGTCCTGCTCTTCCTGGATGACGATTTCACCCGCCTGGTGGTAATCGTGGCGCACCGTCACGAACAGCAGCGCGCCGGTGCGGCCGGCCTTTTCCTTGACGTCGATGACGCTGGACACGCGCTCGGCCGGCACGCCGACCTTCAGCGGCTGGCGGAATTCCACGCGCCCGCCCGCCCACATGCGGTTGCGGTCCTGGGCCGGCGGCAGGAACCCGCCGCGCGAGGGATGGCCATCCGTCCCCAACCCGTCCATGCCTACCGTGCTGATGAAGAACGCCCATTGCCACAGCGGCGGCAAGGCCTCGCCCTGGGCCGGCGCGGGACCGCCCAGGGTGGCCGCGATGCGCGCGGCATGGCCGGGGTCCATGGCGTCCGCTTTGCGTTCGCCGCTGCCGATCCATGCGGCCGGATCTGTAGTCGTCATGCCGATATCCTTAGGTGGGGTTTCGCAGCCTGAAGCATGCCCGCAACGCGTCCCCATTGTGAATTCGTTTTTCCTCAAGGCGGGGTTTGCGGCGCCTGAATCGGGACGGACTCCCGCCGCGGCGCGCCCGCGCCGTAATATATGGCCTATGCACTTCGACCTCGCCGACCTCCGCCTGTTCATCCACATTGCCGAATCCCCCAGCCTGACCCAGGCGGCCAAGCGGGCGCACCTGTCCCTGGCGGCCGTCAGCGTGCGGATCAAGGCGCTGGAAAACCAGCTGAATTCCCGCCTGCTGTACCGCGACAGCCGCGGCGTCGAAATCACGCCGGCGGGCCAGAAGCTGCTGCAGCACGCCCGGGTCATCATGCGCCAGGTGGACCACCTGAAACACGATTTCCAGGAACAGGCCGATGGCGATGCCGGCCACATCCGGATTTTCGCCAACACCACGGCGGTCACCGAGTTCATGCCGGACATCCTGGCGCAGTTCCTCTCCGGGCACCCCGGCGTCACCGTGGACCTCCAGGAGCGGCTCACGCGCGACATCGTGCGCGGCGTGCTGGACGGCACCACCGACCTGGGCATCGTGGCCGGGCCCGTGGACGCCCCCGAATTGCAGGCCATCCACTTCAGCACCGACAAGCTCGTGCTGGTGGTGCCCAACGGCCATCCGCTGCAAGACCAGGAAAAAATCAAGCTGGCCGATGCCGTGCGCTACCCGTTCATCACCATGCACGAAGGCTCCACCCTGGTGGCGTTCCTGCGCGATCAGCTGGAGCGCGTCGGCCAGCGCCTGCCGCAGCGCATCCAGCTCTACAGCTTCGACTCGATTTGCCGGATGGTGCAGGCGGGCGTGGGCATCGGCGTCATCC
>Ga0182747_1003137_pt1 | contig 11260 bp, 8 predicted proteins | sample eDN3rd30CBELigBY_FD_128526 | JGI IMG/M metagenome (GOLD analysis project Ga0182747, IMG submission 128526) | Enriched backyard soil microbial communities from Emeryville, California, USA - eDNA 3rd pass 30_C BE-Lig BY (version 2) (version 2) | ecosystem: Environmental > Terrestrial > Soil >...
AGAAGTACAAGCATGACATCGAGGTCGTCGTCGACCGCATCGTCGTGCGCGAAGGCATCGAGACCCGGCTCGCCGACAGCTTCGAGACCGCGCTGAAACTCGCCGAGGGGCTGGCGTATGTCGACCTGGCCGACGGCGTGGTGCCGGGGCGCGAGGAGGAAGACACCGGCGGGGCGATGAAAGGCGCCGGCATTCCCCTCAACCGCATCATCTTCTCCGAGAAGTTCGCCTGCCCCGTCTCGGGCTTCACCATCGCCGAGATCGAGCCGCGGCTGTTCAGCTTCAACGCGCCGCAGGGCGCCTGCCCCGCGTGCGACGGGCTCGGCGAGCGGCTCGAGTTCGATCCCGAGCTCGTCGTCCCCAACCATGCGCTGAGCCTGAAGAAGGGCGCGGTGGTGCCGTGGGCGAAATCGAACCCGCCCTCGCCTTACTATATGCAGGTGCTCGAAAGCCTCGGCAAAGCCTATGACTTCGGGCTCGACACGCCGTGGCAGGACCTGCCCGGCGGGGTGCAGGAGATCATCCTGCACGGCACCGGCGGCATGCCCGTCGAGCTGACCTTCAAGGACGGCAAGCGCACTTACACGACGCACAAGGCGTTCGAGGGCGTGATCGGCAACCTCAATCGCCGCATGCTCCAGACCGAGAGCGCGTGGATGCGCGAGGAACTGGGCAAATATCAGACCGCGCAGCCGTGCGAGACGTGCCATGGCGCGCGCCTGCGCCCCGAGCCGCTCGCGGTGAAGATCGCGGGCGAGGACATCAGCCAGTCGGCGCGGCGCAGCGTCGCCGACGCGCTCCACTGGTTCGGCACGCTCGAGGAGAAGCTGAACGAGCAGCAGAAGCAGATCGCGAAGGCGATCCTGAAGGAGATCAACGAGCGGCTCGGCTTCCTCAACAATGTCGGGCTCGACTATCTCAACCTCAACCGCACCTCGGGCACGCTGAGCGGCGGCGAGAGCCAGCGCATCCGCCTCGCCAGCCAGATCGGCAGCGGGCTTTCGGGCGTGCTCTACGTCCTCGACGAGCCGAGCATCGGCCTCCACCAGCGCGACAACGACCGGCTGCTCGCGACGCTCAAGCGCCTCCGCGACCTCGGCAACACGGTGATCGTCGTCGAGCATGACGAGGATGCGATCCGCCACGCCGACTATGTCGTCGACATGGGGCCCGGCGCGGGCGTCCATGGCGGCGAGATCGTCGCCGAGGGGACGCTGAAACAGGTGCTCGCGAACAAGAAGAGCCTGACCGCGGCCTACCTGACCGGCGCGAAGAAGATCGAGGTGCCGGCGCACCGCCGCCCGGGCAACGGCTTCGACCTGGTGCTGAAGGGCGCGCGGGCGAACAACCTTCGGGGCGTCACCGCGACGATCCCGCTCGGCACCTTCACCTGCGTCACCGGCCTGTCGGGTTCGGGCAAGTCGAGCCTCGTCATCGACACGCTCTACGCCAGCGCGGCGCGGACGCTGAACGGCGCGCGGCTCGTCGCGGGGCCGCACGACGCGCTGACGGGGCTCGAGCATTGCGACAAGGTGATCGACATCGACCAGTCGCCGATCGGCCGCACCCCGCGCTCCAACCCCGCCACTTATACGGGCGCCTTCACCGTGATCCGCGACTGGTTCGCGGGGCTGCCCGAGGCGCAGGCGCGCGGCTACAAGCCGGGGCGCTTCAGCTTCAACGTCAAGGGCGGGCGCTGCGAGACCTGCACCGGCGACGGGCTGATCAAGATCGAGATGCACTTCCTGCCCGACGTCTATGTGACGTGCGAGACGTGCCACGGCAAACGCTACAACCGCGAGACGCTGGAAGTGAAGTTCAAGGGCAAGAGCATCGCCGACGTGCTCGACATGACGGTCGAGGACGCCGCCGACTTCTTCAAGGCGGTGCCCGCGATCCGCGACAAGATGGCGATGCTGTGCCGCGTGGGCCTTGGCTATATCAAGGTCGGGCAGCAGGCGACGACGCTGTCGGGCGGCGAGGCGCAGCGGGTGAAGCTGGCGAAGGAACTGTCGCGGCGGTCGACCGGGCAGACGCTCTACATCCTCGACGAGCCGACGACGGGGCTGCATTTCGAGGACGTGAGGAAGCTGCTCGAAGTGCTGCAGGCGCTGGTCGACCAGGGCAACAGCGTGGTGGTGATCGAGCACAATCTGGACGTCATCAAGACCGCCGACTGGATCGTCGACCTGGGTCCCGAAGGCGGCGTCAAGGGCGGCGAGATCGTCGCGGCGGGCACGCCGGAACAGGTGGTGAAGGAGAAGCGCAGCTTCACCGGGCAGTATCTGGCGCCGCTGCTGGGGAAATAGGGGCGGCGACACCCTTCCCCCTCTTCATCGTCACCCCGGACTTGATCCGGGGTCCCGCTTATCACCATGGCTGGGCGGGACCCCGGATCAAGTCCGGGGTGACGGAAACGGGTTGTGCTATGCCGATCCCATCAGCCTCGCGGTGACGCCCTCGGCGGCATAGATGCGCATCGCGGGCGGTCGCGGCGATCGCGCGCCCCGACGATCCAAAGTTCAGTAAAGTTCAGCCTTGTGTGCCGATTTGCCGCGGCCGTCCCCCGCGCGCTGCGGCGAAGCCAAACCGGGCCGCGCCCGCACGCCGGGCGCCACCGCTTTTGTCCATGATGTGAAAGAGCCAAGATCAAGGCTGGCACAGCCGAATAATGTAGGAAAGCGATTTTTGTCCTTCTCCCCTCCCGCTGGCGGGAGGGGCCGAGGGGCGGTGCTTTTCGTCTCTCCTTCTTCGTGGCTTCGTGTCTTTGTGCGAACCGAAAAATCTCGCACAAAGACACGAAGCCACGAAGAAGAGCGCGATTCCCACTTTCGCGGGAATGACGAGAGAGGGATGAAGGAGGCTGGCAAGCCTCTGCCTCTCTCGCAGGAGGGAGGGGAGTTTCTCCCCGCCCCTACCCCATTAGCGTCGCGGTGATATCCTCGGCGGCGCAGATGCGGATCGTGGGCGGCTCGGGCGAGAGGCGGCGCATTTCGGCGACGAAGGCCCCCGACGCGGGCACCGCGAAATGCGCGCGCACCGCGTCGATGCTCTCCCACTCCTCGACGAACATCAACCGGTCGGGGTTCTCGACATCGACATGACAATGATGCGCCAGACACCCCGGTTCGCCGCGCGACCGCGCGCTATGCTCGGCGCCCAGCGCGATCATGCGCTCGCGATGCTCGGGGGTGAGGATGACGTGGCCGGTGATGAGAATGATAGCGGTGCTCCTATAGATCGTCCCCAACCGGTTCATCGTGAACAATTAGACCACCCGGATTCTCAGAGTTTGCCTGTTGATGCAGATGCAGGTTAACTCGGACAGCGGCGGCCATAGCAGGAGATTTGATTGCACCATCGCCCCCGGCAACAGTGCTCTCAATCATGTATTCTCCCCAGATTCCTAATGTTCCATCCCAAAGCGGATCTTCGATCGCTCTAACCGCTATGTCTTGGTACGTCTCGCCGTCTTCGCTACGCCAACTTATCCAGCTGAGCGGTCGCGCTGTATCAATCCTAGGTATATTCATCATCGGCACAGGATCAGTCGGCGGACGTGTACTGCCCCAGTCCCCGTAAACCAAAGTGCCGCGATTCAGCGCCCTTCGCACCTCTTGGAACAGAACTCTTTCTCTAGCTTCGATTTCGAAACGATCGCCCAATCCGGTGAAAGAATCCGGAAAGCTACTACCAGCAACAACAATCTCGAAATCTTCCGAAATATCCAAAATCCGTTCGATAAGAGGAACACAGAGCGCCGCTTGGTTCAAAATATCGCGTCCCCAACCGCAATCAAAAACAACTACACAATTGCTGATCCCACGAGTCTCGACCTCCTCACAGATATCAAAGACCCTGCCCGGAGCCCCCGGAGAAATTCGAATGAATAAACCACGGTCAATTCGCTCAACGTGGGCAAGTTGCCCATCAACTTGCACACTACCATCCGCCACGTTTCGCATGACCGGGACCCTATTGGTTCCGGCTTCAACCACATCATAGTAATTTCTGAACGCGCCAACGGGGTCAAAAAGCTTGGAAAATTCGACGCGAGCGGGCCTCGAAGAATCGGGCTTGATCTCAAACTTCGTGGCGTCCAAATCCAGTCCGTAGAGCCCAGCTCCCACGGATTCCTCGATGACATCGAATGCTCGATCCAAGGATTTCGAATTCAACCAAGGGCGAAGTTTAACAATCGGAACAAGCAGAGATTTACTGCTTTGAGGCAACTCTCGGAGCGCTCTCATTTCCGCGAGGCGAGCATGGAGAAGTGGAACATACGTCCGCCCTTCTAGCATTTACATTCCCAACTTAATTCGCATAGCAGGCTCGGAAACACGAAGGCGCTTAGCCATCGCGCTCACCAACTCGTCTCCGTATAAACTTGAAAACTCCGATTTAAGACGAACGACGGCACTATCAGGCATAACAATCATTGAAGCCAACTTATTGGCCTCGATCTCATGCCTAGTGCTGAGGTTGGATCGATACATCGTGCTGTCCACAACGCCAGTTCGTATCAATTCTTTATGAAGAAGAAAATGAGCAATCTCATGCGCTAGCGTAAATCTCTGGCGCTCAACATTTTCGTGCCGATTAATCTTAATACGGTAGCCGCTTGCCGCAGTTTCCGAGGGTTCAATGAGTCCTGATATGCCCGGCTTCAAAGGGGACCGAAAAACTTCGATTCCCAATTCTGCTGCCAAAGCGCCGAGCTTAACCGGAATCTCTCTAATATGCTTTTTCAGCACCTCAATTTCGCGAGGATCGCTCATACAGCATCCTCATCGAAATCACTGATATTCTCCAATTTTTTTCCACCCTTACTCATTATAGCGATCTCACGACGAGCATCATCGCGCAAGGTTTCCACTAATTCCGCGTATCTTTCATCGGTAGGGCTGAATCGGCGCTCCAAAAATTCCTCGGTGTGCGCTTTCACTCGATCATCAAACATACGCCAGCTGACCAGCGCCATGCCGCCGAGGAAAATTGCGAGCGCTGCCAAAATTACGCCAAGCGCAGACAAAATTATCGCAAGGAAGTCCGCTTCGGAAACATCTGGATTCGGTTCCATCTTCAGATTCGAACCCGTCCACATCACATACGCCAAAAATGCCCCCAAAATCATGAGGAACAAAATTACTGCGGTGCTTTTCGCAATCTTCATGCCGCCGCCTTCGTTGGAACATAAATAGAACAAACGTCGAAGAAGTTCAAGATGCCTTTAGAGCGCAGCGCGTAGGGGCAGCAGCAATACAATTCAACATTTTCAAACCAAGAAGCGCCAACTGATCATGACACTTCCATGACACTCCCTGTCACAAACGCGTCACACAAAACCCCCATTGGCGGCTCAGCGAGTCGCCGCGGGGGTGGCGGCTTGGTTCGGTAACGACCCCCGACAGGATTGTTCCATGTTCCAGAAATTCGGCCCCAAGGTCCTTGGCCTCGCCGGCGTCGCGACGTGCGCGCTGGCGCTTTCCGCGTGCCAGGATCAGGCGTCCTCGGGCGGCGGTGCGCGCGATTATATCAGCGCGGTCGGATCGTCGACCGTCTATCCCTTCGCCACCGCGGTGGGTGAGAGGTTCGCCGAAGCCACCGGCAACAAGACGCCCAAGATCGACAGCACCGGGACCGGCGGCGGCTTCGAACGCTTTTGCCAGGGCGTCGGCGGCGACACGCCCGATATCGCCAACGCCTCGCGCCGGATGAAGAAGAAGGAATTCGACACCTGCGCCGCGAACGGCGTGAAGGACATCGTCGAGATCCAGATCGGCATCGACGGCATCGCGCTTGGCGAGGCTTCGCGCGGCCCCGGCTTCAAGCTGACCGAGGAAGACGTCTACAAGGCGCTCGCGGCGAACCCCTATGGCAAGCCCAACACCGCGAAGACGTGGAAGGACGTCAACCCGGCACTGCCCGCGGTCGGCATCTCGGTGTTCGGTCCGCCGTCGACGAGCGGCACCTATGATGCGTTCAAGGAGCTGATCCTCGGCAAGGGCTGCGACGCCGACCCCGCGATGAAGGCGCTGAAGGACAGCGACAAGGACAAGCACGAGGCGGTGTGCACCGGCCTGCGCGGCGCGCCCTTCTATGTCGAGCAGGGCGAGAATGATAACCTCATCATCTCGAAACTCGACAAGAACCCCGACAGCCTGGGCATCTTCGGCTTTTCCTACCTCGACGCCAACAAGGACAAGATCAAGGCCGTGCCGGTGCAGGGCGTGCCGCCGACCTATGCGACGATCGCCGACGGCAGCTACCCCGGATCGCGCCCGCTGTTCATCTATGTGAAGAAGGCGCACGTCGGCGTCGTCCCGGGGCTCGCGGACTATGTCGCGGAATTCCTGAAGGGCGCGGCCGAGGGCGGCTATCTGGCGCCCAAGGGTCTGATCGTCTCGCCGAAGGACGTCGCGGACACCGCGAACGCCGCGGCGAAGGGCATGACGCCGCTCGACGGATCGGTGCTGAAATAAGGGCTCTCCCCGCCTGGCGGCCGGGGCGGGTTCGCCCTTCCCCGGCCGCCGATTTTTGGATCGTCATTGCGAGCGCAGCGAAGCAATCTCCAGCAAGCATTCCGGCATTTCGATTGCTGGAGATTGCTTCGTCGCTACGCTCCTCGCAATGACGAAGATTTTGACCGGATGAAGATCACGTGACCTTCAACGCCGCCGCCCTGTTGCTCCTGATCCTCGGCCTCGCGCTGATCGGCTGGCTTGCCGGCCGGGCGCGGTCGGCGCTGCTCGCGGGGCGTGCGGGGGCGAAGCTGCATTCGCGGCCGCAATATCATGGCTGGTATGTCGCGCTGTGGCTGTTCGCGCCCGCCGCGATCTTCCTCGCCGTCTGGACGAGCGCGTCGCCGGCGCTGATCACCAACCAGGTGCTGACCACGCCCGCGGCGGAAAGCCTGCCCGCCTTCGGTTTCGAGCGCGGGGCGATCCTGTCCGACGCGCGCAGCGTCGCGCAGGGGCAGCAGACCGCGGTGCGACTGCCCGCCGCGGCGCCGCTGGTGAAGCCCTATGCCGAGGCGACGGCGCATTATGCGTGGATCGGCATCGCGGCGATGCTGGCGCTCGCGCTGGCGGGCGGGGCCTATGCCTTCACGCGCATCCGGCCCGATTTCCGCGCCCGCACGCGGGTCGAGCGGATCGTGATGCTGCTGTTGCTGCTTGCCTCGCTGGTCGCGATCCTGACCACCTTCGGCATCGTGCTGTCGCTGCTGTTCGAATCGCTGCGCTTCTTCAGCCTGGTGCCGGTGAGCGAACTTCTGTTCGGCACGTATTGGAACCCGCAGAGCGGGGCGCCGGTCGCCGACACCTTCGGCGGCATCCCGCTGTTCTGGGGCACGGTGCTGATCGGCGCGATCATCGCGATGCTGGTCGCGATCCCGATCGGCATGATGAGCGCCGTGTATCTGACCCAATATGCCGCGCCGCGCGTGCGCCGCTGGGTGAAGCCGTGCCTCGAGATCCTCGCGGGGGTGCCGACGGTCGTCTACGGCTATTTCGCGGCGCTGACCGTGGCGCCGGCGCTGCGCAATTTCGCGGTGATGCTGGGCGTGCCCAACGCCTCGACCGAAAGCGCGCTCGCCGCGGGCATCGTGATGGGGGTGATGATCATCCCCTTCGTCTCGTCGATGGCCGACGACAGCATCAACGCGGTGCCGCAGGCGATGCGCGACGGCTCGCTCGCGCTCGGCGCGACGCCGAACGAGACGATCCGCCAGGTGCTGATCCCCGCCGCGCTGCCGGGCGTGATGGGCGGCATCCTCCTCGCGGTCAGCCGCGCGATCGGCGAAACGATGATCGTGGTGATGGCGGCGGGCCTCTCCGCCAACCTGACCGCCAATCCCTTCGCCAGCGTCACCACGGTGACCGCGCAGATCGTCAAGCTGCTGACCGGCGACCAGGAGTTCGACAGCGCGAAGACGCTCGCGGCCTTCGCGCTCGGCCTCGTCCTCTTCCTCGTCACGCTGCTGCTCAACATCGTCGCGCTGCGGATCGTGAAGAAATATCGCGAAGCTTATGAATAGAAACACCGCCCCCACCGACTGGACGGCCCCCGCGATGCAGAAGCGCATCGCGGCGCGCTACGCCGCCGAGCGCCGCTTCAAGGCGCTCGGGCTCGGCGCGGTGCTGCTGTCGGGCCTGTTCCTCGCCTTTCTGCTGACCGTCATGGTCGGCAATGGCGCGCGCGGCTTCACCTACACCCATGTGTCGGTGCCGATCGACTTCGCGGGCACCCCGCTGACGGTCGACGCGGCGCGGCTAAGCGACCCCGACGCCGACCAGATGATCGCGAACGCCGGGCTCGCCGACATCGTCGCCTTCGCCGCCGACGAGGCGCTGGGCGACGGCGGGTCGGCGCTGATCAGCGAGAATGCGTGGAAAGAGGTGCGGACCGAGATCAAGGCCGACCCCGAGATCTTGACCGGCAAGAGCGTTTTCGAGCTGCCCGCGTCGAGCGAGGTCGACATCGCCGCCAAGGAGGGCGCCAAGGGCGAACTCGGCGCGCGCGTCGACGCGCTGGAACGCGACGGGCGGCTCTCGACCGGCATCCACTGGCCCTTCTTCCGCAACGCCGACGCCACCGACCCCGCGGTCGCGGGCATCTGGGGGGCATTGAAGGGATCGCTGCTGACGATCGTCATCGCCTTCCTGATCGCCTTTCCGACCGGGGTGCTCGCGGCGCTCTATCTCGAGGAATATGCGCCCAAGAACCGCTGGACCGACCTGATCGAGGTGTCGATCAACAACCTCGCCGCGGTGCCCTCGATCATCTTCGGCCTGCTCGCGCTCGCGGTGTTCATCAACTGGTTCGGGCTCTGCCAGGCGAGCCCGCTCGTCGGCGGGCTGACGCTGGCGCTGATGACGATGCCGGTGATCGTCATCGCGGCGCGCAACGCGATCAAGGCGGTGCCGCCGTCGATCCGCGACGCCGCGCTGGGGGTCGGGGCGAGCCCGGTGCAGGTGGTGTTCCACCATGTCCTGCCGCTCGCGCTGCCCGGCATCCTCACCGGCACGATCATCGGCATGGCGCGCGCGCTGGGCGAGACCGCGCCGCTGCTGCTGATCGGGATGCGCGCCTTCATCGGCGACGTGCCGGGCGGCATCTGCTCGCCCTCGACCGTGCTGCCGATGCAGATCTTCCTCTGGTCGGACGAGGTCGACCGGGGCTTCGTCGAGAAGACCTCCGCCGCGATCATCGTGCTGCTCATCGTCCTCCTGTCGATGAACGCGCTCGCGATCTATCTTCGCAACAAGTTCGAAAAACGCTGGTGAACATGACCCAAGACGATCTCACTATCGCCGATCCCAAGATGAAGGCCGAAGGGGTCGACGTCTTCTATGGCGACAAGCAGGCGATCAGCAACGTGTCGATCGACGTCGGCACCGACCTCGTCACCGCCTTCATCGGCCCGTCGGGCTGCGGCAAGTCGACCTTCCTGCGCTCGTTGAACCGGATGAACGACACGGTCGCGAGCGCGCGCGTCACGGGCAGGATCACCCTCGACGGCGAGGACATCTATGCGCCGTCGATGGACGTGGTGCAGCTTCGCGCCCGCGTCGGCATGGTGTTCCAGAAGCCGAACCCCTTCCCCAAGTCGATCTACGACAATGTCGCCTATGGCCCGCGCATCCACGGGCTGGCGGCGGCGAAGGCCGACCTCGACGGCATCGTCGAGCGCGCGCTCGTCCGCGCCGGCTTGTGGGACGAGGTCAAGGACCGGCTTGGCGAGAGCGGCACCGCGCTGTCGGGCGGCCAGCAGCAGCGCCTGTGCATCGCGCGCGCGATCGCGGTCGACCCCGAGGTGATCCTGATGGACGAGCCCTGCTCGGCGCTCGACCCGATCGCGACCGCGAAGATCGAGGAACTGATCCACGAGCTGCGCGGCAAATATGCGATCGTGATCGTCACCCACAATATGCAGCAGGCGGCCCGCGTGTCGCAGCGCACCGCCTTTTTCCACCTCGGGACGCTGGTCGAATACGGCAAGACCACCGATATCTTCACCAACCCGAAGCAGGACCGCACCAAGGATTACATCACCGGCCGCTATGGCTGAGCCATAGCCGCGAAAGGAAGTTACGATGGCAATAGTCAACGAACATACCGTCAAGGCCTTCGACGAGGATCTGAACCGCCTGCGCGGGCTGATCAGCGAGATGGGCGGACGCGCGGAACAGGCGCTGCTCCAGGCGATGACCGCGCTCGGCAAGGGCGACCAGGAGCTTGCGGCACAGGTCGTCGAGGGCGACAAGAAGATCGACGCGCTCGAGGCCGAGGTCGAACAGCTCACCGTCCAGACGATCGCCCTCAGGGCCCCGATGGCCGACGACCTGCGCGAGATGATCGCGGCGCTGAAGATCGTCTCGGTCGTCGAGCGCATCGGCGACTATGCGAAGAATATCGCCAAGCGCGTCGCGCTGATGGACCCGACGCGCTCGATCGAGGCGATCCCGGTGCTGACCTCGATGTCGTCGCTGGTCGCCGAGCTGGTCCATGACGCGCTCGACAGCTTCGCGGCGCGCGACGCCGAGCTCGCCGTGCGGGTGACCGTGCGCGACAAGAATGTCGACGATTTCTACAACAGCATCTTTCGCACTCTCGTGACCTTCATGATGGAAAATCCGAAGCATATCACCGAGAGCGCGCACCTGCTGTTCGTCGCCAAGAACCTCGAGCGCATGGGCGACCATGCGACCAACATCGCCGAGATGGTCTATTATGTCGTCACCGGCGAGCGGATGGAGGAGCGCGAGCGCGGCGAGTCCCCCGAAGACAGCGCCGCAGCGGAGAAGGAGCCAGGCTGATGCCGCAGCCCGACCTTCTGCTGATCGAGGATGACGAGGCGATCGCCGAACTCATCGTCTGGCATTTCGCGCGCGAGGGTTTTTCGGTGCGCCAGACCCCCGACGGCGAGCAGGCGCTCGTCCTGGTCGAGGAGCGCGTTCCCGACATCGTCCTGCTCGACTGGATGATCGAGAGCCTGCCGGGCATCGAGGTGTGCCGGCGCCTGCGCCGCAACTCCAAGTCGGCGAACGTCCCGATCATCATGCTCACCGCGCGCGGCGAGGAGGAGGACCGCATCCGCGGCCTCGAAACCGGCGCCGACGATTATGTGACCAAGCCGTTCAGCCCGCGCGAACTCGTCGCGCGCGTCTCCGCCGTCCTTCGCCGCCTGCGCCCCGCGCTCGCCGGCGAGCTGCTTGCCTATGCCGACATCGAGCTCGATTCGGTCGCGCACAAGGTC
>Ga0182747_1003139_pt1 | contig 11249 bp, 7 predicted proteins | sample eDN3rd30CBELigBY_FD_128526 | JGI IMG/M metagenome (GOLD analysis project Ga0182747, IMG submission 128526) | Enriched backyard soil microbial communities from Emeryville, California, USA - eDNA 3rd pass 30_C BE-Lig BY (version 2) (version 2) | ecosystem: Environmental > Terrestrial > Soil >...
GGATGCGCGAGCGCAGGGCTTCCGGATCCTTGCAGTAGCCTGTTCGGACGAAGACAGCGTCGGCGAGACTGCCAGCGGTCGGGCGACAATCCGCCTTGCGGCGGGAGAGGTCGTAGTTTGTACCTTCACCATGATTGACGCTGGTAGTGAGACCGCCGCCATGATCGGTCAGTTCATGGAAAGACGTGGGACGCTGCTTCTTTCCGAACAGCCCGATATCCAGCGTCGCATCGACAGGCTCGACGGACGCGTCTCGGCTGGTGAAAACCCGCTCGCGACCGCCATGGCGTATCTGCCGGGCATCGTCGATAGCGGGTCGCTGTCCACGTCGGTCAGCCTTGCTCAGGTTCGGCGACTTTCCGGCGAGGTGAAGCCGGCCCGGTTCGATCTATGGGCCGATGTCAGTTATACGCGATACCAGAGCGAGGGACCTGGCGGTGTGTCTGAAACCGATGGTGGCTTTGCAAGAGCAGCCTTCGGCGCTGACTGGCTCGTCAACCGCAACCTGCTTATCGGCGGCTTCTTCCAAGTCGATCATCTGTCGCAAGACATCACCAATGCTTCCGGCAGCGTGTCGGGCACGGGTTGGCTCGCGGGGCCTTATTTCACCGCTCGTTTATCGGAGAATCTCTTCCTCGATCTCCTGGCCGCAGGCGGCACGTCGTCGAACAGCATCAGGCCTGATGGCACATACGAGGATGATTTCTCTACCGTCCGCTTCATGGCGTCTGCTGCACTTCAGGGAGAGTGGAAATCCGGAAACTGGACGTTCAATCCGCGCGCGAGGTTCGGCTGGTTCCACGAGCGCAGCAACACCTATGTTGACGCTCTCGGCGTCAGCATACCGGTTGTCGAAAGCAGCATCGGTCAATTCGCGGCCGGCCCCGGAGTATCTTATTCCTACCCTCTCGCGTCCGATGCGGTGATCGACACCGGGCTGCGCTTCGAGGCGGTCGCCGACATTCTCGCAGGTTCAACGCGGGAGGACGAAACACGATTTAGCGGGCGGATCGAGGCGAGGCTGGGCATCACGACCCCAGGTGGCGCGCGCTTGAGCCTATCCGCCGCCCACTCGGGCATCGGCCAAAGCGGGAACGCAGGGACAACCGCGAGGATGCAGCTCACTGTCCCGCTGCACTGAACGTGGAATCAAGCGAGCTTTGAATGTCGGTCGAAGCCACATGTTTGAAATGACACCAGGACGTTGAGGACCTGGAATGTCTGGGAAGCGTGCGAGGCGGACATATCCAACGTGAATTGCTGCGGGGCGGGCCAATCGGAGGTGACTATGAAAACGCTCAATTCGTCCAGTTCAAACCAAAAGCTGAAGCCAGATCACGCTCAAAGCGATGGACCGACCGCGGGCGATACTGGTGAGCCCGAGGTTCTGGCGTCAGGAATGGTCCGCCATGCGACGACGGGCATTGGCCTCGCCGACATCAGCCTGCGGCTTAGGGCTTCCATAGACGCGCGTCTCGATTGCAAGCCGAAAACGATATTGCTCGGCGAAGGCAAGAGCGACAGAAACGGGCGATTTCAGGTAACGCGCGGGGAAAGTGCAGAGGCAAAGGAAGCCTGGAAACTCGTCACGTCAAGGCAGGGAGCGCGCGCGCTGCTGGAGGTTTCGGCGCTCGATCTCCACGCGGATAGCATTGAACTCTCTGGTGTCGCGGAGAATATCATTTTGCCGGTTAGCGTCGGGTCCCGACGAAAGGCTGCTTCTGCCAGCAGCATCAAGGCGCTCGCAGCCTTTCTCGAGATGAACAATCTGGAAACTGTCGGCGCCCTCAAGCGCGAACTGGCATCGCCTGCGAAGGACAGTCCAACTGCCGGATGGATACCGTCCGCACGGCTTGATGCGCTTGACCGATTGGATGTCGAGACATCGAACTCCGGTCGCGGCGAGTCCAATCTTCTCGATCTTGAACTCATGTCCAACGGTACGTTGTCGGGAGCGATCCGCGACCACCTAGTCGGCGAGTTTGAATTGGACCAGTATGAGTTTCCCGACCGCTTCGGACAAAAATCGCAGCCTGAGCGCTATCGCGACTATCTGCGCGATGTCTGGGTTAAAGCCGGCACCTTCATGCATGAGAACCGGGACTTTTTCGAAGTCACGCCGCGTGAGCGGGATCTCGTTCGGCAATTGAACAATCGCCTGTGCCAGAATTTTCGCACACGCTCGATAGTTCCCGCGCCCACCTCACGGCTTCTTGCCGGCATCCTGCGGCAAGCGCTTTTGCGCCCGGAATCCGAAGGAGGATTTGGCCAGGAAGTTGTGCCTGCAAGTCCTGAACAGAGCGATGACGACTACCTGTCTGCTCTAGTCGAGAAAACCCGGTTGTCACGAACCGAGTTGTCCAGGCGCTATCGCGTTGACTTCAGCCCGCAGCCCGGTGCAACGATGTCGCTGGTCCAGCTCAATATCGATGCGCTACGCAATTTTCTGGCGGACAGTTTCCAGGCTCCTGCCGACCCTTACCCTGCAGCCCCAGACGTTAATGATGAGCGTCCGGGCGGTCCAATTGTATTGCAATCATGGTCGGGGCGCGCACCGTTCTTTCTTCAATACGAAGAGTGGCTTGCACGGGAGAGGCCGTTCCTTGCCGAGAATGTATTCGACCTGCGCCGTACAGTTCCTGTTTTCGACGAGACGTTCAGGAAGCGTTTCGCCGATAGATGGAAAAACAAGGACCTTGATGTCGGGGGCGTCCAGACACTCGACGATGATGTGCAAAAGCCGAAGCAAGTGGACATCCCCCCGGAGGATCAACGGCCCGACAACTGGATCGTCCCTGGCGTGGGGAACCGGGTCATCGAACTGTTTGGGCTGGCCGGCAACATCAACGACGTCTGCAGGTTGATCGAACTTGGCGACTATGGCTCGGCGTCGGGAAACCTTTCCCGTATCCAGTCCACGGCGGAGCAATTGCTGAATGCCTTTGTCTCCGAGGGTTGGCGCCGGCGCGAATTTGTACTGCGGCAGCCCACGTACAACAATGGAAGCGAGGAAGCCCGTCGCCTTGTTTCATTGCCCGACCGCGCTCGAACACCCACCGACACGATCGAAGGTGTCGGCGCCCTTGAAGCCTTCTTCAATCCGACACCGATCAACCACTACCAGGACGGCAATAGCTACGGCGACAAAGGCACAGGAATTCGAGCGCTGTTTGAGTGCGGGGTCCTCTACACGCAGTGGCTGTATTATCTCAAGGCCGTGATGTTTCCCTGGCTGCACGGTCGAATTTCCGCCCGGGTGGGCAATTTGCCGGAAGCGGCAAAGACATTCGGCTTATTGACCGGCAATCTTGTCGGCGTCGCCGAACTCAGCCAGGCTGATGCGTATGATGATGCCTCACCTTATCGGGCTGTCTTTCAGCAGGAAGATTTGCCCTACACGGTTCGCACTCGTTACTCTGAAAAGACTGGCAAGCGAGAGGAAAATTATCCGTTTCATGTAGATTCTGCCTTCAGCTTGGATGCTCAAGGACGAGGCGACACGCCGATCATATCGCGTTGCGAACTGCTTGCGCTGCGGCTCGAACAGGGCAGTGTCATGCTCAACTGGGCGGACATTCTATTTCGGAGCGATGAGCCTGCAAGTATCCGACGTGCGCGCGAACTCTTCAAGGGCGTGCTGCTTCTGCACGGTGGTGATGCCGGGCTTTCACCTTCATACCCAAAAAAGACCGATGATGGCTTGGTTGTCATTACGATCCCATTCCATCTGAATGCCGCAGTTCGGGCTCAGGTTGAGCGTGCGAACCATGGTCTCTATCTCATTGCCAACGGGTTGAATGCCTATGGCTGGCGCGACGACATGGTGCCGGTGTTGCGATACCGCCCACTCAAGGATGCCGGCGATGCGTTCGCTGCCTCTGCAAAGACTGCCCAGGACGATTTCATTGGCTATACGAGCGCTTTTGAACAAGCCAGGCTCGACCGCCTTCAGGCTGCCCATCTGGTCGAGACAGCAAAGGCGGCCTCCGCCATTGCTGCTCATGAGGTTGCCCGGACCGGGGAGGATGTGAAAGCAGCCAGGAAACAGGTCGAGGAAGTAGAAAAGCAGATTGAGAAGAAGCAGGAGGAAATCGAGGATGAAGACAGCTTCTTCAATCAGTTCACGAGTTATGTAACCGGCGTCAAGGATGCGCTCGGGGGACTTTTCGAGAAGGATAAGACCGGCGGTGCCATGGCTGGAAAAGCAGGGAGCAAGCTGGCTGCAGTCGGCGGTGGCGGTGCCGTGGTCATGGCTGGCATGGCTGCTTTCGCCTATGGTTCCTATGTCAGCATGGAAGCCATGGAGGATGCGGCCAATAAGCGCGGCTCCGAAATCAAACATCTGCGAGAAGTTGCGCTTCCTGCTGCCCACGAGCAGGTGAAGCTGCGCGAACGCGAAGTCGATATTGCCAGGCAGCGTAAACGTATTGCCGATGCCGACCTGAGTTATGCCAGCGAGATTTCGCGCTTCCAGCATGAGCGATTTCTCAGTGCCGAGACATGGGCGAAACTGGCCCTCGTGGCCGAGCGATTGATGAGCTTTTATGTCGATCATGCGGCGCGCATGGGATGGCTGGCGGAGCGCGCGCTTGCGTTCGAACAGGCGCGTCCGATTAGTCTTGTTCGCAAGGACTATCTGCCGCGCGCAATGCGGGGGCTGACCGGCCCCGACCTGTTGCAGGCCGATCTCGCGGCACTGGAAAACAGCCGCTTGTTGGGCATCAAGCTGCAAATGCCCGTCCAGCATACGATCTCGCTTGCCAGGGATTTTCCGCTCGCCTTCGGTGAACTCAAGTCCACCGGCAAATGCAGCTTAATGACAGAAGAGAGATCCTTGCGGCGGCTGTATCCGGGTGCATTCGGCTTTCGCATCCGCACGGTCAGCGCTGCCGCCCTGACAAACGCCACGCGGCGTATTCGCGGTACGCTGCGCAATCGCGGTGTGTCGTCCGTCGGTCTGGCTGGCACGGACATCGAACGGGTGCTGGTGAGGTTTGCTGATGCACTCCCGATCTCAGAATTCCGCATGGAAGACGACATGGCTTCGTTCGGATTGCCGAACGAGACCTTGCTGCAATTTGAAGGGAGTGGCTTCACGACGATCTGGGATGTTTGCTTGTCCGATACGGCCAGGGCATTGCCGGAACTGACGGATCTCCTGCTAACATTTGACGCCTTCGCGTTCTATGACGACACTACCTTTTCGGGCTTGCCTGCAGATACGGCCGTGTCCAACGGCGCGATGCTCATTTCGGCGGCGCGGTTGTCGCCGCAACAATTCGACGCTGTTCTCGACGGATCCGCAACGGACTTTACAATGGACCTCGTGCCCCTCGTACCGGGAAATGAGAGCCGTATAATCGGCAATATTGCAGTCGTTGTGGTTGGAGCCGGGCCGACCGAGATTACGATCTCAGCCGAAGCGGGCGGTGCGAGTATCACTGTGCCGCTGGAGGCCGGCATGGCGATTTCGAATGTCGGCACACTTCAGACAGGTCAGGCGGCCCTGCCACTGGACGAGTTGGTCGATACGCCTTTAAGGCAGGCGTTCAGAATCGATGTTGGACCTGGAGATCGTTCGCGCCTCATCGATGTTGTGCTGTTGGTCGAGGCAAAGCCAGGTTGAGCTGCCGACGAACTGAGGTGCGAGAAAGGCTACACTCGACCAGAGACAGTTTCCGACCGCTTGCGACAAATTGTTTTAGGGTTGCCGCTGGGCGGTGCGGCAAGCACGTCGGCTTTCAGTCGCAGCTTCCGACTGTCGACATGGCCGAGATGAGGGCGCGTTGCTGTCGTTCGCCATGAACGAAGTACCGTGATCTGGCTGCGGGTTTATAGGACATCGAGCCGGCGACATTGGTCGCGCTGGTGACGTTAGTGGCGATCTGGCTGGCGACCTGAGTTTGCGATCGTGCCACCAAATCACGCACTCGGAAAACAGTGAAACCGGTCACTGTTTTCCGAGTGTCACCTGATATGGCGATGCGTGAGATCGAGGCCTGGATAGCTCACCGCCTCGATATCCTTTGCGAGCGTGCTGGCCCGAAGCCCACTGCCGTAATTGTCTTCCGTGCGGCCTGTAGTCCATCCGCCCAGCGCCCGGACCTTCTCCCCGGATATCTCGGCCTCGCGCACCGCGTCTCGGTACGAATGCCGGAAGGAATGAAACACCTTCTTTGAGTGCTTGACGCCAACGCTATCGAGGAAGCGCGGGCAAACCACTTGCTGAATGGGTCCGCACGGTTGCCAACGCTACCGACCGGCAAATCCGGAAAGATGGGTGCTGTCGGTCCGCCGGCCTTCCGGTGCCCTTCCACAAAGGCAAGCAAGCCCATCTTCCGCAACTCCGAATGCACTGGCACGAAACGCACGCCGGCCTCAGTCTTGACGCGCTTCGTCTCGTCGTCGTCATCGTCACGGATCAGGATCACGTTAACACCGTCCTGTGTGGCGAAGCTGATAGACGCCGCGTTGGTGGACGTAAAGCTGTTTCCGCGATACGGCTTCCTCGCTTTGTGTAGCACCTCTGTGTAGCAGAGATGGCGCGGGAAGCCTTGCAAAACAAGGGTTTCTAGTGAAATCAGCGGCTTGGAAGGGAAATGGTGGGTGATGTAGGGATCGAACCTACGACCCGCTGATTAAGAGTCAGCTGCTCTACCAACTGAGCTAATCACCCACCGGGGCAGGGCGATGCGTCGCCTTGCAGGTGTGCGCCTATAGCGGCTGTCGCACGGCCTGTCCAGCCTCAACGACACGATTGTGTCACATCGCGTGCGGCATTTCAGCAATAGCGCTCCGGGCCGCGGTTCTGCGTTTCGTTGTAGCGGTCGCCATGCGCGAAGCCGGCGGGCAGGATTTCCTCGATCTCGGCCATGTCGGCAGGTGTCAGAACCATGTCGCCGGCGGGCGCCCAATCCGCAATATGCTCGGCCGTGCGCGTTCCGGGGATCGGGATCACATGCGGGGCACGATTCAGCAGCCAGGCCAGCGCCAGTGCTGCGGTCGATACGCCACGTTCGCGGGCATAGGTGGCGAAGCGCTCGGCATAGATCCTGTTGAAGCGCCAGTTGTCTTCCGAGAAACGCGGATTGTCGCGGCGGAATTCATGCTGGGGGAAGGTCGCCGGATCTGGCATCACGTCGGTGAATACGCCGCGCCCCAAGGGCGAGAAGGCGACGAAGGCGGTGCCCAGGTCCGTGCAGGCCTTCAGCAGGCCAAGCTCGGGGAGGCGGGTCCACAGCGAATATTCCGATTGCATCGCCATGATCGGATGCACCGCCGCAGCGCGGCGCAGCGTGCCGGGCGACACTTCGGAGAGGCCGATGCCGCCGATCTTTCCCTCTTCCTGGAAGCGCACCATGGTCTCCATGACCGCCTCGATCGGCAAAGCCTGTTCGCGCCGATGCAGGTAGAAGAGCTCGACATGGTCGACGCCCAGCCGCCGCAGCGAAGCTTCCAGCGATTCGCGCAGATGTTCCGGTGAGTTGTTGAAGCGGCGTTCGGTGTTGCGCGTATTGCCCGCCTTGGTGGCGATGGAGAAGCGGCCGGGATGACGCTTGACATAGGTGCCGATAATTTCTTCCGACACCCCCATGCCGTAGACATTGGCGGTGTCGAGATGGGTGATGCCGTGGTCCCAGGCGGCGTCCAGCGCGCGGTGGCTGGTCGCCTCGTCCGTCGCGCCATAGAACCCGCCGAAACTCATACAGCCGAGCGCTATCGCGCCGATTTCGGGGCCGTCGCTTCCGAGGCGTCGCTTCATCATCGATCTCTCCTTCATGTGGGCTATGGTCCGGAATAGCGCAATTCCAGCAAAATGTGCTGTGGTTTTGCGTCCGCAACTGTGCAAATGGCGAATACGGCCGACCTTACATGTCCGGCACATCCGGCCGGCGGCGGACCCGGCCGAACGTATAGCCGGTCTCGACGGCCTTGTTGCCGAACTTCTCGCGCAGCGTATCCATCGCGCCTTCCGCCATGGCGCGCTTGCGGGCCTGGGTGTCGATGAGATCGGCCGGATCGGCGCGCTCCGGGTCGGTGAGGTCGCTGACGCCGATGCCGATCAGGCGGTAGCGGGTGCCGTCCGCCTCCTTGCGCAGCAGGTCCAGCCCGGTCTGGAAGATGCGGTCGGCCAGCCGTGTCGGGTCGGGAAGCTGCCGGTTGCGCGTGCGGATGCGGAAATCCTGGCTCTTGAGCTTCAGGACCACCGTGCGCCCGGCCAGCCCGCTTTTCTTCAGCCGCGCCGAGACGCGCTCCGAAAGGTTGCGTAGGATGGGAACGAGATCGTCCATGGTCGCAAGGTCGGTGTCGAACGTCGTCTCGGAGGATACGCTCTTTGCGTCGTGGCCGGGGTCCACGCGGCGCTCGTCATGCCCGCGCGCAAGATGGTAGAGGCGCTGGCCCATGGAGCCGTAGCGGCGCATGAGGTCGGACAGTTCCATCTGCTGGAGCTGCCGGATGGTGCGGATGCCGTCGCGCGCCAGCACCTCTGAGAAAGCCTTTCCCACACCCCAGATCAGCGTGACCGGCTGGCCGGCCAGAAATTCGACCGCCTCCGCCCGGCCGATGGCCGAAAAGCCGCGCGGCTTGTTCATGTCGGATGCGATCTTGGCGAGGAACTTGCAATAAGAGAGGCCGACGGAGACGGTGATGCCGACTTCGCGCTCGACGCGGCGGGCAAACGCCCCCATCACCAGCGCCGCTGGCTGGCGGTGCAGGCGCGCGGTGCCGGTCAGGTCGAGGAACGCCTCGTCGATGGAGATCGGCTCCACCAGCGGCGTCAGCGCCTGCATCATGGCCCGCACCTCGCGGCCGACGCGGACATATTTTTCCATGTCGGGCTTGATGACGATCGCTTCGGGACAGGCTTCCAGCGCCTTGAACATGGGCATGGCAGAGCGCACGCCGCGAATGCGCGCAATGTAGCAGGCGGTGGAAACGACGCCGCGCTTGCCGCCGCCGATGATGACGGGCTGGTCGCGCAGTTCGGGGCGGTCGCGCTTTTCCACGGCGGCATAGAATGCATCGCAATCGACATGCGCGATGGAGAGATCGTAGAGCTCCGGATGGCGGGTCACGCGCGGGCTGCCGCAGGAATCGCAGCGGCGTCCCGAAGCCTTCTGGAGCGCCAGGCAGTCGCGGCAGAAACCATGCTCAGGATTGGTGGCCGTCATGGCGAGCGCCGGGAACAGAAATGGAACGGAATTGTAGCCGCCCGGTTTGCCCGCGGCAAGCGGCGCCTACAGGCCGAGCCGGTTCACGATGAGCGGCTTTGCCTCGCGCCAGTCCTCGACCACATTGAAATAGGGCTCTGGCGCCGGCAGGAATTTCCGCAGCGAATTGTCGGCCATCAGGTGAAAGAGATGGGCGTCGGGCACATATTCATGTGCGGATACGAGGTTTCGGGGCTGGTCGTCCACGAAGGCGACGGGGCGCTCGCTCTCGCCGCGCAGGCGGGCGATCGCCGGGCCTTTTTCCATCTCCACCGTCAGCAGCGGATAGGCGAGGCCCAGCGCATCGAGATGGTTGCGGCGGATTTCGCGGAACCGGTGCGGCATCGCCGTCAGCATGACGATTTCGGCCTGCGCATCCAGGTCGCGGAGAACCTCCGCTGCACCTTCGGTGACGGTCTGCCAATCGGCCTGGATGTCGAAGAATTCCTCGACGAGCTGCCGCACGGCGGCGCGATCCAGCACCTCGCCGCTTTCGCGGTTGCTGATATTGCCGGCGAGACGGAAATCGCCCAGTTTCAGGGTGAAGCCGCGCTCATCGAGGAAGCGGGGGAAGGGGCGGATGAATTCCAGCACCACGTCGTCCACGTCGAGGACGATCAGTGGCCGGGGATCATGCGACAGTTCGGAAATCTGCCGTTCGGTTTCGGGGTCGAGGCTCATGGCTGGATATCGAAACGCGAATCGCCGCCGGGCAGGGCGCGCATCGCGGCCGTGACGCTGGCCGGGTCCTGCCCGGTCGCTTCCGTGAAGGCGAGCAAGGTCGGCTCATGCGCGGCGATGAACTGGAGCACGCCGGCCAGGAAACCCGGCTCGCGCGCCGCATTGCGGATGTCGGACGCCTCGATCCCCGTCATGGAAAGGAAGCGCGGCAGCAGGACCGGGTCGGCCGCCATGAAGCCGAGCGCGGCAATGGCGATGTCCTCGGCCGCCTCGCGGTCGATGGCGCGGGAAGGTCTGTTCATGGCGAAAGCCGCTCCTGTTGCCGTGCAGCGATACAGGTGCGACGATCGCGTCGCAAGGTGGAGAAGCGGCGGCGGCGAACCCATCTATGGTCGAAATTTGTAGGGTGAGGTTTGTCTTTCATCAATCAAATGCGCGTATCATCCAAGATGATGCGCCATGGAAATTCTCTCAGCGCTGAATAGTGGGGCGGATCGATGCCTAAGAAAGTGATGATCGTCGAGGACAACGAGCTCAACATGAAGCTCTTCCGCGACCTCATCGAAGCAAGCGGCTATGAGACGCTGCGCACACGAAACGGTCTGGAGGCACTGGATCTTGCGCGCCTGCACAAGCCCGACCTGATCCTGATGGATATCCAGTTGCCGGAGGTTTCCGGGCTGGAAGTGACCAAATGGCTCAAGGAGGACGACGAGCTCCATTCGATTCCGGTGATCGCCGTCACCGCCTTCGCCATGAAGGGCGACGAGGAACGCATCCGCCAAGGCGGCTGCGAGGCCTATATTTCGAAGCCGATCTCCGTGCCGCGCTTCATCGAGACCATCAAATCCTATCTCGGGGATGCCTGATGACTGCACGCATCCTCGTCGTCGACGACATTCCCGCCAATGTGAAGCTGCTCGAAGCGCGGCTGCTGGCCGAATATTTCGACGTGCTGACTGCCACCAACGGGCAGGACGCGCTGGAGACCTGCGAGAACGGCAAGGTGGATGTCGTGCTGCTCGACGTCATGATGCCGGGCATGGATGGTTTCGAGGTTTGCCGGCGGCTGAAGAGCGACCCCGCGACGTCGCATATTCCGGTGGTGATGGTGACGGCGCTGGATCAGGTCACCGATCGCGTTCGCGGGCTTGAGGCCGGCGCCGACGACTTCCTGACCAAGCCGGTCAACGACCTGCAATTGATGACGCGGGTGAAGAGCCTGGTGCGGCTCAAGATGCTCACCGACGAATTGCGCCTGCGCGCCTCCACGACGCGCAATATCGGCATCGAGGAATTGCTGGCGCGGGGCGCGGTGTCGACGGACGAGCGGGCATTGGTCCTGCTCGTGGACGA
>Ga0182747_1003140_pt1 | contig 11243 bp, 11 predicted proteins | sample eDN3rd30CBELigBY_FD_128526 | JGI IMG/M metagenome (GOLD analysis project Ga0182747, IMG submission 128526) | Enriched backyard soil microbial communities from Emeryville, California, USA - eDNA 3rd pass 30_C BE-Lig BY (version 2) (version 2) | ecosystem: Environmental > Terrestrial > Soil >...
CCTGACCCATCTGCTGAACCGGCTGGTGGGAGAGCGGGTCGTGCTGACATTCGACCATGATCCAGCATTGCAGATGATCCGGGCCGATCGCCGCCAGCTTGAGCAGGTGATCATGAATCTGGTTGTCAATGCTCGCGACGCCATGCCTGACGGTGGCGATATTTCGATCCGAACCGACAATCTGGAGTTGAAGCAACCGATCGAGGTCGGGCGCGCCCGCCTTCCAGCTGGGGATTATGTCCGGGTCGAGGTCTGCGACCAGGGCTGCGGCATGGAGGAGGAGGAGCTGAGCAAGATCTTTGAACCCTTCTACACCACGAAACGGACGGGGGAGGGGACCGGGCTCGGCCTCTCGACCGCCTATGGCATCGTGAAGCAGACGGGCGGCTACATCTTTTGCGACAGCACGCCGGGGGTGGGCAGCGTCTTCTCGTTGTTCTTTCCCGCGCATGATCCTCTTCGCCCCGACCCGGCCGAGGAAGCCGCGCCTGCGCCCGCTCCCATGCCCGCGCGGGCCGAGACGGATGCGACGATCCTTCTGGTCGAGGACGAGGCACCGGTGCGGGCCTTCGCCAGCCGCGCCTTGAAATTGCAGGGTTATTCCGTGCTTGAGGCGGCCAGTGCCGAGGATGCTCTTGCCCTGCTGGCCGATCAGCGTCTGAAGGTCGATGTCTTCGTCACCGATGTGGTGATGCCGGGCATGGACGGCCCAGCCTGGGTCAGGACCGCGCTGCGCGACCGCCCCCGAACCCGCGTGATCTTCATCTCGGGCTATGCTGAGGATGTCTTTGCCGAGGGGCATTCTCCGGTGCCGAACTCGGCCTTCCTCGCCAAGCCTTTCTCGCTCTCGGATCTGACCGCGATGGTGGGGCGCCAGCTTGCGCTGGAGTCCACGGATCAGAGCGTTTCGTAAAGCGCGACGTCGCGCTGCAGAAAGCGGCGCAGTTCGGCCTCCTGCTCGTCGCGCAGCGACACGTCGACGGCCGGCGGCACGTTCACCCGGGGCAGGCTGATCGCGCAATCCAGCCGGTCCTCGAGGAAATGGGTGAAGCCCTCGATCTCCTCATAACGGAAAATCCGGTCGACGCGGTCCTCGCCCTCGGTCAGGAAATCGCATTGCATGCCGATGCCGCGACCCGCCTCGTCCGAGGCGGCATAGGCCCGGGCGAAATCGGCGAAGCTGACGCCGACCATGGCATGATCGGGGTCGTCGATATCGTCCCGCTGCCGGAACCGATACCAGCTGCGCAGCCAGCCGATCGGCTCGCGCATCAGCGCGACCGTGGTAAAGGTGTCTCCGGTCGCGTGATGCAGCCAGGGTTCGATATGACGCCGACAGCTGCCCAGATCGGTATGCTTCAACTCGGCCGGGCGCTGGACGGCAATATTCGAGAGGGCTTCCAGCGCGGATTCCACCGCCGTCGATCCGGCCTTTGGCGTGGCCAGGAAGACAAGGCGTTTTTCCCAGAAAATCAGCATCCTGAACGGTTCCGCGCGGTTGATGGGCGGGTGAGGGAATATCGCCGGACCCCGCGGCTGTAAACGGATTCTTAATCTCCTGTTGCAAGGATCGCACCCAAGGAACCGGAAGGAAGGCGGTGAAACGATGAGAGTTCTTGCTTTCTGCACGAGATTGGATCAAATAAGAACAACCCGTGAACATGTGACGGGCGGGCACTGATTGCCCCGACGGGCGGGGTGTGAAATAAGCATGAGGACCGCATGGCAGGGGCAACACTTTTCGACATGAACGACAAGCGATCGGCAGACAAGCAGAAGGCTCTGGACAGCGCGCTGGCCCAGATCGAACGGCAGTTCGGCAAGGGCTCGATCATGAAGCTGGGCGCCGACAGCCCGGTGGCCGAGATCGAGGCGACCTCGACCGGCTCGCTGGGCCTCGACATCGCGCTGGGCATCGGGGGCCTGCCCAAGGGGCGCATCATCGAGATTTTTGGCCCGGAAAGCTCGGGCAAGACCACGCTGACGCTGCATGTCGTCGCCGAAGAACAGAAAAAGGGCGGTGTCTGCGCCTTTGTCGACGCCGAACATGCCCTTGATCCGCAATATGCCAAGAAGCTTGGCGTCAATCTGGACGAGCTGCTGATCAGCCAGCCCGACACGGGCGAACAGGCGCTGGAGATCGTCGATACGCTGGTGCGCTCGGGCGCGGTCAACCTGGTCGTGGTCGATTCCGTCGCCGCCCTGACCCCGAAATCCGAGATCGAGGGCGACATGGGCGACATGCAGATGGGCAGCCAGGCCCGTCTGATGAGCCAGGCCATGCGCAAACTGACCGCCAGCATCGGCCGGTCGAACTGCATGGTGATCTTCATCAACCAGATCCGCATGAAGATCGGCGTCATGTTCGGCAATCCCGAGACGACGACCGGCGGCAATGCGCTGAAATTCTATGCCTCGGTGCGCCTCGACATCCGCCGCACCGGCTCGATCAAGGACCGCGACGAGGTCGTGGGCAACTCGACCAAGGTGAAGGTCGTCAAGAACAAGGTCGCGCCGCCCTTCCGCCAGGTTGAGTTCGACATCATGTATGGCGAGGGCATCTCGAAGGTCGGCGAGTTGATCGACCTCGGGATCAAGGCCGGCGTGGTCGAGAAATCCGGCTCGTGGTATTCCTACGGGGATGAGCGCATCGGCCAGGGACGCGAGAATGCCAAGCAGTTCCTGCGCGACAATCCCGAGATCTCCTATGCGATCGAGGACAAGATCCGCGCCAGCCACGGCCTCGACTTCGGTGCCAGCGATGATGGCGACGACGCTTTGACCGAGGACTGATCCCCGCCTCGCTTCGACGCGCCCCTCATCCGGGGCGCGTTTCTGTTTCCAACCCCGGCTGGCCGAGCGATCCGGCTTTACGCCCGCCCGCCCCTCGGTTATTTGCGGGTTCTGCCCATCCGGAAAGATTGTGCCATGCCAAGCCTGAACGACATCCGCTCGACGTTTCTGAACTTCTTCGAACGCAACGGTCACCGCATCGTCGATTCCAGCCCGCTGGTTCCGCGCAACGACCCGACGCTGATGTTCACCAATTCCGGCATGGTCCAGTTCAAGAACCTGTTCACTGGGGTCGAGACGCGGGATTACAAGCGCGCGACCACCGCGCAGAAATGCGTGCGCGCCGGGGGCAAGCACAACGACCTCGACAATGTGGGCTATACCGCGCGCCACCACACGTTTTTCGAGATGCTGGGGAATTTCAGCTTCGGCGACTATTTCAAGACCCAGGCGATCCCCTATGCCTGGGAGTTGCTGACCAAGGATTTCGGCATCCCCAAGGACAAGCTGCTGGTCACGGTCTATCACACCGATGACGAGGCGGCAGAGATCTGGAAGAAGGTCGCGGGCCTGTCCGATGACCGCATCATCCGCATCCCGACCAGCGACAATTTCTGGCAGATGGGTCCGACCGGCCCCTGCGGCCCCTGCACCGAGATCTTCTATGACCACGGCGACAAGATCTGGGGTGGCCCGCCCGGCTCGCCCGAAGAGGATGGCGACCGCTTCATCGAGATCTGGAACCTCGTCTTCATGCAGAACGAGCAGTTCGAGGACGGCTCGATGCGCGCGCTCGACATGCAGTCGATCGACACTGGCATGGGGCTGGAGCGGATCGGCGCGCTCTTGCAAGGCAAGCACGACAATTACGACACCGACCTGATGCGCAGCCTGATCGAGGCTTCGGCGCACGCGACCTCGAACGATCCCGACGGGCCGGGCAAGGTGCATCACCGCGTCATCGCCGACCACCTGCGCTCGACCAGCTTCCTGATCGCGGATGGCGTCATGCCTTCGAACGAGGGGCGCGGCTACGTCCTGCGCCGGATCATGCGCCGCGCCATGCGCCATGCGCATATTCTGGGCGCCAAGGATCCGGTCATGTTCAAGCTGGTGCCGGCGCTGGTGCGCGAGATGGGCGCCGCCTATCCCGAGCTTGGCCGCGCGCAGGCCCTGATCGAGGAGACGCTGAAGCTCGAGGAAACCCGCTTCAAGCAGACGCTCGACCGTGGGTTGCGTCTGCTCGATGACGAGCTTTCGCGCCTGCCCGAAGGGGCGGAACTGCCGGGCGAATCGGCTTTCAAGCTTTACGACACCTATGGCTTCCCGCTCGACCTCACGCAGGACGCCCTGCGCGAAAAGGGCCGCAGCGTCGACACCGCCGGTTTCGACGCCGCCATGGCCGAGCAGAAGGCCAAGGCGCGCGCCGCCTGGGCCGGTTCGGGCGAGACCAAGGATGCCGCGATCTGGTTCGACCTCGCCGAAGAGCATGGCGCGACCGAATTCCTCGGCTATGACACCGAAGAGAGCGAGGGCCAGGTTCTGGCGCTGGTTCAGGACGGTGCCGCGGTCGAGCAGGCGGGTGAGGGCCAGCAGGTCCAGATCGTCGTGAACCAGTCGCCGTTCTACGCCGAATCCGGTGGTCAGGTCGGCGATACCGGCCTGATCAAGACCGAGACCGGCGCGGCGCGCGTCACCGATACCCGCAAGTCCGGCGGCGTCTTCATCCATGTGGCCGAGGTCACGCTGGGCACGATCAGCCGCGGCCAAGGTGCGCAGCTCTCCGTCGACCATGACCGCCGCGGCGCGATCCGCGCCAACCACTCGGCCACCCACCTGCTGCATGAGGCGCTGCGCCGTGCCTTGGGCGAGCATGTCGCGCAGCGCGGCAGCCTCAACGCGCCCGACCGGCTGCGCTTCGATTTCAGCCATACCAAGGCGATGACCCCCGAGGAAATCGCCCAGGTCGAGCGCGAGGTGAACGAGTTCATCCGGCAAAACACCCCGGTCGAGACGCGGATCATGACCCCCGATGATGCCCGCGGTCTTGGGGCGCAGGCGCTTTTCGGCGAGAAATATGGCGATGAGGTTCGCGTGGTCTCGATGGGCGAGCTGGACGGCTCGGGCAAGGGCACGAACGGCCGAACCTATTCGCTGGAGCTTTGCGGTGGCACCCATGTCGGGCGCACCGGCGATATCGGCATGTTCGCCCTGACCGCGGAGACCGCGTCGGCTGCCGGCATCCGCCGGATCGAGGCGCTGACCGGTCAGGCCGCGATGGACGCGCTGCGCCGCGTCGACGGCGAGCTGTCCGAAATCGCTGGCATCCTCAAGGCGCAGGCTGGCGACGTGGTTGGCAAGGTCCGCGCCATGGCAGATGAGCGCAAGTCGCTCGCGAACGAGGTTGCCCAGCTCAAGCGTCAGCTTGCAATGGGTGGCGGTTCGGAGGAGGCCGCGAAAGAAATCAACGGCATCAAGCTGATCGCCCGCCGTGTGGACGGCGTCAGTGGCAAGGAACTCGGCCCGCTGGTGGACGAGATGAAGGCGCGGCTCGGTTCGGGCGCCGTGGTCGTTCTGGCCGAGGCGGATGGCAAGGCCACCGTCGCCGCGGGCGTGACGCCCGACCTCACCGCCCGGATCAGCGCAGTTGAACTGGTTCAGGCGGCGACGGCAGCGCTTGGCGGCAAGGGCGGCGGTGGCCGTCCCGACCGCGCGCAGGGCGGGGCCCCCAGCCTCGCATCGGCCGACAGCGCCATTGCAGCCGTCGAAGCCCTGATCGGAGAGAAAGCATGACCGCCCTCTGGATTGCCCATGTGAACGTCACCAACCCGGACTCCTACGGCGAATATGCCAGGCTTGCCGGTCCGGCGATCGCGGCGCATGGCGGCGTGTTCCTCGCTCGCGGCACGCGCTACGTCCAGCTTGAGGGGAATGACCGCGCGCGCAATGTCGTCGCGCGCTTCCCCAGCGTCGAGGATGCGGTGAACTGCTACCACTCGGCGGAATATCAGGCGGCGCTGGAACATGCCAAAAATGCCGCAGAGCGCGATCTTGTGATCGTTGAGGAAAACCCGGCCTGAGACTTTCGGATGATTCCCCTTAGCTTTCGTGCAAAGCTCGGGGAAAAGCACGAAGGGGGACAGGCATGTGTCGCTGGGCAGCCTATATCGGCAGTCCGATTTTCCTTGAGGACGTGATCTGCCGGCCCGGTCATTCACTGGTCCGGCAAAGCCATGGCGCGACGCGCTGCCACACGCCGGTCAATGCCGACGGCTTCGGCATGGCCTGGTATGGCGAGCGCGAGGAGCCGGGGCTCTATCGCGACGTCATGCCCGCCTGGTCGGACAGCAACCTGAAAAGCCTGACCGCCACCCTGAAATCGCATCTTTTCCTCGCGCATGTGCGGGCCTCGACCGGCACCGCGACCAGCCGGAACAACTGCCACCCCTTCGTGGTCGGCCGGTGGAGCTTCATGCATAACGGCCAGTTCGGCGGCTATGAAAGCTATCGCCGCCATGCCGAGGTGCTGATCCCCGACGAATACTACCCGCATCGCAAGGGCGCGACCGACAGCGAGGCCCTGTTCCTCACCGCGCTCGGCGAGGGGCTGGAGGCGGACCCCGCAAGCGCCATGGCCCGCGCCACCGCACGTTTCGAGGCGCTGGCGCGACAGCGGGGCGAAGCGCCGCATGTCCGCCTGACAGCGGCTTTCTCGGATGGAAAACGGCTCTACGCGCTGCGCTATGCCAGCGACGAACAAGCCCCCACGCTCTATCATCGCTGGTCCGATAATCGGAGCGGGCGCGCCGTGGTGTCCGAACCTCTGGAAGGCGACGAAGATGACTGGCTCGAAGTCCCGGCTCAAAGCTTCTGCATCTTCGAAGGCGCGGACGTCGTCGTCACGCCCTTCCTGCCGCGCCCGCTGACCGCAGCGGCCTGATCTTTCACCGTTTTCCAAATACCCAAGCCCTGAGACAGGCAAGCCGCGAAAGGCAGGGGCAGGTCACTCCGCCGCCGCCAGCGCCAATCCGCCCTCGCGGACGAGAAATCCGACGATCTCCTCCACGCCCGCGCCATGACGCAGCCGGGCCATGACAAAGGGCCGCCCGTCCCGTGCCGCCCGCGCATCGCGCTCCAGCAGGTCGAGATCGACGCCCACATGTGGGGCAAGATCGGTCTTGTTCACCACCAGCAGATCGGATCGCGCGAGGCCCGGCCCGCGCTTGCGCGGAATGTCCTGCCCGGCGGCGGTGTCGATGACATAGATGGTCAGATCGGCCAGTTCCGGGCTGAAGGTCGCGGCCAGATTGTCGCCTCCCGATTCGATCAGGATCAGCTCCAGATCGGGGAAGGCTGCGCGCAATTCCACCACGGCGGCCAGGTTGATGCTCGCATCCTCGCGGATCGCGGTATGGGGGCAGCCGCCGGTCTCGACGCCGCGGATGCGCTCGGCGGGGAGGACCTGCGCGCGCATCAAGGCCTCGGCATCCTCGCGCGTGTAGATGTCATTGGTGATCACCGCCATGGACAGGCGCGGCGCGAGGGCGCGGGCAAGCTGCTCGGTCAGGGTGGTCTTGCCGGCGCCGACGGGGCCGCCGATGCCGACGCGCAGGGGGCCGTTATGGCTCATGTGCGGAAGATCCTCACGTTCAGGGTTTCATGCCGCATGGCCGCAAGTTCGGCCCCGAAGCAGCAGGTTTCAAGCGCCTCTGGTCCGGCTGAGGCGGCACGCCCGGCGACATCGGCGATGACGGGATGGAGGCCCGCCAGCACCCTTTGCCCTTGCACCTGACCCAGCGGCAGGAACCGCGTCGCGGCCGAGACGAGGTTGCCGGCAAAGGCGTGGAGGTAATGCGCGATCACCTCGGTCGGGGGCAGGCCAAGCCCGCGCGCCGCCATCCCTACGGCCACCGGCAGGGGATGGGGCGGAATCGCCGCGCCGGTCAGCGCCGCGACCGTAGCGGCGAAGGCGCGGCCCTGTTCCATAGTCTCGCGCAGCCGCTCGGCCGATCCGGCCTGCGCTTGGGTAAGGGCGGACAGGTCTTCGGGATCGCTGCCGCGCAGGACCAGCCCCAGCACCACCGCATCGGTCCAGCCCGCACCATGGCGCAGCACATCCGCGACCCAGATTCCGACTCCATCGGCATCGCGCAATCCGTCGGCCATGGCCTGTTCAAGCCCGTGCGAATAGGCAAAACCCCCGGTCGGGAAGGCCGGGGACAGCCATTGGATCAGCGAAAGGCGCGCGAGTGGGGACATTTCAATGCGAATGGAGGCCGGGGCCATGGTCATGGCCCAGCGTGCGGCCATGCCCATAAGCGCCACCCTCGGGGGCAAATGCCGACATGGTGGGGGTCACCGCTGCGCCAAGGCCACGCAGCATGGCGTCGAGCACATGATCGGCGCGGATCAGCAGATGATCGTCAAGGATCTGGCAGGGGGTATGGCGATTGCCGATATGCCAGGCGAGGCGAGGCAGCGGCCCCTCGACCCGCAGGCAGGGCTCCATCGCGGCAATGACGCCGACCAGCGTGCCATCGTCGAGGCAAAAGGCGTCGCCGGGATCGAGGCTGACGGTCTCGGCCAGATCGACAAGGAATGAGGTTCCGGCGCGTGAGATCAGCCGCTTGCGGCGCAAAAAGCGCCCCTCGTAGTCAAGGGTGACGCTGTCTTCGGCAGGTGTCGCGCGCAGGATGCCGGTCGCGCGGAACTGAAGCAGGGGCGCGCTCATCGACGCGCCCCCCGATTGCCCAGGCTCAGATCCAGGTCAGGTCCCGGAACACATGATAGGCGATGCCCTCGCGCTTGATGCCCAGTTTGGCAAGCTCGGCGTCCGACTTGGCCTCGAGGGCCTCGATTTGCGACCGGCGCGAGCGATGCTCGACATAGCTGGTCATGAACCGGCCGATGCGGGCCAGGATTGCATCCACGCGGCCGCGAAGGGTCGGAGCGAATTCGGTCGATTGAATAGCCATTGGAAACCCTTTCGGTATTGGCGAATGGTTTCCTCCCATGCCCTTGAATATAGGTAATCATTCTTGCCTCATCCATGGCGTTTTTTGCAATGCTGCCTTGCGGGGCGCATCAGAACAGGAAGTAACGCTGCGCCAGCGGCAATTCGGTCGCTGGCTGGCAGGTCAGCAGCTCGCCATCGGCGCGAACCTCATAGGTCTCGGGATCGACCTCGATCTGCGGGGTCGCGGCATTGAGCTTCATGTCCGCCTTGCCGATGCCGCGCGTGCCACGGATGGCGATGGCGGATTTCAGCATCTCCGCACCGACCCCGGCATCGAGGCCGGCCTGCGATACGAACGTGACGCTCGACGCCTGCATGGCCCGGCCCATTGCGCCCCACATCGGGCGCATATACATCGGCTGCACCGGGATCGACCCGTTCGGGTCGCCCATCTGCGCCCATGAGATCATGCCGCCGACCAGCACCATCTCGGGCTTTGCGCCGAACATGGCCGGGTCCCAGATCACCAGATCGGCGCGCTTGCCGGGCTCGATCGAGCCGATCTCATGCGCGATGCCATGCGCGATGGCGGGGTTGATCGTGTATTTCGCGACATAGCGGCGGGCGCGGATATTGTCGTTCTGGCCGGTCTCGTCCCCCAGCCGACCGCGCTGGACCTTCATCTTGTGGGCGGTCTGCCATGTCCGAGTGATGACCTCGCCCACGCGGCCCATCGCCTGACTGTCCGACGAGATGACCGAGAACGCGCCCATGTCATGCAGGATGTCCTCGGCCGCGATGGTCTCGCGCCGGATGCGGGATTCGGCGAAGGCCACGTCCTCGGGCACGCGCTTGTCGAGGTGGTGGCAGACCATCAGCATGTCGAGATGCTCTTCCAGCGTGTTCGCGGTGAAGGGCCGGGTCGGGTTGGTGGAACTGGGGATGACGTTCGCCGCGCCGACCAGCCGGATGATGTCCGGGGCATGGCCGCCACCCGCGCCCTCGGTATGGAAGGCGTGGATGGTGCGGCCCTTGATCGCGGCCAAAGTGTTCTCGACAAAGCCCGACTCGTTCAGCGTGTCGGTATGGATCGTGACCTGCACGTCCATCCGATCGGCCACCGTCAGGCAGCAGTCGATCGCGGCGGGGGTGGTGCCCCAGTCCTCGTGCAGCTTCAGGGTCGAGGCCCCGGCGCGCACCATCTCCTCCAGCGCCTCGGGGCGGGAGGCGTTGCCCTTGGCCGAGATCAGCATGTTCACCGGCACCGAATCCATCGCCATCAGCATCCGGCCGATATGCCACGGCCCCGGCGTGCAGGTGGTGGCGAGCGTGCCATGCGCCGGGCCGGTGCCGCCGCCCAGCATCGTGGTGATGCCGGAGGAAATCGCGTCCTCAATCTGCTGGGGGCAGATGAAATGGATATGCGCATCCATGCCGCCTGCGGTGACGATCCGGCCCTCGCCCGCGATGATCTCGGTCCCCGGCCCGATGACCAGCGTGACGCCGGGCTGGGTGTCGGGGTTGCCGGCCTTGCCGATCCCGGCGATGCGGCCATCCCTCAGCCCGATATCGGCCTTGTAGATGCCGGAATGGTCGAGGATCAGGGCATTGGTGATGACCGTGTCCATCGACCCGCCCGCGCGGCTGACCTGTGACTGGCCCATGCCGTCGCGGATGACCTTTCCCCCGCCGAACTTCACCTCCTCGCCATAGGTGGTCAGGTCGCGCTCGACCTCGATGATGATCTCGGTATCGCCCAGACGGATACGGTCTCCGGTGGTCGGGCCATACATCTGGGCATATTCGGCGCGGGAAATGGTCAGGGCCATTCAGTCCTCCTTGAAGCGCTCGTCCACCGGCACGGCGAGGGCGGTGGCAAGGGCATTGGTCTGGCTGGCCATGGCGATCACGGCCAGCAATTCGGCATGCTGTTCGGGCGTCATCCCCTTGGCCTTCGCGGCGGCGGTATGGGAATGGACGCAATAGGTGCAGCCATTGGCGGTCGAGACCGCGATATAGATCAGCTCCTTGATCAGCGGATGCAGTGCGCCGGGGGCCATGACATGGGCCGCGCGCTCCCATGTGGCGCGCAAAAGCTCGGGGTCATGGGCCAATGCGCGCCAGAAGTTGTTGACGTAATCGGTGCCGCGCGCCTCGCGGATCTCGTCAAAGACCGCGAGGCTGGCGGCGGGCGCTTCGCCATCGGACAAAAGGGGAAGCGTCGCCATCAGATCATCGCCAGAATGCGGGCCGGACCGCCGGTGCCCCGAGCATGTTTCGGCGCGCCGACAAAGATCGTGGCGCCCGTCGCGGGAAGCTGGTCGACATTGGCGAGGTTCTCGATCCCGTAGCGCCCGCCCGGCAGCCATGAGTTATGGACCGCGAAATCCGCCGAATTACCGGGATCGAGCGAAAGGCTGTCGCTGGCAATCGCCGCCGCCCCCATTTCGGCCAGAAGGTCGGTCGCGGATTTCCCGAAACCGGGGAAGGCGAA
>Ga0182747_1003142_pt1 | contig 11242 bp, 19 predicted proteins | sample eDN3rd30CBELigBY_FD_128526 | JGI IMG/M metagenome (GOLD analysis project Ga0182747, IMG submission 128526) | Enriched backyard soil microbial communities from Emeryville, California, USA - eDNA 3rd pass 30_C BE-Lig BY (version 2) (version 2) | ecosystem: Environmental > Terrestrial > Soil >...
GCCAGGCGCTCGGCCAGTTCGAGCATTTTGTCGTGACGGTCTGCTTCGGCCTTATCCATGAACAAGCGCTCCGGGTCGCGGCTGCTGCGGTACACCACTTCGACGGCCATTCATCACCTCTATGCCTTTTTGCTGGTTGTGTTGCGATTTACTGTATCTATATACAGTAATGGCAATGCTGGTTGGTGCGCAAGCAGAAATTGTAGCGTGGTATAGACCGGGCGAATGCGGTGGCGGCTGCGACGGTGAATGGCGGGGGGATATTGGCCGGCAGGTCCGGCCTATTCGCGGGTGAACCCGCTCCTACGGGGGCGTTAACGGCTGGATTTTGCGTCAGGCACGTGATCGCAAGGAAAGCAGTCTGGCTCAAGGCATGCGCTGTAGATGTAGATGCTTTGTTGGCGGTCAAGCTTTTCTGTGGGGGGCTACGGCCGATTGTGTCAGGGCGGCAAGGCGCCTGCCTTGGTTTTTGCGGTGTTGCGTAGATCGAGCGCCGCCCGCGCGGCGCATCGCGAGCAAGCTCGCTCCTACATTTGTTTCGGGCCAATTATTCCTGGCGCAGACGCGCACGTCCCCTTGGCGCTCACCTCGATATCGTGGGGGACAAACAGGGCGGTCGCGCGCGTAGGCACAGGCGATACTGGCCCGAAACAAATGTAGGAGCGAGCTTGCTCGCGATGCGCCGCGCGGGCGGCGCTCGATCTCACAGGCGCTGAAACTGCTGCGGCAAACACATAGAGGCCTTCATCCAACCTGAAGTGAAATCCTCACGGCTTCATACCCAACTCGGCATCATCCATCAGCGCCTTGGCCATGGCACTCAGATAATGGGCCGCCCAGATCATCATGGGCCTCTCCTCCATCAGGCCTGTGATGGTCAACTCCCGCACATAGCCCATCAATTCCGACGACTGCTCGCGGGCGTCCCTGCAGGGGATGCCGGGCTCGATGCGGAACAGTGGATGGGTGCTGTTTTCGCCTTGATAGAAAGTGGTCTTGCCGACGGTGAATTGGGTGTCTTCTGTTGTCATTGTTCAATCCCCTGAAGTTTTTCTAGTGCCTGGGCCGACCCTTTCGCGGGCATGCCCGCTCCCACAGGCTCCCACAGGTACTGTGCAAGTCTTCAAGACTGTGGTGATCCTGTGGGAGCCCGCGAAGAGGCCGGCCCTCCCGGCGCATTAACCAGCCTTAGTGCGAAGTCCTGTGCTCAGCGGGCATCTGCACCTGAACCAGTGCCGACTCAAGCAGAGCCCGCAGCGCCTCCAGTTCATGCATCGAGGTCATCATCAGGATCGAAACCGGTGACTTGGGCTGAAGCAGCAACGCCTGATGCACCACGGTAGCTGCGCACAACGCGTAGTCGGTGGCCTGGATCAGGGTGTCTTCGAGGGAATGGGGAGTATGGGGTGGATCGGGAACTATTTTCAGCATGGTGAAGGCCTGTTCAAAGTTGGGGCCACCACCTCCTGCTGTCAAACAATGAGGCGGCAGCTGTACATGGGTTGACAGACCGGTGAACAGAACCAAAAGCCGGCGCACACGAGGTGCCCCATGACAGCTGCCATAAAGGCAAAGCCATGTGGTTAGTTCAGGGCGGCCTGTCAAAGCCGATCGCTGACTGGCAGCGACGACCCCAGACTAGTGCGCATGCCCGAACGCCACAATGGCAGGGAGTATCTTTGGGAAATGCCCTACAAGGAAGGGGTTAAATCTGATTTTTCCCCAAGCACGGCCGTGCATTTCTGCAATGCGCCATGCCTCAAGGTGCCTTGCGGCAATCGGTCGCCTTCCAAGACAGGGGCTTGGCCCTTTAACTGCATGGCACAAGCGTCACATCAGCGACGCATCATCCTTAAAGACGTATCGGGGAATGGAACATCGTGAACATCAAATGGGCAGAAAAACTGCGCAAGGGCCTGCACGGCTCGGCCGACTCGCTGGGCAACCTGTGCGTTGAGGCGTTCCATTACCTGGCGCTGTTCGGCATTGGCGCCATCACCGCCTACGCGGCAGTCGTGACGTTCCTGGACATGCTGGGCAAGGGCGGGATCAGTGTCGATGACATCCTGCTGTTGTTCATCTACCTGGAGCTGGGGGCGATGGTGGGGATCTACTTCAAGACCAACCACATGCCGATCCGCTTCCTGCTGTACGTGGCAATCACCGCGCTCACTCGCCTGCTGATCGGCGATGTTTCGCACCACAAGGCACCGGACGAAGGGCTGCTGTACCTGTGCGGCGGCATCCTGCTGCTGGCGTTCTCGATCCTGGTGGTGCGCTACGCTTCGTACCGCTACCCCTCGACCAAGGTGCTGGACGCCAATGGCAAGGCAGTGGAGGAGGGCAAGTAGCCCTCAGTTGGCCAGGTCCAGGGGCATCGAAATGCCACCAGGACGTGGGTAGCTTCGATTTCTATTACCGAGGCTTCTGAAAATCGACAGAGCGCGCGTCACCCCAAAGTGCCGCGCCCCGTTCCCAAAGCCCGGAGATTCTCTGGCTTGTGGCTTTTTAATATCGCGCCAGGTGGCGTGTAACCCACAAGGTCCAAGGCCTGCACACGGTTGACACCGTGACCCACAAGCCTATTTACTCGGCAGCTCTCAAGGATGGCAACCTAGCACGTGGATTGAAACCTGACGTGCGTTTTCAGGGAGATGCTGATGATCAGGGCAGGTCATGACGCTGTCGCGAGCCTGTCCGAACTTGGCGAACAGGGGTTATCCTTCATGTTCGAAGCGGCCAGGTTCGGCGACGAGATATCGCACACCAGCGCGCTGGGGGGGCGTCCTGATCGGGGCCGCCCTGGGGATTACGCTGGTGGCCACGGTGGCGATCGCCACGTTAAAGCCACTGACCAGGGCCGCGAAGTCCCGTTCGTGACCCTGCAACCGGGGTATCGCATCTACCAACCCTGTTCTTCTTCGGCGAAGTGTCAGACACCGACACCGAATTGCGCCGTAACGTATCGAGAACGTCCTCGGCCACTTTCTGCTCTTCAGCCGCATGCCCGACGGCACGCTGACCGACATCAGCGCTACCGGTGGCACCCGTGTGCACCTGCACTGCGACAACCCGCTGGGTCGCCTGACCAACCTCAAGCACGTGGTGAACAACGAAGCGGTGGAAACGCTCACCCAATACCGCTACGACGAACACGGCCAGCTATTCAGCGTTCCGCGAGAGAAAGCCTGAAAATAATACGTTTGTAGTGGATGCGATCACTGGGAGGCCTTTGTGAGTGGTTCCAATTATTACGTTTTGCGCTACAACCCACAGGAAAGTGGCTGTCCAATCGTGTTGTCAGGTTTTTTTAATTGTAATGAATTTGAATGGGATCCGTTTGAGTCAAATCCGCTGGAATTAAATATAGCGAAACAATATGTTTTGCAATTGTCCGGGCTAGAAATGGAGTTGTCGGATCTGGAGTTTGATTACTACAGCATCGGTGATACTTTTGTTTCCAGGGAATTTTTAGCGGTTTGCGATAAGGTTGGAGGGAAGTATAAGGCTATTCCCTTGCAAATAACCTATAAGGAGCAGTGTAGGCAAGGGGACTTTTTCATTTTTCTTCCTGGTGAAAGTTTAGCGGCTATGGATAAGGTTGAGTCGGTGTTCGAAACATCCAAGGATCTGGAAACCGGTCTCGAAATTGAAAGTAACATTTATACGGGGGGTATGAATATTGATGCTATAAGTAGGTTTGTGGTTTCCCCGGAGCTGCAGTCGGATATTTTTAGATGCCAAGAAACCTTGGAATTGTTTTGTAGTGAGAGGTTCAAGTCAGCGGCAACTGGCTTGAAGGGTGTTTCGTTTGAAAAAGTTGATGATAATTATTCGTATGATACATGGGCTGAATTGAGCGATATTTGAAGGTTGTAAGGGTCTTATGCAAGGGGCTAGGGGGACTCCGAACAATTACTCAGTAATCCGCAATAAACCACGTGCTGACCTGCTCGAATGACTTCCATAGGAGCTGACCTAGGGTAGTGCACTGGACTGTGAATACGACCCGCTCAACTACCTGACAGATCATGTGCGCCTGCCGGATGGGCGCCTGAACTAACTGAACTTGGATGGCCGACGAGGTGTTTTAACTCAACGTCCAGATGTTATGGCTGCTGATGTTAACGGGAAGTTCATGATCGGACTTGTATCCAATGCAGGTATGGGCAAAGAGCTTCCTGCGCTTACATCGCGTAATGAAACGGCAATGAGTAACTTGCCTCTTGGTAAGCAAAACGAGATCTTGGTGTCAGAGCATCCATATAGTGCCTCTGATATGAAGGATATGTTTGATGATTTTATTACTGGAATATGGGTCATTTTATGTCCATTTCGTTAGCTTTGTACGGTATTGAGGGCGTCACCCCTAGACTGGCTCTGAAATTTGCCAAACACTATTTTGCTTGTCTGCATTTGTCGATAACGGGTGCGGCTTATCTTAAATACTTGAACGATGGGGATCATGTCGGTGACCATGATTTAGTAATGGTAGAAATAGCCGAGCTCGAAGAGAAAATAAACAACGGTATTGCTACGGCTTTTAGGGTATACAACGAGGCAGCAGGTGCTATCCCATGGTCTGTATCCTTCGGTTACACTACGAATGATTTTGGCGGCTTTTATCATTTTGATGGTCAGTGCTCTGGTGATCTTATTGAATTAAAGGGCATGATAAGTTTTATTAAAGACGTTTGTGCTGATATTGCTGTGCCGTATGGGATGATCTATAAGTGCGAAAAAGTAAGTAAAGCATTTAGTTATGCGGCTGGCAATAATATGGTCACGATGTGTTCGTATGAAAATTCGTCGGCGTTCAAGAAGGAAGTTCCCGGCAGATTTCAGGGGCGAGAGCGCTATAAAGAGCATCTATTGCGAATGGTCTATCCCGTTAACGTAATAAGTAATAAGCATTTAGAGATCGACGTTGGGGGCGTGGTGCTGAAAGACTGGATTGGTGAGAGTGTGGGGCGAGGAAAACTCGAAGCTTTAACTTCTTCTACGTGGTTGTGGTATGTAGAGGCTGATCAGCTTGAAGACGTAAATAAGTCTCTGGGTGAGGCAGGTATTCTAATTTCGTGGAAAAAAATGGAAGGCAGAAAGCGGTTTTGAGTTATGTAGAGTAAAGTTTGGTGGCTGCTATTTCGGCGTGATGTCGTAGGTGCAGTTGCTCCTGCTTTCTGTAAAGGTATGTTTCAATAATGTGTCATGAGCGGGTGATCGTTAAAAATGGAAGGAGCGATTGCGGGGCTGTAGTCGCCCCAATTTACCGATATACCACATCGATGATTATCGAAGTGAACTTCAAATCCAAGTACTTATAGTGCAATGACGACGCACAGATCGAGCGTTTTTGATCGTTGTGACAAACGCGCTTGACCAGCCCGCGTCGCTGGAACGCAAGCCCGACGGTGAATTAGAAGCGTATTGAATGGTTCATGCGGATAAATATTGGAGAGTGCAATGAGTGATATTGAAATTGCGCTGAAAGATCTGAGCGCCGTACATGCCAAGTATAATCTTTCTGGGTGGTTTTTAGCGTAGAATGATGTATCTGTTCGCTGGCCTGCAGAACTTCCACGCTCTACTGAACTTGATGTTTTTTATAATGGGTACGAGCCGGACGGGGTTAAAATCGAGACTGGCCTTACGCCTCTGAAACTATTTGACATGGTAGCGCTAAGACAGGCACAGATTGGGGTAGTTATGCGCCGTTGGCGCGGATTGATCAAGTTGAATACCACGCAGCATCTTGGAAGTGGGACCGTTGAATCATATAGTGGTACGGTAGCTAAGTTGAAGCTTGATAATGAAAATGCTCGCGGTAAATAACTTGGTGACAAAGGAGCCCTGCACGATGCAATATTTTACGTCCTTAGGTATCGGTGAGTTATGAGTTCAGAGGATCGGTTGTATTTTGAAAGTGTTTTGCAAGAAGAGCTAAGGGGCGTTGCCTCAAAGTTTGATGGTGTGGTGGCGTCAAAGAATAAGCTGAAATTTAAATATAATAAAAAGAATGTGGCTGAGCTGTTCTTGGATTATCTCGCGCGCGTAGATTCTTATGTGCTTGCTGGGATAGTTTTTGGAGGGGAGCTCTTTGAGTACGCGTCAAAATTCACGCCTCCTTACAAAAGTAATTTATTAAGTGATGGCTGTTTTTCTTTCATCTCGTCAGGTGAGCAGAGTAAACGGTTCAGTGGTGAGTTTGGAGGAGCGATAAGGACGCCGGCTCCTGTTTTGGCGGGTGAAGTTTGTACTCATATCCGGCTTGTTCTGGAGGAGTTCTATGTCCCCCAAATGTTAGCCGCTATCGTGCCGACAGATAGGACTATAAGTGACGTTGTCTTGTCACCAGGTGACTACTCGTATCCCGCTGTATTGATACATTGTGCTGCTAAGTTGGGTGGGTTGGCTGGGAATGAGGTTAAAATAAAAGAGGCGATGTCCTCAAAGAAGATTGTAAAGTGCAAGGCCTACGATGTCCCGTTGCTCGGCGGGCTTTTGTAATGCTTTTGTAGCGGCTTTTTGAGGATGACTGGCTGCGCATTTAGGTATTAATGCAGGAAATTGACTTAGAGAGGGTGGGCTTGGATGAGAATTGGCTCTTTGGATGATCTGAAGTGCAAGATTCAGCAAGATAGTTTTTTTGAAGATGTTGTATCAAGTGTGAATGATTGGAATGAAGCATTAGATAGGCGTGATGACGATGTCTTCGACTCCGTATGGAACGATGCATTTGAGGAATTAAAAAACCTTGAGTACTCATCTGAAAGCGATGAAAAGGCTGTAAGTGAGATTCGAGAGTATGTCTTTAAGAAAATATATGAGTTGGTTCGTAGTCCGGATGTCGCAGGATATATTTCGGATGACATAGGGTTGGTGGCTGAGTCGATATCTAAGTCATGCAGTATTGAATGGGTGGGAAAGTTATTTGATATTTATTGCGCTGGAGAATTTCCTAATTAACGAGTTTTTGAGGCTTTGCGCGTTTTTTTCGTTGAACATCGGAGTGTGGAGGAGCAGGCTAGCGTGATTCTGGTTAGATGATATTTTCGTGCTTTCCGAGTTGTTGCCTGCCTTTTATGGTGGGGCGTCGCCTGGGCAGAAGGCCTGCTACTTTCATACGGATCAGATTGGTACACCGTTGGAGCTGACGGACAGTGATGGTAAGTTCGTTTGGCAAGCGACTTATTGGCCATGGGGGGCATGTTAATGAAGCTGATTGAGCCTGTTGATAATTATCCTGAAAAATATTGGCTTTCCTATGATCATGTATTCAGCATAGATCACCTGAGTTTTCAAGAGTGTAAATTAATTTCGGGCTCTGATTTGCCGGTTCAGCTTTCACTCAAGAAAAAAGTCAGCTTGAGCGCATTTAGGAAGTATGACTATCTTTTCAGTGATGGGCCGGACATTATAACGTCTGACCTTGTCAATATTTTTCTTGGCATGGGGCTTGAAGATGAGATTCAGTTTGTCCCTGCACGTGTTGTGATCAATGGCGATGTGCATAATGATTATTATGCAGTGAATTATTTGGCATCAGAAAGCGCTTTTGATATGGAAGAGTGCATTTATAAGCCGTTAATAAAGTCATTGCCTGGCGGGCCTAAAAAATTCAGTAGGATCGTTCTGCAGGATATCGAACCAACTCATTCGATTTTTCGCGCGCTGGAAAGCATGTCACGCATTGTCGTGTCGAATCGGGTAGCTGAGTCACTTCAGGGTAAGTCTGTGATTGGTATTTGTTTTGTTGAAGGTCGGGATGATATGTGAGTTTGTGTTTTCTAAGGGCATTTTCGGATGTATTAAGGGGCTTGACGTATGGTGACTGTAGAGGATGTACGCGTTTGGGTGAATGATAGAGCATGCGGTGACTTGTTGAGTTTTGTGGCTAAAAAATGCCGTTAAATTTTTAATATGATTCGGTTTCTGATGTTGTTTTGCAGTTTGATGCTAATAAGCTGAATTTGGCGAAGCTGGAGTGGGCCTGCTTGGCCACTGTCGCTCGAGAGGCCAAGGCAAACTATTAGAGAAAATGCTTGGCATCATCAGGAAAATATGAAGACGATACCGGAAGCGCCTAGAAAAACACAATAGGCTTACGTTGTCGGGTGGTGTTAAAAATATGAAATGAAGCTGTTAATAGGATAGAAAAATGCCTGTAGTTTACAAAGCTGGTTTGACTGATGCTGAGATAAACTCACTTGAGGCAGCAGTTAATGTTGCCTTGCCTGTTGCGTATAGAAATATATTGGCACGCATGAATGGTTTTTATTTGACTGAGCCTGACTTTGGGCAGTTGCCGTTGAAGTCTGTTCAAGACGGGCGCGTGAGTTTTGATCGTCTGTTTGGGGTTATACCTGGAGAGGAATGTAATGATCTTATTAGCTTTAATCATGAGTTCATTTCTGAGCTGGCATTTGTTGATGGCGTTTTGGCGTTTTGGCGATTGGGGAAGATGGGGGAGGGAATCCTTACGTGATTGTTACTGAGTCCGGGCGAGAAGGGGTTTATTATTGGGATATGACCCACTTACATGACTCTGACTCTATTAATAAATATGATATAGCGGAGCAAGGTGATAGCGGTCACCTTTATAAAGTGGCACAAGGTATTGATGAGTTTTATTCTTAGCGTCGCTGCCCGATGAGGTTGAAATGGTGGAAGAAAATTGAGGCGGGTGGTGATGGAGTGGCACGTTGACCCACAATGTGACATTGATATAAATGATAAGCGTAATGGGATTTGGCTACCGGATACAACCGCTGCGGCTCACAAAGGTACGGGCGTGCTCGGCAAAGGATATAAGTAATATATATTTGATAAGCTTTCCGTAACCAATGGCCGAAAGGGGTTCCTGAACGCATTTTTCGAGCGTAAGCAGTCGCTGTTTGAGGGTGTTTCATTTAAAACGATTAGGTAGATCTATGCTGATAGAAGATTTGAAGCGTTTTAAAGATGAGGTTGTCAAGAAAGCTGAGGACGCTTCCTTTGTTTTGGCTTCTGATACGAATTGTGCCAAAGCTTCGAGTGTTAAGTGGTCGAAAGGGGGCGGTATTTCTTTTATTCCTTATGAGTTGGAAATGTCGGGTATAAAACCCAGCAGGCTGTCCGCAAAGGAGCCTGTAAGTAAAAAAATATAAACAAATATTATTATGTGGAGGGGCAGTTAAATAAGGTAGATGTCTACAATGCAAAGGGTGAAATCCATGGGTTCGAATATTTTTTCTATGATGATAGGCGAGCGTATTCACTTAAAATGAATCGGCACGGCGAACGTTTGTGGCTCAAGGTAATTGATATAGAGCAAGGGGAGGTACGTAAAGCTTGCAGGATTGATTTTGACTCGGAATTTTGGACGCTAGGTTACGAGTGGAGTGAAGGGCGTCTCCAGGAGATTCTGACGTTTTCGTCTAACAGTTTGCCTGGCATCAAGATATATCCAGTTTTTGAGGAAAAGAATCTTGTTGGCTTATTTACTTTGCGTGGTGAAGAGAGAATATATGTTTATGATGAGCGGTAAGTTCTAGGTCGCTAAATCGTGACGGCTAATGTTCGGTAATCACGGGTTCGGGATAAGTGCCGGGGTGTTTTTGTAATATTGATGCAGCCCGTTATTTGATCAGTTATGAGGTTGGGGTGAGCCTGATAATATGGGGGTGATTCATGAGTGTCGAGTTTTCTGTGGTTACAGATACGGCGACTTTAGCGATATTTGATTTGAAGGCAATTCGCCATAGAGTGAGTGATTCATTTGATTGGTGGAGTATTCAAAGTGATGAAATTTCTGAGATGAATGAGGGTAATATCGCTTTTTTAAATTTAGGTGAGGATGGTAGGTATAAAGTGAAAGTTGAAGACAGTCTATTAGATCCGAGCGGGGGGATTTACTTGAAGGTTCCTTCCGGGCGAGTGTTCGTAGGTGCAGGGGAAGATACTTCCGGAGGGGGGCTGGAGCCTGATGGCTCGAGTACAATACAAGGCGAGTTTCTTAGTCTCGAAGCAGGTAGCTATTATATGAGTTACAAGGTCGAGAGTGGAGTGATCTGCTTGGCTTTCTCGTCCAGTAGCAAGTTTAGTAATGATCTTACAGACTTGATAAGGCTTGCTATTTAGTTCCTGAAGTGGTTTGAGGTTTTTGGGTTTTAGGAAAGTGCTCTTTAACAGCTGGGATATGAGTAGTTGACGAAAGACGTCAGCCTGGCTCAAAGGTTGGCGGGAGTTGCATAATTATTTGTTGAATTGGTTCATAAAACAAATTAAATCCGCATGAGCAGGTTTACCTGGTGTGCACCGAAGCGGTGGAAACGCTCACCCAGTACCGCTACCCCTCAACCAAGGTGCTGGACGCCAACGGCAAGGCAGTGGAGAAGGGCAAATAGCCCTCATTTGGCAACCAAATGGCGCGGTTCGTGGCGGGCGTCACGGGTCAGCGCGGCCAGCACTTGCAGGGGGTTCTGGCTGAGTTCGATCGCAAGGCCCAGGCGGATGCTGTCGATCACCCGCTGCAGGCGCACCGGGTCGTTGCGTTGGGCCTGGGTGATGAGGCGCTTGGCGACCACGCCGGCGTCGTCGGACAGGGTCAGCATGATGCTGCCGTCAAGGTTGGTAATGCTCAGGTTCACCCGGTATTCGGGGGCGAATGCAGCACTGATTCGTTCGAATGGGCTATTCATGGTCTTGCTTCTGCGTTGAGTGAATGCAGAGGTTGACCGGGACGTTCGCACGTTGGTTCAGCGCCATTGATCGGCACAAACGAAAACGCCCGGCTCCAGGCCGGGCGTTTTGCTATGCCGATCAGGCGTCTGGGTCACTCAGTTCCAAGGCGCCGCGCTTGCTGCGCAGCTTGCCGTAGAAGTGCTCCAGCGCGTGATTGAGCTTGGTGGCGGCACCGTCGACTGCCTGGTCCAGAGAACTGGCGGTGTGGGTCACGGAAATCGGTTGGTGGCCTTTCGGGCGAGCCTCCATCTGGCAGCGTTTGTCATGCGGTCCGGGCTTGACGCCGTTCTCGTCGCGCAGGTGAACCTCGATGCGGGTGAGGTCTTCTTCGTAACGTTCCAGCGAGTTCTGCAGTGTGCTGCGGACCCACTGGTCGAGCCGGGCGTTACCGTCGAAATCGTTGCTGCTGTTGACCTGGATTTGCATGATTCAATCCTTATTCAGCTTGCTCGCATGGAGACGCGCCTAGGCCCTTGAGACCCTTGGAATTTCTGCGCCTCTTGACTCTAAGGTCAGGCAA
>Ga0182747_1003143_pt1 | contig 11239 bp, 9 predicted proteins | sample eDN3rd30CBELigBY_FD_128526 | JGI IMG/M metagenome (GOLD analysis project Ga0182747, IMG submission 128526) | Enriched backyard soil microbial communities from Emeryville, California, USA - eDNA 3rd pass 30_C BE-Lig BY (version 2) (version 2) | ecosystem: Environmental > Terrestrial > Soil >...
CCAAGGTGCGGCCTGCCGGTTTTCCAACCCGCGATCAGGTGATGGAGTTCATCACATCCTCCGACCAGCCCGCGGGCAAGCGTGAAATTGCCAAAGCGTTCGGCCTCAAGGGGCAGGAGAAGATCGCGCTCAAGGCACTGCTGAAGGACATGGCGGACGAAGGGCTGATCGACATCGGCCCCGCGCGCGCCTTTCACAAGATGGGCGGCGTGCCCAAGGTGACGGTGTTGCGGATCGTCGACGTGGACGACACGACGCTGATCGCCACGCCCGAACGCTGGGAAGCGGAAGGCCAGCCAGCGCCCCGTCTGCGCGTGGTCGAGCGGGGCAAGCGCGGCGCTTTGACCATCGGCGACCGGATATTGGCGCGGACGGAGGAAGCCGGGCGCGGCTGGGTCGCCCACCCGATGAAGAAGCTCGCCAAGGCCAGCGAGGAATTGCTGGGCGTGGTGGAGGAAGGGCCGAAAGAACAAAATGGCGTCGGCAAGCTGTGGCTGCGCCCCGTCGACAAGCGCATCCGCCGGGATACGCCCATTTCCGACGCGGGCACGGCCAAGCCCGGCGATCTGGTGCTGGCCGAGCCGGTCGGACGCCCGCCGCGCATCACCGCGCGGGTCACGGATATTCTAGGCGATCCCTTCGCGCCGCGCAGCTTCAGCCTGATCGCGATTCACAAGCACGGCATTCCCCATGTCTTTTCCGAGCAGGTGGAGGAGGAGGCCGTCACGGCATCCGAATTGCCTTTGCATGAGGATAAGCGCGAGGATTTGCGGCATTTGCCCATCGTCGCCATCGACCCGGTGGATGCGCGCGATCATGACGACGCCGTCTGGGCCGCGCCGGACCACGATCCCGCCAATCCCGGAGGCTATCGCGCCATCGTCGCCATCGCGGACGTCAGCTATTATGTCCGTCCCGGCAGCGCGCTGGACCGGGAGGCGCGCAAGCGTGGGAACAGCGTCTATTTTCCTGACCTGGTCGTGCCGATGCTGCCACACCAGCTTTCATCCGACATGTGTTCCCTTCGCGCCGGTGAGGACCGGGCGGCCATGGTCTGTCACCTCATCGTCAACGCGGCGGGCAAGGTGACGTCATGGCGCTTTTCCCGTTCTGTGATCCGGGTGGCGGCAGTGCTGGCTTATGAGGACGCGCAGGCGGCCATTGACGGCGCGAAGGATCATGCGCTGCTGGAACCGGCGTTGAGGCCATTGTGGGCCTGCTGGGCGCTGCTTCGCAGAGCGCGGGAGAAGCGCGATCCGCTGGCGCTGGACCTGCCCGAACGGCGCGTGGTGCTGGACGAATGGGGCAAAATCGTGAGCGTTGCCGTGCGCGAGAGGCTCGACGCGCATATGCTGATCGAGGATTATATGATCGCCGCCAACGTTGCCGCCGCCAAAGCGCTGGAGGCGAAGAAGGCGCCGGTCATGTATCGCGACCATGAACCGCCCAGCCGCGACAAGCTGGTGGCGCTCAAGGATTATCTCGCGACCTTCGACATCGACTTCGCACTGGGGCAGGTCATCAAGCCGTCGACCTTCAATCGCCTGATCGAACGCGTCGGCGAGGCGGAGGAAAAACCGCAGATCATGGAACAGATCCTCCGCAGCCAGACACAGGCCTATTACAGCCCGCAGAATATGGGGCATTTCGGGCTGGCGCTGGGCAGCTACGCGCATTTCACCTCGCCCATCCGGCGCTATGCCGACCTGCTGGTGCATCGGGCATTGGTGGGAGCCTATGGGCTGGAACTGCCCGCGCCCAAGGGTGGGGCACTGCCTGACCGGACCGCGCTCAGCGGCGATGATTATGAGAATATGGGCCGCGTGGGCGAGATGATCAGCCAGCATGAACGCCGCGCGATGGAGGCGGAGCGGGAAACCGTCGACCGCTATGTCGCGGCCTTCCTGGCGGCGCATGTCGGCGATCTGGTCGACGCGCGGATCACCGGCGTCCAGAATTTCGGCTTCTTCGCCACGGTCGAAGGGCTGGGCGGCGACGGGCTGGTGCCGGTATCGACGCTGGGCGACGAACGCTTCTATTATGATGAAGCCGCCCGCGCCTTGCAGGGCGTGGAGAGTGGCGATCGCTACACGGTGGGCCAGCGGCTGCAACTGCGGCTGGCGGAGGCGGACCCGATCAACGGCGCGCTACGCTTCGAACTGCCCGATGCGCTGCCGCAGCGGCCGAGCTTCAGGAAGGATCGCGCGCGGCCGGGGATCAAGCGTGGCCGTCCCGCCAATATCCGTCATATCGGCAGCACGCGGGGCAAGCACAGGAAACGGTGAGGATCAACTCAGGCGGTCGATCGCCTCGGCATCCAAACCGCCGGGGATGATCATGATGGGGCAGGGCAATTTGCCCGCATCCGCGCCCGCGAAATGGGAAACGAGCTTTCCGGGCGGGCCGCTGGCCGCCGCGCCCAGCACGAGAGCGGCGACATCATCCATTTCGTCCAATGTGTTGCGAACCACCGCCACCGGATCGCCCTGCTTGACGGTGATGCTGGGGCGGATGCCGGATTCGTTGGTCAGCGTGCCCGCCGCGCTCATCACCAGCGCTTCGGCGCGTTGATGCGCCTCATCCTCCATCGTCGCCTGCACGCCGCTCCATTGCACGAATTCGGCGGGCGGAATGAGCGCCAGGATACGCACCGCGCCATTGGTCTTGGCCGCGCGCCGGGCAGCGAAACGCAGCGCGGTTTCCGCTTCGGGCGATTCGTCCACGACAACCAGATATGTCCGCACTTCGCATGCCCCCCGCATATGTCCGACGGCCCAAATATCCGTCTTTGTCGGTTCCATGAACCAACTGGGTGAAATGTGATGCATAATCGGGCCCAGCGCAAGGCGCGCCCTTGACCGCTTCCCTCAAAGCGCCGAAACGGGCCTGAAAAGGCTTTCTGCCAACGGATATGCGATAAGAAAAGGCCCACCGATGAGCAAGACGATCCAGATGCCTGCCCTGTCACCGACCATGGAGGAAGGAACGCTGGCCAAGTGGCTGGTAAAGGAGGGGGACTCCGTTTCGTCGGGCGACCTTCTGGCGGAGATCGAGACGGACAAGGCTACGATGGAGTTCGAGGCCGTCGATGAGGGCATCATCGCGAAGATCACTGTCGCGGAAGGCAGCGAAGGCGTGAAGGTCGGCACCGTCATCGCCATTTTGGCCGAAGAGGGCGAAGATGTGGCGGAAGCCGCGAAGGGCGGCGGCAAGGCGGAGGCGGCTCCAGCGGCTAGCGCCGAAGCCGCGCCGGCACCCAAGGCAGAGACCGCAAAAGCGGATGCCGCGCCGACGGAAGCCGTCGCGCCGAAGGCCGGTCCCGCTCTGGCGAAACAGGATGGCGACCGGATCAAGGCCAGCCCGCTTGCCCGTCGTCTGGCGCAGGAAAAGGGTCTCGATCTGGCCAGTGTCTCGGGTTCCGGCCCCAACGGCCGCATCGTGAAGGCCGATCTGGAAAGCGTGAAGCCCGGCGCGGTTGTGCCTGCCGCTGGTGTAGTTCCCGCCGCTGCGCCGTCGCCGGTGGGTGCGTCTGCTGCCGTACAGGATTTCGGCATCCCGCATGAGGTCGTCAAGCTGTCGAGCATGCGAAAGACGATCGCGCGCCGCCTTACCGAATCCAAACAGCAGGTGCCCCACATCTACCTGACCGTCGACATTCAGCTCGACAGGCTGCTTAAGCTGCGGGCGGACCTGAATGACGGACTGTCGGGGCGAGGCGTGAAGCTTTCGGTCAACGACCTGCTCATCAAGGCGTTGGGCGTCGCGCTGATCCAGGTGCCCGAATGCAATGTCCAGTTTGCGGGCGACCAGATGTTGAAGTTCCAGCGCGCCGATATTTCCGTTGCCGTGTCGATCCCGGGCGGCCTCATCACGCCGATCATCACCGAAGCGGACAGCCGGGGCGTCGCCGCCATCTCCACCGCGATGAAGGATCTGGCCGGGCGCGCCAAGGAAGGGAAGCTCAAGCCGGAGGAATATCAGGGCGGCACCGCATCCCTATCCAATATGGGCATGTTCGGCATCAAGCAGTTCGAAGCTGTCATCAATCCGCCCCAGGGCATGATCATGGCCATCGGCGCAGGCGAAAAGCGGCCCTATGTCATCGACGACAGCCTTCAGATTGCGACCGTCATGTCCGCGACCGGCAGCTTCGATCATCGGGCCATTGACGGCGCAGATGGCGCGCGGCTGATGCAGGTGTTCAAGCAACTGGTTGAAAATCCGTTGGGAATGCTTGCCTGATGACGCAGGCCGAGGAACAGCCGCCTGCCGGCAGTCCCGCCGTCCGCGTTATCGCCATGCCCGCCGACACCAATCCCTATGGAGATATTTTCGGTGGCTGGCTGATGAGCCTGATGGACTCCGCGGCGGGATCGGTCGCCGCCCGCCATTCGAAGGGGCGCGCCGTGACCATCGCCGTGGAGGGCATGACTTTCCTGCGGCCCGTGGTCGTCGGTGACGAGGTGTCGGTCTATGCCACGCTTATGAGCGTTGGTCGAACGTCGATGCACATCGCGGTCGAGGCATGGCGACGCACGCGGCATGACGACCGTTCCTATCGAGTGACCCAGGCCACCTTCACCTTCGTCGCGATTGGCGAGGACCGCCAGCCGCGCACGGTGGCGCCGCTAGCGATTGCATGATGATTCTATCCTTCAAGAAACGAGTGTGACACATGGCTGAGAATTACGATGTCATCGTTCTGGGTTCCGGCCCCGGCGGCTATGTCGCCGCGATCCGCTGTGCTCAATTGGGCCTGAAGACGGCGATCGTCGAGCGCGAAAATCTGGGCGGCATCTGCCTTAACTGGGGCTGCATCCCGACCAAGGCGCTGCTGCGTTCCGCCGAAATCTTCCATTATATGCAACATGCCAAGGATTACGGGTTAGCGGCCGAGAAAATCAGCGCCGATATCGAAGCGGTGGTCAAGCGTTCGCGTGGCGTTGCCAAGCAGCTCAATCAGGGCGTCACGCACCTGATGAAGAAGAACAAGATCGCCGTGCACATGGGCGACGGCAAGCTGACCGGCAAAGGAAAGCTGTCCGTTACGAAGGATGGCAAGACCGAGGAGCTTAACGCGAAGCACATCATCGTCGCCACCGGCGCGCGCGCGCGCGACTTGCCGCAGCTTAAGGCGGACGGCAAGCGGGTGTGGACCTATCGCCATGCCATGACGCCCCCAGAAATGCCGGGCAAGCTGCTGGTCATCGGTTCGGGCGCGATCGGCATCGAGTTTGCGAGCTTCTACAATGACATGGGCGCGGACGTGACCGTGGTCGAGATGATGGACCGGATCGTGCCGGTGGAGGACGCGGACGTGTCCGCCTTCCTCGAAAAGGCGCTGACCAAGCAGGGCATGAAGATCCTGACCGGCGCGAAGATCGAGAAGATCGCGACCGGCGATAAGAGCGTGACAGCGACGATCAAGGACAAGGCGGGCAAGGAAGTCGCTGGCGAATACAGCCATGTGATCGTCGCCATCGGCATCGTCCCCAATGTCGAGGATCTGGGTCTGGAAGATGTCGGCGTGGAGCCGGATCAGCGTTCCCACATCAAGACCGACGATTTTGGCCGCACCAATGTCGACGGCATCTGGGCCATTGGCGATGTCACCGCGCCGCCATGGCTGGCGCATAAGGCAAGCCATGAAGGCGTGATCGTTGCCGAAGCGATCGCGCAGGCGCTGGGTAACAAGGATGTGCATCCGCACGCCATGGATGTCCGCAACATTCCCGGCTGCACCTATTGCCATCCGCAGATCGCCTCCGTCGGGCTTACCGAAGCCAAGGCGAAGGAAGCGGGCTATGAAGTCAAGGTCGGAAACTTCCCCTTCATCGGCAATGGCAAGGCGATTGCGCTGGGCGAAGCGGAAGGGTTCGTGAAAACCGTGTTTGATGCCAGGACCGGCGAACTGCTGGGCGCACACATGATCGGCGCGGAAGTGACCGAGATGATTCAGGGCTATACAATCGGCAAGACGATGGAGACGACCGAAGCGGAACTGATGGAAACGGTGTTCCCGCACCCGACCATTTCCGAAGCCATGCATGAAAGCGTGCTGGCGGCCTATGGACGCGCGCTCCATATCTGACGGGCGATCATGGAAAAGAGGCGCGGGGGCTTTGGCCTTCGCGCTTCTTTGTATCGTCATCGTCGCGCTGGTCCATCGGCAAGGTGCGCTCGACGGGCTGAATGAGGGGCTGATGATCGGAGCCGGCCGTTTGCGTGACAGCGGAGGCGGGCAACATTTCACCACTATCATGCAATTCGCTTCGACGGTGGGAGGCACAGGCGGACGGTTGTTACTCCTGGGGGGCGCGCTTGCCCTGCTGCTCTGGTCCGGGCGACGGCGCGCGGCGGTGTGGCTCGCGGCCACGATGGCGGGAGGAACGCTGCTTAACCTGCTGCTCAAACAGATATTTTCCGCGCCACGCCCCGATCTGCTGCCACATCTGGATATTGTGCACAGCTATAGCTTTCCCAGCGGCCATGCGGCGGGGAATATGATGTTCTTCGGCGCGCTTGCGATGCTGGCAGGGCGCTGGCCCGCTTATGCCGCCGCCGGAGTGGTCATTGCGCTGATCGGCGTCAGCCGTGTGTGGCTGGGCGTGCATTGGCCGAGCGATGTGCTGGCCGGATGGATCGAGGGTATCGGCTGGCTAGCCCTGTGCGCCCGCTGGATGCCGCGCGCCTCGCAGCAGCGCGCGGGTCGAGGCCGATAGTCGCCTAAGCTTCTTCCTCTTCCACTTTCTCGACCGGCGGGTGCAGCCGCAGACGCGTCACCCGGCGTCCGTCGCTGGCCAGCACCTCCAGCTTCCAGCCGCTTTGCTGATGCTCCACGATTTCGCCGGGTTCTGGCACATGGCCCGCCAGCACGAAGGCAAGGCCGCCCAGCGTGTCGACATCTTCCTCGACGTCGCCCAGTTTCTCGTCGATTTCCTCGGCCACATCCTCCAACTCGGCGCGAGCGTCCGCTTCCCACAGGCCACCTTCCAGCGGCACCAGCATCGCTTCGGGCTCCTCGTCATGCTCATCCTCGACCTCGCCGACGATTTCTTCGACCAGATCTTCGAAGGTCAGTAGCCCCTCGGTCCCCGAATATTCGTCCAGCACGATGGCAAGATGGGTCCGCTTCGCCCGCATTTCGGCGAGCAGATCCAGCGCCCCCATGCTTTCAGGCACATAGAGTGGCTGCCGGATCAGAGGTTCCAGCGTATCGGGCATCGGTGACTTGCCCGCCATTATGGCGAAGGCGTCGCGGATGTGGATCATGCCGACGATGGTGTCGAGCGTTTCCCGATAGACCGGGATGCGGCTGTGCCCGGCTTCCGCAAACAGCGCCGACAGTTCCGCAAAGCTCGCCTTTTCCTCAATGGCGATGATGTCTGCGCGCGGGACGGCGACGTCATCGACCGTATGTTCGGAGAAATGGAGAAGGTTGCGGACCATCTGGCGTTCGATTGCCGACAGGTCGCCTTTGGAGGGGGAGGGCGCGCCGTGCTCCTCATCCTCGTCATATTCGTCGAGTGCCTCCTCCAACTCGCGCCGGAGGCTGTGCCCCTCATCCTCCCCGAAGAGCAGCGCCTTCAGGCCGCTCCATAAACCGCCCTCATGGCTACTACTGTCCGGTTCCTTGGAGCCGTTGCCATTGCCGTCCTTCGGGCTGCCCTCAGCCATAATCTTCCTAAACCCCTGTTTCGCGATCCCCATAGGGATCAGGCAGGCCAAGGCTGGCGAGCGCACGGATTTCCAGCGCTTCCATCGCCTCGGCTTCGGCATCGACCATATGGTCATATCCCAGCAAATGAAAAGTCCCATGCACGATCAAATGCGCGGCATGATCGGCGATGGAGATGCCCTTGCCCTGCGCTTCATGGGCGCAGACGCCTTCGGCCAGCACGATATCGCCCAGCAGCACCTCGCCATCGTCGGTATTCGCGGTGCCCTCCAACAGGTCGCGTTGCACCATGGGGAAAGACAGCACGTTGGTCGGCTTGTCCTTGTCCCGATAGTTGCGGTTCAGTTGATGCACCTCCTCATCAGAGGTCAGCTTGACCGCGATCTCATATGTAACGGGACTTTGCACAAATTCGGCATAAGGGCTGTGCACGATGGCCGAGGTCACGGCGCGTTCGGCCAGTTCCTCCCAATCGATGCCCGGCCAGCCATCTTCCAGCACTATGGCAATATCAAGCATCGGGCCCCTCATAAGCCTGGACAATGCGCCCGACGACCGGGTGACGTACGACATCGCCGACATTGAAGGGCACGACCGCGATTCCCTCCACGCCCTGCAATCGTGACACGGCGTCGGCCAAGCCGGAAATGCCTGGCTGAGGTAGGTCGACCTGACGCGGGTCGCCGCAGATCACCATGCGGCTGTTCTCGCCGAAGCGGGTGAGGAACATCTTCATCTGCGCGACGGTGGTATTCTGCGCTTCGTCGAGCACGATGAAGGCGTTGGAGAGCGTCCGCCCGCGCATGAAGGCGAGCGGCGCGATCTCGATCTCACCCGATGCGATGCGCCGTTCCACCTGTTCGGCGGGCAGCGTGTCGTAAAGCGCGTCGTAGATGGGCCGCAGATAGGGATCGACCTTCTCCTTCATGTCGCCGGGCAGGAAGCCCAGCCGCTCGCCCGCTTCCACGGCGGGGCGGGAGAGGATGAGGCGGTCGACCGAGCCGGAGATAAGCTGGCTCACCGCCTGCGCGACGGCTAGGTAGGTCTTGCCCGTGCCTGCCGGTCCCAGCGCGAAGATGATGTCGTTTCGCGTCAGCGCCTCCATATAAGTGACCTGCGTGGCGGAGCGCGGCACGATGGTCTTCTTACGCGTGCGGATCATCACCTTGGGCGGTTCGGCGACGTCATGGCGGATGATGCCGTCCAGCGTCGGTTCGGCGGACATGGCGATGACGGCCTCCACCGCGCCGCCGTCGATCTCCTGCCCCGCGGCGATGCGGTTGTAGAGGCCGGTCAGCACGTCGCGGGCGCGGGCGGCGGCTTCGGCGTCGCCCTCGATCTGGAGCTTGTTGCCGCGCGCGGCGATATAGACGCCCAGCCGGTTTTCAATGGCCACGAGGTTCTGGTCATATTGCCCGAACAGTGCGCCCAGAAGGTGCGGGCGCTCAAAGGTGACTTCGAGCCGCGCGCGTTCGCCCGCTTCGGCCCGTTGATGCGGTTTCTTACTCATGTCAGCAGCCTCCCTCGCTCGTCTTCCATCTCTGTGTCAGGGCGCATCGCCATGGTCGGGGGAGATGGTTTCCCGCCGGTGCGGGATTGACGAGGCTTTGGTTCAAGCGGCTTTCCTCCTGCTGGGTTCACCGGCCAGACTGTTGGGACCGGCGCTGACGATATCGACTTCCACCATGTCGCCGATGGCAAGGTCCGGCGCGGTGACATGGACCGACTGAAGCCACGGCGTCTTGCCGATGAGCTGGCCGGGATAACGGCCTTTGCGCTCCAGCAATATGTCCGTGCGGCGGCCTATGGTGGCGGTGTTGAACGCCACTTGTTGCTGGTTGATGAGCGCCTGAAGCCGCGCCAGCCGCTCGTCCATCACCTCGGCCGGAATCTGGCCGTCCATGTCGGCGGCGGGCGTGCCGGGGCGGGAGCTGTATTTGAAGGAATAGCATTGTGCATAGCGCACTTGCTCGACGATCTTCAGAGTATCTTCGAACTCCGCGTCCGTCTCGCCGGGGAAGCCGACGATGAAGTCGCCCGACAGCGCGATGTCGGGCCGCGCTTCCCGCACCCGCTCGATGATCCGCAAATAACTGTCCGCGCTGTGGCTGCGGTTCATGGCTTTCAGGATGCGGTCATTGCCCGACTGCACCGGCAGATGGAGAAAGGGCATCAGCTTTTCCACCTCGCCATGGGCGGCGATCAGGCCGTCGCTCATGTCGTTGGGATGGCTGGTGGTGTAGCGGATGCGTTTAAGGTCGTTGATCTTCGCCAGTTCGCGGACAAGGCCGTCCATCCCCTGCATCCGGCCTTTGCTGTCCTCGCCGGTCCAGGCATTGACGTTCTGGCCCAGCAGCGTGATTTCGCGCGCGCCGCCGTCGACCAGCGCCTGTGCCTCTTCGAGGATTGCGTCCCATGACCGGCTGATCTCCGCGCCGCGCGTATAGGGCACCACGCAGTATGTGCAGAATTTGTCGCACCCTTCCATAATGGTAAGGAAAGCGGTGGGCCGCGCCTGCTTGGTCCGAGCGGGCAGGGCGCCGAATTTGGATGCGAGCGGCATGTCGGTGTCCACCGCTTCCTCGCCGCGACCCGCCTTGTCGATCAGGTCCGGCAGGCGGTGATAGGCTTGCGGGCCGACGACGATGTCGACGCTCTTCGCGCGGCGGCTGATCTCGCTGCCCTCGGCCTGCGCGACGCAGCCCGCGACCGCGATCATCGGCCGCGTGCCGTCCTCCCGGCGCAGGCGGCCGATATCGGAGTAGACCTTGTCCACCGCCTTTTCGCGGATGTGGCAGGTGTTAAGGATAACGAGGTCCGCCTCCGTGCCCTCGGCTGCGGGGGTCATGCCGCGCTCGCCCAGCATCTCGGCCATGCGCTCGCCATCATAGACGTTCATCTGGCAGCCGAAGGATTTGACGTGGAAGGTGGCCGGGGCTTTGTCTGGCTTTGGGGGCGTGTCGTTACGATTCATGCGATCCAGCTATACAGTGCCATGGCCATCAGCGGAAGGCGGCAGGTGCATCGCGATGCTCGCGACAATATGTTCGCGCGCCATGGCGGCGATGACCTTGCGGTCGCCGCATCCGGTGGGATCGAAAGGTTCAAGGAAACGCAGCGTTACGTCCAGGCTTCCCGGGCGTTCCAGCAACCGTTTCACGTTGCTTCCCGCCGATTCATTGCCATGCCACGCAATGTCGGGCGCGGCGCGGCCATAGTCGATATGCACAGGCTGGATCATCACTTCGCGGGGCGGCGGCAACAGGACTGCCAGCAGAGTGGGCTTGAAGGGCAGAAGGGAGCGGCCGTCACCTGTCGTCCCCTCGGGGAAAATCGCCACGGGTTGATGCCCGATCATCGCCGCCCGCAACGCTTCGATCTGTCCCGCCAGCCCACCACGCTTTTCGCGCGAGACGAACAGCGTATTATTCTGGGCGGCCAGCCAGCCGATCACAGGCCAACGGGCAACGCCGTCATGCGAGACGAAGGCGGCGCCGGTCGCGCCGCCTAGCGCCAATATGTCGACCCAGCTTACATGATTGGCGATCAGGAACAGGTCGC
>Ga0182747_1003144_pt1 | contig 11239 bp, 8 predicted proteins | sample eDN3rd30CBELigBY_FD_128526 | JGI IMG/M metagenome (GOLD analysis project Ga0182747, IMG submission 128526) | Enriched backyard soil microbial communities from Emeryville, California, USA - eDNA 3rd pass 30_C BE-Lig BY (version 2) (version 2) | ecosystem: Environmental > Terrestrial > Soil >...
CAAAGTCCCCTTCCTGGCGCCTGACGCCTTCACCAACCCGGACCACCAGCGCTATGCCCTGAAAACCACGGCGGCGGCGGTGCTGGCTTATCTGACGTACTCCCTGCTGAACTGGGAGGGCATCGCCACCGCCATGGTCACCTGTTACGTGGCGGCGCTGGGCACCACGGGCGAGACCGCGCACAAGCTGACGCTGCGCATCGTCGGCTGCCTGATCGGCGCGTTGATCGGCATTCTGTCAATCCTGTTCGTCATGCCGCATCTCACTTCGGTCGGCGGGTTGATGGCGCTGGTCTTTGTCGCCATCCTTCCGGCCGCATGGGTGTCGACGGGCAGCGAGCGCATCTCCTACGGCGGCGTGCAGATTGGCCTGGCCTTTCTGCTGACCATTCTCAACGGTTTTGGCCCAAGCCTTGACATGGGTTCGGCGCGGGACAGGATCATCGGCATCCTGCTTGGCAATACGCTGGTGTTCATCATGTTCACCAATTTCTGGCCAAAGAGCGCGGTTGTGCAGGTGCGTCGCCAGCTTGCCGGGGCGCTTGTGGCGCTGGCCCGCCTGGCCGCCATGACGCCAGCGGCGCGCCCGGACGCCGTCAACGACATCGCCAACGCCGCCACCAGCACGGCCGCCGCGAAAATGGCCCTGGACATGACGCCATTCGAACCACGCAGTCAGAGCCCGGCGCCGGCGGAGTTGCGTCGCCTGTACGGGCTGATCGATGAGATCGTCGCCCTGCTGCCGGCCGTTGCCTTCAGCAACCGGGCGCTTGATGAAGAAGCCGGCCAGTTCCGCGCCGCCTCTGCGGCGCTCGAACCGGAGCGCGCCGCGACATTGACCCCGATTGCCGCCGCCGCCATGACCGAAAGCGGCGCCCCTGACACGCTGGCGCGGGCGCGCCGCATCACGCAGCTTGCCGCCGGATGAGATCATGACGTTACACAACGCCTCCTGGCTCATCGTGAAACGGGTGAACCGCCATCTGCGGTCGGGCCTGCTGCTGGCGGCGGCGGGCAGTCTGGCGGCCTGCGCCACGAGCGCCCTGGAGAACGCGCCCGGGCATCCTGCGACGCCCTGGAAACCGAAGGGCGAACAGGCGGTGGAGGCCCCCGGCGCCGCGCCATCCTTCAGCGTGGCTCCACAACCGGAAGTGGCGGGGCTGGAGGCGACGCCGGATATTTCGTCGAAGCGGGCCTATGACCTGCCGGAACTGATCGACGTCGCCCAGAACCGCAACCCGACAACCCGTCTTGCCTGGCAACAGGCGCGCCAGGCCGCGCTGTCGGAAGGCATGGTGGCGGCCACCTATCTGCCGGTCATTTCCGCCAGCGTCATCGGCGGCCGCCAGCGGGTGGGCGGCAGCGTCGACAATGCGCTGCCGGGCCTGCGCGACCCCAGCGTCACCGTGGGCGGCGTCACTCCGACGGTGACGCTGCAATGGCTGTTGTTCGACTTTGGCCAGCGCCGCGCCCTGCATGACGCCGCCCGGCACAATTCGGCCGCGGCCAATGTGCTGTTCAACGGCGCCCACCAGAAGATCATCTTCGACGTCACCCGCGCCTATTTCCTCTATGGCGCTGCGCGCAGCCGCGTGCGCATCGCCACACAAACGCTGGGCAACAGCCAGGCGATCGAAGCCGCCGCCGCCGATCGCATGGAAAAGGGGCTCGGCAACACCGTGGAGGTCGCCCAGGCGAAACAGCAGGTCGCCCAGGCGCGCTTTGGTCTGGTGCAGGCCCAGGGGGCGGAGCGCGGCGCCTATCAGGCGCTGCTCGGCGCCATGGGCGTCTCGCCGATGACGCAGATGCAGATCCGCGACGCCAGCGGCCGGGCGCTGTCGGCGAATTTCCAGGCTCCGACCGATGCGGCCATCCGCGCCGCCCTGGCGCGCCGTCCCGACGTGCTGGCCAGCTACGCGGCGATGAAAGCCAGCCGCGCCGGCGTCGCCGCCGCTGAATCGGAGTTCATGCCCAAGGTGTTTCTCAGCGCCGTCGCCGCCAGCGGCTCCAACAGCCTGAGCACCACGAGCCTGCCGACCATTGGCCAGCAGGGCTCCACCACCGGCTTCCTGGTGGGCGCGACCATGCCGATCTACGACGGCGGGCTGCGCGCCGCCCAGCTGCGCAAGGCCGAGGCGCTGGCTGATTCCGGCGAAACCACGTTCAACCGCGTGAAGAACGACGCCGTGCGCGAGATCATCGTCGCCTCCGATACGTTGCGTTCGGCGCTGGCGTCCTACAAGGCGGCCTCGGCGCTGGCCGATGCGGCGCGGGTGACCTATGACGCGGCGTTCGCCGCCTGGAAGTCCGGCGTTGGCTCGATCACCGCCGCCACCGCCGCCGACAGCGGTCTGCTTGTGGCCCGTCAGGCCCAGGCTGACGCCCACGCCGCCTCGCTGGTCGCCGCCGCCAATCTGGCCTTCGTGCTGGGGGCCATGACGTCGCGCGATACGGCGTCAGGCCTCATGGACCGGTGATGGCCCCGGATATGACCATTTTCCTTTTCTCGCGGATCATGTACCGCTTGACGCAATGAAGCCGGACAGGGGGATTTCTGGATGTGCACGTCGCTTGTCTATAAGGACGCCGCCGGCAAGGCCTATTTCGGCCGGACGCTCGAACTGACGGTGGCCTTGCCATACCAGCTTGTCGTCTTCCCCAAGGGCGCCCGGTGCGCGTCGGAAGTCGCCGGGCATCCGGCGGTGACGTTCGAGCGGCGGCGCGATTTCGTCGCCATCACCATGCCGGGTCGGCTGCCGACGGCCGCCGCGCCGCTGGGGCCGGATGATCTCAAGGTCATCGAGGGCATGAATGACCAGGGCCTCAGCTTCAGCCTGTTGTCCTATCCTTCGGCCGGCGGCGCGCAATCGCTGGACATGACCCAGGCCGCCCTGGCGGCTTCCGATCTGGGCGGCTGGATCCTCGGCAGTTTCGCCACGGTGGCTGAGGTGCGCGCCGGGCTTGAACGCCAGCCTGTGCTGCTGGAGCCGTTGGCCATGCTCGGCGGCGCCGTGTCGCCGTTCCACTATGTCGCCCACGACCCCTCGGGGGCGGCGCTGGTCATCGAATTCACCAAAGGGGTGATGCGTCTGTTCGACAATCCGGTCGGCGTCATGACCAATGGCCCGGAGTTCGACTGGCACCTCACCAACCTCAACAATTACACCTTCCTGAGCAACGTCGACCGTTCCAGCGCCACCTTCGGCGCGTTGGCGGCGCAACAGCCGGATTCGGGCATCGCCACCGCCGGTCTGCCGTCCTCCAGCACCTCGGTCGGACGTTTCGTGCGGGCGGTGTATTACGCCCAATACACGGAGAAGGCCGCCAACCCCGACGCGGCGGTGCGGACGCTGGCGCATATCATGAACAATTTCGACCGCCCGCGCGGCGTGTCCATTGATTGCTCGGCCAATGGCGGCGGCGGTCTGGAGGTGCAGGGCCTCAAGGCGGGGGACGGGGAGGCCTATGGGACGGAGTTCACCTCCTGGACCAGCATGAGCGACCTCGAGCGCAAGCTGTTTTTCGTCCGCGATTACAATGGCCTCAACTTCGTCAGCGTCGACCTGACGACGCTCGCCGGCCTGGATGCGCCGCGCGTTGTTCCATTGGCGAAGATCGTGGATCAGGCCGGGGATGTGAGCCGCATCCTGGCCGCCGCCAGCGTGGCGCAGCCGCATTCTTGAACCACCGCCGTTGCGGAGCCAGAATTGTCAATCACCCCGGCTGTGAATCGCGGCCTGGGGTCACCAGGAGACGATATCTTGAAGAAGGTGTTTTCCATCGCCGCCGCGCTTGCCGTCATGCTCGCCGCTCCGGCCTTCGCTGCTGACAAGGCTTTCGAATGCCCTGCGATCAAGGCGGGCGAGGAGCCGGCCGCGGTGAAGGATCTGCGCCTGAACTTTGGCAAGCAGGACCCGCTGAACGATCCGGACGCCCTCAACGCCGCCGTCGACAAGCTGCGCAAGGACGGGGCGAACCGCACCCTGGTGATCGATAACCTGATCAGCGCCTACTGCCCTGTGGTCGCGGCCAACACGATGCTGAACAACCAGCAGAAGGCGAGCCGCGTGCAGCGTTTCGCCAGCGTGGTCGTTCCGCTGGTCTACGGGCTTGAGAGCGCCGAGGAGATCATCCTGAACGTGCCGCTGCCGTCGTCGGTGATCGACGCCGTCAACGAAAAGGCGCGCGCGGCCAAAATCTCGCCCGAGGAGTGGGCGGCGGGCGCTGTCGAGCGCGCGCTCGGCGGCAAGTAAGCGGCAGGTAAGCGGCAGGTCGGCCGCCAGGTCTCTGGAGCGACAGCTTCAGATCATCGAAGAAGGGACGCGCCGCCGCCGGTCATGACAGGCGTGGCGGGGCGGACCGCCACAATTCTGTTTCAGGGGAGGCGTCAGGCTTCATGATCGGGTCCGCGACGTCGCAACAGGCGGATGCGCCATCACTGAATGACGCCACGTCAGTGCAGGGCGCCAGGGTCTACCAGTTCCTCTTTGTGGCGCTCGCCGCGCTCGTTGGCGCCGTTATTGGTCTGATCGGCTCGGGCTTCCATCTCACCATCGACTATCTGTCCGCCTGGCCGCAATGGCTGGCGACCCGGGTTGCGCCCGACCAGCGCATCTGGTGCACCATGGGCGTGACCACGCTGGCGACGGTGGTCAGCGTGTTGCTGGTGCGCCGCCTGGCGCCAGAAGCTGGCGGCAGCGGCGTCCAGGAACTGGAAGGCGCGGTTCAGGGCATCCGTCAGGTGCGGTGGCGCCTGGTGCTGCCGGTGAAGTTCGTCGCTGGCGTCGCGGCGATTTCTTCCGGCCTCGTGCTCGGGCGTGAGGGCCCCACCATCCACATTGGCGCGTCGGTTTCCGCCGCCGCCGCCGACGCGACGCGCTGCACCACGATAGAGCGGCGCGGTCTGCTGGCCGCCGGAGCAGGGGCGGGCCTGGCCTGCGCCTTCAACGCGCCGCTGGCCGGGGCGCTGTTCGTGATCGAGGAAACCCGCAAGCAGTTTCCCTATACATTCCGCACCTATATGGGCGTGATCGCCGCGGCCGTCACCTCAACGATCGTGACCCAGGCGATCGCCGGAACCCGCGTTGATCTTCCGATGATTGGCCAGCAGGCGCCTCTGGCCACCCTGCCAGCCTTCGCGTTGCTCGGCGTCGTGCTTGGCGCCATGGGCGTGGCGCTGAACGCCGCCCTGCTTGCGACCCTGAATCTGGCCGCCGCCTGCAACCGGCGCGTCCCTTACCTGTGGCCGGCGCTGGTCGGCCTTGGCGTCGGCGCCCTGCTGACCGTGGCGCCGCAAACCGTCACTGGCGGTGAAACCGTCATCATGAAATGGGCTGCCCAGACGCCGGCGCTGCCAATGCTGCTGGCGTTCGTCGTCATGCGCTTCATCACCATGGTGGGCAGTTATTCGGCGGGAACGCCAGGCGGGGTTTTCGCGCCAATCCTGGCGCTGGCCGTCTGTTCCGGCATGGCGTTCGGCTGCATGGTCGAGTTCGCCGTTGTCCAGACCGGATTTGGCGGCGACCTGGGCGATGGGGCCTCGCCGCTGGCCTTCGGCATGGTCGCGATGGCCGCGCTGTTCACCGCCTCGATTCGCGCCCCGCTCGTTGGCGTTGTGCTGGCGCTGGAGCTGACCGGCTCCTATGGGCTGACTCTGGCCATGATGTGCGCCTGTCTCACCGCCAATCTGACGGCGCAATGGATCGGTGGACGCCCGCTGTATGAGCAACTGCTGGAGCGGACCTTGCTGCTGGAGGGGCGGGCCCCTCCGTCGGGAAGCGCAGCCGTGGGGCTGGCCTCCTGGGCCGGCGGCGGCCGCGATGCAGGCCCGGCGCGGGGGCGGGACTGACGCCGGTTCGCGCGCAACAGGCCCGGCGTGGCGGATGCATGCAAATCCGGTTGACATTGCCCCTGGCCCGGCGCCGATCATGACGCATCTGGCGTGACGGAACCCTGCCAGGAGCTTCACATGAGGCGCTGCCGGCGCCGGTTTCGCCGCATCCGTTGATCCGCGGGATACCGGGCAGACCCACATCACGGCGTCTCACATGCTGCGGACGCACGCTGAAGCGGGGTTTCAGGAGGGGCGGGGCGTTTCATGGACCAGCAGCGGCCGATGGTGCGGGAGTTCCGGCAAATACTGTTGTGGCCGGTGCAGTTGTCGCCGCTGTCCGGGGCCGACGCCAGCATGCGGCATGCCGAACGCCTGGCGCGGCTGGCGAGCCAGTGGGAGGAGGCCTCCGATACCTTTGCTGGCGACGGGAGCGGTTTCGAGGAGCGCCACTACGCCGAGTTCGCCGCTTTCATGCCAGCGGTGCAGCGCTTTCTGTATGGCGAAAGCGACCAGCCGCGCGCTGGCGCGTCCTATGGCGCCTCGCCGGTGCGCATCTTCCGGCGCCGGGACGTGGCCACGGTGCGGGCGCAGTTTCAGCCGGAGAGCGCGCCAGTGGATTTCACGGTCGTTCGCGCCGCGTTGTATTTTTTCTACGACATTGATCTCGCCATTATCACCACCGAGCTTCTTTGCCACGATCTGACGCTGGACCAGGCGCAGGAGGCGCTGTTCCGGCTTGGCCGCGTGTATCCCACGACCTGGGAGGCGGACGGCTCGGGGACCAATTGCTGCGCCAGCATCAGCCTGCTGGACGCCGCCGGCGCTGTGCTGGCCGTTTCCGACTATGCGCACAAGACCCGTTATCTCGATTTCGTCCGGGCGCACCGCACGCCCCGCATTGCGTCGCACTGGCAGTATCTGATGCATCCGCTGGCGCCGGAGCATGAACAGGCGACGGATGGGCGGGAGCTGATTCGCTTCCGTCCGCTTGAGCACCAGCGCCTGCCAGTGTTCGGGTGCCTGGCGGTCGATCATCCGCTGGCCATCAGCCGGGAAGACTGGATGCGGCTGGCCCTGGTGGCTCCTTCCGGTCCCCGGGGCGTCGCCCCGTTCGCGCCGGGCTTTCTGGCCGATTTCGAGGCGCGTTACTGCTATGACCGGTTCTGGGAGCCGGCGGGGGGACACAACCAGATCGCCACCCGCATTCTGTGTTCAGGCCAGGCGTTCATCATGGTCGGCGACGCCGCCGACCCGCGCTATGCCGATCCGGCGACTGGCATTACCTGCCAGTTCCGGCGGCAGTATTTCCTGCTGGGTCTGATCGCGCACTTCCACCGCGCTGCTTTGCTGATCTTTCGCGACCGGCTGGTGACGGCGATCAGCGGGTTGACAGACTATGCGCCGGAAACGGTGAAGCGCTTCAAGCGCGCGGTGCGGCTGACGCACGAAAATTTCCTGCGTTTTGGCCACCGCTACTGGTTCCAGGAGGTGTCGAACCAGGCGCCGGCCCACGACCTGTTCGCCATGTGGGGGCGGCACCTGGAGCTGAACGGGCTGTTCGCCGAGGTGCGGCGGGAAGTGCTCGACATGATCGATTATCTCGACAGCGATTCTTTCCGCCGTCAGGCCAACACGGTGGTGCGGCTGACCGTGGTGACGTTTTTTGGCCTAATCGGCTCGCTGACGGTCGGCTTTATCGGCGCCGGCCTGGTCAGCGTTTCCGGGCGGGGCGCGCTGGAGAAGATTTTCCATGTGCTGGCGGTGATCATCCCCGTGACGGCGCTCATTTTGTACACCGCCAAAAAATCACACCGGCTCGCCGAGTTTCTCGACGCCATTTCTGATGAGCGGCGCACGTTCTCCCACAAGGCGCGCGCATTCCTGCGCATCTGGCGGCGCAGCAGCGACCGGCCGCCGCGCGGCTGACGATCGGCGTCTGGCCAGACATGGATCAGGGCTGTCGCATTGGGTACGCTGCAACCAGGCGCACGCTCCGTTGCGCCAGCTTGGGGGAACAATGGTCAGCAGCCCAGAGGGTCCGGAATTCCGGATGATTGAAACCAACGGCATCCGTCTGCGCGCCGCCATGGCGGGGGAGGGGCCGCTGGTGGTTCTTGTGCACGGCTTTCCGGAGAGCTGGGCGGCGTGGCGACATCAGATTGGCCCGATTGCCAAAGCCGGCTTCAAGGTTTGCGCCATCGACTGTCGTGGCTATGGCGGCAGCGACAAGCCTCACCCTGTCGAGGCGTATGATCTTGAATCCATGACGGCGGACATCGCCGGCGTCGTGGCGGCGGAAGGCGGCGGCGCGCCTGGCGTGCTGATCGGCCACGACTGGGGCGCCTATCTCGTGTGGAATACGGCCCTGCTGCATCCAGACAGGATCAGGGCGGTGGCCGGCCTCTCCGTGCCGTTCATGGGCGTGTCGGAGCGCACGCTGATCGACGCGCTGAAGCCGGTTTACGCCGACCGCGGCAAGTTTTTCTATCAGGATTACTTCCAGGCGCCGGGCGTCGCCGAGGCGGAGGCCGAGGCCGATCTGGGCGCCTTTGTCCGGCGCTTCTATTTCTGGCTGGCCGGCGAGGCGCCGGACGGACTGGGCGACAACCGTCCGGCCAGCGCCAGGGTGCTCGATGGTCTGCCCGATCCACAGCCATTTCCCGGCTGGATGACTGAAAAGGACATCGCATATCTGGTCAGCGAATTTCGGCAGAGCGGTTTGCGCGGACCACTGAACCGTTACCGCAACCAGCACCGCGACGTCGCCTTCATGACGCCGTGGCGCGGCCGCCAGATCCAGCAGCCGGCGCTTTATATCGGCGGCGCGCGCGACGTCGTGCTCTCCATGGTCCCGGGTCTGGACATGATCGCCGCCATGCGGGCGAACGTTCCCCATCTCACCGACGCGGTGATCCTGGAAGGTTGCGGCCACTGGACCCAGCAGGAGCGCCCTGAAGAGGTGACGGCGGCGCTCGTCAACTGGCTGAAGAGCCTGCCTGACGAGCGTTGGCCCGGAAAATGACGACAGGCCCGCTCCTGGAGACCTGGAGAGCGGGCCTGTCGCCGGGCCCTGCGTCAGGTGTCGCAGGCCGCCAGTTGCGGCGTTTGAGACCGGCTGCCGCTGAAGGCAAGCAGCAGACCGGCCGCCGCCAGCAGGCCGCCGGCGATGATGACGGCCACATAGCCAAGGCCAAGGCCGATGACCGCCGCCCCGACGGCGGCGCCAACGGCGTTGCCGAGGTTGAACGCGCCGACATTGATCGAGGAAGCCAGCCCTGGCGCCTCGGAGGCGGCTTCCATCACCCGCATCTGCACCGGCGGCACGATGGCGAAGGCCGCCGCGCCCCAGACAAGCAGGCCGATGGCCGCGCCCACGTGGCTGGTCAGCGCCAGCGGCAGGATGAACATGATCGTCGCCAGCGCGCCCAGAAAGATCATCGTGGCGCCATCAAGCGACCAGTCAGCCAGCTTGCCGCCCAGCCAGTTGCCGGCAGTGAAGCCGACGCCAATCAGAACAAGGCCGAGCGTGACGAAGCCGCCGGATGCGCCGGTCAGTTCCGTGAGGATCGGGGCGACATAAGTGTAGAGCGTGAACATGGCGCCGGCCCCCATGACCGTGGTCGCCATCGCCAGCAGCACCGCGGGCCGGATCAGGACGGCAAGCTCGCGTTTCACGTCCGGCATCACGCCGCGTTCACCCTTCGGCAGGGCAAACCACAGGGCAGCGATGGCGACAAGGCCGATCAGCGCCGTGCCAACGAAGGCGAGGCGCCAGCCGATCTGCTGGCCAATCCAGGTGGCGGCGGGGACGCCGCCAATGTTGGCGATGGTCAGGCCCATGAACATGGCGGCCACGGCGCTCGCCTGTTTGTCCTTTGGCACAACGCTCGCCGCGACCACGGCGCCAAGGCCAAAGAACGCGCCGTGATTGAGGCTGGTGACCAGCCGGGCGGCGAGCAGCGTGTAGTAGCCAGGCGCCGCGGCTGACATCAGGTTGCCAATGGTGAAGATCCCCATCAGCAGCATCAGCGCGGTGCGCTTGCCAAAGCGGCTGAACGCGAGCGTCATCACCGGCGCGCCGACCATGACGCCGATGGCGTAGGCGCTGATCAGCAATCCGGCCGTGGGGATCGACACGTCGACCCCCCTGGCGATGACGGGCAGCAGGCCCATCGGCGAGAACTCGGTCGTGCCGATGCCAAATGCGCCGATGGCCAGCGCGGGCAACGCCCAGCGGGTGTGGGAAGAGGTTTCGGCTGGATCAGCCGTCAGGGATGTGGCGCTCATGGCTGCTGGTCCTCACGCGTCCCAGGCCGGGGCAAGGCCCGCCGGGCTGACGATCCGGCCGTCCGGGCGGGCGAGACTGGCGATCGCCGCCATGTCGGAGTCGTCGAGAGCGAAATCGAAGATGGCGAAGTTTTCTTTGACGCGCTCCGGGCGCGCCGTCTTGGACAGGGCGACGTGGCCCTGCTGGACCAGCCAGCGCAGCGCCACCTGCGCGGCGCTCTTGCTGTATTTCGCGCCAATCTTTTGCAACGCCGGATCTTTCGGAACGGCGCCATCGGCCATGCCGTAATAGGCGGTGATGGCGACGCCGCTGGCCCGCGCCGCCGCCACAAGCGCCGCTTGCGGCAGATAAGGGTGCATCTCGACCTGGTTGGTCACGATCGGCGCCTGCGAGCGCCGGACCGATTCCTGCATTTGCGCGATGTTCTGGTTGCTGACGCCAACGAACCGGGTCTTGCCGGCGGCCTGGGCGGCGTTGAGCATTTCGATCTGCGCCGCGACGGGAACCTTGTCCGCCGGCCAGTGCAGCAGAAGCAGATCGACCTGCTCGACCTGCAACCGGTTGAGGCTTTCATCAATAGAGGCGGCGAAGCGGTCGGCGCTGTAGTTGTCGACCCAGACCTTGGTGGTGAGAAACAGCTCGTCGCGACGGGCGCCGGCGGCGCGGAGCGCCTGGCCGAGGGCGGCTTCGTTCTGGTAAATCTGGGCGGTGTCGAAATGGCGAAAGCCGGCTTCAAGGGCAGCCGGAATGACGCGCTCCACCTCTGCATCGGACATGCGGAACACGCCGAAACCGAGAGCCGGAATGGTTGCGCCATGGGCGACGACGTTTTGCATGGGATACTCCTTGCAAGAAATCCGGCGATCCTGGCCGCCGTAAAAGGGGCTGCATCAGCATGCTTTCCAGGCAATGCCGGCTGTCATGGCAGGTGAGATAGCCCGCCGCCGGCCCCTTGATAATCCGTCCGTTCTGCACATCATTTGTGAAACGAAATCCAGGGCGGACGATCGGCGGGTGAGTCATGGACAATCGCGTGGGAGAGATGCAGGTGTTCCTCCGGGTGGTCGAGGCAGGCAGTTTCTCGGAGGCGGCGCGCCTGCTGCGCATGACGCCGTCGA
>Ga0182747_1003150_pt1 | contig 11218 bp, 6 predicted proteins | sample eDN3rd30CBELigBY_FD_128526 | JGI IMG/M metagenome (GOLD analysis project Ga0182747, IMG submission 128526) | Enriched backyard soil microbial communities from Emeryville, California, USA - eDNA 3rd pass 30_C BE-Lig BY (version 2) (version 2) | ecosystem: Environmental > Terrestrial > Soil >...
GGCTTCCCAGTCTCTTCGACGATCCGAACAGCACCCTCACGGAACTCCCGGTCGTACTTCTTTCGCTTCTCTGGCATCTCGATCCTCATTGTCGATGCCTCTACGGTTCGGGGGGAACCTCAAACTCAAGGACCGGGGCCTGTCCACGGTGCCGACGCCGAGGCGCCCCGCCAGAGCCCTCGTCGTCTCATCTGTTCACCGGATGCTCACCAACCCCTACTACAAAGGCGATGTCGTCTACAAAGGCGTTGTCTACCGCGGAAGTCACGAGGCCCTGGTGCCGCCCGAGGTCTGGTATCAAGTCCAGTCCGTGCTCGCATCTCACAAGTCCGCTGCCGACGCCACCCAAGTCCACAGCCACTACCTGAAAGGCAGCGTCTTCTGCGGCCAGTGCGGCTCCCGCCTCATCATCACCAACGCGAAGAACCGGCACGGAAACGTTTACCCGTACTTCGTCTGCGCCGGCCGACACTCCAAGCGGACGACCTGCACCCGCCAAGCGGTGCTCATCGAGGACGTTGAACGTCTCATCGAGGGCTACTACCGCCGAGTCGGCCTGACACCCACCCACCGCGAAGCCCTCTCCGGGATGCTCCGGTCGGAGTTCGACAGGATGATGGCCGCCGAGACCGCAGAACTGTCCGCGCTCACTTCCAACCGTGATCAGTTGGAGGCCGAGCAACTCCGCCTCCTCCAAGCCCACTACGCCGACGCCATCCCTCTCAGCCTGCTGAAGAAGGAACAAGGACGGATCGTCGCTGAACTGGACCACCTCAACCACCGGCTGGAACAGCACCACGGGGAGTACACGGCGGTGACGGACACCTTGGACAAGTCACTGGAGGTCCTCGATGACATCGCCACTCTCTACAGCCGATGCGATGACCTGACCCGGCGACTCTGCAACCAAGCCTTCTTCGAGAAGATCTACCTGGACGACGACAACGAACTCCAGCCCGAGCTGGCCAAGCCGTTCGAGCTCCTGCTCGACCCGGATGTCCACGCTAGCGCCCTCACCTGGGCAAAGAAGAGGCACGGGGTTCAAACCCCCGCAGATATTTCTTCTGCTGGGGGTTTGAACCCCGTGCGTAGGGCGAACGCGTTGGGATGGTTCTCGAATCCGCCGAAGACGATGAAATCGCTGGATGCACGGGTGTCATGGAAGACCTTCGGTGGAGTCGCTGACAGGCGAGACGCGGCCTTACCGCGAGGATCGCGGGGGCGCGTACGTCAGATTGGGATGGCTCAAACCCACTTGTCGCGTGCTCAGGTCGACGAGCTCGTCGGACGCTACGAGGCAGGCGAGAACGTCCGTGCTCTGGCTACTGCATTCGGGATTCATCGATCGACGGTGTCAGCGCATCTGACTCGTCGGGGCGTGCGTCGACAAGCTGGGCTGAACGAGGTTCAGATGCGAAGAGCCGGTGACATGTATCAGCGAGGAATGACGCTCGACGAGATCGCGGCTGAGTTGGGCACGAGCCAACGGACGGTAGGTCGGGCTCTGGATGCTGTCGGTGTCCGGCGTCGAGGTCCAGGTCCTCGACGTAGCCAGTATCTCTCTGCAATCGCCCCGGTCTGTCGTTCCAGACCGGCGAGATAGAGCACTTTCAACGCGGGCTGTTCGTCGGGGAAGCGGCCTCGCCTTCGGGTGGCGGCCCGGAATCTGGCGTTCACCAGTTCGATGCCGTCGGTGGTCTAGATTAGCTTGCGGACCTCGATCGGGAAGTCCAGAAATGTAATGAGCTCCGCGATGACCGTCGCGAGAGTCCGACCATCGCCGGGTACTGATTCTCCCACTTGGCGGCGAACTCTTCGAGCTCGGTCTCGGCGGCCTCGGCTGAGGGGCAGTGATAGACCTGCTCCAAGTCGCGGCTGATCTCGGCCCAGTGCTTCTTCGACGCGACCGCGAGGGCCCGCTGGGATGTCACAGGTGTCGTCAAGCGTGGTGCGGGCACCTCATTGGCGCCTCGGCGCCAACCCGTGGAACACGCAGGCCCACAGTGCCTCGGCGGTCTGATGCGCCGATAGTCGACCCTCGGGGCGGTACCACATCATCGACCAGTTGAGCACGCCGAGGAAGCTCATCGTGGCCATCTCTGCGTCATGTCGACCGAGCTCGTCGTCGCCCAGACCCCGGGCGACCGCGGCGTGGACCACATCGCGGTATAGCGCGCGGTCGCGGTTGACCATCTGACGATGCTCGTCGCCGAACTCGCGGTGGTGCTCGGCGATCACGCGCATGTGATGCGGGTGTGTCGCGAACAGCTGCAGGGCCTCCACGAGCAGGAGTCGGAGCTCCTCGGTCGCGGGTAGGTCCTCGTTGGCACGCGCGAGTGCGCTCTCGAGCTGGGGCACGAAGACGTTTAGGTGGATCTCGTACAGGATCTCGGTCTTGTGTCGAAAGTAGTGATACAGCGTCCCCTTGCCGATGCCGTTGAACTCGGCGATCTGATCCATGGTCGTCTGGGCGTAGCCGACGGTGTCGAACAGGGTCGCGGCGCTGTCGACGATCGAGGCGAGCCGAGCCGTGCCCCGCTTCGTGAGGGATCGCTGCGGCGTGATCGACACCTGGTCCCTCGTCGCCGGTGCGTTCGAGGCGCGAGGGTCGGGTGGCGTCATGCATGCCTCCTCGGAGTGTCGTGCATCACACCTCGAACACTAATCGACCAGATGGTCGAATATCCAGACATGAGGACACCCTAACTCCACGTTGCTACAGAAACGTGCAATGGCGCTGCTTTGGGGCCGAATATCGACACTGACACCACGCCAGTGGCCCGGATCTGATGCGCTTGCTACAACTGAGGAAGCCCATAACCGACTGACTAGTCGGGTATGGTAGGGAGCGAGGAAGAAACAGTCCGACCTGTGAGCAAGGTAGATCTTCCAAACGAGTAATGCTGGTCGGCGACCCCGGCGCCGAGGTTCATCGCGCTTCGTCCCGACGTCGAGGCCGATGCGGAAGCAGCCCTTCACGCCGTGCGGCCGGCTTTCGCTGCCGATCGTCGAGCGTAAAACCGACCGTTAGGTCGCTAATTGCTCACGACATTGTGGTCGACGAAGTCTGAATCGAGGACTGCAATAACAGGTCTATACGTAGAGAATGCTTGACTGGCCCTGTCTGCTCTGCTAGAAACCAAGTACTTAAACCGACTTTGTAGTCGGCTCGGGAACCAATGAATGACGCACTGCACCTGACCTAGTCACGACAGGAGGCGCTCGATGGGCGACGACGCTGATGCGAAGGACCCCGCGGAGCACGAGGTGGGCGCCCTGGCCGGACTCCGGGTGCTCGACCTCGGTCGGTACTGGGCCGGTCCGCTCGTCGGGACCAACCTCGGCGACTTCGGGGCCGACGTCATCAAGATCGAGTCCGTGCGTGCGCCGGACGAATGGCGTCTGGGCGGCGCGCGCGAGGGGCCGGCAGCGGACCTCGATGGCGTTCCGGGGTGGGAACGCTCGGCCATCTTCAACTCGCTGAATCGCAACAAGCGCAGCATCTCGCTGGAGCTGCACCGTCCCGAGGGGCGCGACGCGTTCCTGCGTCTCGTCCGTGAGGCCGACGTCGTCGTCGAGAACTTCACGCCTCGCGTCATGGCGAAGTTCGGGCTCGACTTCGACCGCCTGTCCCTGGAGAACCCGCAGCTGGTGATGATCTCGCTGCCCGGATTCGGGATGACGGGTCCGCAGCGGGACTATCTCTCGTTCGCCTATCCGACGGAAGAGGCCTCGGGATTTCCGTGGATGACGGGCTACCCCGACGGCCCGCCCATGCTGTGGGGCAACGCGGGAGCCGACGCGGTCGCCGGGTTCTTCGGAACCTTCGCCGTCATGTCGGCGTTGATGCACGCGACCGAGACCGCTGAAGGTGTGCACATCGACCTGTCCCAGGTCGAGTCGCTGACCACGTGCCTCGGTGTCGAGCTGATTGCAGCCCAGCTCGAGGGGAGCCTCCCGCCGAGGCTAGGCAACCGGGATCACGACGCGGCCCCGTCAGGGTGCTACCGCAATCAGGGAGCCGACGAGTACGTGGCCATCACGGCGACGAACGACGAGCAGTGGCGGGCGCTGGCCGACGCCATTGGCCGCTCGGACCTCGCCGAAGACCCTGAGTTGGCCACTCTCGCGGGCCGACAGGCGCAGGCTGACCGCATCGACGCCGCCATCGCCGAGTGGGCTGCGGGCCTCCCCGCCCTGGCTGCCAGCGATCGGCTGGTCGCGGTGGGCGTGCCGGTGGCACCCGTCAACTCGGCGGAGATGATGCTCGCCGACCCAGTGCTCGCCGGTTCCAGCCTGGTCGTGGAGCTCGACCGCCGCGGCAACGGCACCCACCGGTACGGGGGTCACTGGGCTGATCTGTCACTGACCCCGCCGACCATCCGGCGGGCCGCGCCGTGGTTCGGCGAGCACAATGACGAGGTCCTGCAAGCCGGCGGCTTCTCGGCCGACGAGATCGCAGCGCTGCGCGAGCTGGGCATCCTCCACGACACGCTGCGCCGAGAGGGAGGTTCATGAGCACCGCCTTGCTCGACGGACTAGTCATCGTCGACGTCACCGAATCCCTGGACGGTGGATTCTGTGCTCGCCTCCTGGCCGACATGGGTGCCCATGTCGTGCGGTGCGAGCCCCGCACGGCCGATCGGCCAGCCGCGCAGGATCCGCGTCGGCTGGCCGAGGCCATCCACGTCCATCGCGGCAAGACGATCCAGCAAGTCGAGCGGGTCAGCCCCGACGACGCGGACGTGCGCCGGCTCTTGGTGAGCGCGGATCTCCTCGTGGACGATGGCGGTCCCGACGGCTTCGTCGAGAGCGCCGACGACCTCGCCCGGGAGCATCCCGACCTCGTGGTGACCACGATCAGCGGATTCGGCCGCATGGCCGGGTGGCCGGGCCGTCCGGCTCCCGACCTGATCCGGCAGGCCGCGTCGGGCTTCTCCTACCAGGGCGGTGTGACGGGGGGTGGCCCGCTCCGCGCGGGTGCGAACCTGTCGTTGTACGTCACGGGAGTCGCTGCTGCGTCCGCGTCCCTGGTCGCCCTGCTGGCCAAGCGCCGCCGGACGGCGGGGGCGCAGCGCGTCGACGTCAGCGGTGTCGGTGTGATGCTCGCGGCGGCCGGCCCGGAGATCGCCCGGTACAGCTACGGCGGCCGCGCGGCCAACTACGAGCGCGGAAGCCACGACCGGCTCCCGGCCACGATCATGCGGTGCAGCGACGGATACGTCGGAGTCAACATCGCGAACCAGAAGCAGTGGCGGGCCCTGTGCGAGCTAGCCGATGCCGAGCACGTCCTGCAGGATCCGGTCCTCGGCCACATCAACTATCTGCGCGGCGCCGAGGACCAGGAGCTGGCGATGAAGCCGTTGCGTGACTTCGTCGCGCAGTACACCGGGCGAGAGCTGGCCGAGATGGGCCAGGCGCATGGAGTCGCCTTGTCCGAGATCCCGACCGCGAACGACGTGCTGACCTCTCCGCAGCACGGGCACCGAGGGTTCTTCTCCTCAGTGGACGTCGACGGACACGGCCCGGTCGCCGTGCCGCGAGTTCCGTTCGTGTGGCGGACGACCAAGGAGATCAATCCCGTGAACGACATGACAGGTGAAGGAACAGAAGGGTGACGACGTTGCGAGACCGAGTACTGGTGGCGAACCGAGGCGAGATCGCCGTGCGGATCGCGCGGGGCGCCCGCGCCGCAGGGATGGAGCCGGTGGCGATCTACAGCGCCGACGACGCGACCGCGCCCCATGCGCTGACCTCGAAGCTCAGCCACGCGCTCCCCGGCTCCGGCCCGGCCGCCTACCTCGACATCGCTGAGGTCGTCGAAGCAGCGGTCGCCAACGACTGCATGCTCGTCCACCCGGGATACGGGTTCCTGAGCGAGAACGCCGAGTTCGCCCGCGCGTGCAAGCGGGCCGGCTTGGTGTTCGTCGGGCCTTCGCCCGAGGCACTCGACCTCTTCGGCGACAAGGCCGCAGCGCGTGCATTCGCCGAGGAGGAGTGCGGCGTCCCGGTGGTGCCCGGACAGCCGGTCGACCAGCCGTCGGACGTCGACGTCTTCATGAAGGAGATCGGCGGCGGACCCGTGATGATCAAGGCCGTCGCCGGTGGTGGCGGACGGGGCATCCGGCTCGTCGAGGAGGCCGAGGACGTGGCGAACGCCTTCGAGCAGTGCAAGAACGAGGCGACGCTCGCGTTCGGTCTGGGCGATCTCTACGTGGAGCAGTTCCTGCCGCGGGTGCGGCACATCGAGGTCCAGGTCGTGGCCGACAACCACGGAGCGGTCCTCCACCTCTGGGACCGCGACTGCAGCGTGCAGCGAAACAACCAGAAGATCGTCGAGATAGCTCCTGCGCTCGCGGTCGACGAGTCGACGCGCCAGCAACTCTGGGACGACTCAGTCGCGATGGCGAAGCGCGCTGGCTACTCCGGACTGGGGACGTTCGAGTTCCTGGTCTGGTCCGACGCCGACGGATCCGATCGGTACGCCTTCATCGAGGCCAACGCTCGACTACAGGTCGAGCACACCGTGACGGAGATGATCACCGGGGCCGACCTGGTGCGCAGCCAGCTCCAAGTGGCCGCCGGGCAGGCGCTGGAGGCCACCGAGGCGTGGAAGGCCTCGCGCTCGGAGCCGGTCGGGACCGCGGTCCAGGTGCGGGTGAACGCCGAGAAGCTGCTCGCGGACGGACGCATCAGTGCCGGTGCCGGCACGATCGGGTCCTACACGCTGCCCTCGGGCCCGGGCATCCGCGTCGACGGCGCCGGCTACGACGGCTACACGATGAACCCACGCTTCGACTCCCTCCTTGCGAAGGTCATCACGCACGTCCCCGAGAGCGACGTGTCGATCGCGTTCCAGCGGTCTCGTGATGCTCTGCTCGAGACGCGGATCAGCGGTGTCGACACCAACGTCGACCTGCTGTGGGCGATCCTGGACACTCCTGAGGACCGACAGGACTTCCACACGCGATACATCGACGAGCACCGTGTCGAGCTGCTCGCCCACGCGGCGGACTACGTGAGCTCCGTGCCGGGAGCGTCCGGGTCCGACGCGACCGCGACGGCCGCCGCCGCCGACACCCTGCGTGAGGACACCGCGTCCGTGCAGTGGATGCGCGCCGCGACTCACGGCGCCGTCGTGCGAGTTCTGATCGCCGTGGGCGACGAGGTGCGTCGCGGCACGGAGCTGGTCGTGCTCGAGTCGATGAAGATGGAGCACTCCGTGACGGCCACGACCGCCGGCACGGTCACCGAGATCCTCGTCAAGGACGGTGACGGGGTGGGCGAGCAGCACGCCCTCGTCGCCATCGCGGTCTCAGATCACGCGGAGTCCGACGACGAGGTCGAGGTCGAGGTCGACCTCGACGAGATCCGTCCCGACTTGGCCGAAGTGATCGATCGCCAGCGGTATCTGCTGGACGAGAACCGCGCGAAGGCGACCAAGCGGCGTCATGATGCCGGACGCCTGACGGCTCGGGAGATCGTCGCCGGGCTGACCGACGAGGGAACCTTCCGCGAGTACGGATCCCTGGTCGTCGCCGCTCGCCAGAAGTCCACGCCGATCGAGCAGCTGCTGCAGGAGAGTCCGGCCGACGGTCTGATCACCGGCACGGCCCAGGTCAACGGCGACCTGTTCACCCCGCACGCCAGCCGCGCGGTCGTGGCTGCGTACGACTACACGGTCTACGCCGGCACCCAGGGCCAGCTCAACCACGACAAGCTCGACCGCGTGTTCGCGATAGCGGAGCGCACGAGCTCGCCCGTCGTCCTATGGGCCGAGGGTGGTGGTGGCCGTGGCAGCGACACCGACAACATGACGCACACGCCGGAGACGTTCCACCAGTTCGCACAGATGTCGGGCAAGGTACCGCTGGTCGGCGTCGTGGGCGGTCGCTGCTTCGCCGGCAACGCCGTCCTGCTCGGATGCTGTGACGTGGTGATCGCTACCGAGGGGTCGACGATCGGACTGGGTGGTCCGGTCATGGTCGAGGGCGGTGGCCTCGGTCAGTTCACCCCCGAGGAGATCGGTCCGATGTCGACCCAGGTCGCGAACGGCGTGGTCGACATCCTGGTTGAGGACGACACCGCGGCACTGGCTGCCGCGCGCAAGTATCTGTCGTACTTCCAGGGGATCGTGGGCGACTGGGAGGCACCCGACCAGCGACTGCTGCGTCACGTCGTGCCGGACAACCGTATGAAGAGCTACGACATGCACACCCTGATCGACATCGTCGCCGACACCGACTCCTTCCTTGAGCTGCGTGCCGGGTTCGGGAGGGCGCTGATCACGGGCTTCATCCGCATCGAGGGCATTCCGTTCGGCGTCATCGCCAATAATCCGGCAGTGCTGGGTGGAGCGATCGACCGCGACGCGTCCGACAAGTCGACACGGTTCATGCAGCTGTGCGACGCGCACGGTATCCCGATCCTCTCCCTGTGCGACACGCCCGGCAACATGGTGGGTCCCGAGGCCGAGGCCGAGGCGCTGGTGCGTCACTGCAGCCGCCCGTTCGTCGTCGGAGCCAACCTCACGGTCCCGATCTTCGCCGTGCTGGTCCGCAAGGCCTACGGTCTCGGGCGTCAGGCGATGCTCGGCGGTTCCATGCGCGCGCCCAACATGGCGATCGCGTGGCCTGGTGCTGAATACGGCGCCATGGGCCTGGAGGGCCAGGTCAAGGTCGGCCGCAAGCGCGAGCTCGAGGCGATCAAGGACCTGGACGAGCGGGAGCGCGTGTTCCGTGGCATGGTCGACGAGCTCCTCGCCAACACGCGAGCGATCAGAACGGCCTCGGTCCTCCAGGTCGACGAGGTCATCGACCCTGCAGCGACGCGCGCATGGATCGTGGACGGCATCACGGCGGCGGGGCTCCCCGACCAGACCCGAGGTCGTCGTGCCTACGTCGACACGTGGTGATCGCACGGTGGTGAACAGCAGCGGGGGGCCTGCCTCCCAGCCCGTCGACGGGGTCGACATCAAGCCTAGGTCCCGCGACGTCACCGACGGGCTGGAGAAGACCGCGGCCCGCGGGATGCTCCGCGCCGTGGGGATGGGCGATGAGGACTGGGAGAAGCCCCAGGTCGGTGTGGCGTCCAGCTGGAACGAGATCACCCCCTGCAACCTGTCTCTGGACCGGCTCGCCAAGGCGGTCAAGACCGGCGTGCACGCTGGCGGCGGGTACCCGCTGGAGTTCGGCACCATCTCGGTCTCCGACGGCATCAGCATGGGGCACGAGGGCATGCACTTCTCGCTGGTCAGTCGTGAGGTCATCGCCGACTCGGTCGAGACCGTCATGATGGCCGAGCGCCTCGACGGGTCGGTGCTGCTCGCCGGTTGCGACAAGTCGTTGCCGGGCATGCTGATGGCGGCGGCGCGCCTCGATCTGTCCAGCGTCTTCCTGTACGCCGGCTCGATCATGCCGGGCAACGTCGACGGTCGCGACGTCACGATCATCGACGCCTTCGAGGCGGTCGGCGCCTGCATGCGGGGGCTCATCTCGCGCGAGGAGGTCGACAAGATCGAGCGGGCCATCTGTCCGGGCGAGGGCGCGTGCGGCGGCATGTACACCGCCAACACGATGGCGTCGGCGGCCGAGGCGCTCGGCATGAGCCTGCCCGGCTCTGCCGCTCCGCCGGCACCTGATCGGCGCCGCGACGACTACGCGGTCAAGTCGGGCGAAGCCGTCGTCGAACTGCTCCGTCGTGGCATCACGGCGCGCGACATCATGACGCTGGAAGCCTTCGAGAACGCGATCACGGTCGTCATGGCGCTCGGCGGCTCCACCAACGCGGTGCTGCACCTCCTGGCGATCGCCAAGGAGGCCGGCGTCCCGCTGACGCTCGACGACTTCACCCGCGTGGGCGACAAGGTGCCCCATCTGGGCGATCTCAAGCCGTTCGGCCGGTACGTCATGAACGACGTCGACAAGGTCGGTGGTGTGCCGGTCATCATGAAGGCGCTGCTCGACGCGGGCCTGATGCACGGTGACGTCATGACTGTCACCGGCAGGACCATGGCCGAGAACCTCGCCGACATCGACCTGGGTCTCGACGGCGACGTGATCCGCCCGCTCGATGCCCCGATCCACAAGACCGGCGGCATCACGATCCTGCACGGGTCGCTGGCCCCCGGGGGAGCGGTCGTCAAGAGCGCGGGCTTCGACGAGTCGGTGTTCCGCGGCACCGCGCGCGTCTTCGACGGCGAGCGTGCCGCGATGGACGCGCTGGAGGACGGCACGATCACGGCCGGCGACGTCGTCGTCATCCGCTACGAGGGCCCCAAGGGCGGCCCGGGGATGCGCGAGATGCTGGCGATCACCGGAGCCATCAAGGGCGCCGGCCTCGGCAAGGACGTCCTGCTGCTCACGGACGGCCGGTTCTCCGGTGGCACGACCGGGCTGTGCGTCGGTCACGTCGCTCCGGAGGCCGTCGACGGCGGCCCGATCGCCTTCGTCCGCGACGGTGACCCGATCGTCCTCGACGTCGCGAACAAGACCCTCGAGGTCGAGATCGACGACTCCGAGCTGGAGTCCCGCAGGGTCGGTTGGGAACCGCTGCCGCCGAAGTACACCTCCGGCGTGCTGGCCAAGTACCGCAAGCTGGTCGGCAGCGCCTCCGAGGGCGCCGTCACCGGCGCAACAGATGGACAGCGCCGACGCGCTTCGGCTCGCTTCGGCGAGTATCGGACACACCATGAAAGACACGGCACATGAAGACGGCACTCATCGCGCATAGCGCTGGCATCGGTTCGAGAGGGCTGTCGTGAGCACGTCCCAGCAGGACGCGGACGACACGCTCGCCGGTGCGCTCACGATCACGGTGCCGACCGCGGACATGAAGGACGCCCTGCTCGCCGCCGTCGCGACCCGCGACCTTCTCGACGTCGAGGTGTGGGACGGGCTGGGCCCGCTCGGTCGCGACGCTCGGCGTGCTGCGCTCGTCGTCGCACCGTACAAGTCGCCGCCGATGGACGCAGCGGTGCTGGCCGAGCTGGCGGACCTGAGAGCTGTCCAGGTGCTGTCAGCCGGTTACGACGGATGGGAGGACGTCCTTCCACCCGGCGTCGCGCTGCTCAACGGTCGTGGTGTGCACGGCGCTTCCACCGCCGAGATGGCGGTGGCCGGGCTCCTGTCCGTGGTCCGGGAGATCCCGGCTTACGTCCACGCGCAGGCGCGCCGGTCCTGGGAGCCGTCGATCGCCAGCAGCGTCGACGGCGCGAACA
>Ga0182747_1003160_pt1 | contig 11191 bp, 10 predicted proteins | sample eDN3rd30CBELigBY_FD_128526 | JGI IMG/M metagenome (GOLD analysis project Ga0182747, IMG submission 128526) | Enriched backyard soil microbial communities from Emeryville, California, USA - eDNA 3rd pass 30_C BE-Lig BY (version 2) (version 2) | ecosystem: Environmental > Terrestrial > Soil >...
AGGGCGACGACACAGGCACCGCTGACCACCAGTTTGCCGAGCAATTCCCGGTGCCAGGCGCGGTAGGCGATCGGCGCTTTCCACAGCAGAACCGACGGCAACACCCCAAGAAACACGATATAGGCGGCAAACTTCAAAGACAGCAAGTCGCGCACTTCCGTCATATTGGTCTCGGCCATGTTGCGGAACATGCCGGCATCAATAAGCACGCCATATTGGTTCATGAAGTAAGCGACCCCCGCGCCACTCATGAACAACACGATCAACAAGGGTTTGAGCACATAACGAAAAGCGAACAGGGTCAATATCAAGTTGAACGCGAACAGCATCAGCGTGGCGTACGCCAGGCTCAGCCACAGCCCAGGCAAACCGGCGGGCACCATTTGTTGCAGGTGCTCCCAGAGAAACATGTTGAAGCCGATAAGCAGGTACAGGCTGGCCAGCAGCGTGACCCATTCAGTCCGCAGGGATTTCATGTTTAGCATGGTGTTCGCATTCAAGAGTAGTTATCAACCCGCCGGCTGACGGCACCGCGGGAAAGTGTGCGAACTCTAGAAAGCGCACCATCAATATTTTGTGAAAAAGACGCCAACAAATCCGTGAAACAGCGCCTTTGGGCAATTAAATAAGATTCATTCAGCTGCCATTCAGCTTGGCAGGCGAAGCTTTGCATAAGGCTCGCGGTCGATATCGAGCACTTCCACGCACAGCTGAAGGTCCACGCCGGGTTGCGCCGGGATGGCTTCACGCAGCACCTCCAGCAGGCTGTGGGACAGTTGTTGCTTGACCTCGGACGAGCGCCCGCTGAGGATCGCCAGGCGCACGTGGGCGAACGCCCGCTCACCTGGCGCGGTGCCCACCCGGTATTGCTGGAAAGCCTGGGCACGGCTCTTGATATCCGCCTCGTCGGCGAATTGACCGCTGCCGACCAGGGTGTGGTTCAAGCGCAGCAGCAGCACGTCGACATTCAGCGCAGGCAGGTTGTCGCTGTATTCCAGGTTCAGGTGCGGCATGGCGCGGGTTCCAGGCGTAGAGGGGATGCGACAGCCTACCCCAGTCCCCTACCTGCGCAAAGGCGGCTATCCTCAAAGGTCAGGACTTAACGACAACCCTGACAGAGGTGAAGAAATGCCAGTTCCGCATGATCTGCTCGCTGACTTGCACGTTACCGCTGACGCATTCCAGGCACTGATAGACAAGGACCAGGACCTTCACAAGCTGCACAAGGAATACAACGCCAAGGACAAAGAGGTGGTGGCCGCCGAAGGCAATGGCACCAACGACGAAACCGTCACTCGCCTGCGCAGGGAGCGCCTGCTGATCAAGGACAAGATCGAACGGATCATCCATCCGCCGAAGTCCTGATCGATTTCGGCTGAATCAACCGGCCCTATCGCCGGCAAGCCGGCTCCCACAGGTACAGCGCAAGCCTCAAGGGTTGTGATATCCCTGTGGGAGCCGGCTTGCCGGCGAGAGGGCCAGCAGCCATCACACCCCAGCCGAAGCCTTCAACGCCCCATCCAGATCCTCGATCAGATCCCGATAGTCCTCGATCCCCACCGACAGCCGCAGCAGGTTCTCGCCGATCCCCATCGCCCCTTTCTGCTCCGGGCTCAAGGAATTGTGCGACATGCTCCAGGAATGGTTGATCATGCTCTCCACCCCGCCCAGCGAGTCGGCCAGGACAAAGATCCCCAAGGCTTCCACCAGGCGGTTGAGCGCCGCCCGATCAGCACCCTTGACCTTCATCGCCACCACCGCCCCGCCCGCGCGCATCTGGCGCTTGCACAGCTCATGCTGCGGGTGGCTTTCCAGCCCTGGGTAATAGACCTGCTCCACCTGCGGGTGGCCTTCGAGGAAGCGCGCCACCTGCAGCGCGTTGGCGCACTGGCGCTCCATGCGCACGTCGAGGGTCTTCAACCCGCGCAGCGCCAGGTAGCAGTCGAACGGGCCCTGGATCGCGCCCACTGCCATGCTGATCTTGCGCAGGCGCGCCAGCAGCGCGTCGTTGGCCGCCACCACCACGCCGCCGGTCAGGTCGGAGTGGCCGCCGATGTACTTGCTGGCCGAGTGCATCACCAGGTCCACGCCGAGGGTGATCGGGCGCTGGTTCCACGGCGAGCAGAAGGTGTTGTCGATGCAGGTGAGGATGCCACGCGCCCGCGCCAGGTCGCAGACAGCCTTGATATCGACCAGGTGCAGCAACGGGTTGGTCGGCGACTCGATCCAGATCAGCTGGGTCTCGGGCCTGATCGCTGCGGCCACGGCTTCCAGGTCGTTGAGGTCAACGTAGGTGGTGGTCAGGCCCGAGGTACGGCCACGGTAGTCTTCGAGGATGCGGAAGGTGCCGCCATACACACCGTTCATCACCACCACGTGGGCATCCTTGGGCAGCAGCTCGAGCACGGTGGCCGTGGCGTTCACCCCGGATGCGCAAGCGACCGCGCCAACGCCTTCTTCGAGCGCTGCGACACAGGTTTCGTAGGCATGCCGGGTGGGGTTGCCGACGCGGCTGTAGGCGTACTCGGGGTTATCGTCCAGGCTGCGCTTGATGTAGGAGCTGGCGGTGTAGATCGGCGGAAAGATCGCATTGTCGGCGACGCTGGACTGCTCGCCGGCGTGAATGGCTAGGGTGGCGAAATTGCGCGGCTTGTCGGACATGGTCAGGCCCATTGGCAGTGAGGGTAAGGCTGCAACTATCGCACAACCACGGGCCGCGACAACGCCCACACCGGCAGGAAATTTTTCTGATGCTGCGGTAGGCTGGGGAATATTTTTCTTACCGGTTCCCGATCGATATGGACAGCTTCGACCAGCACATTCTTACCCTGCTCCAGCGCGATGCCTCGGTCTCGCTCAAGGACCTGGCCGAAGCCGTCAACCTGTCGACCACGCCGTGCTGGAAACGGGTCAAGCGCCTGGAAGAAGACGGCTACATCGTTGGCCGCGTCGCCCTGCTCGACCCCGAGCGCCTGGGGCTGGGGCTGACGGTATTCGTCCAGCTCAAGACCCAGCGCCACGACAGCGCCTGGCTGGAGCAGTTCGCCACGACAGTGACGGGGTTCGAAGAGGTGATGGAGGTGTATCGCATGTCCGGGGACTGGGACTACATGCTGCGCGTGGTGGTGGGGGATATTGCCGCGTATGACCGGTTCTACAAGAAGCTGATTACCAGTACCGATGGGCTTTCCAATATCACCTCCAGTTTTGCCATGGAGCAGATGAAGTACACCACGGCCTATCCGGTGCATCGCTCCTGATCGGTGCTGACTGTACCGGCCCTATCGCCGGCAAGCCGGCTCCCACAGGGATATCACAACCCTTGAGGCTTGCGCTGTACCTGTGGGAGCCGGCTTGCCGGCGATAGGGCCAGCACAGGCAACCCATCAATCAGCAGCAAGCACCGCCTCGATCCGGTTCCCCACCTTGGCCCTCTCCAACCGAATCGCCACAAACTTCGAAGTCGGTGTATAGGTCCCTTCCCCATAACTGTCCAACGGCACCAGCGGATTGGTCTCCGGGTAATACGCCGCCGCCTGCCCATCCGGAATGTCATAAGGCACCAGCCGGAACCCCGACACCCGCCGCTCCACGCCATCTTCCCACAGCGACACCAGGTCCACGTGCTCGCCCGGCTCGAAGCCCAGGCGACGGATGTCCGCCTCGCTGACGAACACCACCTCACGCAAGCCGAACACCCCGCGGTAACGATCATCGAGCCCGTACAGCGTGGTGTTGTACTGGTCATGCGAGCGCATGGTCTGCAGGATCAGGTCTGGCTTGTCGCCCCGCGCCAGCACCTTGGCATTGACCAGTTGCTCAGGCAGCGGGCTGGGGCTGAAGCGCGCCTTGCCGGTGGCGGTACGCCAATTGCGTTGCGCCGCGCTGTTGCCCAGGTGGAAGCCGCCCGGATGCTGCAGGCGCTCGTTGAAATCGGCGAAGCCCGGGATGACATCGGCGATCATCGCGCGAATACGGCTGTAATCGGCGACCGCATATTCCCAGTCGATCGGCTTGTTGCCCAAGGTGGCCTTGGCCATGCCGGCCACGATCCACGGTTCCGAACGCAGGTGCGGCGAACGCGGGCGAAGCTGGCCGTGGGAAATGTGCACCATGCTGAACGTGTCTTCCACGGTCACCCCCTGCGGGCCGTCGTCCTGCAGGTCGATCTCGGTACGGCCCAGGCAAGGCAGGATCAACGCATCGCGGCCGGTGACCAGGTGTGAGCGGTTGAGCTTGGTGGAGATCTGCACGGTCAGCGCGCAGTTGCGCAGGGCCGCGTGGGTGCGTGGCGTATCCGGCGTGGCCTGGGCGAAGTTGCCACCGAGCCCGATGAACACCTTGGCTCGCCCCTCCTCCATGGCCTTGATCGCCAGCACCGCGTTATGCCCGTGAGCACGTGGCACGCGGAAGTGAAAACGTTTTTCCAGGGCATCGAGCAGCGCCGCCCTGGGTTTCTCGTCGATGCCCATGGTGCGGTCGCCCTGCACGTTGCTGTGGCCACGCACCGGCGAAAGGCCGGCACCCGGCTTGCCGACGTTGCCGCGCAGCAGCTGCAGGTTGACGATTTCCTGCACGGTCGCCACCGAGTGGCGGTGCTGGGTCACGCCCATGGCCCAGCACATGATCACTCGCTCGGCCTTGCGGTACATGCGCGCGGCCAGCTCGATCTCGGCCAGGGTCAGGCCCGATTGCTCGACGATATGCGCCCACGGGGTGGCGTCCACCGCTTCCAGGTAGGCGTCCACGCCACGGGTGTGCTCGGCGATGAAGGCATGGTCGAACACCGCCGGCTCGCCCTTGGTCTGGGCCTCGCGCTCCCACTGCAGCAGGTATTTGGCGATACCGCGCATGGCCGCCATGTCGCCGCCCAAGGCTGGGCGGAAGTAGGCGCTGGTGGTCGGTTCGGAGCCGTTGCTGAGCATTTCGAACGGGTGCTGCGGGTGCTGGAAGCGCTCCAGGCCACGCTCCTTGAGCGGGTTGAAACACACCACCTGAGCACCGCGCTTGACCGCTTCACGCAGCGGTTCGAGCATGCGCGGGTGATTGGTGCCGGGGTTCTGGCCGATGACGAAGATCGCGTCGGCCAGCTCCAGGTCATGGAACACCACCGTGCCCTTGCCTACCCCGAGCGTTTCCGACATGCCCACGCCGCTGGCTTCATGGCACATGTTCGAGCAGTCGGGGAAGTTGTTGGTGCCGTAGGCGCGCACGAACAGCTGGTACAGGAACGCCGCCTCGTTGCTGGCCCGTCCCGAAGTGTAGAACTCGGCCTGATCGGGCGAGTCAAGCGCCTGCAGGTGCCGGGCAACCAGGGCGAACGCCTCTTGCCAGGTGGTTTCGACGTAATGGTCGGTGGCGGCGTCATAGCGCATGGGGTGGGTCAGACGGCCCTGGAACTCGAGCCAGTAGTCGGTCTGCTCGGCCAGGGCACTGACGCTGTACTTGGCGAAGAAGGCCGGGTCCACCGAACGCCCGGTGGCCTCCCAGTTGACCGCCTTGGCGCCGTTCTCGCAGAACTTGACCATATCGCTTTCCGGCGACTCGCCCCAGGCACAGCCCGGGCAGTCGAAGCCGCCGTTCTGGTTGGTCTTGAGCATGGCCCGCAGGTTCTTGAAGGCGTTCTCGCTGCCCAGCCAGCTCTTGGTCACGCTCTTGAGCGCGCCCCAGCCGGCGGCGGGGCCTTTGTAGTCCCTGATGTGTTGGTCCTGGCTCATGCGGGTGAATCCTCACGCGGGCGTGTAAAAGATGCAGCGGGTCGTCGCCCGGTGCTTTTTTCCAGCCTAGGGAGGGCGGCGTAGAGCCGTCCAATCGATATGGCCTACGGCGTGATAAACCGCGTCGATCATGGTTTGATGCTCGCGTTTTTCAAGTCGCGGGTAACGCGATCAAGGCTTCGAGATACAAGGGCTGCAGCCGTGATAGAGGATATTGATCGAACAGTCGGGCAAAGCAATTTGACGGGGGGCCCGGCAGGTAATAGCTTGAACCTAACACCCCAACCCTGCCGAGCGCCCACGTGGAACAGACCAGCCGCCCCCTGATCGACGGCTTCAACCGCAAAATCGACTACCTGCGGATGTCGGTGACGGACCGCTGCGACTTCCGTTGCGTCTACTGCATGGCCGAGGACATGCAGTTCCTGCCGCGCCAGCAGATCCTCAGCCTCGAAGAACTGTTCCAGGTGGCCGAGCGCTTCGTCGCCCTGGGCACCCGCAAGATCCGCCTGACCGGTGGCGAGCCGCTGGTGCGCCAGGGCATCGTCGACCTGTGCGGGCGTATCGCCGCCCTGCCCGGCCTGCGCGAGCTGTGCATGACCAGCAACGGCTCGCAACTCGGGCGCCTGGCCCAACCGCTGTTCGATGCCGGGCTGTCGCGCCTGAACATCAGCCTCGACAGCCTGGATGCCGAGCGTTTCAAGCAACTGACCCGCACCGGCGACCTGCAGCAGGTGATCGCCGGCATCGACGCCGCACGCCGTGCCGGCTTCCAGCGCATCAAGCTCAACTGCGTGGTGCTCAAGGGCCGCAACGACCATGAGCTGGTCGACCTGGTGCGCTTCGCCATCGACCGCGAACTGGACATCACCTTCATCGAGGAAATGCCGCTCGGCGTGATCAGCGAGCATGAGCGCGGCGAGTCGTTCTGCTCCAGCGATGAAGTGCGCGCGCGCCTGGCCGAGCACTTCACCTTGATCGAGTCGACCGAATCGTCACAGGGCCCGGCACGCTACTGGCGCCTGGCTGAAGCCACGCACACCCGCGTCGGCTTCATCTCGCCGCACAGCCACAACTTCTGCGCCACCTGCAACCGCGTGCGCCTGACCGTCGAAGGCCGCCTGCTGCTGTGCCTGGGCAACGAACATTCGGTGGACCTCAAGCAAGTGCTGCGGGCTCACCCGGGCAATGCCGAGCGTCTGGAAAAAGCCATCCGCGACTCGCTGCACCTCAAGCCCTACCGCCACCACTTCGAAGTGGGTGGCGATGTGCAGATCCTGCGCTTCATGAACATGACCGGCGGCTGACCCGCTGCCATTGGAACTCCATGATCGTCCACCCCCATCCCGATGTCCTGCGTGTTCTGTTCACCCTCAAGGGATCGATCGTAAAGCGCATCGCTATGCGCTGCCTGATGGTCACCTTGCTGGCTGCGCTGATCGTGCTGGTCGAACGTCACTTCCCGGCATTCTTCTACCCGGTCAGTGCCACGCCCTTCACCTTGCTCGGCCTGTCGCTGTCGATCTTCATGAGCTTTCGCAACAACGCCTGCTACGACCGCTGGTGGGAAGGGCGCAAGGCCTGGGGCAAGTTGATTATCGAAACCCGCTCGTTTGTGCGCGAAAGCGTGGTGATCGCCGATGCCCAGCTGCGCGACCAGCTGTTGCGCAGCCTGTGCGGGTTTGCCCATGCGCTGAGTGCGCGGTTGCGCAGCGAAGATGAAGTAAGCGCCGCAAGGCCGTGGCTGGGCGACGCGGCGCCAATGGCTGTGCACAACGTCTGTGACGGCATCCTGCGCGAGATGGGCGAGCAATGTTCACGCCTGGCCGAGCAGCAAGGCATCAGCGAATGGCGCTACACCTTGCTGGAGCAGCGCCTGGTCGGCCTGACCGAGGTACAGGCCACCTGCGAGCGCATCAAGGGGACGCCGCTGCCTTTCCCCTATACCCTGCTCCTGCACCGCACCATCTACATCTTCTGCCTGCTGCTGCCATTCGCCCTTGCCGAGCCGCTGGGTTGGCTGGCACCGCTGTTCACCACCATCGTCGGCTACACCTTCTTTGGCCTGGATGCGATTGGCAACGAGCTTGAGGACCCGTTCGGGCGAGACGAGAACGACCTGCCGATGGATGCCATGGTGCGCACGGTCGAGCGTGATGTGCTGGGGGCATTGGGGGTGGAGCCGCTGCCACCGGTGTTGGCGCCGGTGGATCATGTGCTGAATTGAAGGCCCTATCGCCGGCAAGCCGGCTCCCACAGGGAGGGCTTGCGCTGTACCTGTGGGAGCCGGCTTGCCGGCGATGAGGCCAGTGCAGTCAGCCCCGACTCTCGCAGGCTTGAATAGGCTTCAGATGCTTCACAAAATTGCAGGGCATATGCCGCGCATCCAGCTGCTCGACCAGAATCCCCTCCCAGGCCGTCCGGCAAGCCCCGGTCGAGCCTGGCAGGCAGCACACCAGGGTGCCATTGGCCATGCCCGCCAGTGCGCGGCTTTGCACGGTCGAGGAGCCGATATCGAGAATCGACAGCGCACGGAACAGCTCGCCAAAGCCATCGATAGCCCGGTCGAACAGGCACTGCACGGCTTCCGGCGTGCTGTCACGCCCGGTAAAGCCAGTGCCGCCGGTGATCAGCACCACCTGCACCTGGTCATCTGCAATCCAGGTGGCGACCTGGGCGCGTATCTTGTACAGATCGTCCTTGAGCAGCACCCGCGCCACCAGGCGATGGCCGATCTGCACCGAACGACTGGCCAGCAGTTCGCCGGAGGTGTCGTTGTCGAAGGTACGGGTATCGCTGACAGTCAGCACGGCGATGTTGAGCGGTACGAAGACCGCGTCGGGTTTGACGCGCACGGCAGGGCTCCTTGAATGGGCTGTGCCGCCACGCTAGAGCCGCAGCGCCGAGGCGTCCAATCGATATGGCGAACCAGCCGATCAATGACATCTATCGCAGACTTGGTTAAGGTCTGCCCAACCAACCCCAGGCCCCCCCCATGGACATCAAGCAGCTCAAGTTCCTCATCGCCCTCGACCAGACCCGCCACTTCGGCCAGGCCGCGGCGCTGTGCCACATCACCCAGCCGACCCTGTCCATGCGCCTGCGCAACCTGGAGGACGAGCTGGACCTGATGCTGGTCAAGCGCGGGCAACGCTTCGAAGGCTTCACCGAGGCCGGCGAGCGCATCCTGGCCTGGGCCCGAACCCTGCTCGCCGCCCATGACGGCCTGCAGGCCGAGGCCGCCAGTTGCCGTGGCCAGGTGGTCGGCAGCCTGCGCCTGGGTAGCGTGCCGCTGGCCAGCTTCAACACCATGAGCCTGCTGATGCCGCTGCGCGAAAAATACCCCGAGCTGCAGTACCAGCTCAGCACGCACAGCACCGAACAGATCATGGATGGCCTGAGCCGCAACCAGCTCGACCTGGGGATCTGCTACCTGGACCAGGTCAACGCCAGTTTCTTCGAAGTGATCGAGCTGGGCACCACCACCATGGGCCTGTTACACGATACCCGGCACTTCCAGCTCGATACGCCGCAACTGCAATGGAGCGAACTGGCCGACCTGCCGCTGGGCCTGCTCAGCAAGGGCATGCACTACCGCCAGTCGCTGGACCTGAGCTTACGCAGCCGTGGCCTGGAACCCATGGCCGTGCTGGAAAGCGACTCCAGCTTCCAGCTGATCCAGGCCATCACCGCCGGCGTGTGCTGCGCGGTGATGCCGCTGAACTTCGGGCTGGAAGACTTGAGCGAACACCTGCGCATCATCCCCATCGCCGACGCCAGCATCCACAGCCCGGTCGGCCTGCTGCTGCGCCGCAGCGAGCCGCGCTCGGCGATTGCCGAGCAGTGCTTCACCGAGGCGCGCGCCCTCTTTCAAGCCTCCTGAAGCGCCGTCGCCTGGCGGTACTGGCGAGGGGTAAAACCCGTCAGTTGCTTGAACTGCCGGCTGAACGCGCTGTGGTCGGTGTAGCCGCATTGCAGGGCCACCTCGGTGATCGGCAGGTCGCTGTGCAGCAGGCGATGGGCCTGCTCCAGGCGGGCCTTGTGGATCATCTGCCGCGGCGTGAGGTGGAATACCCGCTTGCAGTAGCGCTCCAGCTGCGCCACGGAAATCCCGGCAATGCGGGTCAGTTCGCCCATGCTGATCGGCTGGTGGAAATGCCGGCGGATGTGCTCGTCCACGGCCGCCAGGCGCTGGTAGGCGGGGTGGGTGTCGGCGGCTGACTGCAGGTCGACGGAGATGCCCACCAGGCCGATGATCGCGCCCGCGGGGTTGTACAGCGGGCGCTTGTGGGTCAGGCACCAGCCGGGTTCGCGGCTGCCGTACAGGTGCAGTTCCAGCTGGTCCTCCAGCACCATGCCCTGTTGCAACACTCGGCGATCCTGCTCGGTGTAGCCGGGCCCCAGCTGCGCCGGGAAGACCTCGGCGCTGGTCTTGCCCAGCAACGGCTGCAGACGCTTGAGGCCGCAGCGCTGGACCAGCGTGGTGTTGGCCAGCACGTAGCGGGCGTCGGGGTCCTTGATGAAGATCGCGGCGTTGGGGATGGCGTCGAGGATCGGCAGCAGCAGGGAGACACCGGCGAGCAGGGCCTCGAGGGTGGCGGGGCGGTACTGGGCGAGGGACTGGTAGAGGGTTGCCAGGGGCTCGGTTGTCATCTGTCGGTTCTCTGTTGTCTTTACCGCCGCAATCGCCGGCAAGCCGGCTCCCACAGGTACTCCACACACCTCAGGTTCGGCGGGATACCTGTGGGAGCTGGCTTGCCAGCGATTGCGGCAGCATGCCCAACATACCTCTCCAGCCCTTACCCTGCAGGCCCTCCAGCCTATCCACCGAGCCCACCCGGCTGCCAGCCTTTTCTGCAACTGTGCCGATTTCGTCATCCAGCTTGCAGAAAACCATCAAGAACCGACGCCCCCGCCCGGTCCACTCTATGCCCCACGCAAGCCGCCCCCTACCGACAAGAGCGCGGCTGTAAAAGCCGTATCACGTGACATCAGACCTGCCTATCCAAAACCTACAAAAAGGCGCACCCATGTCAGGCAAATTCAAGAAACAGCTGTCATTGCTCGACCTCACCTTCATCGGCCTCGGCGCCATCTTCGGCTCCGGCTGGTTGTTCGCCGCCAGCCACGTGTCGGCCATCGCCGGGCCCGCCGGTATCCTCTCCTGGTTCCTCGGCGGTTTCGCCGTGTTGCTGCTGGGCATCGTCTACTGCGAGCTCGGCGCCGCCCTGCCGCGTGCCGGCGGTGTGGTGCGCTACCCGGTGTATTCGCACGGCCCGCTGCTCGGCTACCTGATGGGCTTCATCACGCTGATCGCCTTTTCCAGCCTGATCGCCATCGAAGTGGTCGCCTCCCGCCAGTACGCCGCCGCCTGGTTTCCCGGGCTGACCAAGGCCGGCTCCAGCGACCCCACCGTGCTCGGCTGGCTGGTGCAGTTCGCCTTGCTGGGGCTGTTCTTCTTGCTCAACTACCGC
>Ga0182747_1003161_pt1 | contig 11191 bp, 9 predicted proteins | sample eDN3rd30CBELigBY_FD_128526 | JGI IMG/M metagenome (GOLD analysis project Ga0182747, IMG submission 128526) | Enriched backyard soil microbial communities from Emeryville, California, USA - eDNA 3rd pass 30_C BE-Lig BY (version 2) (version 2) | ecosystem: Environmental > Terrestrial > Soil >...
AATATTAAAAGAAAAATTTGACCGTCTCAGAGCAAGAGGGGTAACGAATCCACGGGCGATTCGAGCAATGATAGTCGGAATTCCTAATGCCGGTAAATCGACTTTGATTAATCGGTTAGCGAAAAAAAATATCGCTAAAACGGGTAATACTCCAGGTGTTACCAAAGCCCAACAATGGATTAAAGTAGGGAAGGAAATGGAACTTCTAGACACGCCGGGAATATTATGGCCTAAGTTTGAGGACCAAGAAGTTGGCAAAAAACTGGCCGTTACCGGGGCAATCAAAGATACACTGCTGAACCTCCAAGATCTCACAGTTTATGTACTTAGGTTTTTAGAAAGAGAATATCCTGAGCGCTTAAAGGAGCGTTATAATCTTGAAACTCTTCCTGACGATGTTGTCGAGATGTTTGATAAAATAGGTGTATTGCGCGGATGCCTTGCAGCTGGAGGTATCGTTGATTATGATAAAGTATCTGAACTAGTCATCAAGGAAATTAGGTCAGAGAAATTTGGCCGGATAACATTTGAACGACCTGATGATATTATTACTGAATAAGAATTAGTTTTTACTCTCCCGACGGAGAGTCTTTTTTATGTATTTTTCCCAGTATTTATCGAAGGCTATTTTGCCTTATATCTTGTAATATAATTGTATAGAAAATAAAGGAGCATCCTAAATGAAATATCGATCTGCATTTGATATTATTGGTCCAGTCATGATTGGACCATCAAGCTCTCATACCGCAGGCGCAGCTCGAATTGGCCGTGTAGCAAGAACCTTATTCGGTCAGCTGCCAAAGAAAGCAGTCATCTCATTGTACGGTTCGTTTGCAAAAACCTATAAAGGACACGGAACAGACTTTGCCATTGTGGCTGGACTGTTGGATTTAGATACATTTGATGAACGAATGCCAAAATCCTTGGATATTGCAAAAGAAATGGGGTTAGAGGTGATCTTTCGTACTGAAATGGCAGTAACAGATCACCCAAATACCGTGAAAATAAATTTGTATCATGAAGATAACGAACTTGAACTCGTTGGAATTTCAATTGGCGGTGGAACGATCGAGATAACTGAATTAAATTCATTCCCATTGAAACTTTCGGGTGAACACCCTGCAATATTAGTTATACATCAAGACCGTTTTGGTATCATTTCAGCTGTAACAAGTGTGTTATCAAAATATGAAATTAACATAGGGCATATGGAAGTTTCGCGTTTAGAAAAAGGTGAAATGGCTTTAATGGTTATTGAAGTGGACCAAAAAATTGATAACAGGGTAATTGAGGAATTACAACAGCTTTCCAATGTATCGCAAATCATTCGAATGGCTGAATAGATTGACTTAAGGACACATCTGGAGGTGTTTATATGTTTCGAAATGTAGCGGAACTTGTGCAACTTGCAGAGGAAAATCAAGTTAAAATTGCAGAAATCATGATTCGTCAAGAAATCGAAGTTTCAGGACTTTCTAGAGAAGAAGTTCTAGCTAAAATGGATAGGAATTTAGCAGTAATGGAACAAGCGGTGGAAAGAGGTTTGAAGGGAGTACACTCCCATACAGGCCTAACTGGCGGCGACGCAGTGTTGCTTCAAAACTATATTAAGAGTGGCCGAGCCCTAGGGGGGACGATTTTGTTAGATGCCGTTAGTAAGGCTGTGGCAACTAATGAAGTGAACGCTGCGATGGGTGTGATTTGTGCTACACCAACGGCTGGTTCAGCAGGCGTAGTACCTGGAACATTATTTGCAGTAAAAGAAAAATTAAATCCAACTCGCCAAGAAATGATAGAATTTTTATTTACGGCAGCGGCATTCGGCTTCGTAGTCGCAAATAATGCCTCTATTTCAGGCGCTGCAGGTGGATGCCAAGCAGAAGTAGGTTCAGCGAGTGGAATGGCAGCTGCAGCGATTGTTGAATTAGCAGGCGGTTCGCCTAAGCAGGCAGCCGAGGCGATGGCGATCACCTTGAAAAATATGCTTGGATTAGTATGTGATCCAGTTGCTGGTTTAGTTGAGGTTCCTTGTGTAAAACGGAATGCAATGGGCGCATCTAATGCGATAACTGCTGCAGATATGGCGTTGGCGGGAATTACAAGTAGAATCCCATGTGACGAAGTCATACATGCTATGTTTTTAATAGGTCAATCCATGCCATCTGCTTTAAGAGAAACAGCCGAGGGCGGACTTGCAGCGACTCCAACAGGGAAAAGATTAGAACAAGAAATTTTTGGAAATGACAAACCATTCAAATTAAAAGACTTAGTATTATCCTAAAAAGTATGAATAACACCCAATGCGAATGAAAGATTGGGTGTTATTTTGCTTGTTAATAGAAAATAATAAGATCGAAATTGCAGGTGATAGAATGAAACAATTAACCATCGCAGAGATTGAAAAGCGAATAGAAAATATCGTGATCGAATCTGATCCGTTCTTATTGGACCTTCTTCAAGATGAGCGTAAAGGTGTTCAACAGTTGGTACATAGATGGAAAAAGAAATATGCCGAGAAACAACAGCTAAAAGAAAAATTTGCTGAAATGAATGTTTATGAACATAAATGGCGTTTAAAAGGTTTTGAAATGATTGCAGGTGTTGACGAAGTAGGAAGAGGACCGCTTGCAGGTCCAGTAGTTGCAGCGGCTGTCATTTTACCACATGACTTTTTTCTTGCAGGAATTGACGACTCTAAAAAGCTGTCTGAAAAAAAACGTTTGGAATACGATTCAATCATTAGAAAAGAATCCATTGCCTTCAGCATTTCTATGATTCATGCGCAGGAAATTGATGAAATGAATATTTATCAAGCGACAAAAAAAGCAATGAATGTTGCTATTGCATCTTTAGGACCTAAACCAGACTTTTTACTTATTGATGCAATGAAACTTGAAATTCCCTTCCCCTCTGAATCTATTATTAAGGGTGACGCCAAAAGTATTTCAATCGCTGCAGCATCGATTATAGCAAAAGTAGCAAGAGATACATTGATGAAGGAAATTTCACAAACTTATCCAGTCTATGGATTTCAACAAAACATGGGCTATGGAACGAAAGAACATATCGATGCAATTAAACAACATGGAATTACATCGTATCACAGAAAGACCTTCGCACCAGTCAAAGACTTTGTTTAAGGCAATCAACAGACTAGTTTAATGTAGCCAAACAAAAAGACTGTCGATTTAAAACCTGAAATCCTTCGGATTTGTCGACAGTCTGTAATAAAAAACAGGCAAAGCTTGTTTTTTATTATTATATTAGGAAACAAATTATTCCAAATGAGGTGCTAACTTCCTGTGTGAAATCGAAAAAAATAATTGACAATTTAGAGTATTTCTAAGAAGTATATAATTTTTTAGCATAATGGTAGACAAGGTATGTATCATTATATAAAATGAAAACGGAGTCAGTTTTTAGAAGAGTTTGAATAGGAGGATGGGAAATGAATATCCATGAGTATCAAGGGAAAGAGATCCTCAGAAAATACGGGGTTGCGGTTCCAAATGGAAAAGTAGCGTTCACTGTAGAGGAAGCAGTGGAAGCAGCGAAAGAATTAGGTACACAAGTTTGTGTAGTAAAAGCACAAATCCATGCTGGTGGACGGGGTAAAGCCGGCGGTGTTAAAGTAGCAAAAAACCTTGATGAGGTTCGTACATATGCAAGCGAAATCCTCGGAAAAACGTTAGTAACACACCAAACAGGTCCAGAAGGTAAAGAAGTGAAACGCCTCCTTATTGAAGAAGGCTGTGATATCAAAAAAGAATACTATGTTGGACTAGTATTAGACCGTGCGACATCTCGAGTAGTTTTAATGGCTTCAGAAGAGGGCGGTACGGAAATTGAAGAGGTTGCTGAAAAGACTCCAGAGAAAATTTTCAAAGAAGAAATTGATCCGGTTGTAGGCTTACAGCCTTATCAAGCACGTCGCATTGCATTCAATATTAATATTCCAAAAGAATTAATTAATCAAGCTGTTAAATTTATGACAGCGCTATACAATGCATATATCGATAAAGATTGCTCCATCGCAGAAATTAATCCGCTTGTTGTTACAGGTGATGGTAAGGTAATGGCTCTTGATGCAAAATTAAACTTTGACTCGAATGCTCTATATCGTCAAAAAGACGTTCTTGAGTATCGTGACCTTGAAGAAGAGGATGCAAAAGAAATCGAAGCATCTAAATACGACTTAAGCTATGTTGCTTTAGACGGAAACATTGGTTGTATGGTTAATGGTGCAGGTCTTGCTATGTCAACGATGGATATTATTAAACATTACGGCGGCGACCCTGCTAACTTCCTTGATGTTGGGGGCGGCGCAACAGCTGAGAAAGTTACAGAAGCATTCAAAATTATCCTTTCTGATCCAAACGTAAAAGGTATTTTCGTTAATATCTTTGGTGGAATCATGAAGTGTGATGTTATTGCTGAGGGTGTAGTAGAAGCAGCTAAGCAGGTTGGTCTAAGTGTTCCGCTTGTAGTTCGCTTAGAGGGAACAAACGTTGAATTAGGTAAGAAAATCTTAGCCGAGTCAACTGTTGAAATTATTGCTGCTGAATCCATGGCTGATGGCGCACAAAAAATCGTTTCATTAGTGAAATAGGATCATAGAAAGGGGAATTAATGTGAGCGTTTTTATTAATAAAGATACAAAAGTTATTGTTCAAGGGATTACTGGTTCAACTGCCCTTTTTCATACAAAACAAATGCTTGAATATGGAACACAAATTGTTGGTGGGACATCTCCAGGTAAAGGCGGAATGGAAGTAGAAGGCGTTCCTGTCTTTAATACGGTTAAAGATGCTGTTGTTGCAACAGGTGCTACAGCTTCTGTTATTTACGTACCTGCACCATTTGCTGCCGATGCGATTATCGAAGCTGTCGATGCTGAGTTGGATCTTGCCATTTGTATCACTGAACATATTCCAGTTTTAGATATGGTAAAAGTAAAACGTTATATGGAAGGCAAAAAGACCCGCTTAGTTGGTCCAAACTGCCCGGGTGTGATCACTGCTGATGAGTGTAAAATCGGAATTATGCCTGGTTACATTCATACAAAAGGACATGTTGGTGTTGTATCCCGCTCTGGAACATTAACATACGAGGCTGTTCATCAATTAACCCAAGCTGGTATTGGTCAAACAACTGCTGTCGGGATTGGTGGAGACCCTGTGAATGGAACAAACTTCATCGATGTTTTAAAAGCATTTAATGAAGATCCTGAAACATACGCTGTCATCATGATTGGTGAAATCGGCGGTACAGCTGAAGAAGAAGCAGCTGAATGGGTGAAAGCGAACATGACAAAACCTGTAGTCGGCTTCATCGGTGGACGTACAGCTCCTCCAGGGAAACGTATGGGCCATGCAGGTGCGATTATTTCAGGTGGTAAAGGTACGGCAGATGAAAAGATTCGTGTCATGAACGAGTGCGGAATTAAAGTTGCTGATACTCCATCTGTTATGGGTGAAACTTTAATTGAAGTGTTAAAAGAACAAGGTTTATACGAAAAGTGTAAAACACACTAATATTTACTGCTAGTGTTTAACAATCAGTCCCTCATAAATGAGGGGCTATTTGTCTAAGCTAAAATTATAAGGAGGAAATTATTAAAAATGGACGACTTTAAGGAGAAACTGATTTCTTTGTTACATTATCCAGATATTTCTTGGAGCACCGTTTTCCAAATGCTAAAAAAAGACCCAACCCTGAAAAACGTCTATAAATTCCAAACCCATTTCCCACACCAGACTAGTTTATTTTCACCTAGTACCTCAAGCAACTCTTCAGATAATTCTTCTAACTCTTCATTTAATCCTGATATCATTCGAGATCAAATCCGCCAATACGAAACCAATAATATAGCTGTGATCACTATTCTAGATAAAGAATATCCTTCATTGTTAAAAGAAATTTATCAACCACCATGGGCATTGTTTGCCAAGGGAGATCTCTCCCTCCTCGAAAAAGACCCCAAACTTGCCGTAGTTGGTTCCCGTCAGGCTACCCAGTATGGAAAAAATGCCATTCGAGTGATTTTTCCAGGTTTAATAGATAAGGGAATCCTTATAGTAAGTGGTTTGGCAAGAGGGATTGACGCACTTGCACATGAATATGCGATAAAAAATGGTGGAAATACCATTGCCGTGATAGCAGGTGGGTTTTATCATATTTATCCAAAGGAAAATATGAACTTAGCTTTAGAAATGATGAAAAATCAACTTGTTCTTTCAGAGTATCCCCCGGATACAAAGCCGCTCAGATGGCATTTTCCATCGCGGAATCGAATCATTAGTGGTTTGTCTAAGGGGACATTTATTATAGAAGCAAAGCGAAAAAGCGGTTCTCTGATTACCGCCAATTTTGCGGTCAATGAGGGAAGAGAGGTATTTTCCTTACCTGGAAGCATTTTTAACCCTTATTCAATCGGAGCAAATGAACTAATTCAACAAGGGGCAAAGTTGGTAACCGGTGCGGAGGATATATTAGTTGAAATTAGATAAAACTCTAGATTATCTATAAATTTTTAAGAAAAAATTGTTTATTTTTAAAGGTTTTTATGAATAAATGGAGAAATTAGCTTAAAAAGGTTGCAATAATTTCTAATTTGTTATACATTTTCCAACAGATGTTCGAAAAAAAGAATATTTGCACATGGAATAAATAATTATGTAAAACACATATAAAAGAAAAACTTTGGGATAGGGCAGTTTTGTAAAGTATTTTCTCCGGTCATTTTAGGTAAAACTGGTATGTAGGAAAGCTTCTCAAATGAAAAGCACCTTAGAAACAGAAATTTTGCCAGAATCGGGGCGCTTCTACACTTTCCCTCTTAAGGAGGATATTTAAATGGCTGATTTTCTTGTAATCGTTGAATCGCCGGCAAAAGCGAAAACGATTGAACGATATTTAGGAAATAAATATAAAGTAAAAGCTTCAATGGGACATATTCGCGATTTGCCACGGAGCCAAATGGGGGTTAATGTAGAAAATAGCTATGAACCAAAATATATAACGATTCGTGGAAAAGGTCCTGTTTTAAAAGATTTAAAAACAGCAGCTAAAAAAGCGAAAAAAATTTATCTCGCAGCTGACCCGGATCGCGAAGGGGAAGCAATTGCATGGCATTTAGCCCATAGTTTATCAGTCGACATTAGTTCTGATTGTCGAGTTGTTTTTAATGAAATTACAAAAGATGCGATAAAAGAATCCTTTAAGCATCCACGTCCAATTAATATGGATTTGGTGGATGCCCAGCAAGCACGTAGAATTCTTGACCGGCTTGTAGGCTATAATATCAGTCCTCTTCTCTGGAAAAAGGTAAAGAAAGGCTTAAGTGCAGGTCGAGTTCAATCTGTTGCTGTCCGTCTTATTATCGATCGAGAAAATGAAATCAAAGCCTTTGTCCCAGAAGAATATTGGACGATTGATGGCGAGTTTTTAAAAGGAAAAGACCATTTCAGTGCCCAATATTTTTCCTTAGCAGGCAAAGAAAAATTTGAACTTAAATCTGAACAAGATGTTCAAAGCATTCTAAGCCAAATGGATGACAATAAGTTTGTAGTCATGTCAGTTACAAAAAAAGAACGAAAAAGAAACCCTGCGCCACCTTTTATAACTTCATCTTTGCAACAAGAAGCAGCCCGAAAATTAAACTTTCGAGCTAAGAAAACGATGATGCTTGCACAGCAGTTATATGAAGGGATTGAGCTTGGAAAAGAAGGAACGGTTGGTCTGATTACATACATGAGGACGGATTCAACAAGGATCTCAGATGTCGCACAAACCGAGGCTGCTGAGTACATCCGCTCAGAGTATGGGGAAGATTATTTAAAAGATGAGCAAAGAAAAGAGAAGAAACAATCGAACGCCCAAGATGCACATGAAGCGATTCGCCCGACAAGTACTTTAAGAGATCCCAATAGCTTAAAATCATTTTTATCAAGAGACCAACTGCGTCTATATAAATTAATCTGGGAACGGTTTTTAGCGAGCCAAATGGCACAAGCTGTTATGGATACTATGAGTGTAGACTTGCAAAATGGGAATGTTCTCTTCCGAGCAAATGGTTCAAAAATCAAGTTTCCTGGTTTTATGAAACTTTATGTTGAGGGTTCAGATGACAATGTAGATGAAAAGGATAAAATGCTTCCAGATCTAAAAGTTGGGGATGAAGTATTTAAAAAGGACATCGAGCCTAAGCAGCACTTCACTCAGCCACCTCCAAGGTATACGGAGGCAAGATTGGTTAAGACACTGGAAGAGCTGGGAATTGGCCGTCCGTCGACATATGCACCAACCCTCGACACAATTCAAAAGCGGGGGTATGTAGCACTCGATAATAAAAGATTTATACCTACCGAACTTGGTGAAATTATCGATGAGTTAATTTTAGAGTTTTTCCCAGATATTCTAGACGTCGAATTTACAGCAAAAATGGAACAGGGCTTAGATAATATCGAAGATGGTAAGGTCCCTTGGGTCAATATTATCGATGAGTTTTATCAAGATTTTGAAATTCATCTAAAAAAAGCTGAAGAAGAAATGCAATCGGTTGAAATCAAAGATGAGCCTGCAGGGGAAGATTGTGAGAACTGTGGGAACCCTATGGTCTTTAAAATGGGACGGTATGGGAAATTTATGGCTTGCAGCAATTTTCCTGATTGCAGGAATACAAAACCAATTGTCAAAGAAATCGGAGTAACTTGCCCGAGTTGTAAAGAAGGACAAATCATTGAGCGTAAAAGTAAGAAAAAGAGATTATTTTACGGGTGCACAAAATACCCTGCTTGTGAATTTATCTCTTGGGATAAACCACTTCCAAGGGAATGCCCTAAATGTGAAGGCATGCTGGTTGAAAAGAAATTAAAAAAAGGCGTGCAAGTTCAATGTGTTAGTTGTGATTACAAAGAGGAACCGCAAAACTAGGGGGAAGAGTGGACAAAGTCCACTCTTTTCATTTTGTTTTAATCATAATTAAAAACATTTCCACATTACTTAAAACTTTTTTCTTTTTCATTCGTATAGTACAATGCAAGATGGACTAAATTGTGGGAAAGGTAATGATAGGTATGTGAACTTTTCCACATTTACATAAACCAAGGTTAATATTAGGAGGATAATAAATGAAGGATGGAACTATAAATGTAATTGGGGCGGGTCTTGCAGGAAGTGAAGCAGCATGGCAAATTGCAAAACGCGGGGTCAAAGTAAGACTTTATGAGATGAGACCAGTGAGGCAAACACCTGCCCACCATACAGATAAATTTGCAGAATTAGTTTGCAGTAATTCTTTACGTGCTAATACATTAACAAATGCAGTAGGTGTATTAAAAGAAGAAATGAGAAAACTTGATTCCGTCATCATCGCGGCGGCTGACGCTTGTTCTGTACCTGCCGGGGGTGCCCTAGCAGTGGACCGACATGAATTTGCAGCTAAAGTGACTGAAATGGTAAAAAATCATGAAAATGTGACGGTAGTAAATGAAGAAGTTACGGAAATTCCTGAGGGCATAACAGTTATTGCCACTGGCCCGCTAACAAGTCCGGATCTTTCTGAAAAACTTAAGGGGCTGACAGGTGAGGAATATCTTTATTTTTACGATGCCGCTGCACCAATACTTGAAAAAGATAGTATTGATATGGAAAAAGTTTATTTAAAATCCCGTTATGATAAAGGCGAAGCAGCATACCTGAACTGTCCAATGACTGAAGAAGAATTTAACCGTTTTTATGACGCACTAATCACTGCTGAAACAGTTCCTGTAAAAGAATTTGAAAAGGAAGTTTTTTTTGAAGGGTGTATGCCCATCGAAGTAATGGCGTCACGTGGAAAGAAAACGATGCTCTTCGGTCCGTTAAAACCAGTAGGATTAGAGGATCCAAAAACAGGAAAAAGGCCCTTTGCAGTAGTGCAGCTTCGTCAAGATGATGCGGCTGGAACACTTTTTAATATTGTCGGTTTTCAGACACATTTAAAGTGGGGCGCACAAAAGGAAGTCATTCAATTAATTCCTGGCTTAGAAAATGCAGAAATTATCCGTTATGGTGTGATGCACCGGAATACGTTTATCAATTCTCCAAAAGTCTTAAAAGCGACCTATCAATTCCGGAACAGAGAAGATTTATTCTTTGCCGGTCAAATGACAGGGGTAGAAGGCTATGTTGAATCTGCGGCAAGTGGGTTAATCGCAGGAATAAATGCCGCGAGGTTAAGCCAAGGATTGGATCCACTTGAATTTCCGGAAGAAACAGCGATTGGAAGTATGGCGCATTATATTACGACTACCAACGCTAAGAATTTCCAGCCAATGAATGCAAACTTTGGTTTATTCCCCGAACTGCCGGTAAGAATTAAAGGAAAGCAAGAGAGAAATTTACAGCACGCAAATCGAGCGCTAGAAACAATTCAGAACTTTGTGAAAGTTTTGTAAAGTTTATTGCAAGGGAATTAGAAGTATGTTACGATTTAGTAGCCCTTGCGAAGAAAATATTATGACAAATGTGAATATTTTCTTAAAGTTAATTATAGAGTATTTACAAATTGAAATTTCACATGTTACATAATTATCTGTGCGAAAATTAAATCGAAATCACTCCAAAAGGAGGTTCATCTTTATGAACCAATTTCATGCGACAACGATATTTGCAATCCATCATAATGGTGAATATTCAATGTCAGGTGATGGACAAGTGACATTTGGTAATGCGGTAGTGATGAAACACACAGCAAGAAAAGTAAGAAAGATATTTAATGGAAAAGTACTTGCTGGTTTTGCCGGTTCTGTTGCAGATGCATTTACCCTTTTTGAACTATTTGAGGGAAAATTAGAGGAATTTAACGGAAACCTTCAGAGAGCAGCGGTAGAGCTTGCTAAAGAGTGGAGAAGCGATAAAGTGCTCAGGAAGCTTGAAGCAATGCTAATTGTTATGAATCGTGAATATTTACTGCTTGTATCAGGAACTGGAGAAGTAATCGAACCTGATGATGGAATTCTAGCGATTGGCTCGGGTGGTAACTATGCGTTATCCGCTGGCCGTGCCTTAAAGAAATACTCAGGAGACCACTTGTCTGCAAAGGAAATAGCGAAAGCTTCTTTAGAAATAGCAGCAGAAATATGTGTGTATACGAACCATAACATTATTGTGGAAGAGCTATAACGGAAGGAGACTTATATTATGGGAA
>Ga0182747_1003162_pt1 | contig 11185 bp, 8 predicted proteins | sample eDN3rd30CBELigBY_FD_128526 | JGI IMG/M metagenome (GOLD analysis project Ga0182747, IMG submission 128526) | Enriched backyard soil microbial communities from Emeryville, California, USA - eDNA 3rd pass 30_C BE-Lig BY (version 2) (version 2) | ecosystem: Environmental > Terrestrial > Soil >...
CCGCTCCTGGGCGCTGGATCCCGAAAGCGCCAGGCGGTTGTGGGTCAAAAGCGAGGAAATGACCGGCGAACGTTTCTGAGGTCAGGCGCCTCCTGTCGGATGGCGGCGACAGGCCGTCGGCGGCCAGTCTGAAATGGACGCCGACGGTTTCCGGGCGGTCGAGGTCTGGCTGACGCCATGCGCCCGCCCCGGCAGACAGGGGCGGGCGCACTTCCGGGCGCGATGCGATCGGACGCAACTCCGCGGGAACCGTGAAGGAGTCGCCTGCGTGTTCGCGATGGAATGCTGGTTTGGGCTCTGGCGAACGTGATCGTCCGGAAACCAGCCGTCGCTGTCACGGTGACCGGTGGGGCAGGCGACGGGACGGTCCAACTCGTCAGGCGCCCCAATCGGCCAGAGCCGGGTCGGAAACATTTCCCGCCGGGCGACTCCAGGACGTAACGAGGCGCCGGAAACGCAAAATGGCCGTGCTCATCCTGATGTTCAGACTGAACCGGCTCGGCATTCACAGCTGGAAAAGGGAGGCGGGTCAGTGATTGACCCAACGCGGGATTGCTTTCGCCGCCGCGATAGGGGGCTCTGGCTAACCCCTTGATATAATGGTCGGAGTGAGAGGATTTGAACCTCCGACCCCCTCGTCCCGAACGAGGTGCGCTACCAGGCTGCGCTACACTCCGACTTGTTGGCGTCGCCGCCAACGTGGGTGCCTTATAGCGACGCTGGCGGGTCCCTGCAAGCGGGGCCTGACAGGTTTTCGACAGCGATGCGCCTGCCGTCGGCTAGCGATTAAAAACATTGATATTTTGCCGGGCCGCGGCGTCAGCGGGCTGGGGATATCTGTCGTTTGCATGACGTTGGGCGGCCGGCTGGCCTGGCTGTGAATGGCGGTTGTCGTCCAGGCCGCCGGCCACAGACGATGCGGGAGGGCTTCATCCAGCCGGTGATATCCAGGTGGGCGTGTGCGCTGCCGCACCAACAGCCGCGCCAGTAATTGGCACTGTCCCGAACGTTGGGGCGGCGCTGTCGTAACGTGTTGATGACGTTAAGAAACAGTTAACCGCTTTGACGGAACTAATACCCGCCAGGGTCGGAACAGGAAACGGGTTGCGGCGTTGAGCCATATCCGTGGTGAGTAGCGCTGCTGCGCCTCTCTGGACCAGCGCCGGACGCTGTTTGCGGGATGTACGTGGAGGTTGAACCGTGTCAGCAACGGTTTTGGGCAGTCTGATTGTTGTCGCCGCAAGCACAGGTGTTATCGCCCTGCTGATTTTTCTGCTCCCGGTTCCACGCGTGGCGCGAACCGGCATGTGCGCTCTGGCGGTGATGTGCGGTCTGGTCTGGGGAGTTGATCAGGTGCGCATGGCTTCGGTTGCCGATCCGTCGCAACTGGCGATGATGCGGCTTGCTCCTGACGCGCGCCTCTGATCGCTGGCGGTTGGCCGCCTGACGCACGCTATTCGCAGCTGCCGCGTGTTCGCTGCTCATGAAACCGCCTGCCTGGGGTCCGTGAACGGCGGTCCGTTGCGGCGCCGTCACAGAGGGCGGGCGTTATGCACAGACGCCCGAATTTGCCGGCGGTCACCGATTGCCACGATAGCGACCCCAGCTTATGTTCCGCGCGAGTTGGGGCGTAGCCAAGTGGTAAGGCAGCGGTTTTTGGTACCGCCATTCCCAGGTTCGAATCCTGGCGCCCCAGCCAGTGAATTTTCATTGCATATTAGTGAATTAAATCAGCGCCTTATACAGGGCGCTTTTGGTGCTGGCAGCACTGGAAGTAGCGTCGCTGGTGGAGCTGACAGCGTCGCGTCTGGCCTCTGACGGCAAAGCAAAGACAGATGGAGATTTTTAAGCAGTGAAGGTCCTGCCGGCTGCGTTAGTGCGCCGATAGGCTGATCTTGGCCTGAAAGGGCCGCGCACCTGTCCTCCAGTTCCCTGATATCCTGCAGGCGCCTGTGGAGCAGGCAGGCGGTCGATGCGGGGGCTGCTGATGATCTCCCGCAAGCGCTCTGGGCCTTCACCGCAACCCGCCACTGGTGACTGTGCTTTTTGCATCGGATTGCGAAGATGTGGACGCATCCGCGACCTGCAAAGCGCAGGGGCCGCCCGGATTTCACCAGAACTCAATCAGCCAGGCTTGTCCGGCTCGGCGTCAGTCCCGCGTTTCAAGCTGTTTTGTGAGCCACCAGGAGCCGCCTTCGCCGATGGCGAGGGCGATGAGCCCGCCGGCGAGGAGCAGGGGCAGGTGGGGGCCGAGGATCTCCCGGAAGGCGAAAAGCCCGATGAATACGGTTGTCAGGGCCAGCGCGCCTGCCAGGGACAGCAACTTCAGGGCCAGCATCGCGGCTATCATTTTCATCGTGGCTCCACGCTGTTTGACGGAGCGCGGGGTAATTTCGAAGCGCGCCGCATACGCAGTGGTCGGCGCGCGCGTTGCCCCGCCTTCCCCAATCAGCCGGGAAGAGCGCGATTGTAATTCCAAACCGGCGAATTGTCAGTCAACAGTCTGGCGGAGGGCTGGTTTGCATCCATAAGCGGGCGCCCTTTTTCCCGCCGGTCGCCGCGCGGCGACCCGCTGGATCATGCGATCAGATCCGTTGTGATGCGGCGGGTTTCATAGGGCAGTGCCTTGGTTCATCCTGTCAAGGGCGCGCGACCGGAACGTTATGGCCAGGCGGGCGTTGCTGAAACAAGGAGGAGCTTTGGCCATGAACACCATCCGAATTCTCATTGTCGCTTCAATGACGACGCTGGCGTCGTCTGGCATGGCGCTGGTGAGTTCGCCTGCCGTCGCACAATGGACCGGACCTTCCGACACGAAACAGGCGATGCAGCCGGCTTACGCCAAAACCACGGTTTCAGCGATCAAGGCCAAACCGGTGGATGACCAGAAGGTGACGCTGGAGGGAACAATCGTTCGCAAGACCGGTGACGAGCGATATCAGTTCAAGGACGAGACCGGCGAGATTTCGGTCGAGATTGATGACAAACATTTTCCCAGGGAGCCGGTTGGAGCCGCCACCAGGATCAGGATTGAGGGCGAGGTCGACACACATCTGATGAAAGATCCGGATATCGACGTTGAGCGGGTCACTGTCCTGAAATAGCGCGCGCCGTGACGGCAGCAACTTGCTGCAGTCGCAGCGGACTGTCTGTAAGCCGGAGCATCCCGCCCGTTCGCCCGTCAGGTCGGACGGGCGTTTCGCGTGGCCGGCATGAGGATCGACCCAAGGATCGACCCACGTTCTCGCTGCTACGAAAAACAGCGTTGGGCGGCCAGGTGGCTACACTTTTTGGGTCAATGCGTTTACGTGACCCATGTATCGGGGTGAATCTGGCCGGCGCCGCGCGCGCTGGCCTGGGGGGCGCCTCCGGAAAGATTTCCCCTCGCTGGGGAGCCTTGGGCGTGGGGTCAGTTTCCCGCGCCCGAAGACGCGGGAGATGAGATATGGCCGGACAGGTCAGGGAACCGGACGCGCTGGATGGTGAAGCGGGCCGCGACGCCTTGCGCAACTTCCTTGAGGGGTATTTCGGCGAAAGGCCCGAGCGCTTCGAGGTCGACAAGATTTCCGGTGGCCAGTCCAATCCGACTTATTTCATCGATTTCGGCGACCGTCGCATGGTGCTGCGCAAGCAGCCGCCGGGCAAGCTGCTGCCGGGCGCCCACGCCATCGATCGCGAATTCCGCGCTCTGGAGGCGCTGAACCCGGTTGACGTGCCGACCCCGCGCGCCGTGTTGCACTACAGGGAGCGGGACGTGCTCGGCACGCCGTTCTATCTCATGGACCGCCTTGACGGCCGGGTCTTCCATGATTGCGCCCTGCCAGGCATCGCGCCTGAAGAACGGCGCGCCATCTATCTTGGTCTGGCGGAGGCCATGGCGAAGCTGCACGCCGTGCAGCCGGAAAAGATCGGGCTGGGCGATTTCGGCAAGCCGGGCAACTATTTCCAGCGTCAGATCGCCCGCTGGACGCGCGCCTACAACGAAAGCCCCAGCGAGCGCATTCCCGCCCTCGACAGGCTGGTGGAGTGGCTGCCCGCCAACATGCCGGAAGACGACGGCCGCGTCGCCATCGCCCATGGCGACTTTCGCCTCGGCAACATGCTCTACCACCCCACCGAACCGCGGGTGACCGGCATCCTCGACTGGGAGTTGTCGACCCTTGGCCATCCGCTGGCGGATCTGGCCTTCGCCTGCATTCCATGGCGCACCACGCCGGATCAGTACGGCGGCATTAGCGGCCTTGATCATGCGGCGCTGGGCATCCCGACCGAGGCCGAGTTCATCGCCCATTATTATGAGCACGCCGTGCCGACGGCGAAGCTGCTGCCGTTCCATGTGGCGTTCGCGCTGTTCCGCTTTTCGGTGATTTTCCTCGGCATCAACGACCGGGTGCGCGCCGGCAACGCCGCTGGCGACGACGCGGCGAAGCTGGAGCCGCTGGCGCGCGAAATGGCGGACCGCGCCGTGGAAGCCATCGGCTGAGGCGGCGGGCGAGGGCGCTTTTCGGCCCGGCGGCATCGCCCGGTCGATCAGAATTCGCCAGGCACAGGACGCCGCCCGGGCGTCCGCTTCAGCGCGGAGCGTTTCATCCGCCTGTCAGCAACCGTTCGAAGTCGACGCGGCTGATCAGCCGCGCCGCCGTATCGGCGGTGGTCCAGGCGATGAGCAGCAGCACCGCCATGACCAGGCAGGAGCGAAGGCGATGTCGCGCGTTCCGGGGACGGTCCCATGGATCGTCTGGTGGGCGCGTGATCGCATTGGCTGTCAGGTTGCGGCGGCTGACGTATGGCGATTGGCCGCCCTGGGAGGCTCCGCATGCCGTATGGACGCTTCTCCCGCGTTTTCGCCGCCAGAACAGCAGCGTGACATAGAGTTGCGCCCGCCAGCGCGCGCCGCCCGCGGCGGCGGCGAGCATGAAGGCGCCCGGTTTTTCCGGCGGCGGACGAAGATCCTGATCCATGCTGTCGGCCTGTTTCTGGCCGGACAGATTACGGGGTATTGGACAGGGTCCCCTGTCCGGATGGAAGTCAGGCGCTCTCGATTGCTGCGCCGATGTGCGCGACGAGCCATCCGGCGGCCGCAGGTTGGACGCCGTTGCTCGATGGTCATTCGCCTCCGGTGTAAATGTTGCGGAAGGTTGATGTTGCGCGCCGCCCGCGCCCCCGGATGAGGAACGGCGAAAACATCCGTGATCGGGAGTTTCCAATCAGCCGCTTTGGACCGTCGGGACGGCGGGAACGCGGGGGCTGTCCGATAACGCCGGAAACAGGAGCTTCCCATGTCCGATATTGCCGAGGCCAGGGCGATGGCCCGTCGCCTGCGCGCGGCGCTTGCCGCGCGCGATATGGCGGTGCTTCACGCCTTCGCGCTGGAGCTGGCCGCCGGTCAGCCTGCATTCCCCGACTGGAGCGCCGCATCGGCTGCGCCTTCTCGTGAGGGCGAGGCGCCCGCCGGGGAGCCGGCGTCCGTCGCCCGGGCGGAGGGCGCTGTCCGCTTCCTGCAAACCATCCCGATCCTGCGGATTTTCGATGAAGCCAGGGCGCGGGAGTTTTATTGCGGATTCCTGGGGTTTTCCGTCCAGTTTGAGCACCGCTTCGCGCCCGATCTGCCGCTGTATATGGAGGTGGCGCGTGGCGGCGTGCGGCTGCATCTCTCGGAGCATCACGGTGACGCCAGCCCCGGTTCGACCCTGTTCGTCCCCATGCAGGGCGTGCGGGAACTTCATCGCGAACTGCTGGCCAGACATTACAACTACAACCGGCCGGGCCTGGAGACGTTGCCCTGGGGCGAGCAGGTGGAGGTGCATGACCCGTTCGGCAACCGCATCCGGTTCTGCGAGCAGAGCCAGGACGCGGACGGGTAGGGCGTTTTCAGCGCAAAGGCCGCTGCCTTGCTGGAGATGGTCGCGCTCCTGTTTCCATCGCCACAATCATGGTGACGGACGTCCGCGCCTTTGGGCAGGTCAGCGTGGCCCTGTTGCGGGCGCGGCGCGTTCGTGGATGGCCGGACCAGGGCCGGCCACGCGGGCGTGAGGACTGGCAGGGGGGCGGCGTGCCGCCCGTCCCGCCGCCGGCTCAGGCCGGCTCGCCGTCGGCTTTCGGGAAATCCGTGTAGCCGTGGCTATCGCCGCCATAAAAGGTCGGGCGGTCGTAGGGAGCCAGCGGCGCGCCGGTCCGCAGGCGTTCTGGCAGGTCGGGGTTTGAGGTGAAATAGCGGCCGAAGGCGATGATGTCGGCGTGGCCGGCGGCGATGGTTTCTTCCGCCATGTCGCCGGTGTAGTTGCCGGCCGAGATCAGCACGCCCGGCCACAGCGGCCGGAACAGCTCGGCCGCCGACGGCACGCCCTTGTGGTCGACTTCACGCTGGCCGGCGCCGCTGGCGCGCGGCTCGATCAGATGCAGGTAGGCCAGGCCCATGGGCGCCAGTTGCTCCACCACGTGGCTGTACAGCGGCATCGGGTCGTCCTCGCCGGAGCCGTTGGCCACGCCAAATGGCGACAGGCGCACGGCGACGCGCCCAGCGCCGCAGGCGGCGACCAGCTGCCGGGTCACTTCCAGCAGCAGGCGGGCGCGGTTGGCGATATTGCCGCCCCAGTGATCGTCGCGCTGGTTGCTGCGGCTCTGCAGGAACTGTTCAAGCAGATAGCCGTTGGCGCCGTGAATCTCGACGCCGTCGAAGCCAGCTTCGAGGGCGTTGAGGCCGGCCTGGCGGTAGACGCCGATCAGTTCGTGGATTTCCGCGTCGGTGAGGGCGCGGGGCGTCGGCATCGGCTCCGGCGTTCCGCTGGCGGTCATCACCTTGATGTCGGCGGCGACGGCCGAAGGGGCGACGGGCAGGGCGCCCCCTGGCTGATAGGACGGGTGCGACACCCGACCCATGTGCCACAATTGCAGGAAGATCTGGCCGCCACGGGCATGAACCGCCTCCGTGATGGCTTTCCACCCGGCAATCTGCTCAGGCGTATGAATGCCCGGCGTATGAAGCGCGCCGCGCCCGGTGGGATGAATCTGGGAGGCTTCGGCGATAATCAGCCCGCCTTCGCTGGCGCGCTGGCCATAATAGACGGCGTTGAGCGACCGCGGCGCTTCGCCTGGGCCGGCGCGCATGCGGGTGAGAGGGGCCATGGCCACCCGGTGGGACAGAGCGAGTGCGCCGGCGCGCAACGGCGAGAACAGGCGCGGCCGGCGCGTGGCGGCGTCGGTCGGCGCGCCAGTGGTCTGCGCGTCAATGGTCCCGGGGGCGGTTTGCCTGATGGTCTGCATCGACAAGTTGTATTTCCTCCTGCATCCGTCATGCTGGCGCGGTTGGGCCAGAGAACGGAAGGCCGCGCCTTGTTGTTGTGGCGCATGCTCCTGTGCAAAGTGATAACCGCTTTGGCGGGAAACGCCATGGAGCGATCCGGCATATGGAGCGATCCGGCATATGGGGCGGCAGCGGTCTGACCGGACCCGGTTGCGGCTGCGCGCCGGGCTTTATCTGATACACGGCCGCATGCGCGCGGCCATTTGGCGGGGATAGCGGTGAACAATGGGTGAAGCGAAGGTTGAGGCGGATCCAGGAGCCAGTCGCGTCCTGCGCATATTGGTCGACGCTGACGCCTGTCCGGTCAAGGAGGAGATCTACCGGGTCGCCGCCCGACATGGCGCGCCGTGCTTCGTGGTCGCCAACAGCTTTATCCGCACGCCGCGCGACCAGCAGGTCGAGTTTGTCCGCGTCGGCGACGGCTTCGACGCCGCCGATGACTGGATCGCCGCCCGTTCTGGCCCTGGCGCGGTGGTGGTGACCGCCGACGTGCCGCTGGCCAGCCGCTGCGTCGCCGCCGGCGCCGTGGCGCTGGGGCCAGATGGTCGGGGCTTTACGGAAAACTCCGTTGGCATGGCGCTGGCCATGCGCAATCTGATGCAGGATTTGCGCGAGGCCGGCGCTGTCACCGGCGGTCCGCGACCGTTTTCGCCCCGCGATCGGTCGGCGTTCCTCTCGGCGCTGGATCTGGCAATCGTGCGCCTGAAGCGGGCGGGTTTTGCGCCCTAGGACGATGTCCGGCGTTGGCCGCCGCCGCCCCGTGGAAGCGGGCAACCCGGGGGGCTCCGCCCGGAAAACGCTCCGGGGTCTATCCGTTCATGTTGGACAGGGGTTGCCCTGTATTTTTGCATTCGGGCGTTTTCTTCATGCGAAGCGGCGTCCGCTTCGCTGGAAAATGCTCTGAAAACCCCAATTATACTGCGCATTCGGCGCCATGTTGACCGGCGCCTGTTCTGGCCGGCGACCCGCTGTGACCCAGGTTGTGCACATCACCGGAACCTGAAGCGTTCCCGTCTGTTTTCGCCACATGCGCGCCCCGATCCGTGACCACATCTCCACTCCGCCGCGATGAACCGGTCGCCTGGTTTGGCGGCGGGGTTTCCGTCCCGTGGACAGAAATGCGCCGGCGCGCCGGCGCGGTCTATTGTCAGCGCATCCGTGTCACGGAACACTGGGGCGAATCGTCTGCGGAATGGCTGTTGCATGCCTGGTTGTGAAGATGCTGACGCATCCGCGACCGGCAAGGCCCACATCAGCGCGACGCATGTCCTTGCAGGAATGCCTTGCGCCGCCCGGGCTTCATCAAGGCCAATGAGTCAGGCCCATGGGGTTTGGGCGTCAAACAGAACTGGAGAGCAGGGCGTGAGCACATACCGTCTCGACAGATTGTTCCGGCCCGCCTCTGTCGGCGTGGTCGGCGTCAGCCGCAGGGCGGGCTCACTGGGCAGGGTGTTGCTCAACAACCTGCTGGCCGGGGGCTTCGAGGGCAAGGTTTACGCCATCAATCCAGCCTTCGCGTCCGTCGATAACCGCATCGATCTGCCGGGCGTCACATTCGCCGCCAGCCTTGAGGAGCTGCGTGAGACGCCGCCGGATCTGGTGGTGATCGTCTCTCCGTCCCTCACCATCGTCGAGAACGTGGCGGCGGCGGGGCGCATCGGCTGTTCGGCGGCCATTCTGGTGCCGCCGTCCCATGGCGTCAGCGCGCCGGAAATCCTCGCCGCCGTGCGGGCTGAAGCGCGCAAGCATGGCTTGCGACTGATCGGCCCCGGCGGCGTCGGGGTGATTTCGCCGCGCGCCCGGCTCAACGCCTCGCTTGGCGCCCGCATGCCCGGGGCCGGCGACATGGCGCTGATCTCCCAGTCCGGCGCCATCGCCAATGGTCTGGTGGAGTGGGGACGCCAGCACCAGATCGGCTTTTCCGGGGTCATTTCCATCGGCGAGCAGGCTGACGTTGATGTGGCCGACTGCCTGGACTATTTCGCCGTGGACGACCGCACCCGCGCCATCCTCGTCTATGTGGAGGACATCGCCGCCGCGCCCAAGTTCATGTCCGCCGCCCGGGCGGCGGCGCGGGGCAAGCCGGTGGTGGTGCTGCGACCGGGCCGTCACGAACGGCGCCCGCCGAGCGCCGACATGACCAGCGTCGCCGCTTTGGCGACGCGGGATGCGGTCTATGACGCCGCCTTCCGTCGCGCCGGCCTGCTGCGGGTGTTCGATCTTGACGAGATGTTTTCGGCGGCTGAAACGCTTGGCCGCCAGCGGCCGTTCCATGGCCGCCGTCTCGCCATCATGGTCAACGACCGGGGCGTTGGCATGGTGGCGGTGGACCGGCTGCTGGATTTGCAGGGGGCGCTGGCGGAGCTGACGCCGGAAACCCGCGCCAGGCTGGACACGCTGATGCCGGAGCGGGCGCCGGTCAGCAATCCGGTGGACACCACTGGCTATACAGATCCCGAATCTCTCGATGTGCTGGCGCGGACGCTGCTGCTCGACAAGACAGCCGACGCCCTGCTCGTCATCAACATTCCCAGCGCCCTGGCCGACTCCAACGAAGGCGCCCGCGCCCTGGTGGAGGCGGTCAAGACCCACCGCAAGGGGCGTGCGCTGCACAAGCCGGTGCTGGCTGTGTGGGTGTCGTCGGACGCCGAGGCGGGCCGGATCTTCGATGAAGCCGGCATCCCGCACTTCACGACCGAGGCCGAGGCGCTGGCGGGCTACATGCACCTGGTGCGCTACAGGGCGGCGCTTGATCTCCTGATGGAGACGCCCGACGCCCTGCCGCACGATTTCGCGCCTGACGTCGCGACGGCGCGGACCCTGATCGCCGACGCCATCGCCGCTGGGCGTGACTGGTTGAACCCGGTCGAGATCCAGCAACTGTTGCGCGCCTATGAGATACCGGTTGTGCCGGCGACCTTTGTGGCGAACGCGGAGGATGTGGTCGCCGCAGCGCGACCATTGCTGGCGCAGGGCGATCAGGTCGTGGTGAAAATCGTCTCGCCCGAGGTGCCGCACCGCACGCGCATTGGCGGCGTGCGCCTGGACCTGCGCAGCGAGGCGGCGGTGCAGGCGGCGGTTGATGAACTGCTGGAGATCGCCAGAGGGCGTCAGCTCAGCGGCTTTGTGGTGCAGCCGATGGTCGACGAGCGTGACTCGCGCGCCCTGATCGCGGGCATTACCGATGATCCGCAATTTGGACCAGTCATGGTGTTCGGGCGCGGCGGCTCGGCCGTGTCGGTTATCAATGACATCGCGCTGGCGTTGCCGCCGCTCGATCTCAAGCTGGCGGAAGTGATGATCGCCCGCACCCGCGTTTCCCTGCGTCTCAAGGGGTATCGCGACACCGAGCCGGCGGATGAGCACGCCATCCGGCTCACGCTGGTGAAGCTGTCCCAGATCGCGGTGGACCTGCCGGAAGTGCGCGAACTGGAAATCAACCCGCTGCTTTCCGACAGCCAGGGCGTGGCGGCGCTCAACGCCAGGGTGCGGGTGGCGCCTGCCCCGGCCGGCGAGCGACATGGCTCCGGGCATCCGCGCCTTTCCGTGCGGCCCTACCCCCGCGCGTGGGAGCGCACGATCACCGGCCGCAGCGGACGGGCCTACTTCGTGCGACCGGTGCGATCCGAAGACGAGCAGATGTTCATCGACTTCATGAGCCAGGCTTCGGAGGACGATCTGCGCCTGCGCTTCTTCGCGCCGGTGCGCGATTTCAATCACGCCTTCGTCGCCCGGCTGGTGCAGGTGGACTACGCCCGCGCCATTGCCTTCGTGGCTATTGAGGCGGCGACAGGCCGGATGGTGGGGGTGGTGCGTTTGCACGCCGACTCCAACCACGAGAAGGGCGAATACGCCATCATGGTCCGCTCGGAGCTCAAGGGC
>Ga0182747_1003167_pt1 | contig 11182 bp, 10 predicted proteins | sample eDN3rd30CBELigBY_FD_128526 | JGI IMG/M metagenome (GOLD analysis project Ga0182747, IMG submission 128526) | Enriched backyard soil microbial communities from Emeryville, California, USA - eDNA 3rd pass 30_C BE-Lig BY (version 2) (version 2) | ecosystem: Environmental > Terrestrial > Soil >...
AAACCTGGCGCGGCGGTCGTCACCGGGGAGGGCCGTGCCCGTCCGATCGCGCCCTGCCGACTGCCATTTCGAACGTAATGGGGAATCCTGCGCCATCGATCCGGCCCGTTCCGGGATGGCGGCCGCAACAACGGATTGCGGCTATCCGGGCCTTCCCTGGCCGGAATCGACGCCCGATTCAGCCGGCGCGATCCGCGGCCGCGCCGGGAAACGAGTCCGGGTCGAAGCCGGGCAGGCTGTTGGCGTAGTGGCGCCAGCGCCCCGCGGAGCGTCCGTGGATCGGTTCGCGCACCTGCCAGCGGCTCGGCGTCTGCACGGCGCGGTTGCTGCGGTGGAACTGGAGGCAGCCGCTTTCCCATGGCAGGCCGAGGAAGGCGACCAGGGCCCCGGCCTGGGATTCCGGAGATTCGACCAGCGCCTCGTACTGCAGCTCGTGGATGGGCAGCGGCAGCGCGGATTGCCAGTGGCGCATCAGCCGCGTCTGCAGGGCGATGGAATGCGCGATGGCTTCGAGGTCGGTGGCGAACCGTGCATCGAGCGCGAAGTTCTCGCTGTAGATGGACAGCGCGATGTCGCGCGGATCGCGGCGGCACCAGATGACGCGGGCGCGGGGGAACAGCATCGCGGCCAGGCCGAGGTTGAAGTAGTTCAGCGGCGATTTGTCGACCAGGCGCCGCGCGGTATCGGGCGCCTGCCTCGATGCGGCTTCGAGGTAGCGCGCGGCTCGCTCCTCGAGGAATGAACGCCCTATTCCGGCCGCATTACCCGGCCAGTCGTTGCCCAGCGTCTTGACCAGCAGCGGCAGGTCCGGCAGTTCTCCGCAGCCGTGGGCCTGCGAGTGCATCGCGATGATCTGCTCGGTGAGCGTAGTGCCGCTGCGCGGCATCCCGACCACGAACACCGGCCGTTCGTCCAGGCTGCCGACGGCGGCGCCCGGGCGCGTGAAGAAGCGGGCGTCGAACGTGTCGATCAGGTGCCGGGTTGCCGCTTCAGCATGGGCTTGGTCGTACTGGCCGTTCGTTCGCCGCCGCGCGGCGTTTGCATCGTGCCAGCTGGCCATGGCGGCTGCGTGCATGCCGCGGCTGTCGTGGATCTTGCCCAGCGCGTAGCCAAGCAATGCGCGGTCGCGGTCGGGAAGATCATGGCGGGCCTGGAAAGCCATCGCCTGCTCCACCAGTTCGGCGGGCGGGGCCTTGCGCTGCAGGGCCAGCAGCCCGCCCAGCGGCGTGGCCCAGCCCGGCCGGAAACGCAGCGCCTGGCGGTAGGCATGGAGCGCCTCGTCCCGGTCGCCACCGTCCTCGTGCGCCTGGGCGAGGGCCATCCAGATGTCCGCCGATTCCGGGAGCAATGCCAGTGCGTCCAGGTAGTTGGCGATCTCGTCACCGAGCAGGCCCAGGCGGTTGAGCGTCTCGCCCAGCTTGAGCCTGGCGTCGACATCGCCCGGCCGCGCCGCAACCACCGCCTGCCACAGGGGCAGGGCATCGCCGGGCGTGCCGGCGTGGAACTCCGCGTCGGCCAGTGCGCGCGTTGCGTCGACCTGCCCGGGCTGCAGCCGATGCGCCTGGCGCAGGGCGGGCAGGGCTTCGAGCCGGCGTTCGTCACGCATATGCGTGATGCCGAGCAGGAACCAGGCGTCAAACTGGCCCGGGTCGAGCCGCGTTGCGTGCTCGAAACTGCGGCGCGCACCGTCGAAATCGCCCCGCGAGGCCTGCTCGCGACCAAGTGCCAGGGCGCTTGCCGCCTCGCGGGCGGGGGTTGGGGAATGCGGTGTCGTCATCCGGGCAAGGTTAGCGGCCCGCAATGGCGATGCCTATCGGATGGCTTCGGGGAACCGCGGGGGCTGCGGGGTGCCGCGTTGCCGGCAACAGGTCGGCGCGGATCAGAGATCCTGCTCGTAGCGAACGTAGGGGATGGCGCCCTCGTCCTGCTTGGCATCGGAGCTCGGCGAGAACGGGTTCTTGCCGCGGGTCACCAGGTTGTCGGCGCCGATCGTGAGCTGCCCGCTCCAGGGCGTGCGCCAGGTCAGGCCGATGCCGAGGCCCTCCCACTGCTGCTGGCCGGGGGTGCTGACGACCTGCCCGATGATGCTGGCGCCGAATGCGCCGTAGGCACCGCCGATCGACAGGGTCTTGCTGTCCCAGTTGTCGGCAAGGCCGGCGGGGATGTCGCCGCTGGGAATCAGCTGCGCCTTGGCCATGGTGCCGGCGATCGACACCGTGCCTTCGCGGCCGATGTTCTTCTGGGCGAAGACCGTGAGGTCGTTGATGTTGATGTCGCCCGCGCGGCCGGCATTGGGCGTAAGCCAGGCCGGCAGCCTTGCCTTGCCCTTGCCGGCGGTGATGCCGACGCTGCCGCCGGGCCTGCTCAGCGCGGCCGTGGCGCTGGCGTGGTGGCTGCCATCGTCGCCATCGTCGCTGATCGAGCCGAGCTTGCAGTTGTTGACCAGGCTGGAAAGCGCGCTGCCGATGCCGCTCTTGCCACTGCACAGCAGGGCCAGCGAATCGCCGGCATCGAGGCCGAACGCCGCGTCGAGTTCGTTCTTGCCGCCGAAGCGCCAGCGTGCGCCGGTCTGCGGATTGTCGGTCGGCTCCAGCAGCAGATAGGCGCCGACCTTGTTGCCGTTGCCCGAATCACTGTAGATGACCGGAAGCACCGCGGTATTGGCCGAAGTGCTGGTCGAACCCGCCTTCGACTGCGCGAACGCGCCCGGTGCCGCGCCGAGGGCGAGCACGAGGACGATCGACAGTTGGACGAGGCGCAGTCGCATGAGCTTGGAATCGACCCCTTTTGCTGATCGAAGTTCCCGCAGTGGCGGGGCTCTTGACTCTATCCGGTTTATGTTTCTTTAACAATCCCCCGAGCTTTTCCGTTTACTGAAGTGCACCGGGTGCCCCGATTTCCGGGCCGGTGCGGCTGAACAGGGCGTCGACCTCGTCGCCCGTGAACTCGTAGGCCTGGCCGCAGAACTCGCAGCGGACGTGGGCGCTCCCGCCGATGACCGCCGCCCGGGCCTCGTCGGGACCCAGCGACTCCAGCATCGCCGCCACCCGTTCGCGCGAGCAGGAACAGGCAAAGCGCAGCGGCTTGTCACCGAGCAGGCGGACCCCGTCTTCATGGAACAAACGCGCCAGCAGGGTCTGCACCGGCCACTGCAGCAACTCGCCGGGCTTGAGGGTGTCGAACAGCGCGCTGGCACGGTTCCAGCCGTCCTCGTCGCCTTCGTCGCCGGGCAGCTTCTGCAGCATCAGGCCCGCGGCCTGCTGTTCGTCGGCCGCGAGCAGCAGCCGGGTGGGGAGCTGCTCGGACTGCCGGAAGTACTGTTCGAACGCGGCGGCCAGGGAGTCGGCCTCCAGCGCCACGATGCCCTGGTAGCGCATCGGCTCGCGCCCGGCCGCGCTGCGGCTTTCGATGGTGATCGCCAGCATCGCGCCGGGGCCCAGTTCGCGCAGGTCGCGTGAAACCGGGGAAACGTCGCCCTCGGCCAGTTGGGCGATGCCGCGCAGGGTTCCCGCCGCCGTGCACTCGGCGAACAGGGTGCGCAGCCGCCCCTGCCCGCGCAGCTGCACCGACAGGCGGCCGTCGATCTTGGCGTGGCCGGTGAACAGGGCCGCGGCCGCGGTGGCCTCGCCCAGCAGTTCGGCGACCGCCAGCGGGTAGTCGTCGCGGCTGCGGATCTGCGTCCAGCTGTCGCCCAGGTGCACGTGCACGCCGCGAACGCCGGCGCGGTCGAGAAGGAAACGGGTCAGGTGGTCGCCGTCGTCGGCGCTGGCGTTCACGGTCATGGGGCTCACAGTTCGCCGAGGTCGGCGTCGCTGCCGTAGTAGGACAGCATGCCCTGCACGGTCTGCGACACCAGTTCGCGTTCGAGCTCGGTCAGCATCGGGTGCCAGACGTCGAAGATCAGCACCACCCGCAGCCGGTCGCTGTAGTTCCAGGCTTCGTGGCGGATGGTGTCGTCGAACATCAGCAGCTTGCCCGGCTCCCAGGCGCGGGTTTCGTCGCCCACGCGCAGCGCGCAGTCGGGCGGGATGACCAGCGGCATGTGCACGGTCAGGCGGGTGTTGGTCGCGCCGTTGTGCGGCGGGATGTGGGTGCCCGGCTTGAGCGCCGAATAGAACGCCACCGGTGCCCGGCCCGGCACCGTGTTCTGCGGCGCGCGCGCGAGTGCCGCTTCGGTGCGCGGGCACAGGTCCGCATGCGCGTCGATCCGCATGCCGTCCTTCCACAGGAAATAGGCGCCCCAGTCGAGGTTGTGGTCGAGCGCGGCGAACTGCGCCGGCGGTTCGCCCGGCGTGGTCTTCACGTAGGGCTCGAAGGCCTGCTGGCTGGCGAGTACGCCCTGGAGTTCTTCCAGCATCGCCGGGAAGGCCGCTTCCACCTCCGCGACCCACGGGTAATCCTCGCGTTCGAAGAAGGGAATCGCCGGCAGGCGCGGGAACGGCAGCATCAGCGGGCGCGCGGTCACGAACGGGCGGCGGCCGGAGACGATGTCCAGGCAGTGTTCGAAGCGCTGCAGTTCGCGCCGCTCGCTGTTGCCCATCAGTGGCTGCACGCGCTCGCGCAGGTGTGCGTACAGCTGTGCCTGGTTCTCGCTGATCGCCGTGCGGGCCTGTTCGATCCACGGTTGCATGTGCGGCGCGCGCGATACCGGCTCGGGCATGTAGGCCAGCGCGTTGCTCCACGACATCGCGGCCTCGCGCACGCGTCCGGCAGCCTGCAGCAGGCGTGCCCGCTCCATGTGCGCGCCCCAGGCCAGCGGGTCGGCGCGGATGGCCAGTTCGATCTGTTCGAGCGCCGCGCCCGCGTTGCCCTGCGCCGAGTGCAGGCGGGACAGGTTGGCGTGCGCGATCGCGAGCGCGGGATCGGATGCGATCGCGTTCTCGAACAGCTGCTTCGCCGCGGCGATGTCGCCGCGCGCCATCGCGTGCGCGCCAAGATGGTTCGATGCCAGTGCGTGCCCGGGCTGCAGCGCCAGGACCTGCTGCCAGCACGACAGCGCTGCATCGGACTGGCCGCGCTGGGCCAGCTGTTCGGCCTGCGCGACGAGTTCGGCGATGCGTGCTTGTGCGGGCGCTTCCAAGGGCAAAACCGTGCGGTCGAGGAGGCTTCAAGGTTACCATTGGGCGGGTTGGCCCAGGCTGCTGCCGGGGCAGGGGACACCTGCATGACCGCCGGATCACGACGTCGTCGCTGGCTGCGCTGGCTGTGGAAACTGCCGCTGCTGCTGCTCGCGCTGAGCGTGCTGCAAGTGCTGGCGCTGCGCTTCGTCGATCCGCCGTTCACCGCGTTCATGGCGGCGCGCCAACTGCAGGCCTGGGGCGACGGCGACTGGGGCTTCCGCATCACCTACGACTGGCGCGACCTGGACCAGATCGCCGCCAGCCTGCCGGTATCGCTGGTGGCCGCCGAAGACCAGAACTTCGCCCGCCACGACGGTTTCGACTTCGCGGCGATCGAGAAGGCGCGCGCGAGCAATGCACGCGGGCGCAAGGTGCGCGGCGCCAGCACGATCAGCCAGCAGCTGGCCAAGAACCTGTTCCTGTGGAGCGGGCGGAGCCGGGCGTCGCGCTGGGTGCGCAAGGGCGTCGAGGCCTGGTACACGCTGCTGATCGAAGCGCTTTGGCCGAAGTCGCGGATCCTCGAGGTGTACGCCAACGTCGCCGAGTTCGGCGACGGGATCTACGGTGCGCAGGCCGCCGCCCGCAGCTTCTGGCGCAAGGACGCCGCGCGGCTGTCGCCGGCGCAGAGCGCCACGCTGGCCGCGGTGCTGCCCAACCCGAAGCGCTACAGCGCGGCGCGGCCGGGGCCGTACGTGCAGCGGCGCGCGCGCTGGATCGAACGCAACGTGCACCGGATCGGCGGCACTGCGTACCTCGACACACTGGACTGACGAAGCGGGCCGGGATCGCCCCGGCGCCGCCGCGGATGCGCCCGGGTCGAAGCGCGCGCCGGCGGTCGCGTTCCCGATGTCGCTTGCTGCATGTCCGCCCGCCTGGGCGGCGGGGGCGCAGCCCAGGCATGCGGTTCCGCGTGTCCTTTGCGGGCGGGTCATGGCGGGGATCGGGTCGGCTACCATGCCGCCATGACCAGCCGTGCCGCCGACCGCGACCCGCTCACCATCGTGATCGCCGCCTTCAACGAGGCCGAGGCATTGCCGTCGCTGCACCCGCGCATCGCGGCAGTGCTGGACGGGCTGCAGGGCGACGTGGACGGTCGCGTGCTGTACGTCGACGACGGCAGCCGTGACGGCACCTGGGACGTGATGCGCGGGATCGCCAACGGCGACGCGCGGGTGTCGCTGCTGCGGCTGTCGCGCAACTTCGGCAAGGAGGCCGCGCTGACCGCCGGCCTGGACCGGGTCGAGCAGGGCGCGGCCATGATCCACGACGCCGACGGCCAGGATCCGCCGGAACTGATTCCGCAGTTCGTGGCCAAGTGGCGCGAGGGCTACGACGACGTGCACGGCACGCGCACCGTCCGTGAGCGCGAGACCTGGCTGAAGAAGACCACGGCGCACGCCTTCTACCGGGTGATGCAGCGACTGTCGAAGACGCCGATCCCCGCCGACACCGGCGACTTCCGGCTGCTGTCCCCGCGGGCGCTGGCGGCGCTGCGGCAGCTGCGCGAGCGGCACCGGTTCATGAAGGGGCTGTTCGGCTGGGTCGGGTTCGAACGCGTTTCGATCGCCTACCACCGCGAGCCGCGGCTGGCCGGGAAGAGCAAGTTCAGCCTCTGGCGGCTGTGGAACTTCGCGCTGGAGGGCATCACCAGCTTTTCCACCGTGCCGCTGCGGCTGGCTACCTACCTTGGCGTGCTGACCGCGCTGCTGGCGTTCGTCTATGCGCTGTGGGTCGTGGCCAAGGCGCTGCTGTGGGGCGACGACGTGGCCGGCTATCCGAGCATGATGGCGGTGATCCTGTTCCTCGGCGGCGTGCAGCTGGTCGCGCTGGGGATGATCGGCGAGTACCTCGGCCGCCTGTACGAGGAATCCAAGCAGCGGCCGCTGTACCTGGTCGATAGCTGGCGCCCGGGGTTGGAGGTATCCTCGGGCCGTGTCCATGGCGAGGGAGAGTCCCATGCGTACCGTACGACACCTGCTGGAAGGCAAGGCGCCTGAGGTCTTCGCGATCGGTCCGGACGTGCCGGTGATCGAGGCGATCCGGCTGATGGCGGCAAAAGGCATCGGCGCGGTGCTGGTGATGCAGGGCGGCCACCTGGCCGGCATCCTTTCCGAGCGTGACTACGCGCGCAAGGTGGTCCTGCAGGGCCGCTCGTCTTCCGACACCCCGGTGCGCGACATCATGACCGCGCAGGTCATCAGCGTCGGCCTGGACGACACCGCCGAACGCTGCATGCAGATCGTCACCGAAAGCCGCATCCGCCACCTGCCGGTACTCGACCATGACGCGGTGCTCGGCGTGGTCTCGATCGGCGACCTGGTCAAGGCCGTGATCGAGGACCAGCGGCACGAGCTGGACCAGTTGCAGCGCTACATCGCTTCTTAGCCGGCAGGCGATGCCCGCGACTTACGCGATCAGCCCGCGGTCGCGTCGAGGGTGCAGGCCAGTTCGCGCGTGCCATCCTGCTGTGACAGGTGCGCGGTCCCTGTGCCGAGGGTGAGGTACAGCGAATCGCCCGCATAGACCTTCGGGTCGCTGTTGGCAACCCGCTCCAGCGTATGGCGTTCGCCACCGGGCAACGACACGCGGGCCACGCCCTTGTCGAGCAGGACGACTTCGGTGTCGCCCTGGCAGGCATAGCGTGCGACGGCATCGCCGTCCTGGTTGGCGTTCTCCGGCGCCTGTCCGGAGGCCGCCTGGGCTCCGGCGGGGAGTTCAGGCGTCGCGGCGCCGTGGTCGCCGCAGGCCGCGAGGCAGCCGAACAGCAGCGCGGCCGCGAGGGTGGTGGAGGACTTGCGCATGGCGGTCTCCGGAGCGGGTCCCCGATTGTCGTCGTGGCAAGGTCAACTGTCGGTGATCGCCAGCGGTCGCGCACTCACTTCGCGTAGTGGCCACCGCAGTTGCTGTCCTTGCCGCCGCCAAGGTCGATGGTGGCCAGCAGCGCCGCCGGCGGCGCGATGCTGCCAAGCGCGACCGCGATCGCGCCGCGCAGGCCGAGGCGCTTGAAGTCGGGCCGGAACGAGGGATCCTTGAACGTCCCGTCCACCACCAGCGGCGAGCGCAGCGTCAGGATGCTGCGATCCTTCGGCCGCGGCTTGAGCAGCAGATCGAGGGTTTCGTCGCGCAGGTTCACCGTGCCCTCGCCGACGATGATCGTGTCGGTGGTGTCGAACGCCAGCGCGCGCGAAGTCATCAGCCCGTCCTTGACGCCGAAGTCGCCGAACGCGCAGCGGATCGGCACTTTGTGGTCCTTGCCGATCAGGAATTTCAGCGACTCGTAGATGTCGATGCCGGCCAGTTCCATCAGCAGGTTGCTGATCTGCCCGCGGCCCATGCCCAGCGCGATGTCGCCGTCGGCGCTGCCGAGCATCTGCGCGATCGAATTGCCGGTGCCGGTGATCGCGACCTTGCCGCCGATCTTGCCGATCGCGTCGTCGGTGAGCTTCGCGTCCGGGAACAGTTCGCCCAGGTTGAGTCCTTTCGCGGTGACATCGGCGCGGGTGCGGATGGTTTTCTCGCGCGCGTCCATGCGGATGGTGGAGCGGATGTCGCCGCCGGCGACGCCGAAGTCCAGTGGCTCCAGCCGCAGCAGGCCGTTGTCGAGGAACAGGTGCGCATCCATGTCGTCGAGCGGCAGCGAAGGCGCGTTGATGCGATGCGCCTTCAGGCGCACGTCGGCGTCCATCGCGCGCAGCTTCTCCAGCTTGTACGGCGTGTCCGGCAACAGCTTCGGGTCGGCGTCGCGCTGCGCGGCAAGCGCCGCGAGTTCGGGATTCGTCGACTCGTCGCCGCCGGCCTGCGGCGCGCCGCCGATGAAGCCGGCCATGTCATCGAAGTCCAGCCGCTTCGACACCAGGTCCGCGCGCAGGAACGGGCGTTCGCCGCCGGTCTCCACGCTCGCGGTGCCGCCCAGGTCGCTGTCGCCGACCTTGCCGGTGAAGCCTTCGTAGCGCCAGGTGTTGCCGTCGCGGGTGAAGCGGCCATCGAGCGCGTACGGCGGCGTCGGCGGCAGCGAAATGCCGAGCAGGGGGTAGAGGTCCTCGAGGTTCTTGCCCGACAGCGCCATGCGCAGGTCGAAATTGCGGAACCGGAACGGATTGACCAGCGTGCCGCGCGCGTGCGCCCGCGTCGCGCCGGCGGCGGCGCGCAGGTCGATGCGGTAGGGCTTGTCGGTGTTCTGCAGTTCCAGCGGCGACTCGGCCACGCCTTCCAGCGTGAAGCGGTTGCCGGCCCACTTGCCGCCGCCCTCGACCTCGACCGGCGGCGCGTCGCCCCGCGTCTTCGCCGCGCGGCTGGCGACGTCGAGCTGGATGTCGGTCCTGTTGCCGGCATCGACGAACCGCAGGTGGCCGTCGTCGATCCAGACCTTCCGAAGCCGCGCAGGTTCGCCGTCTCCCGGCGCCATGTCGAAATCCCAGTTGCCGCCGCCTGCGGGACCGGTTTCCAGGCGCACGTCCGGCCTTGTCAGGCGGATCTCCGGGATGACGACGTCGCCGCGCAGCAGGGCGAACGGCCGGATCCGGAGTTCGAGGCGATCGGCGCTGGCCATCGTCGCCTGCTTCGACCAGTCGGCGTTGCCCAGCCGCAGTGCATGGGCGCGGATCGTCGTGGTGCGGCCGAGGTCGACGTCGAGGTCGCCGCCGATCTCGAAGCTGCGCCCGGTGCGCGCTTCCACCGCGCGCTCGACCGGACCCTTGAACCAGTTCCAGTCCCACAGTAGCGCCAGCACCACCAGCGCGAGCGCGACGGCGGCCGCGATCGTGCGCCACGGGTGCCCGGTGACGGCGTCGCGCGCGCGCTTGCCTGCGGTTGGCGGGGAAGGAGTGGACACGCCGCCACCTTCGCCGCATGCCGATCAAGTGCCGGTGAACATGCTCAGTGGCGGTTCATCGCGCCGGCAGCACCTGCGCCATCACCGCGACGTAGTGGCAGACGCTGCCGCCGATGCAGAACAGGTGCCAGATGGCGTGCGAATAGCGCAGCGATTCGCGGTGGTAGAACACCGTGCCCAGCGTGTAGAACAGGCCGCCCGCCAGCAGCCAGCCCAGCGTCCAGTTGTCGAGTGCGGCCATTACCGGCTTGATCGCCACGACCACCAGCCAGCCCATGGCGACGTAGATCGCCGTGGACAGCAGCTTGAAGCGGCCGGTGAAAAACAGCTTGAACACCACCCCGGAGAGCGCCAGCGTCCAGATCGCCGCGAACAGCGACCAGCCCAGCGTGCCGCGCAGGCCGACCAGGGTGAACGGGGTGTAGGTGCCGGCGATCAGCAGGTAGATCGCGCAGTGGTCGAAGACCTTCAGCCGGGTCTTGGCCACCGGGTGCGAAACCGCGTGGTACAGCGTGGAGGCGACGTAGAGCAGCAGCAGGCAGATACCGAACACGATCGCGGCGGTCAGCTGCCAGCCGTCGCCGCGCAGCGCCGCCAGCGCGATCAGCACCGCACCGCCGGCCAGCGCCGCGGCCGCGCCGACGCCGTGGGTGAGCGCGCTGGCGATTTCCTCACGCGGGTCGTGGACGATGGCAGGCGCGGCGTGCATCCGCACACCATGCGCCGCACGTACCGAGCAATTGCTCGACAGGCCCCACGGAGCGGCATTGCAGCTTGTCTGGGGCCTGGGGGCGGAGAAAGCTCACGCGGGCGCAGCGCTGGCCTGCGCACGGGAGATGGCCTATCGCCCCGCCCTGCGCGCAGTCGCGGTGCCGCGGCGCCTCAGCGCGCCGCGACGATGTGCGCCTGCTCGCGCGTGGCCATGAACTCCACCCCGGGTGCGCGCTCCTGCGCCAGCTGCAGGTTGACCCGGGTCGGCGCGAGGTAGACCAGTTCGCCGGCGCCATCGATGGCCAGGTTCAGCGCGTTCTTCTCGCGGAACTCCTCCAGCTTCTTCGCGTCGTCGCACTTGATCCAGCGCGCGGTCGCCACCTGCACCTGCTCGAACGCCGCTTCCACCCCGTACTCGTCCTTGAGCCGGTACGCGGCCACGTCGAACTGGAGCACGCCGACCGCGCCCAGGATCAGGTCATTGCTCATCAGCGGGCGGAAGAACTGGGTGGCGCCTTCC
>Ga0182747_1003168_pt1 | contig 11179 bp, 8 predicted proteins | sample eDN3rd30CBELigBY_FD_128526 | JGI IMG/M metagenome (GOLD analysis project Ga0182747, IMG submission 128526) | Enriched backyard soil microbial communities from Emeryville, California, USA - eDNA 3rd pass 30_C BE-Lig BY (version 2) (version 2) | ecosystem: Environmental > Terrestrial > Soil >...
CACCCGATTCACGATCGGTGGCGTGACGAATATTACCCACGAACATCTCGAGTATCACAAAACCATCGAGCAATACCGACTGGCGAAAGCGATCCTGGTTCGTCGTGTTGCGGATGCCGGGGGCGTTGTTGTGTTGAATGCGGACGATGAGGGTGCCCGGTCCATGGCGGACCACGCCAGCGGCGCCAGCATCTGTTGGTACAGCATGTCGGATGCGCCATCTGATATCCTGGCGAGGAATGTTGTAGTAAGCAACATTGGATCGTCGTTCGACTTGGTGATTGATGGCAGAGATACGCCTGTTTCCCTACCGATGCTGGGAGAATTCAATGTTGCCAACGCGCTTTGCGCGGTGGGTGTTGCCCTGGCGGCTGGTGTCCAGCCGGATGTGATAGCGTCTGCATTGGCAACCGCAGCCGGGGTGCCGGGACGCATGAACAGGATCGATGCCGGTCAGCCATTCAGTGTTGTTGTGGACTACGCCCACACACCGGAATCCTTGACGAAGATCCTGCAGTTGCTTCGTGATCTCCATCCAGGCCACCGGTTGATTGTGGTATCCGGGAGTGCCGGAGAGCGGGATCCGGGAAAGCGCGCCATGCAAGGGGCTGTCACCGCCAGATTCGCGGATATCAGCATCGTGACCAGCGAAGATCCGCGAAACGAGGATGCCGACGCGATTATCCGGCAGATTGCCGAAGGAGCGCGAGAGGCTGGTGCTGTTAACGCTGTGTCGTTGTTTGAAGTCACCGATCGTCACGACGCCATCCGGATGGCTGTGGCGATGGCGGAACCCGGTGACTGCGTGCTGCTCGCGGGGAAGGGGCATGAGACGAGCATGATCTGGGGATTCGAGCATCGGCCGTGGAACGAAGCTGATGTGGCATTGGAGGAACTCGCCGGACTGGGGCACACGGCTGGGGCGGGAGATGATTGATCGTCGGCGGTTCATTGCAGCGGCTGCCGGCTCGCTCGGAATTGTCAGCATACCGGGGGCGGGAGATACGGCTGCCCAGGACCGCAACCCGGAGGGACGGATTGCTTTCATCAGGGACGGAGATGTATGGGAATGGTCGTCGGACACCGGAACCCATCGCCTGATTGAGGACGGTCAGGCAATGGACCCGACATGGAATCCAACCGGGCGGCTTCTCATGTATGCTCGTGACGGGGGAAGCTTTTCTGACCTGATCGTTGCAAACCCGAGCACCGGAAACAGGAATCGCCTGACGGACAATGAAAGCACCGCCGAGGTAGGCAGCCCGGAGTATGTCAATGGATGTTCCTGGGCAATCGATCCCTTTTGGAGCGATGCCGGTTTCGTGTGCTATGTGAGCGATGCGGAGTCCGAATTCGGCGAGATGCGCATCTGGATTCTCGATCCGGATGACGGGTCCACCTATCTGGCAAATATGGATGGTGGCGACCAGGGACCGGTGGAACATGTCTCGGTGGGAGGCGCCGGGGTGTTTTGCGTGTATACCGTGCTATCCATGGGCGGTCCGGAGGGCGGCACGACCTACGTCTCGATGCGGGATCTCGACACCGGCACAACATATCCCCTGTTTGAAGGGGAACGTGGTGCCTATGACCCGGCGATCTCCCCCGATGCAGACTGGATCGTTGGCTCCGTACGGGATACTGCCGGAATGAGCGACCTCTGGATATTCGACCGTGTGAGTGAGGAACTTTCCCAACTGACAACCGGGGAGCAGGCATCGAATGCGACCTGGTCACCGGATGGTGAATGGATCGCCTACCTGCGCCGGGTGGATGACCGGTTCGAGGTTTGGAGCTTGCCCATCAATACCCGGACTGGCGAGCCGACGGGCGAGGCCAGACGATTGGTTGAGGCGGATGGTATCGATGCGACCAGTGGATTGTCCTGGACACGACTGTAACGTTGCGTCGCCCGGGCCGCATGGTATCCGAAATCCGGATACCATGCGGCCCCGTTTTTCAGGCGTCAACGGCTGTTTCGGGCTGCACCGGGGTGATACCTTCCCCGAGTTCCAGTCCGAGGTCCTCCAGTTGGGATGTCTCCACCGGAGCAGGCGCCTCGAACATCATATCGAATCCACGTTGATTCTTCGGGAAGGCGATGACATCACGGATGCTCTCCTCATCGGCCAAAAGCATGGCGAGGCGATCGATGCCCATCGCGATACCGCCGTGGGGCGGCGCGCCGTATTCCAGGGCTGTCAGCAGGGCGCCGAAACGCTCCTGCAGGTCTTCCCCTGAGTGACCCATCAGGCCGAAGACCTTCTCCTGGCTGGCTCGTTTGTGAATCCGGACGCTGCCGCCACCAAGCTCATTGCCGTTTCCGACGAGATCATATTGCTTGGCCCGGACCCTGTCGGGTGCAGTGTCGAGCAATTCCTCGTCGGCTTCGAGGTAGCCGGAGAATGGATTGTGGGTGGCATCCCACCGGTTACCCTCTTCCTCCCACTCCAGAAGCGGGAATTCGTAGACCCAGCAGAATGCCATCACGTTCGGGTCGGCAAGTTCGAGCCGCTGTCCGAATTCATCCCGCAAGGCGGAAAGGGTCTTGGCGACGACTGCTGGCTGGTCCGCTACGAGTAGCACCAGATCTCCGGCATTAGCGCCGATATCGCTGGTCAGGCTGGTGATTTCCGCTTCGCTGAGGAATTTGGCGATCGGTGATTTGACGCCATCCTCCTGGACAGCGATGGTTGCGAGCCCCTTGGCTCCAGCCTGTTTGGCAAGCTCGGTGATTTCATCGATCTGCTTGCGGGTATAACCAGCGCATCCAGGGACGACAAGCGCCTTCACCTGCCCACCGTTTTCAAGCACGCCGGCGAAGGCCTTGAATCCGGTTCCCTGCAAGGCGTCGGAGACGTTCTGCAATTCCAGCCCGAAACGGAGATCGGGACGGTCGTTGCCGAAGCGATCCATGGCATCGGCATAGGTGATGCGCGGGAAAGGCTTCTGCTGAATCTGCTTGCTGGAATAGCGTTCGACGATTTCCGAGTAGAGCGTCTCCATCAGGGACATCACGTCTTCCTGATCGACGAACGACATCTCGATGTCCAGCTGGCTGAACTCTGGTTGCCTGTCCGCCCTCTGCGCTTCATCGCGGAAGCACCGGGCGATCTGGAAATAGCGATCCAGACCCGACACCATGAGGAGCTGCTTGAGGATTTGGGGTGACTGCGGCAAGGCATAGAATGACCCGGGCATGCTGCTGCTCGGGACGAGGAAATCACGCGCGCCTTCCGGTGTGCTCTTGATCAGCAGCGGGGTTTCCACCTCGACAAACCCACGCTCATCCAGGTAATCACGCATGAACTTGACGATGCGGTGCCGCAGGATCACGTTGTGCTGCATCTTTTGCCGGCGCAGGTCAAGATAACGGAACTTAAGTCGTAACGACTCGTCGACATCGACTTCTTCATTGATATAGAAGGGTGGTGTCTTCGATTCATTGAGGATCGTGAGATCATGGGCCTCGACCTCAATGTCGCCGGTCGTCATTTTGGGGTTGACCGTGCCTTCCGGGCGCTGGCGAACGATGCCCCTGACCTCAATCACGAACTCATTTCGCAGGCGATTCGCCAGCTCATGGGCTTCCGGTGCGATTTGCGGGTTGAAGACCACCTGCGTGATCCCGAACCGGTCGCGGAGATCGATGAAGATCAGGCCGCCCAGGTCGCGACGCCGGTTAACCCAGCCTTTGAGGGTGACTTCCGTCTCCGCTTGTTCGAGACGAAGGGAGCCACACGTAATGCGGCCAACGGCTATTGGCTGAACGTCGATTTGTTGCATGAAGTTGCATTCTCCCTTTTGTCGGGCGCGGACTGATTCGCTTCCGCCCCATATCCGTGGTTGTTCTTTAACTGACGTGTTTTGCGATATGCGCGGCGAGCGCATCACTGAGGATTTGTTCCGGATCGTCTCCGGCGGCAACGATTGCGGCAATGGCATCAAGCAGCCCGCGAGACCGGTCCTGCGGTGTCATCGACGCAAAATCATAATCAAGTGGATGCGCTTCCAGCACTTTGGTGGCCCGCGTCAGGGCTGGCATGGAACGTGGAAAACCATCCCCTGTTTTGGTGGGGCGATCCGGTTGATCCGCCTTTTCCTGCGCTTTGACACTGGCCCAGATTGCCGCGAGATCACTGGCGTCGTTCGCAACAACATCGCCGAAGACGTGTGGATGCCGCCGGATGATCTTGGTGGCGATACCTTCGAAGACGTCTTCCAGCGTGAAATCGCCATTTTCCTCGGCGATTTGCGCGTGCATGCAGATCAGGAGGAACAAGTCACCGAGTTCCTCGGCGAGGTTGGCAGGATCGTTGGCATCAATCGCATCGACGACCTCGTGTGCCTCCTCGATGATGCTGTCCCGCAGGGACAGGTGAGTCTGCTCGCGGTCCCATGGACAGCCCCCGGGTGCGCGGAGAAGGGCCGTGATGTGTTGTTGTGTCCGGGGGTCGCGCACAGCATCAAATTCACCGAGGGCGGGTACCCACAAGGATGCCAGATGGCCCGGATCGCTCTCCGCCAGTCCGGCAATGGTTGTTTCCTCAATGGTGGCGGCATCCGGTATGCCGGCGGATGTGACGATGATGACCTTGTGATCGGCCGGGAACAGCCGCAGGAGAATACGTGACAGCGGCTGCGTGACAGCGGTGCCATAGACGCGGGAAAAGAGCATCGGCCGGAGTGGCGTGAACGGAAACGAACCGCCGCTGAATGGGCCATCGCCGATATTCTTCACGGTCTGGGCAGCATCAATGATCTGGACGTCATCGACCACGGGGTCCATGTCGAGAGTCGTGGCAATGAGATCGACCGCGCTCAGACCCTCCACCACGGTGACAGTCAGGTTCTCGCGTTGGGCGAGGGAAAGGGTCTCGATTACCAGTCGCTCCCCGAAGCGTGGATGACCGGGAACCGCCAGCGCTACCGGTTCAGATTTCGCCGTATCGCACAGGATCCGCGCGGCGGCGGCCCAGTCCTTCCCTCCACCAGGAAGATTGCCCACCTTTTCGCTCAGGACAATCGTGCCCGGATGGATCAGGAGATCCTCCATACCGGGGTGATCCGCCGAACGGAGATACAGCACCCTGGCTTCTTCCAGAGCCGCTCTTGCGGCGACGGTGCGATGGAGCGGCGCGCCCGGACCGAGGCCAATGATGGTGATATCCGCCAGCGAACTGGTCATCCCTTGGCAGCCGTTTTGTCGGAGGACCTGCCGAGGCTGAGCACTGACATGAAGGCTTCCTGGGGAATTTCGACGTTGCCAACCATTTTCATGCGGGCTTTGCCCTTCTTTTGCTTTTCAAGGAGCTTGCGTTTCCGGGAGACATCGCCACCGTAGCATTTCGCCAGCACGTTCTTCCGCATCGCCTTCACGGTTTCGCGAGAAATGATTCGGCTGCCGATCGAGGCCTGGATCGGCACATCGAACATCTGCCGGGGGATGAGGGAGCGGAGGACCTGTACCAACTCCCGGCCCTTGTAATAGCCGTCGTCACGGTGGGTGATGATGGAGAGGGCGTCGACCGCCTGGCCGTTGACCAGGACATCAAGCTTGATCAGGTCGGCACCACGCATCTCGGCGTAGGAATAATCCAGCGAGGCATACCCCTGGGTCCGGCTTTTGAGCTGGTCGTAGAACTCCACGATCAACTCCGCCAATGGAATATCGTATTTGAGTTGGACCCGTTCTTCATCCAGGTAAATCATCTCCACGAACATGGCGCGTTTATTGGTGGTGAGTTCCATGATCGCCCCGATGAAGCGGGAGGGAGCGATGATATTGAGATGCATCCACGGCTCGCGAATTTCTTCGATCTCGCCGAAATTCGGCATATCGGAGGGATTGTCCACATTTACGATTTCGCCGGTCCGCATGAGTACCTCGTACTCCACACTCGGAGCCGTGGCGAGCAAATCGAGATCGTACTCGCGCTCCAGCCGCTCCTGGATGATTTCCATGTGGAGCAAGCCGAGGAATCCGCAGCGAAACCCGAACCCGAGTGCCATGGAGGATTCTGGTTCATAAGTGAGAGCACTGTCGTTCAGCTGCAGGCGTTCCAGCGCATCACGCAGGATCGGGAAATCCTCACTGTCCACCGGGTAGAGACCGGCGAACACCATCGCCTTCGCCGGTTGGTAACCGGGGAGGGGGGACGTCGCGGGGTTTGAGGCCAGAGTGATGGTGTCGCCCACCTGGCAGTCCTTGACGACTTTCAGACCGGTGGCAATATAGCCGACCTCCCCGGTCTTGAGGGTGGGAGACGACATCATGACAGGGGAAAAGAAGCCGATTTCGAGGGCATCGGCCTCTTTCTTTGTTCCCATGATCCGGACCCGCTCATCGGCTTTCAGCTCGCCATCGACGATCTTGACGTAGGCGATCACGCCCTTGTAGGCATCGTAATGCGAATCAAAGATCAACGCCCGAAGCGGTTTGTCACCTCCCTCGGCGGAAGGAGGTGGAATGTGATTGACGATGGCTTCCAGGATATTTTCCACACCCACGCCAGTTTTTGCGGATGCGGGGATGATTTCATCTTCCACAAGGCCGATGAAATCGCCCACCTCCTTGCTGACGCGCTCCGGGTCGGCATTGGGGAGGTCGATCTTGTTGATCACGGCGATCATCGCCAGGTCGTGCTCGAGCGCCAGATAGACATTGGCCATCGTTTGCGCCTCGATACCCTGTGCCGCATCGACCACGAGCAACGCTCCTTCGCAGGCAGCAAGACTGCGGCTGACCTCGTAGGAGAAGTCCACATGTCCGGGGGTATCGATAAGGTTGAATTCGTATTCCTGCCCATCACGGGCCGTGTACGGCATGCGAACCGCGCGGGCCTTGATGGTGATGCCCTTTTCGCGTTCCAGGTCCATCGAATCCAGCATCTGCGAGTGCATGTCCCGTTCGGCGATCGTGCCGGTACGTTGCAGTAGCCGATCGGCCAGGGTTGACTTCCCGTGGTCGATATGCGCGATGATGCTGAAATTCCGGATGTGGGATGTGTCGGTGGTGTTGCTCATGGGGAGCGCGTGTTCCCGTCTACAGTGGTTGCAAGCGTGACAAAGCGGCCGGTGGCCTCAGCGATATGCTGGCGCTCCCGACCGGGTTTGTTTAAGTATAGCCAATCACTGGAAGTCCCGAGCGAGATGCTTGCATCTGGTCAGACACTAGGATCTTCGCTGATTCCCATCCAGGTCATTTGGGATCGAACCCGGGCCGGCATCCGCTGCATGATCTTGTTCACGGACGTGTGGAACTCCGGGATACGAAGTACCCATGCCGCCAGGAGGAATGTGCCCGCATAGAGCGCCAGACACAACCCAAAGTAGATGAGGTGCACGAGCAGCGAGACGTCGGCATCCAGCACGTCGTTCAGCCAGGAAACGGTGATGAGGATCGCACCGGTCATACATCCGCCCGCGACCACGACCTTGAAGAGCCATCCGAAGAAGCCAGGCGCGAAAACCTTGCCGGAACGATATTTCAGGAAGAGCAGCATGATGATCGCTTCGGCTGCGGTTGTGATGCTCAATGACAACGTGAGACCCCGAAGACCGAGAGAATCGATGAACAACGAGCACAGGATGAGGTTCAGGATGATCGTGAGGATGCCGGTGATCACCGGTGTCCGGGTATCCCGCATCGCGTAAAAGACGCGGGTAATGATCTCCGTGACACCGTATCCAACGAGTCCGATGGCAAACCAGAGTAAGGCCTGGCTGACGAGATCGGTTGACGCCGCATCGAAGCTGCCGCTTTCGAAAATCACCTTGATAATGGGCTCGCCAACCAGCAGGAGGCCCACACTGGCGGGAATGGAGAGGAAAATCAGTGGCCGCATCGTGCGGTCCAGCAATCGTGCGAAGCCCTCCTGGTCGCCCCGGCTGTAACTCGCCGCCAGTGATGGGAAGGCCACGGTGGAGATGCTGAGTGCCAGCACGCCGTGGGGCAACATCAGGAGCTGCCAGGCGTAGTTCAGGGCGGAAACGCTGCCATCGTCGATGGTCGATGCGAACGCGTTAACCGCGATGAAGTTGAGCTGGAACGCCGCGAGCCCAACCACCCGTGGTCCGAGCAGGCGGAGAACCTCGCTCAGACCCTCAACCGTGCGATCCAGCGTTGGGCGAAGGGTGAATCCGGTTTTGATCAGGGCAGGCACCTGGATCCCGAAGTGGAGCGCTGCGCCGATGATCACTGCCCAGGCGACGGCCTGCACGCCATAATCCTGGGCGAAGAACATGGCACCCACAATAATGGCGGCGTTATAGACGACCGGGGACAAGGCCGGCCAGGTGAACTGGTTTTGCGCTTCCAGGATACCTTTGGCGGCGATACCGAAGCCGAGAAATACTGGCGAAAGCAACAGGATGCGCATGAGGTGCACGGTCAGGTCTCGCGTCTCGCTGTCAAACCCCGGCGCGACGACGAAATCGGTGAGGGGACGGGCGAGGATAAATGCCAGGCCCGAGAGCACGAGGATACCGATTCCCGTCCAGGTCAGAATGGACGACGCCAGCCGGGATGCCTTCTCGTGGTCGCCTCGATCCACGTATCCGGCGAAGACAGGGATGAACGCAGCCCCAAATGCGCCGGACATCACCACCATGAAGAGCAGATCCGGAATCTTGAAGGCGCTGACGTAGGCATCCAGCGACGGGCTGGTGCCGAACAGGTTGGCGAGGATCATCTCGCGGACGAGCCCGAGGATTCGACTAAGCACAAACGCCGCGCTGACGATGATGGCGTTGCGCGCCATATTGGAGCCGCCGATGTGGCGTGAATCCTCATCGCGTGCCGCCGGTGTTGTGGATGGTGATGGTTTGTGCCCGAAGACCTGGGACGCCTGACTCATAGGTGGAAGTATCTCATGACGTGGAGCGTGATTCATGGTGGATGAAAACCGCTCGATACATTGGCCGGTGGATGCGGCCCGATCGCATCCAGTTCGGAAAGCGGCTGCTCTCATTGGTTGAGCGGAGCTCCGCGCTTTGGTAGAATACCCTGTACGCCTGATATCGGGCGGTTTTATTGTGTCCAGTATGCGATGATCCTGATCCTGAACGATCACGATATTCATGACATAGAGGAAGGTCCAACTTGGCGAATAGCAAGTCTGCCGAGAAGCGAATTCGTGTTGGCGAGCGTCGTCGCCTAAGCAACCGCCCATATCGGTCCGCCGCCCGGACGCTGGTGAAGCGTGCCGAGCTGGCGATCAATTCTGGCGATCAGGAAGCGGCCAAGATTGCCGTGGGTAAGGCCATCTCGATGCTGGACCGCACCGCGGGCAAGGGCATCGTGCATCCGAACAACGCCGCGCGTCGCAAGTCGCGCCTGATGGCCAAGTTCAACGCCGCGAACGCATAAGCCAACGCGTTAATTGGTAATGGTCGCCTGGCCCCGGAGGGATTATTCCACCGGGGCATTTGGCGTTAAGGGGAGACGGTGATGGAGCTTCCGGATGTCGCCACGTTCGGATGTTGTCTATCGGTGTGATGTCAGGTTGCGACGATTGTTGGCGATGGCGAGCATAGTGTCCATCAAGGTGTCCAGCGGATCGCGGAGCTCCCCGTGTTTCATTCGGCGGTCAGCATCGGCTGCAAGGGTAACTCGTTGCAGGGTTGCCGTCGTGGGCTGTCCCTGAAGACCCCGCTGGATGGCACTCATGCGAGCCGGGTTGCTCAGCCCGATCGCCTTGCCGACATCCGCCGGGTTGCGTCGCCCTGACGATGCGATGACCGCTCCCAACTCAATGTTCTGGCTCAACTGGGCCAGGAGTTTGGCCGGGTCTTCCCCGGCTTCGATGAGTTTCTCCAACTCGACGACGGCTACGGCAATATTCCCCGCGGCGGCTGCATCCAGGAAAGTGAATATACGGTCGTCTGATCCACGGTCGACCATCCCGGCAACGAGATGCTGTGAGATTCCGTCCGGGTACGCGGCAAGCGCCAACTTCGCGATTTCGTTGGTGAGTGCCTCCATATCTGGCGGCCGGTCATATGCCGGGTTTCGTGGCGCGTTGGCCCAGGTTTGCGGATAGAGCGATTCGGCGAGGTAACGAGCGGTGTTCTGGTCCATTTCGGCACCGTGCTTTTTCGCCATATGTTGAATCCACTGGATCAGCCTGGGGCCACGTGGCGGGGCGGATACATCGACCGTCGCTGAGGCGGGGAGGGCTTTCTTTACCGCTGCCGGTAACGACGCCATGGCGGGATCGAGAAGGATCAGGGTGCTTGCTTCCGGTACGGAATTGAAGAGCCCGGGCCAGTCAGGTGTGTTTCCACCATCCTTTGATCCCTGCTTACCCAAACGCTCAATAAGGCCCTCGACCACGACCACCCGGCCAGCGGAAAAGAAGCCAATGCTCGAGATGTCAGTGATGACCTGGCGAATCGAGACCGATTTGCCATCCAGGATCGACGTGCTTTCGCCGGAAGGGTCGCGCTTTGTGCAAATTTCTTTCATGCGGGCGCGGGCCATCGCGTAATCCGGTCCGAGGATAACGCTGATCATGAAAGCACTCCCGTCGAGATGAAGGTTAAGCGAGGTCAATACATTGAAGATGTGGAGGTTGCGTGCCGGTGACCGGACCCGAAGCCTGGGCGCGATGTGGAGCCTTGAACCTGTATTCACAGGTGGGTGCCGCATTCCGGCGTGGACCACGGTCCACGCGTGAGCAGCTCCCGGCTCACAAAGTGTTGGCTCAAGACCACATCAACCGCCGCAGGTTCCTTCAGGACCGGCCGGACCCCCATGCTAGCATCTTCGACATGCCACTTCAACGTAGAGATGGGGGAGGGAACGGGCAACAGGCTGGTCTTCGGACTACACGCCTGCAGCAGATCCCTGGAGGGCTTCCACTGTTGACTTTGATGCAGGAGCATGAGAGTATCCCGCCATCGGCCAAATTGAAATGTCCTGCACAGGAGGTAGTGTCCCGGTTGACGTCGTTATCAGTGTTACAGGGGATTGATTGCCTGATGAGGGCCTGAGTGGACCGACGTGCATCGTGAAGTGAAGGAGGCAGCGGGAGTTTTTCAATAGGGAGCCCATTGCCAGCATGTGGTCGAGATGCGGGGTATTGGACTCTCTGGTATATCGTCCGCGATTTGCGAAATCGCCTGGGGCCCTTCGGGCTCAATCCGGGGAGAACTACGAGGTGAATCAAAGCCAAGA
>Ga0182747_1003171_pt1 | contig 11172 bp, 11 predicted proteins | sample eDN3rd30CBELigBY_FD_128526 | JGI IMG/M metagenome (GOLD analysis project Ga0182747, IMG submission 128526) | Enriched backyard soil microbial communities from Emeryville, California, USA - eDNA 3rd pass 30_C BE-Lig BY (version 2) (version 2) | ecosystem: Environmental > Terrestrial > Soil >...
ATTGATGACGAAGATGAAGAAGCAGAAGATGAAGACGAAGATTTAGAAGAAGAATTAGAAAAATAAATTCTTTTAAGTGTAGGTAGGGTCTATGTGACTTTATCTACACTTTTTTCATGTTGTTTCCAATATGCTTTGCAAGTTTTAGACCAAGGTGTTATCAATAACACATACATTTCTTTTGAACTTACATATTTTTGCTTGAATAGTTGAAAATGTGCTGTTCTAAAATTAAAGCACTTGACTTATTTTAGTGTTCCATATAATCTTTTACTTGGGCTCCATTAGAGATGGAGAATGACCGTGAACCAAATCACGCTCCCCCTGCAACCATGCAGGAGGAGCGTTTTTTTGTTTTTTCCAGGTCAGGCAGTAGATACGAAAAACTCTCCAATATTGAGTTTGAAAACTTTAAGCAAATCCGCTTAAAACAATCAGTACTACATGAATCTCGCCAAAGTTTCAAATTTAAGATTTGAAATTTTTAAATTGGGAATGAAGGATTATGGAAATACTGATTTAGAGATTTCAAACTTTCTTAAATATAAATAGCAATTGAAGGTATGAGGAGGAATTTGCAAATGACGAAGTATATTTTTGTAACAGGTGGGGTAGTTTCTTCACTTGGTAAAGGGATTGTCGCATCATCTTTAGGACGACTATTAAAAAATCGTGGGTTACAAGTAACAATTCAAAAATTTGACCCATATTTAAATATTGATCCAGGTACTATGAGTCCATATCAGCATGGTGAAGTGTTTGTAACAGATGATGGTGCTGAGGCTGACCTAGACTTAGGACACTATGAACGTTTCATCGATATAAATCTGGGTAAACACTCGACAGTAACTTCAGGGCGTGTATATCAATCGGTTCTTGCGAAAGAACGCCGCGGTGATTATAACGGTAAAACGGTGCAAGTTATTCCTCATGTAACGAATGAAATCAAAGATCGTATTCAACGCGCCGGTCGTGAAACAAGTGCGGATATCGTAATTACAGAGGTCGGCGGAACAGTAGGGGATATTGAATCTCTGCCATTCCTTGAAGCAATCCGTCAAATGAAAACAGATCTTGGCCACCACAATGTAATGTATGTTCACTGTACATTAATTCCTTACATTGCAGCGGCAGGTGAATTAAAAACGAAACCAACTCAGCACTCTGTAAAAGAATTGCGTTCACTAGGTATTCAGCCAAATATTATCGTTGTTCGTACAGAACAAGCTGTATCGGATGAAATGAAAGATAAATTGGCATTATTCTGTGACGTAAAACCGCGTGATATTATTGAATCTCGTGATGCAGAAACACTATATGACATTCCATTAAACTTACATGCTCAAGATTTTGATGATATTGTTCTTGAACATTTTGGAATTGATGCTCCTGAAGCGGATATGGAGGATTGGAAAGAGCTTGTAACGAAAGTTAAAAATCTTTCACAAAAAACACGTATTGCTTTAGTTGGTAAGTATGTTGAGCTTCAAGATGCATACATTTCTGTTGTTGAAGCATTAAAGCATGCTGGATATGTATACGATTCTGATATTGAAGTGGATTGGATTAATGCAGAGCATGTCAACGCAGAAAATGTTGATGAGTTATTAAAAGATGCAGATGGAATTTTAGTTCCTGGTGGATTCGGTGATCGTGGGATCGAAGGGAAAATTTCTGCTATTAACTATGCACGTGAAAAGGATATTCCATTCTTGGGAATTTGCTTAGGTATGCAATTGGCAACAATTGAATTTGCTCGCAACGTACTAGGTTTAGCAGGGGCGCATTCAACAGAGTTAAATAAAGAAACGCCATACCCAATCATTGACTTCTTACCAGATCAAAGTGATGAAGTTGATTTAGGCGGAACATTACGCTTAGGATTATATCCATGTAAATTAGTTGAAGGTTCTCGTGCAGCGCAAGCCTACAATGATGAGTTGGTTTATGAGCGTCACCGTCATCGTTATGAATTCAACAATGAGTTCCGTGAAGCAATGGAAGCGGAAGGTCTTGTATTCTCAGGTACAAGCCCTGATAACAAATTAGTGGAAATTGTTGAATTACCAGAGAAAAAATTCTTTGTGGCATGTCAATTCCATCCAGAATTAATTTCTCGTCCACAACGTCCACAGCCATTATTCCGTGAATTCGTTGGTGCAGCATTCAATAACCGTTAAGAAATTCAAGACTTTTTCCTATTATTTAATGGGGAAAAGTCTTTTTTTTAATATTTTATATGCAGCTAATTTATAGTTGATATTTATGATAAAATTCACTATGTAAAAAAAATGTTACAAATCATTTATTTTGAATTCAATTAAGTATGATAATATTTAAGGATAGTAAAACCTCTTTTCATAGTAGAAAAGAGGTGTTGAAAAAATTATAATTCTTCATCATCAGAAATCATTTCGTCATAATTTAGTTTGATTGCTTCATATATAAATAGCGCAGCCATGAGATAAGGGATTATCACACGTTCTCCAAGCTTAGTTGGGTGAGGTATAATACCGCCGCGAATTTTCATTGAGACATAAGTGTAGGCTAGTTCACTTAGTTCATTTGTGTCGCTTTGTGGGTCGCTTGAAACAACCGAAAAAGGAATAAAGCTATCATATAATTTTTTTGCTAGATTTATAGCTTCAGGGTTTTCACTTTTAGTTGTGAAAATACAAACTCGGTCAGTCTCTGTAAGGGCAATCGTCGGTGACCAGCTTTTAAGGTTTGTAAATGGTTCTGCCCCGTGTAAAGCGTTTAGTTCTATCGCTTGCAGTTCATCAAAACAAGCGAAATAGATATTTCCTTGGCCGATACTCGCTTGGGCCAATAGGCGTGAAGTTTCTTCAATTGCTTCTTCTTCACTTTGTATAATTCTTTGAAATAATCCACTCATTTGAGTAGAAAGTATTTTAGACATAATCTCACCTCATCATGTATTATAATTTTTATTTTAGTAAAAAGTAAAATATGATGTATTTGTAAAAAATTTAAAGGATTTTTTACAAAATTAATCGAAAAGTAAGGTTTAAAAGAGGTTATTGTAGGGAATGGGATTTGTGGAAGGAAATTACATTCAAATAATATCACGTTAAGGGGAAATTGTTGTGAAAAAAATATTAATCGTAGATGATCAAAAGGGAATTCGTCTTTTGCTAAATGAAGTCTTCTCAAGAGAAGGGTATAAAGTTTATCAGGCAGCAAATGGTGTGGAAGCGCTTAATATCATTGATGGCAAAGAGATTGATTGTGTCATGCTTGATATGAAAATACCTGGAATGAATGGCATCGAAATTTTAAAGAGAATCAGGGAAAAAAATATTCAAGTACCTGTTTTTATGATGACTGCATTTGAAGGGGAAGATATTTTGAACGAGGCCAATCAATATGGAATGACAAAATATTTTAGAAAACCTTTCAATATATTGGATGTCAGAGACGAAGTAAATGCCATATTAAACAAATAAAGCGGTTAATAGGTTTCCATCTTGGCGTGAGGATTATTTAATGTAAGGTATTTTTTCCTGGTTACAGATTAGGCCGGGAAAAGGTAGCATCTGTCACAATAAAAGAGAATTAATAGGTCGAGCGATATAAATATGTATAATTAAAGAATTTGCGCCTGACGCAGGCTTTCGGCGCAGAAAAGGGTAGCATCTCTTGTGACTTGAGAGATGCTAAAGTACAATTTACTGAATATTAAATTGTACTAACTAAAGAATTTTGCGCCTGACGCAGGCTTTCGGCGCAGAAAAGGGTAGATCTCTTGTGACTTGAGAGATGCTAAAGTACAATTTACTGAATATTAAATTGTACTAACTAAAGAATTTGCGCCTGACGCAGGCTTTCGGCGCAGAAAAGGGTAGCATCTCTTGTGACTTGAGAGATGCTACCCTTTTTGCTATGATTAATCTGGAATATTTATCTTATTAACAATTTTACTAGCTGTCCGAGGAGGATTTTCGTATATGCCATTAGTATCGATGAAAGAAATGTTGATTAAAGCGAAAAATGAGGGGTATGCTGTAGGGCAATTTAATATTAATAACCTTGAATTTACTCAGGCGATTTTACTTGCTGCTGAAGAGGAGAAATCTCCAGTAATCCTTGGCGTTTCTGAAGGTGCAGGGAAATATATGGGCGGTTTTATTGCCGTAGTGTACATGGTAAAAGGCTTGATGGAAAGCTATAAAATTACTGTGCCAGTTGCGATTCATTTAGACCACGGTTCAAGCTTCGATAAATGTAAAGAAGCGGTTGATGCAGGATTTACGTCTGTAATGATCGATGCTTCTCACCATTCATTTGAAGAAAATGTAAAGATTACAAGCGAAGTTGTTGAATATGCTCATGCCAAAAGTGTTTCTGTTGAGGCAGAATTAGGTACTGTTGGCGGAGAAGAAGACGGTGTCATCGGTGGAATTATGTACGCTGATCCAGCTGAATGTAAAGCGCTTGTTGAAGCAACAAATATTGATTGCTTAGCACCAGCATTAGGTTCAGTACACGGTCCTTACAAAGGCGAACCGAAACTGGGCTTCGATGAAATGAAACAAATTGGTGAAGAAACAAATATGCCATTAGTTCTTCATGGAGGTACTGGTATCCCAGACGAACAAATTAAACGTGCAGTATCTTTAGGTACAGCTAAAATCAACGTAAATACTGAAAATCAAATTGCTGCAACAAACGTGATTCGTGAAATTTTCGAGTCTGACAAAAAAGTTTACGATCCACGTAAATATCTAGGCCCAGCACGTGAAGCAATTAAAGAAACAGTTATCGGTAAAATGCGCGTCTTCGGAAGCTCGCAAAAAGCTTAATTAATCGGGGAATAGAACTTGAAGCTCGAATATTGGGCGGACAACTCGATCTCTGAACATATAATTTCACCTAACTTAAAATCCAAACAAAGCATCCAAAGACTTATTTTGGGGCAATGCAATAAATTATAGAAGCAGAATTGTTTAGTTTACTTAGAAATATGTCAAAAATAATGTAAATAAAAAGATGAACTGCTTTTCTATTTTATTTTCATTCAATCAATGGATATGCCATAAATTGGTTACGAATACGGTGAACGATTCTATTCTACTCCATTTCATTGCACCAATCGGATGAAGATAAAGTCTTGGCAAGTATCATGGAGAAATGGCATATCTCGAGGAAGGGGCAAAAATGAGCTGCTCCTGTTCCAGTCGAAAAGGAAAAAGTTTTCTAACGGCATTCCATATCTCCAACTGCTGCATTAAGCCAGGCAAAATCGATATAATAATGATTTGCAGGAGAAGTGTCTGATTGGTATTCATCAGCCTTCTCTTAGTTTTTTTAAGAAACGACCCAATTTTAAAAACATCTGGAGGAAATAATAATGAAATTTTTTATTGATACAGCTAATTTTGAGGAAATTAAAGAAGCCCATTCTTGGGGGATTTTATCAGGAGTAACGACAAACCCATCGTTAGTGGCGAAAGAAGAGAATGTTTCTTTCCATGACCGTTTACGTGAAATCTCTGAGCTAGTAAATGGCTCTGTAAGTGGTGAAGTAATTTCATTGGACGCAGAAGGAATGATTAAAGAAGGGTTAGAATTATCAGCAATTGCTCCGAACATTACTGTAAAATTGCCAATGACTCCTGAAGGGTTAAAAGCATGTAAATTCTTTGCTGAAAAAGGCATCAAAACAAATGTAACGCTTATTTTCAGTGCAAATCAAGCTTTAATGGCAGCTCGTGCTGGTGCAACGTATGTATCGCCATTTGTTGGTCGTTTAGATGATATTGGACAAAGCGGAACTGAATTGATTGCAACAATTTCTGATCTTTTTGCAATCCACGGTATCGATACAGAAATTATTGCTGCATCTATCCGTCATCCTCAACATATTACGGATGTAGCACTAGCTGGGGCTGATATTGCAACAACACCATTTAAAGTGTTAAAACAATTATTCCATCATCCGTTAACAGATAAAGGAATTGAAGGCTTCTTAGCAGATTGGGAAAACCGCAAAAGCAAATAATTGATGATTTCACAATGTTTTGGTTGAACCCAAAGTACCCAAGCACTGCATTCAACATAATCAGAAATTGAAATACTATATAGGGAATAAAAAATTTAGAATTTAAGCTTTAAATTGCGAAAATGGTAAATAATAAACAGTAATACTAAAAAATTTCATGCAGCAAGAAGTGCGCACTTAAATGTTGCCTGGAAAACTCGAGGATAATCTCACCTGTGTTTAAATAATGAGAAAGTCCTCGGGTTTTAACACATTATGATAATCAGTCTCTTGCCAAAATACAGTTATTAGCAAAATTTATCTATAATATGATAAATTGCTTGCGTATTTTTATTACGCAAAAGGGTGTACTTGATAGAAAGTCAGCGATAAAGAAAAATGTTGGACCATAATAACTGATACTTTCCAATCATAAGGGAGAACGGATATGGATGTTTATAAAATTAATGGCGGAAATCGTCTAAGAGGAACAGTCAAAGTCAGCGGAGCGAAAAATAGCGCGGTTGCATTAATTCCTGCATCTATCTTAGCTAATTCTTCAGTCACAATTGGTGGAATACCTGAAATTTCCGATGCTTGGACGCTAAAAGCATTGTTAGAGGAGATTGGTGGCGAAGTTACGTTTAAAGACGGTCAAATGATCATCGATCCAACGCAAATGCAAGCTATCCCATTGCCAAATGGGAATGTTAAGAAACTTCGAGCATCCTATTATTTAATGGGAGCGATGCTTGGACGTTTCAAAAAAGCGGTCATTGGATTACCGGGTGGTTGCTTCTTGGGACCGCGCCCAATCGATCAACATATAAAAGGTTTCGAGGCACTTGGCGCAAAAGTGACAAATGAGCATGGTGCAATCTATCTAAGAGCAGAAGAATTAATTGGCGCCAAAATTTATTTGGACGTAGCAAGTGTTGGTGCAACGATTAACATTATGCTAGCAGCAGTACGTGCAAAAGGCCGTACAGTCATCGAAAATGCTGCCAAAGAACCCGAGATTATCGATGTCGCGACACTATTGACAAATATGGGGGCGAACATCAAAGGGGCAGGTACAAGTGTGATTCGAATCGATGGGGTAGAAGAATTGCAAGGAACTAACCATACGATTATTCCGGACCGCATTGAAGCGGCTACATTTATGATCATGGCAGCAGCAATTGGAGATGGCGTTACAGTTGATAACGTAATTCCATTCCATCTTGAAGCAGTAACGGCAAAATTGCGTGAAATGGGCGTTAAAGTCGAAGAAGGAGAAGAAAGTATGTTCATTCATCGATCGGATATCCTTCAAGCTGTCGATGTGAAAACCCTCGTCTATCCAGGATTCCCCACAGACGTGCAACAGCCTTTGTCGGTGTTAATGACGCAAGCAGTAGGCGCATCAAAGGTTACGGATACAATCTATTCAGCTCGCTTTAAACATATCGATGAACTTCGCCGAATGAATGCCAATGCGAGAGTTGAAGGGAATTCAGCTATCATTCAGGGACCATCAAGACTGCATGGTTCTACAGTGACTGCAACAGATTTGCGTGCAGGTGCTGCGCTTGTTCTAGCAGGGCTTCTTGCCGAAGGAGAAACAGAAATACAGGATATTCATCATATAGAACGCGGATATAGTTCACTAATAGAAAAACTTTGTGCAATTGGTGCTGATATTCGTCGCGAATCAATTTCAACAAGTGCTATTAAAAGAGCAAAATAATATAAATAGAATTCATCCGTAACGAGTTAACAAAATATGTTACAATAGATGGAGCATATAGTTCGGCATGTCAGATTTTAGCTGAACAAAACCGGGAGGCAAATGAAGAATGGAACGTAGTTTAACGATGGAAGTTGTACGCGTAACTGAAGCAGCAGCAATCGCTTCTGCAAAATGGATGGGACGCGGTTTAAAAGAGGAAGCAGATGACGCGGCAACAACAGCAATGCGCGCATTATTTGATACAATTCCAATGTATGGTACCGTTGTGATTGGAGAAGGAGAAATGGATGAAGCACCAATGCTTTATATTGGTGAAGAACTGGGCCTTCGTAACGGCGGACCACAAGTAGACATTGCAGTTGACCCTCTTGAAGGAACAAACATCGTTGCAAAAGGCACTAACGGGGCAATGACGGTACTGGCAATTGCAGATCGCGGTAATTTGCTCAATGCACCTGATATGTATATGGAAAAAATAGCAGTTGGACCAGAAGCGGCAGGTAAGGTTAGCATCACGGCTTCAGTAACAGAAAATCTTCATGCAGTCGCTAAAGCAAAAAACAAAGAAATTTCAGATGTAGTGGCAGTGTTATTAGACCGCCCTCGTCATCAGCATATTGTTGAAGAAATTCGTGCTGCAGGTGCCCGTATTAAATTTATCCAAGATGGGGATGTAAGTGCAGCCATCAATACTGCATTTGATGAAACTGGTATTGATATTATGTTTGGTACTGGCGGAGCACCAGAAGGAGTAATATCTGCTGTTGCATTAAAATGCTTAGGTGGAGATTTCCAAGCACGACTTCTGCCTGAAGATGAAGCTCAAGCTTTACGTTGCGAAAAAATGGGAATTGATGTTGATAAAATATACTACCTAGATGATCTAGTAAAAGGTGACGATGCGATTTTTGCAGCAACAGCCGTTACGGATAGCGAACTAATGAAAGGCGTTCAATATAAAGGTGCGTACTGTTTAACAAACTCCTTAGTAATGCGAGCAAAAACAGGAACTGTACGTTTCGTCGAAGGACGTCACAATATCGATAAAAAACCTAGTTATGTAAAATAAATTACTTCAAACCATAGATGCCTGATAAACAAATCGGAAGTTCTTTTTGGATAACCACACACTATCCACATTAAATCTCCACTTTATTTATATTCAGGCATCTTCCTACTATTCTTTCTTACTTAAAAAACCCTACGGCAATACAACTTCAAATTAGTATGGAAAAATGCGATAATTGGCTACATATGTACTAAAGGTCGGTGTTTTTCTGATGCAATTATTTATGGACTATATTTTTTAATCAGTATAAAAATAGATGGAAAATTTAAAAAGACTGGAGATATGCTATGTCGGCTTTAACTATATCGCAATTAGAAAATATGACGTTAAAAGAGTTATATTCTCTTGCACGTGATTACAAGATTTCATATTATAGCAAATTAACAAAAAAAGAATTGATCTTTTCGATTTTAAAATCTCGTTCTGAACAAGAAGGCTTCTTCTTCATGGAAGGTGTTCTTGAAATTGTAAACCAGGAAGGCTTCGGGTTCCTGCGCCCAATCAACTATTCTCCTTCAAAAGAGGATATTTATATTTCTGCTTCACAAATTCGCCGTTTTGACCTCCGAAATGGGGACAAGGTATCAGGCAAGGTTCGTCCTCCAAAAGAAAACGAACGTTATTATGGGTTACTGCAAGTGGATGCTGTAAATGGAGAAGACCCTGAAGTAGCGAAAGAACGTGTTCACTTCCCGGCATTAACACCGCTTTACCCTGATAGACATATTAAATTAGAAACAGAATCGCATAAAATGTCTACTCGTATTATGGACCTAGTAGCACCTGTTGGATTTGGACAACGTGGACTAATTGTGGCACCTCCGAAAGCAGGGAAAACACAATTATTAAAAGAAGTTGCCAATGCGATAACAACAAATTATCCAGAGGCCGAATTAATCGTCCTATTGATCGATGAGCGGCCTGAGGAAGTAACGGACATCGAGCGTTCAGTGAAAGCGGATGTAGTCAGCTCGACTTTTGATGAAGTACCGGAAAATCACGTAAAAGTAGCGGAGCTTGTTTTAGAACGTGCCCGTCGTTTAGTAGAACATAAACGTGATGTCATTATCTTGATGGATTCGATTACACGTTTAGCGCGTGCTTATAACTTAGTTATTCCGCCAAGTGGTCGTACATTATCGGGTGGTATTGACCCGGCAGCCTTCCACAGACCAAAACGCTTCTTTGGTTCTGCGCGAAACATTGAAGAAGGCGGCAGTTTAACAATCCTGGCAACTGCACTAGTTGACACAGGCTCTCGTATGGACGAAGTAATTTATGAGGAATTCAAAGGAACAGGAAACTTGGAGCTTCACTTAGATCGCCACTTAGCAGAACGTCGTATCTTCCCGGCGCTCGATATTCGTCGCTCAGGAACTCGTAAAGAAGAATTGCTGATTCCTGCAGAACAACTAGAAAAATTATGGGCAATTCGTAAAACGTTTTCAGACGCACCCGACTTTGCAGAACGCTTCCTGAGAAAACTGCGAACTTCCAAGTCAAATGAAGAATTCTTCGAAAAGCTGAACAACGATATGAAAAAAGCAACGAAGGGCAAAGGATTAATTTAATAATAAGAATTTATTATATTAATCGAATGGTTGATTAAAAATTACCATTTATCTTTTTGTTGCGTTCGAAATTATTTCTTGCTATAATCTTTTAAGTATGAAACGTGTGCATATGTGACTGGCATATTCGGGTTACGTAAGGCACTAGTATCGAATAACAACTCTGTTCCGGATGGTTCAGGGCGAGAGGAGTAACGAATATGAAACAAGGAATTCATCCAGATTACAAAACTGCAACAGTAACATGCTCTTGCGGTAACACATTCGAAACAGGCTCTGTAAAAGAGAAAATCGTAGTAGAGTTCTGCAACGAATGTCACCCATTCTATACTGGACGTCAAAAATTTGCTTCTGCAGACGGCCGTGTGGATCGTTTCAACAAAAAATACGGTATCAAGTAAGAAATTCCCAATGCCTGCCCAGTTTAGACTGGCAGGCATTTTTTGTGTGGAAAATTAAGCTTGTCCGCGAGAAGAGGTGTCGCGGACAAATCGATGAGGAATCGGTGGAACTTGTCCGCGAGAAGCAATGTCGCGGACAAATAGATGAGGAATCAGTGGAAGTTGTCCGCGAAAAGCGGTGTCGCGGACAAATAGTTGAGGAATCGGTGGAAGTTGTCCGCGAAAAGCAGTGTTGCGGACAAATCAATGAGGAATGAGAGAAACTTGTCCGCGAAAAGCGGTATCGCGGACAAATAGTTGAGGAATCGGTGGAAGTAGTCCGCGAGAAGCAGTGTCGCGGACAAATAGTTGAGGAATCGGTGGAAGTTGTCCGCGAAAAGCGGTGTCGCGGACAAATA
>Ga0182747_1003179_pt1 | contig 11143 bp, 11 predicted proteins | sample eDN3rd30CBELigBY_FD_128526 | JGI IMG/M metagenome (GOLD analysis project Ga0182747, IMG submission 128526) | Enriched backyard soil microbial communities from Emeryville, California, USA - eDNA 3rd pass 30_C BE-Lig BY (version 2) (version 2) | ecosystem: Environmental > Terrestrial > Soil >...
ATCGCGACTGCGCTCCTGGTGCTGGGATTGCCGTTGCTTGATGGCATCTGGGTAACCGTCTACCGCGTGATTCATGGCCGGTCGCCGGTGGGAGCGGATATGGGGCACCTGCACCATCGACTGTTGGCGGCTGGGTTCGGTCAACGGTCTATTGTGTTGATCCTTGCTGGAATGTCGGCGCTGTTTGGAGCGCTGGCCCTCCTGCTGCCCGGTACCGAGTGGAAGGCCGCAAGCATTGTGGTGATCGGTCTCGTTCTGCTGGCAATCCTGTGGTGGCTGGCGGACAAGGCTCCGGGGCAAACGAAGTAGGCGTCGGACCTGGCCAGGTCCGACGCCTACTTCGTTGATGTGAACTGTTTTATCCGAATCCGCCCGGATACCGGCGAGATCAAGGGCGTGCTATTGCAGCAGCAGCTCGAATTTGAGGCGCTCTTCATCAGAGGAACTTCGGCGGTCGATCATGCCATACAGCAGGGAGATCAGTTGCAGGAGATACTTGCCGAAGAACACGCCGAGCAGAAAGCCGCCAAAGATGCCGGTGGCTGCGCCGACCGCAAATGTGATTGGTCCACCTTGTTTGAACACAGGATTTCGCCTCCCTGGTGCGCCACGGATCAAGCTCTGCTGGCTGGGTTACATACTTCTACTGGATCGAGAGTAGTACCGGAGCTTCCGCCCAGCGCTCTTCCAGATCATAAAACTTGCGCAATTCCTCATCAAAAATATGGACGATGACGTCACCGAAGTCCATCAGGATCCAGCCAGACGCTGTGTCGCCTTCAACCCGGATCGGACGTTTGTCCTGCTTCATCATCTCATCCGAGATCGTGCGAGTGATGGCCCTGAGTTGGCGCTCGTTCTCGCCAGAGCAGATCACGAAGAGATCGGCAATGGTGGTCAGTTCGTGAATGTCGATCACGCGCGTATCGGCAGCCGGTGTTTCGGCGATGATATCGGCGATATCGACGGCAATGGCACGGCTATTCGCGATCTCGTCCATCATGCTGTTTTGGGTGTCTGTCACGCGTTGGTACATGCTCCTTGATAGGACGTAACTGGCTTTTCGGAAACTGACTGGTAGGCCCGGCAGGGATCGAACCTGCGACCAAGGGGTTATGAGCCCCGTGCTCTACCGCTGAGCTACAGGCCCTCATCTGCGTGCGATACAGCGTACGTGATCTCCACATTGTTCCGTGGAGGTGCAGTGTACGTATTGATTATACCTTCTCTCAACCCTTACCGGAAGAGAGCTTAATCGCCAAGCACCATTCCTGGCAACTCGGAACCGACCCGTTCCATTTGGCTATCGGAGCGACGGCGCCACCCCAAACGTACGCTATCGCAAAGCGTGATAAACAGCAGCGACATGATGGCCGCATGGGCCAATGTGGCGAGGAGTTGAAGTCCTGATTCGACGACGATCAGCCCCGAAATGGATTGGGTCAGCACCAGCATCATGGCGATGGCGGAGAGGGTGAAGAGGTCCGGACGCTGCTCCCGTACGCGGTAGCCGGCGAAGAGCAAGACGGCCAGGAAGAGGGAAATCGCCAGTGCCGCCAGCCGGTGCATGGTATGGATGCCGTGGAGACCACCAAACTCGGGTATCAATTGTCCGTTGCAGGTTGGCCAGGAGGTGCAAGCGAGTTCGGCTCCGGTGTGGCGGACATAGGCGCCAGAGTAAGCCACGACGATGGATGCAAGTACTGCCACAATGGCCAGTCTCCGAAAGAGAATGACTCCCGGATTTTCCACCTGGAATGTTTGTGCGGTTTCTTCACTGCTTTCCGACCGATTCTCGGCGAGCACACGGGCGAGCAGCGCGGCGCTGGCAAGACAGACAAGGGAAATGCCAAAATGCGTGGCCAGGACTTCCGCCGATTGTGGCCATTTGACAGCTGCCGCCCCCATCAGTGATTGCAGGATCAACGTGCCGGCCATAAGGGGTACGAAGAGCTTGACTTCAGGGTAGCGTTTACGCATTGGCCAGGCGAGAATCGATGTCGCCGCGACGAGGAGACCCTCAACACCGGTGACGATGCGGTGGCTGTATTCCGTGACTGATTCGAAGGTATTTGCGGGGAGGAAGCTGCCATGACAAAGAGGCCAGTCGTTGCCACACCCATCCGCCGATCCTGTGGCCGTGACACGCGCACCCATCAGGAGCACGATCAACATGCCAACGGCGGTGGCGATGGCCAGGCGACGGGTTGTTTGGGCGCGATTCTTCACGGGGTGGACCCTCGTTTCGGGTGAGGAACATACCGGGTGGCGACAGATGATGGAATGGGCGAGTGCATTCGCCCATCCAGGATAATGGTACGCCGATCATTCGTCCGTTTCATCCGAACCGGGCATGATGTGACCAATTCGCTGTGGTCGTGATGAGGAGAAGGCTCCTCCGTTATGAGCTCTTACCAGCGGAACCAGCCAAATCGTCCTTGCCAGTCTTTTCCTTTCTGAATGTGGGACACCACGGCGCGTTCGAGGGTAGATCGGGGGGACAAGTGGTCCAGCTGATCGACGTTTGGCCCGAAGACGAACTGAACGATGGAGTTGTTGACGTTGTACGTCTCCGAGGTGAGTATGAACCGCTCCTGAAACTGGATGATGTTGGAATCCGACCGGAGGTAATTCTTAAGCTGGGGATCGAGCAGCCAGGAGCTGCAGACACCAGCAAGGACTGGTTCTTCCGGGAAGTACTTCGGGAAGAATTCATGTGCGGTCTGGATGGAGGCATCGCAGGCGTTCGGACTCATTGGACCCAGGAAATCCGGGATATGAATCGAGAGCACGCGGTCATCCGGACGCGCCCGGACACCCATATCCGCTGCCGCCTCGGCACCGCGGTGACCCAAACTGGCGCGTTCGAACTGGAGACGGCCGAATTGGTAGATCATGCCGCGGAAGTGAAGCATGAGCCACCAGGCGACACCCAGACCGCCAACGCCCTCACGTTTGCGGTGAACGCGGACATTGCGTCCCAGGTCCGCGAGCGTTGCCTGGACGATGTGTTCCGGGATGCCTCGCGCCTGGAAATATCGCTGAACTTGAGACATCGCAGCCACGAACACGTGAACGTAGAAGAAGCGATATTTGGGGTCGTTGATATCCTGGAGCGTGCCAAATCTTGGTGGCCCTTCGACTTTTCCCATGGTGAGACCCAGCGAATGAACGGTGCGTTCGAGGAACCACCAAAGCTCGGCATCAGTTTCCAGCGAGGGTGCCAAACGAACGACGTCCGGAATGTCTTCCTCCGGGATCTCAAGGTAGCGTAGCTGCTGAACGAGCTCCTCGTTCGTCGCCAGGGACACCTCCTCTTCTGGAGGGCCGATTTCTGCAAGATGATCTTCCCATGCGCGAAATGTGTCATCCTGGCGAAAAACATCGGAAATCACGGTCACGGTTGGTCCTATCGATTGCGTTGAGTTGTTTGAAGGAGCGCGGTTTTCTTGGGCGCCTGTCGGATTGTACCGAAACCATGAGCGTACAAGAAAGGACGGGGCAGGGCTCGCAATGAGGGAGCGGGTGGAGGATGGTGGCAAGCGCTCTGCGACTCGTGAGCCTGCGGATGGTGACAAGGCATGCGTCCGCCGGGGGGCCGTACGGTGCTCATTCCCGGTTCAGATACTGGAGGTACTCATGGAGAACAGACTGACACGACGAACAGTGATTGCGGGAGCGCTGGTTGCGCCCCTCATTGGTGTCGGGGTAACCGGGGTCTTCGCCAAAAACCAGATGGACAAATCCACCGCCACACCGGGATCGTCACCGGAAGCATCGCCGAACGCTTCACCCGGGGCATCCCCGATGGCTTCTCCATCGGCCTCGTCCAATGAAGTGATGCTTGCCGCCGAAGATATCAAGTACGACAAGACAGAACTGAAGATCCCGGCAAATACCGATGTCAAGGTCACACTTGAGAACAAGGGGATGCTCCAGCATGACTGGGCTGTAGATGAGCTCAAGGTCATGATCGACATTCTGGACGCGGGCGAGAAGGGAAGCGTCACCGTTAATGCCGACGCTGGCGAGTACGAATATTATTGCACGGTACCGGGGCACAAGGAAGCTGGCATGGTCGGTAAACTCATCGTCGGTTAGTTGCGAAAACCGGTCGGAGGACCCGAAGAGAGGAGGGCGGCGGTAAGTCCTCCTCTCTTACGCGAGATAACATCGTTACAGAATTCGGCTAGCATCCCGCGGGAACGCATCGTATACTCAATCTGCTCTCGCGGGAGTAACTCAGTTGGTAGAGTGTCTGCCTTCCAAGCAGAATGTCGCCGGTTCGAGTCCGGTCTCCCGCTCCACGAAAAGCCCATAGCATCAAGAAAAGCGGCCCCTCAATACGAGGGGCCGTATGCTTTTTAGGGAATGTGGCCAAAACGTGGCCGTTACGTAGCAGGTGTGGCCGCGCTCGTGCAGGAGGCCACCGGCGGGACGGTGGAGATCGCCTACGTGGATCAGGGCTACACCGCCGAGGTGCCACGGCATCCAGTTGGAGTCGTTAGTCTGCCCATCGCGAGGCGCGGCTTTGTGTTGTTGCCGCGCCGTTGGGTGGTCGAACGGGACGTTGGCTGGAAGAGCCGGTTCCGCCGGTTGGAGCGGGATCAGGAACGGCTGCCGAGGTACTGAAAGGCTTTCACCTGATTGCCTTCACGATGCTCATGTGGACGCAGGCGCTCCCCGTGCCTGGCGTGTTGTAAGGTCCATAACAGCCTCTGGCAAACTCTCACCACTCCACGCCGATAGAGACACGGACGGCGATGTCAGATCATCAGGTCGCCGCCATTGATGTCCAGCGATGCTCCGGTGATATACGCCGCCCGGTCCGAGGCGAGGAAGGCCACGAGTTCGGCGACTTCCTCCGGTTGACCCAACCGGGAAATCGGGAAGCCGTTCTCATACGCTTTGATGCGGTCTTCGTCGATCGTGTTTCGGACCATCTCCGTGTCGAACAACCCCGGACACACCGCATTGACGGTGATGCCGGCACCAGCGACCTCCTTGGCCAGGTGGCGGGTAAAGCCAAGGATTCCCGCCTTCGCCGCCGTATAGTGCGCTCCACCGACAGTGCTGATGTTCTTGCCCGCAGTGGATGAGAAGTTGACGATCCGGCCCCAGCCGCGAGATGTCATTGTCGCGATGACTGCCTGGGAGCAGAGGAACGTCCCCTTCATGTTGACCTCGATCACCAGATCCCATTCCGCTTCCGGGATGTCGATTACGGAGGTCGGGCGGAGCACGCCGGCGTTGTTGATGAGGATGTCGATTCCGCCAAAATGTGAAATGGTGGTGTCGACCATTCGGCGTACATCTCCGGCGTCAGCAACATTTCCCTGGATGGCGATGGCCTTCACCCCGTTGGCCTCCATATCCGCGGCCGTACGCTCCGCGAGGGCGCCGTCCAGGTCGTTGATCACCAGATTGGCTCCGCGCGAGGCCAGGGCCTGGGCGACGGCGCGGCCCATTCCCTGACCACTCCCCGTGACGATTGCCGTTTTCCCTGTCATGTCTTCAAGGTTTTGCATGGTCATTATCCTTTGCCATCCCGGTTTAAAGATGCCGAGTTAGATCACGCCGAGCTCCCTGGCCGCCTGCCCGAAGACGTCAATCGCCCGGTCAAGATGCGATCTTGTGTGTGCGGCAGAGATCTGTACACGAATCCGGGCCTCACCGCGCGGCACGACCGGATAGCTGAACCCGACGACGTAAATCCCTCGTTCGTGACAGGCCCTGGCCAATTCAACGGTGCGGCGTTCGTCACCGATCATCACGGGCACAATTGGGTGGATTCCTTCGATGACCTGGAAGCCGATACGCGTCATGGATTCGCGGAAATACGCGGTATTCTCAAAGAGCCGGGCTCGTAGATCGGGTCGCTCATCCACCAGGTCAAATGCGCGCAGGGAAGCCGAGACAATCGGCGGGGCGATGGTGTTGGAGAAGAGATAGGGCCGGGATCGTTGACGCAGGATATCGACGATGGCCTGGTGGCCAGAGGTGAATCCGCCACTGGCGCCCCCCAACGCCTTGCCAAGCGTGCTGGTGGTGATGTCGACACGATCCTGCACGCCGAAGTGCTCCGCGGTACCCCGGCCGTTGGGGCCCATAAAGCCCGTGGCATGTGAATCGTCGACAACCAGTAGTGCATCGTATTTGTCCGCCAGGTCGCAGATTTCAGGTAGCGGAGCCAGGTCTCCCTGCATGCTGAAGACGCCATCGGTCACGATCATTCGGAAACGGGAACCGGACGCTTCCTGCAGCCGTTGTTCGAGATCCGCCATATCAGCGTGTTTGTAAACCAGCCGCTGTGCCTTGCAGAGACGGATTCCGTCAATAATGCTGGCGTGGTTCAGGGCATCGCTGATGATGGCGTCTTCCGGACCAAGGAGCGTTTCGAACAGGCCCGTGTTGGCGTCGAAACAGGAATTGTAGAGAATCGTATCTTCCGTTCCGAGAAACGAGGATATCCTGTCCTCGAGTTGCTTGTGGATGTCTTGCGTCCCACAGATGAAGCGAACCGAGGCCATGCCAAACCCGTGGCTGTCCAGTCCATCGCGGGCCGCGCTGAGGATATCCGGATGGTTGGCAAGACCCAGGTAATTATTGGCGCAGAAGTTGATCATGTCCCCGCCCGAGGTGGTGATCTCTGCGTCTTCGGGACTGGTGATCACGGATTCCGATTTGTACAAATCGTTCGCCTTGAGCGAGGCGATTTCCTCATTAAGCCAATCCAGCATACGTTGTTGAGCCATAATGTTTCCTCCCGATACAAGTTAGAGATTCCGGCATCATGCAGCAACCATGATGGCCCCGTGTTGTCGTTTTTGCGATTCAAGTATGCCTCGTGCCAGTGGGCTCTTGACAGAACCAGAGATGTCTCTATACTGCCTGTAAGACATCTTGCAAGTCAATAGTGGTGTGAGAACGATATCCATGACGTCCCCTGCCGATCTCAGTTTCCCGATTCGTCCGTATTCACCGGATTCCCGGATAGATGAGGTGGAATCAAGGATCAAGGAATATATCAACGATAACCAGATAGGGGAGGGGCAGCAACTCCCCGGGGAATCCTGGTTCGCGACGCAACTCGAGGTCGGGAGACCCTTGGTGCGCGAGGCGATGCGGAGACTGGAAGCCGTTGGTCTGATCGAGGTTCGGCGGGGAATCGGGAGATTCGTGCGCGAATTCGACCCCGAAGCATACCTCAGTCATTACACCACCCAGATGTTGATTTCGCGATTTTCGGAGCGGGAGTTGGTGGAAACCCGATGCTCCCTGGAAATCACAATGGCGGTCGATGCCGTGCACCGGCTGGGAGACGACGATCTGGAAAAGATCTCGGAGCTCTGGCGGGAAATGCAGGATCTGGCTGCCCGCGGGGAGTCGAATCCGGCCGTGGACCTCGCGCTCCACCGGGTGATTGTCAGCCGGGCGGATAACAGGCTCATCGTGTCGATTCTGGACGCAGTTCTGGCGCTCAGCTTCCGACGGCTCGAACAGAAAGAACACTCAAAAGAAAATATTCAGGAAGATCTCAAGGAACATGAAGCGATTGTGCGAGCGGCGCTGGCTCGCGATGGCGATGGCGTACGCGCCGCTCTGATCACCCATTTTTCAACCACAGCCAGCCGCCTTGGTTTTGGTCAGCGGTGGCAATCGCTCTTCTCGCCAGCGGTGACGTCCTAGTCTGGCCAGGCGGGAAGGGCTTCTCACTTTGGCTCCGATGAGCGTGGAATATCGTTTTTTCAGAAGGAGAACAGATATGAAAGACCAGGCGCTTCGCGTTGATACGCTTCTGAATGCCGCAGCGGCGGGCAGTCTCTCGCGGCGGGACCTCGTCCGGCGAGCGGGTTTACTGGGCCTCGGCGCTCCCATGATCGCTTCGTTGCTGCAGGCGTCCAGTCTGGGCCAGGTCGCCGCGCAGTCGGAGATGACACTCAGCTTTGACGCTGCTGCGACAGGCGGCGGAGGCGGAAAGCCAAACTCCGCGCGTCCAACCTATTGCTACATCGTGAACGGCGGTTCGCAGTTCGAAATCAATCGGATGGTAGATGCAACGCTCATCACGCTGTCCGCTGACCTGCAGGAGTTTGTCGGGGATCTCGCGGAATCCTGGGAAATCGAGGATACGACCGCCACTTTCAAGCTGCACCCCAATGCCAAATGGCATGACGGCACGCCACTCACATCGAAAGATGTCGCGTTCACCCTCAATGTCCTGACGGATCCCGCATCCACTTCTCGATGGGGCGGTGCCTTCAAGAGCATCAAGGGCTACGAGGAGGCCCAGACCGCGACAGGCCCCACTTCGTTGACCGGAGTTTCGACGCCCGATGACCAGACGCTGGTTCTGGAGCTGACCGAGCCGGATTCCGGCTTGCTTTCCGGATTCATGTACGTCTGCATCCTGCCGGAGCACATTCTCGGAGAAGTCGATCGCGCGACGATTGCCGATGAGCCATTCTGGACTGAAGGCCGCATCGGTGCCGGTCCATACAAGTGGGTTCAGCTTGTGGAAGGCGAGCGCGTCGAGCTTGAGGCCTACGAGGAATATCATCTCGGCGCACCCCAGATCAAGAAATTGAATCTCCTCTTCTTCTCCAGCTTCGAGACATCCCTTGCGGCATTCCAGCAAGGTGCCAGCCTGGTCGCGCCGATGACCGCCAATGACGTTGAGCTGGTGGAAGGCATCGAGGGAGCAGAGATCCTGACGACGCCAGCCGGTGTCGGAGCCCTGTTCATCAATGTGTCGCAGCCCGAGTTTGAGGATGTCCGCGTTCGGCAAGCCATGTCCTACGCCATCGATCGCGCGACCATCACGGAGACGCTTTTCCAGGGGTATGCCGACCCGGTTTCGACCGAGGTGCCGTACCTCGCCTGGGTGCAGCCGGAAGATGCGAATCCCTACGATTACGACCCGGACATGGCGAAATCGCTCCTCGAAGAGGCCGGCTGGGATTCCAGCAAGTCGTTCGTTCTCTGGTACTACTATCCGGATCAGGTGACGGCGGCGGTTATGGAAGCCATGCAGCAATACCTGGCAGCGGTTGGCGTCACCGTGGAACTGCGATTTGACGACGGCAGCGGTGTCCGCACCCAGGAGTTCGATGAGGGTACCTGGTATCTCACCTATGGCTCGTTCGGTGCCCAGCCGTCGCCAGCCAACCTCTCTGTGATCTGGGGACCGCAGGGTGAAAAGACCTATCACTATCACAGTGAGGTCTTCAATTCCGAGATGGAAGCTGCCCTGCGCACCTACGTTCAGGACGAGCAGGCCGAGCACTACAAGGTCGCCATCAAGACCCTGAATGAAGATTCGCCATGGATTTGGCTCTTCGACCGCAAGAACCTCATCGCCGTCAATAGCCTGAAGCTGGACACTGGCGATGTTCCTGCCTGGGGACCGGGCAACGTCCTTTACCTGAATCATGCCTACGACTGGACTGTCACCGAGTAGTTCGTGAAATTGACCGGTGGGAGTCCTTCCCACCGGTCGTCGACTTCCTGCGAGGATAGATCTCCTTGGGCCATTTTCTGTTGCAACGCCTGTTCCATGGGTTGACCGTGGTGCTCGGGGTTAGCCTACTGGTGTTTATTGCGGTCGAACTGGCGCCAGGCGACGCCGTTGACGCGATGATGCCGCCGGAATCCGCAAGCTCCGAGCAAGCCAAGGAGCAGATGCGGGAACGACTCGGGTTGAATGATCCCGCTCCCTTGCGCTACGTCCAATGGCTTGGCCGCGTGGCACGGGTAGATTTGGGCTATTCGCTGACCTCCCGGCAGCCAGTGGTGGATATGGTGATGACCAAGGTGCCATCTACCCTGCAACTCGTGGGCTTCGCCCTGGCGATGTCTGTCATCATCGGTGTCGGTACGGGCATCCTCGCTGCGGTGAAGCAATACACATGGATCGATTACCTGACTACGTTCATGTCGTTCTTCTGGTTGTCCGTGCCAGGTTTCTTCCTCGGATTGGGCATGATCTACATCTTTGCTGTCCGCCTGAACTGGTTTCCAAGTTTCGGCGCGTCGACAGCTGGTGCCAATTACCCGCTCTTTGACCGGCTTCATCATCTGGTCCTGCCCGGTTTGACACTGGCATTGGAGCTTGCCGCGGCGTTGACCCGATACACGCGGGCAAGCGTGCTTGAAGTCCTGCACATGGATTACCTGCGGACAGCCCGGGCGAAAGGACTCACAAATCGCCGGGTGTTGACCGCGCATGCGTTGCGGAATGCCCTCATTCCAATCGTGACCGTGACGGCGGTGCGGATTCCGTATCTCGTGGGCGGTGCGGTGATCATCGAAACGGTCTTCCAGTGGCCTGGCCTCGGCACCCTGATGCTGAACGCATCCACCCAGAAGGATTACCCGGTGGTGATGGGATTGGCGCTGATCATCACGATCCTTGTCGTGGCCAGCAGCTTTATCGCCGATGTCGCCTATAGCCTGATCGATCCAAGGATTCGCGTCCAATGAGCGCCGCCACCGCCGCTGCACCACAAGGCAACGCCACACTTCCGGGAGAGCTGTCCAAACGCGGCCAGGCTGGTTTCTGGAAGCGCCTCTTCCGGCACCGGATGGCGCTGGTCGGGTTCATCTTTCTCTGTTTCATTATCCTTGCCGCGTTCCTGGCACCGGTGGTTTCTCCATACGATCCGGAAGCGATGCAGCTCACCGAAGCCCGGAAGCCACCGAGCCTGCAGCACCCGTTGGGGACCGACAAGCTGGGTCGCGACACCCTCACCCGGGTGTTCGTGGGAGGCCGGGTCTCGATCCTGGTTGCCCTGTCCGCGGTAGCGATCAGCACCATTATCGGCACCATGCTGGGCCTTATCGCCGGCTATGTTGGTGGCTGGACTGACGCGATCATTTCCCGGGTGACGGACATCTTCATGTCGTTTCCGCTGTTTGTCCTGCTCATCATGATGGTTGCGATGGTCGGACCAAGCTTGCTGAATGTGGTTCTGGTGCTGGGCTTCTTTGGATGGATGGTGCTGACGCGTGTCGTCCGCAGCCAGGTGTTGATGGTGATGAACGAGCCCTACATCGAGGCCGCCCGCGCCGCAGGGGCAAGCCATCTCCAGATTCTTTTCCGGCAGGTCTTGCCGAATTCATTTGTGCCGATTGTGGTGACGGC
>Ga0182747_1003181_pt1 | contig 11132 bp, 9 predicted proteins | sample eDN3rd30CBELigBY_FD_128526 | JGI IMG/M metagenome (GOLD analysis project Ga0182747, IMG submission 128526) | Enriched backyard soil microbial communities from Emeryville, California, USA - eDNA 3rd pass 30_C BE-Lig BY (version 2) (version 2) | ecosystem: Environmental > Terrestrial > Soil >...
AAAAATGGGTGAGGATCTGGAACGGAAAATTGCGGCTCTTGAAATAGAGATTTATGAGCTGGCAGGGGAGAAATTTAATATTAACTCTCCAAAGCAATTAGGGGTTATTCTATTTGAGAAGCTTGGCCTGCCGGTAGTGAAGAAAACAAAAACCGGTTATTCCACTGCTGCAGATGTGTTGGAGAAGCTGCAAACTGAGCATAAAGTTGTTCAATATATTTTGGATTACCGCCAGTTAGCTAAATTACAATCAACCTATATTGAAGGGCTGATGAAAGAGGTTCATTGTGAAGATAGTAAGGTTCATACTCGATTCCAGCAAGCGTTAACTTCAACTGGCCGACTAAGCTCAACAGATCCGAACCTTCAAAATATCCCGATTCGCTTGGAGGAAGGGCGAAAAATTCGCCAGGCCTTTGTGCCATCGGAAGAAGGATGGGTATTGTTTGCGGCGGATTATTCGCAAATTGAATTGCGTGTGTTGGCTCATATGTCTAATGATGCCAATTTAGTGGATGCGTTTAATCAAGGAATGGATATTCATACCCGTACGGCAATGGACGTATTCCATGTAGCAGAAGATGAGGTTACTTCAAATATGCGCCGTGCAGCAAAAGCGGTAAACTTTGGTATTGTTTATGGCATCAGTGATTACGGTTTATCACAAAGCTTGAATATTACCCGCAAAGAAGCGGCTGAATTTATCGATAAATATTTACAGAGCTTCCCTGGGGTAAAGGAATATATGGATACAATCGTGCAGGAAGCAAAGTTAAGAGGTTTTGTCACAACGATTTTAAATCGCCGTCGCTATTTGCCTGATATTACGAGCAGAAACTTTAACCTGCGAAGCTTTGCAGAGCGTACTGCGATGAACACTCCGATTCAAGGCAGTGCGGCAGATATTATTAAAAAAGCAATGATCGATATGGATGCCCGTTTAAAAGAAGAGGGCTTAAAATCGAAATTATTGCTGCAAGTACACGATGAATTGATTTTTGAGGCACCTAAAGAAGAAATTGAAATTTTAGAGCGAATTGTACCGGAAGTAATGGAGCATGCCATTGAACTGGCTGTACCGTTAAAAGTTGATTTTAATTATGGTCAAACTTGGTATGATGCGAAATAAGGAAGTGGAATTATGCCTGAATTACCAGAGGTAGAAGGTGTTGTACGGGCACTGGTGCCTGCAGTTGAAGGGAAGACATTTGCGAAAGTGGAGCTTTCCGAAACAATATACACCTCTTGGGGACTGGGCAAGCAATGCATTGTCAAAAATATCGAACCGAATCTTTTTGAAGAAGTTATGCAGGGGATGCATATTCGAAAAATTGTGCGCAGATCCAAATATATATATTTTCATTTAGAAAAAAATCAAGAGAGCTTTCTTTTTGTGAATCATTTGGGAATGTCTGGGGCGTGGTTTGTTGTTCAAGCTTTAAGTGAAATTACAGAAGAGAAGTTTCGAAAGCATGTCCATGCGATTTTTACTTTGGAATCTGGCGAGTTGCTGGTGTATTCCGATATCCGCCGATTTGGCGAGCTGCGTTTTCTTAAAAAATTGGAGGAGCATCCGCCGCTTCTCCTTATGGCGCCAGAGCCTTTTGAAGAAAGTGCCTGTGAATACTTTTTAGATAAGTGCCAGTTGCCGAAATATCAAAATAAGCCGATTAAAGAAGTGATTATGGACGGACAAGTCATTTCAGGCTGCGGCAATATTTACGCAACAGAGGCGCTTTTTAAAATGGGGATACATCCTGCGCGGAAAACAAACCGCATTAGCAAAACGAGAAAAATTGAATTGTTTGAGGCGGTTCGAACAATTTTGCGTGAGAGTATTGAAATGGGCGGGTCTACCATCTCCGACTACCGTAATATTAACGGTGAAGCTGGCGGGATGCAAAACCGTTTGAAAATGTATGGCAAGAAAGTTTGCCCTCATTGCAATACTGCAACAAAATCATTGATTATAGGCGGGCGTACGTCGGTGTATTGTCCGAAATGTCAGCGTTAAAGGGGGCTAGGGGAATGATTATTGGTCTAACAGGCAGTATCGCTAGCGGGAAGAGTACTGTTGCCAAAATGTTAAAGGAATATGGACTTCCAATCGTTGATGCAGATGTCGTGGCGCGACTTGTTGTGGAGCCGGGAACACCAACTTTACAAAAAATTGTTGAAGCTTTTGGTGAGGAAGCCTTAACTGATGACGGGACCATGAATCGTCAACAGATTGGTGCCATAATTTTTCATGACGAAGAAAAAAGAACACTGTTAAACAGCATTATCCATCCAGCCATACGTCAAGAAATGCTTCGCCAGCGTGATGAGCATCTTGAAAATGGGGCGAAAACAGTCATCATGGATATTCCACTATTATTTGAAAGTCAATTGCAGCATTTTGTCGAGAAGATATTAGTTGTTTCTGTATCAGAGGTCACCCAACTGAACCGTTTAATGGAACGCAATCAATTGACAGAAGAAGAGGCATCAGCTCGAATTGCCTCTCAGTTGCCGCTTTCCGTGAAAGAACTTGGAGCAGATGCTGTTATTAATAACAATGGCACGATTGAAGAAACGGCTGAACAACTAGAAGATATACTTCGAAATTGGAATGTTATATAGCGATTAGGACGTTTTCTTGTTCTTTAGGCGGATTATTTAACCAAATGTGCTATACAATTGGTCGGCTTATTATAAGTCGGCCTTTTTGTTATTTCAGAATAATTGCACTTGGTAAGGAAAAACTTCTACTATACGACAAATAAAGCATTACAGTAAGTATGCCTTATAGGTTCGGAAGTATCCGAAATAATTTTTCTGAAAATAGAAACTTTTTTAATTTGAATAAAATGTGTTCACCTTATAGAGAAATGTGTTATACTAATTATAAGAGATTGAATAAAATAATATTAACAGCTTATACAGGAGGATTTATAAATAATGACAGTTTCTATTGCTATTAATGGGTTTGGCCGTATCGGACGCATGGTTTTCCGCCAAGCAATTGTTCAAGAGGAATTAAATATTGTTGCAATCAACGCAAGCTATCCATCAGAAACGTTAGCACATTTAATTAAGTATGACACAAATCATGGCCGTTTTGAAGGAACAGTTGAAGCAGAAGAGAATGCTTTAATTGTAAATGGGAAACGAGTTCAATTAATTAGCGAACGTGATCCATTACAATTGCCATGGACACAATTAGGTGTTGATGTGGTAATTGAAGCAACAGGTAAATTTAATGATCGTGAAAAAGCAGCAATGCATTTAGAGGCTGGCGCGAAAAAAGTTATTTTAACTGCTCCAGGAAAAAATGAAGATATCACAGTTGTTATGGGTGTAAATGATGAGTTGTTGGATATTGATCAGCACGATGTGATTTCAAATGCATCTTGTACAACAAACTGCTTAGCACCCGTAGCAAAAGTGTTAAATGATACATTTGGCATTGAAAATGGATTAATGACAACAGTTCATGCTTATACAAATGACCAAAAGAACTTAGACAATCCACATAAAGATTTACGCCGTGCTCGTGCCTGCGCAGAAAGCATCATCCCAACATCAACTGGTGCTGCAAAAGCATTATCACTAGTTTTACCAGAATTGAAAGGTAAATTACACGGAATGGCTTTACGTGTGCCAACTTCGAATGTATCACTAGTTGATCTTGTAGTAGATCTGCAAAAAGATGTAACAGTGGAAGAAGTAAACGCTGCATTCAAAGCAGCTAGTGAAGGGCCTTTAAAAGGAATTTTAAACTTCACAATGGAACCATTAGTTTCAACTGACTATAATACAACAACGTATTCATCAACAGTTGACGGTCAGTTAACGATGGTAATGGGTAACCGCAAAGTGAAAGTACTTGCTTGGTACGACAATGAGTGGGGCTACTCTGCGCGCGTAGTAGACTTAACAAAGAAAATCGTAAAAGCTTTAGAGGCAGTTACTGCATAATTGATTGTGAAATAATACACGAAAAAGGTAGGAGATCATGCTCCTATCTTTTTTGTTTTTTAAATTTATTTAGCTCTTTTTAAAATGAGAATAGATTCCTATTGAAATGTTATATTCTTTGTTTGAAACGCTAAAAATGAGAAGGTAGGGTGATTTTCAATTTTTAAGTAAATAAAGATAATTGATGATATGAAAGAAGAATTTTGAGGCAATTAGAGCTATTTTAGTCATTGCTATGAGAAAAAATTAATGCCATTAAACTTGCTATAGATTTAATAAGGGAGTTTTAAAATTGATCTTTAAAAGAGATGAAGGATTTCGTTATACATTTAGTCAGCCAATACCGGCTATATTTACCTTCCACCAAATCAATGATCGAGAAGTGAAATCTTCTCCTGGTATGGCTGATATTATAGATATTAGTCCAGAAGGGATGCGGATTAGTTCTAAATTGCTAATTCCTGATATAGGAGCCGATGTGGTCCTTACTTTAAAATTCAAGTTAAACGGAGAAGAATTAACCTTTGACGGAAAGATTGTATGGTATAAGGAAATGGGAAAATTAACGGAGTATGGTATTAATTTAATCGTAGATGATTCTGAAAAGGATATAATTATCAAGGAACTAAAAGTTTTCTCAAAGAATAATTCCTGAGATTCTTTTTGGGCGGATAAAGCGGATAAATAAGTTGATGATCAACTATTTCCAAAAAAGAAAATATTAGTAAAGGAAAAGATTATGATGGACAATATTATGAAAATGTCTTTCGATAAAGTCGTAATCGATGGGATTAGCGACATGGTTTTTGTAATGAGAGTGGAGAATGGTACAGAATTTGTTTATGATTTTTTGAATCGTTCCGCTATGGAAAAAACCGGTTTAACCAATGTGATTGGCTGTAAGATTCGAGATATTTATCCGCCGGAAAGAGCAGATTTTCTATGTAATCAATATATGGAAGTAGTCATTAAACGAGAAAAGACGATATTTGAAGATGCTTATATTAGTGAGGCTGGCGAAAGATTCTTTTCAGAGATTACTCTAAACCCTATTTTAAATGCAGAAGGTGTATGTCATTCTATTATTGCAATAGTGAAGGATAGTACCCTTGAGAAACGTGCATTAATGGAAGTTCAAGAAACTTTAGACAAGCTGTCCGAGAGCAATGAGTACTATCAGTCTTTATTTTTACATAATACAGATGGTATTTTACTGTTTAATTTAAATGGGATTATTATCAAAAGCAATAAAGCTATAGAGGAGATTTTAGGTTATTCTACTTTGGAGCTGATTGGAAAATCCTTCGAAGAAATTGTAGGAGAAGATGCTGAGACCCTGGATCACTTTGTGCTTCAAGCTGTTTCTGGAAATACGAACGCAATTCAAACGGTAATTCAACGCAAATCAGGTACAATAGTCGATATTTCCTTTAAAATTGTTCCTTTAATTGTAAAAGAGAAGGTCATTGGGATATACGGTATTTTGAGAGATATAACAGAGCTTATTAAAGCTGCCGAGAAATTGGAAAAAAGTGAAAAACGTTTTCGTATTATGGCTGAAAATGCCTATGATTTAATAACGCTTATTAACCATGAAGGAAATATAACGTACGTTTCTCCTTCATATGAAAGAGTATTAGGGTATAGCCAAACTGATTTTATCGGAAAAGATTTATTCCATAATATCCGTTCTGAAGATGTAGAAGCATTAAAAGAGAAAATTGAGAATTCAATACAAACTGGGGAGTCTTTTAATGTGATTTTTAGACAATATACCAATAATGGTGAACTGCTATGGTTTGAATCAAATGGTCGACCTGTTTTTGATCAGAATGGTCAATTTGAATATTTAGTTGTACAAACAAGAGATATTAATTTAAGAAAAGAATATGAATCTAAACTTAAATACTTTGCTTATCACGATTCTTTAACAGGCTTACCTAATCGCATGCTTTTTAATGAAGAGTTCATGGTTGCCAAAGAAAATTTCCAGAAATCTAAAGATGGACTGGCTTTAATCATGTTAGATATCGATTGTTTTAAACTAATCAATGATACCTTTGGACATGATGTTGGGGATTTGGTTATTAAAGAATTTAGCCAAAGAATACGCAAAACGATAAGAGATGTTGATATTGTGGCTCGCTTAGGTGGAGATGAGTTTGTAATCTTATTAACTGGATTTCAATCAAATAACGAAGTTGCACAAATTGCCGAGAATATTTTAGATGCTATGCAAGACACTTGGGAAATTGATAATGAAAGTCTAACGGTTACGACAAGTATGGGCATTGCTATTGTTCAAGCAGAGGAATTTTCAAGGCATTCTTTGATGAAGTGTGCAGATCTTGCACTGTACGAAGCAAAAGAAAGTGGCAGAAATTCATACAGATTTTATGTGGAATCATAGCAAGAGATTAAAAGAGGAAAATGTACGAGTCTTAAAAAGTGTGTATAATACTTTTTAAGGCTATTTTTATAGGGAAAAGTTATGTACTTTCTACCTTTGAAATGATAGAAACTTTATTTAATCTTTAGTAAATGTATGATAAAATAATTATTTCATGTTATTTGAATTTAAGTCAATTATAATCGGTGATTTTTCTATATAAATGAGTTTTGTTATAATAAGATTATTAGATATATTGGTTTATCGTAAATGAACGATAGGCCCTATTGCACTTAAAGGGTAAGATCGTTTGTCGCTTTCTTATCTGTCTAAAAAGAGTGAGACGGGAGAAAAACTATGAGATGTCCAGCTTGTCAATTTAATGGAACACGTGTTGTGGATTCTAGACCTGTTGATGATAATAAGGAAATACGCCGCCGCCGGGAATGTGAGTCCTGCGGTGTTCGTTTTACTACGTTTGAAAAAATTGAAGAAACACCTTTGATTGTTGTTAAAAAAGATGGTTCGAGGGAAGAATTTAGTCGAGAAAAGGTATTGCGCGGACTGATTCGTGCTTGTGAAAAACGCCCGGTATCCTTGGATACTTTGGAAGGAATTGCTATGTCTGTCGAAAAGGATTTAAGAAGAATCGGCAATTCTGAAGTACGCTCGGATGATGTTGGTGAAAAGGTTATGAACTTGCTTGCAAAAGAAGATGAAGTCGCCTATGTTCGTTTCGCCTCGGTTTATCGTCAATTTAAAGATATTAATGTGTTTATCGCAGAAATGAAAGAATTGCTTCAGCGTCAATCTGATTTGAAAAAATAGAGTTTTGGAGGGAATTAAATGGTTCATTTGTATAAGGAAGTGCAGCCAACGGATCATTTTGAGATAAGTCTCCCTCATTTTCTTTCGACCAACGAACGCCAATTGCTAACGTTGTTTTATCAACCCTTGACTGGCCCTGAACCAATTAGTCTGTATTTAACATTGTGGGCAGAAGGGGAAGACCTACATACTAATCCGATGACCCATTATTATTTGATGAATGTGTTAAATATGCCAATCGGGAAAATATTCGAAGCACGAATTGCTTTGGAGGCGATTGGGTTACTGCGAACTTGGCGGAAGGATGAAGAAGATAATCGCCAGTTTATTTATGAATTAGCCCGACCTCTTGATGCGCAGGAATTTTTCCAAGATCCATTACTCTCGATGTTCTTATTCTCGAAAATTGGGGAACAAGCATATCGAAAGCTGCGTAGACGCTTCACAAGAGCCGTCAATAAGGATTCCTTTAAAGAGGTTTCCCGTTCCTTCGTGGATGTGTACAAGCCTGTGCATATGAATGTGCCAAAGGATTTTGCTGAGTTGGTTGATTCAAAGAAACAGGACTATCCGTTTTACTTTGACCAGTTTGATTTTAATTTACTGATGTCTGGATTATCGGAAAATCTGATTCCATCCAGCAGCATCACCACTGATGTGAAGGAAATAATCGCAAAGCTTGCATTTCTTTACCATCTATCACCTTTGGATATGCAAAAGGTGGTTATTTTAGCTTTAGATGATAATATGCAAATTTCGAATGACCGCTTAAAGAAGGCTGCTGCGGATTATTATAAGCTGACGGTTTCGAAGGATGCTCCAAAATTGGAAAAAAGCTTTGTTCAAAGTGTTCAACCTCAAGGCTCGCCAAAAGCATCGAAGGAACAGGAGCTGCAAATTTACCTTGAAACTACGCCTCCGCTGCAGGTGTTAAGAGATATCAATAACGGAAAAGAACCATTGCCATCCTCCTTAGAACTTGCAGAGGATTTAATCGTAAAACACGGAATGCCTGTCGGTGTTGTAAATGTTCTATTGGAATATGTCATGCTGACGACGGATATGAAGCTACCGCGAAAATATGTGGAAAGAATTGCGGACCACTGGATGAGAAAAAATCTAAAAACTGCAAAAGAGGCAATGGATTTAGCCCGTACGGAACGAGATCAATATACAAAGTGGAAAAACGAAAATGACAATAAACCGCAGAACACAAAAACCTATAACAATGGCTATAAAAATCAAAATAGACAAAGTAAAGAAATAATCCCGGAATGGTTTTATAAACGAAATAAACAGGAAGAAGCAAAGAAACCTGATACTGAAAAGCAAATATCGACTGAGGAACGACGCAAGAAGATTTTGGAAGCGTTGGGACAGACCGATGGAGAGGTGAATTAAAATCGAACCAATTAATAAAGCTCTAGATAGAGTGATAAAAATGCCGTCTTTTCAAGAACGCTATGAAAAAATGAGACGTGAAATTTTGGAACATGAAAAAGTTCAGAAGTTCCTTGAGGAGAATGACCACATTGTAAACAAGGATATGGTTGAGCGCGGTTTGACTACTTTATCTGAATTTATTAGTCAAAATTCTAGTTGCTGCGGCTGCGACAATACCGACAATTGCACCAATTACTTAAATGGCTTTGTTCCTAGGTTATCAATCATTCGGAATTCCATTGAAATTGAATATTATAAATGTGAACAAAAGCTTATCGAAGAGGAACGCCGCGAATCGGCGAAAATGATCTCTAGTATGTACATGCCAAAAGATGTCCTAAGGGCTAGAGTGAAAGATTTATTAACCAACGATTCACAAATGGATGTTGCAGAATTAGCAACAAAATTCATAGCAAGGGTGAGAGAGACCGGGAAATTGCCCGCAAAAGGTCTTTATATTTACGGTCCATTCGGCGTAGGGAAATCCTTTGTGCTTGGTGCGATTGCAAATGAGCTTGCCAGTTTGAAAATTCGTTCAGTTGTTGTTTTTGTTCCCGAATTTCTAAGTGAAATGAAACAAGCAATCTCAGATAATACGCTTCAAGAAAAAGTGGACTTTGTGAAAAAAGCGCCGGTTTTAATGCTCGATGATTTAGGTGCTGAAACCTTAACGGCATGGACGCGCGATGAAATTTTGGGAACGATTCTGCATTACCGAATGGCTGAAGAACTGCCGACATTTATCACTTCTAATTTTGATTATGATGGGTTGGAAAATCATTTGGCCAATTCTCAAAAAGGTGGAATTGAAGTTGTAAAGGCTGCCAGAATTATGGAGCGGATTAAGGCAACAACTACACCAATTCAAATGGCAGGTACAAATCGAAGAATCTAAAAGGCAAAAAAATTATAGTTGAATATTGCAATTTTGAAACTTCGAGCGTATACTACATTGTAATTAATCAATATACAAATGCTTTGAAAAGGACAACAAGTTTGTGTTACGACTTTAAGAGAGGGAAGCCTTGGCTGTAAGTTTCCCAGTACGAATACATCCTTTACTACCTTGGAGCATTAGCGGGGATAATCCGCTAACGTTAATCGGTACGTTAACCGACCTGGAGCTTCGTCTGATACACCAAGTATCGGAAGGAAGAAGGGTGGAACCACGAGCATACGCGTCGTCCCTTTGGTTAGGGACGGCGCTTTTTATATTGAAAAGCAGAAACGGTTCGTTTAGACTCGACACGCACTGGAGATTCTCCTGTAGAAGGCGACTTTGATTTCGGCAGGAGAAGCGAAGGGACGCGAGAGTCTGACCGGTGCAGCTAGACAAGTAAAGCAAAGTGGCTCGCTCAGGACTCTATTTATTCATATTCAAAAAGGAGAAATCGACATGTCAGAATTAATTAAATTAACTTTCCCGGATGGCGCTGTAAAGGAATTTGAGCGCGGCACGTCTACAGCTGATGTTGCGGGATCGATCAGCCCCGGACTTAAAAAACAAGCGCTAGCAGGTAAATTAAACGGTGAGCTAATCGATTTAAAAACACCGATTGAAGAAGATGGTGCGATTGAAATCATTACACCAAAATCTGAAGAAGCATTAGAAATTTTACGCCACTCAACAGCACATTTAACAGCACAAGCACTAAAACGTTTATACCCAGGCATTAAATTAGGGATTGGTCCGGTAATCGAAGGCGGTTTCTACTATGACGTGGATGCTCCGGAACCAATTTCTGCTGACGATTTCCCGAAAATCGAAAAAGAAATGAAAAAAATCATTTCAGAAAACATTGAAATCGAACGTAAAAACGTTTCTCGCGATGATGCCCAAAAAATTTATGACGAAGTCGGTGACGAATATAAATTAGAGCTTTTAGAAGCAATCCCGGCTGAGGAGCAAGTTTCGATTTATTACCAAGGTGACTTTTTCGATCTTTGCCGCGGGATTCACGTACCATCAACAGGAAAACTAAAAGAATTTAAATTACTTTCTTTAGCAGGAGCTTATTGGAGAGGGAACTCCGATAACAAAATGCTACAGCGTATTTACGGTACTGCCTTCTTCAACAAAGAAGATTTAAAGCATCACCTTCAAATGCTGGAAGAAGCAAAAGAACGTGATCACCGTAAAATCGGAAAAGAATTAGAATTATTCACAACTTCCCAAACTGTAGGTCAAGGGCTGCCGCTTTGGCTGCCAAATGGTGCAACAATCCGTCGTACAGTCGAGCGCTACATTGTAGATAAAGAATTGCGTCTTGGCTACAAACACGTATACACGCCAGTGCTTGGTTCAAAACGTTTATACGAAACTTCAGGTCACTGGGATCACTATCAAGAGGATATGTTCCCGCCAATGGAAATGGATAACGAAACATTAGTGCTTCGCCCGATGAACTGTCCTCACCATATGATGGTTTACGCAAGCAGCAAGCACTCTTACCGCGAACTGCCGATTCGTATCGCAGAGCTGGGAACAATGCACCGTTATGAATCTTCAGGT
>Ga0182747_1003183_pt1 | contig 11122 bp, 9 predicted proteins | sample eDN3rd30CBELigBY_FD_128526 | JGI IMG/M metagenome (GOLD analysis project Ga0182747, IMG submission 128526) | Enriched backyard soil microbial communities from Emeryville, California, USA - eDNA 3rd pass 30_C BE-Lig BY (version 2) (version 2) | ecosystem: Environmental > Terrestrial > Soil >...
ATACGGGCCTTTCGGCCCGTTATCCGGTCAACGTGAATGGGATCCGATCACGGGCGCGATAGAATTGGTTGCGGGGGCGCGCAACCATCTTGATTTGCAGCTTGAGAAGTTGATCACCGTGGATTGCGTCACAACAAGTTGCCGCTGTCATGGCTCACTGTTCGGAAATATCACGCGCCAGTCGTCTTTCATGCTGATGACGCTCCATCCGCGTTGCGGCGCCGCGTCGAGCGCTTTGTCAAGACGTCCGAACTCGGACTTGCGATCGTAGGCGAACTCGCGCCTGGGGTCATCGTGATGCACGATCATACCGAGACGGCGCCCGGGACCCGTCGTCGTCCATTCCAGCATTTCGAAGTCACCGTCCGAATTTCCGAACGCCGCGATCGGTCGCTTGCCGATGAACTTCTGGATGCCGACCGGCTTGCCCGCGCCGTCATCGACGAACTCGACCTCCGGCAGGCGGATAATGGAAGGGTCGCTGGCGTTTGACCGATATTTCATCTTGATGGAAGAGCCGATGACGTTTTCCGCCGGGATGCCATACGTTGCCTCGGTCCACGGACGCATGAACTCAACGCCTCCACCCGAGACGATAAAGACATCGAAGCCATTCGCTTTAAGGTAGGCTATGAGCTCGAGCATCGGCTGGAATATCATCGCCCTGTCGAGCTTACCAGTTTCGGGGTTCTTCGCTGTCGCGATCCAATCGGTGACGATCCGCTCGAATTGCGCCGCGCTCATGCCGGCGTGAGTCGCCGCCACGATCTCGGCTACGCCCTTTTGTCCGGTTGCGGCAATGCCCTTGATGTCGTCGGAGAGTACAGATTTGAACGGCTCGGTGTCTTTCCATTCCGGATGATTCGGCGCCATCACCTTGACGCGGTCTAGCGCGAAGGCGAGCTGCACGTACATGGGCTGCTCGCTCCACAACGTGCCGTCATTGTCGAAGGTGGCGATGCGCTCACCCGGCGGGACAAAATCCGGAGAGCCTTCCGTTGTCACCGTCGCGACGAAATCGACGATGGCCCGCTTCGCCGTCCCATCAATCCATGACGCCAGTGGATCAGCCTCTGCGAAAACCGGTATCGCAGAGGATAGTGCCGCGAACAGCGCCACTAGGATCGCGGACGTGCATTGAATGCTGGCTCGGCAGACCGTCTGCATGGTCGCGTGCGGACCCATCCATCAGTTGCCGCTCGGCAGCCCTATGTGGAAGCCGTCCTTCGCAAGCTGCTCCTGAAGGTACTTGAAGTGCTGATAGCGCGAGATGGTGATCGGCCCCGTGTAGCTTTCGCTCTGCAGCTTGCGGGGCGGATACTGGACGTAGCTCTTCATCAGCTTCTGCACGGCATCGTTTGCCGGCACGAGTGCCCAAGTGTGCTCGGTGAAGTTGGTCATGAAGATGTCGTACCGTTCTTGCGGATCGGCCAGGAGGTCGAACACCTGCGGCACTGTTGCCGCATAGCTGGAAGGACCTTTCCAGCCGAGGTTGGTGTCGACAGCGAGACCGCCCGTCTTGGCACCGTCGTCACCGCGCAGGTTGAACACGTACTTGAGGTGGCCGACGCGAACCGCACCGGGCGATAGCTCGTCCTCGGTGAAATAGAACCAGTCCTTGCGCCGCGACTTGCCGGTACCGAGCCACGCGGGAATCATGTCGTAGCTATCAAAGGTGATCGGCTGACCGTCACGATCGTTGGTTGGCAGGGACACGCCGCCGAGCGAGGCGAACGTCGCCATCAGATCGAGGTTGCCGAGGATATCGTTGTTGATCGTCCCCGCCTTTACCTTGCCGGGCCAGCGAACCATCGTTGGCACGCGGTTTCCGCCTTCGCGTACGGTGCCCTTGGTGCCGCGGAACGGCGTGTAACCAGCATCGGGATAGACATCTTGCCAAGCGCCGTTGTCGACGGTGTAGACGACAACGGTGTTGTCGGCGAGGCCAAGCTCGCCGAGCTTGTCCAGCAGATTGCCGATGCGCGTATCGAGCTCGACAACTGAATCGGCATATTTCGATTTCGAGATCGACCTATTGATGAAGTCGGGATGCGGCAAGTTCGGCTGATGGTTCTTCATGAAGTTGACGTTGATGAAGAACGGGGTGTCCTTCGACTTCGCAGCGGTGTCGAGGAATTCCATGGCCGCCTTCTCGACGTATGCATCGAGATAGGGGATGCCGACGACACCCTTATCGGGCGTATCGATGTATTCGCCGTTGACCCTGAAGTCCTCCTTCACTTCCTCACCAGCGTTGCCCGACAGGGAACCCTTGGTCACCTTCTCATACATGGCGCGCAGCTCCGGACTCATGTCCGGAAACCACTTGGGGTCGGGATAGGTGTAGGCATTGAGGTGATAGAGGAAGGCGTACTTCATCACGTCGTAACCCTGCGCATTCGGAAGCGCGTAGTCACTTTCGCCAAGGTGCCACTTGCCAGTGAAGTAGGTCCTGTAGCCTGCCGTCTTGAGGACAGATCCCAGCGTCCATTCCGCGTGCGGAAGCCCGCCGCCCTCGCCCTGAAATGCGACGGTCGTCATGCCGCTTCGATTGGGGATGCGGCCGGTCTGGATGGCGGCGCGACCGGGCGTACAGCTCGGCTGCCCGTAGTAATTGGTGAAGAACATGCCCTCGCGCGCGAGGCGATCGAAGTTCGGCGTCTGCATGCCGCGCGCTTCGCCGCCGAGATAAGGTCCGAGATCGCCCCATCCAGTATCGTCGGAGACGATAAGCAGTATGTTGGGCTTACTGCCCGCGCCTTGCGGCGGCTCGGTTTGCGCAAACGCTTTTTGTGACAACGGGCACGCCGCAATTGCTGCCACGGCGATCCAGGCTCCGAGTACCGTGAGGTTGGTTGTGACCGAGCTCTTTTGTGCCTGACGCTGCATTGGGTCCTCCGTCACGCGGGTAGCGGCCTGCTATTCCTGCATCGGAGGCATCGCTCGACAACCAATTACATTGGTTTTCGCCAATGTTCAGTGTACGTGGTGTCGTATCAGTTAAGGCTTGAATGCCCCGCAAATTGCGTCGGATCTCGCAGTAGCAATTCCACCGACTTTGTTTGCGCAACGCTCACGTTTCGGCGCCAACCTGCCGCGCGGATATCGAGCGGATATCGAATAGTGAGGATCGGGATGTGCTCCGCCGCGAAAGAAGTCGAGAGGACGCGGGCAGCCAGCGCGTGTGCTTTGGCGAGCACCATCCTCGTAGTTATGATCGGCATCGGGGAAGCGGCGCGCGCTGCCGATGCGCCCACCGGCTGCAGAGTTTCCACAGCGCTCCAGGCGTTGACCGAAAGGTCCGGCATGGCTTTCATACCTGGCGGGGAATTCGTTATGGGATCTGACCGCCAGCTCCCGGAGGAACGCTTTACGCACCTCGTTCGCGTCGACGGATTCTGGATGGACACGCATGAGGTCACCAACGCCGAGTTCGCCGAGTTCGTCCGGGCTACAGGGTATGTCACGGTGGCTGAGCGGAAAGAAAGCCGCGGCGCCGCTGTGTTCACTGCACCCTCGCAGCTGCCGCGCGGCGCGGACATTACCCAGTGGTGGCAATTCAAGGACGATGCGAATTGGCGCCACCCCGAAGGCGGAGAGAGCACTGTCGCAGGCCGCGACCACCACCCAGTTGTCGACGTGACCTACGATGATGCGCTGGCGTACGCCAAATGGCGCCGGCACGACCTGCCGACCGAGGCAGAGTGGGAATACGCTTCGCGTGGCGGCCACCGCGAGGAAGTCGGCACGAGTGACGCCTACAAGGACGGCAAGCCGCTCGCCAATACCTGGCAAGGTGTGTTTCCCGTTCTCAACACGGGCGAAGATGGCTTCGTCGGCACAGCGCCGGTCGGCTGCTTCAAGCCGAATGCTTACGGCCTCTACGACATGATCGGCAATGTGTGGGAATGGACAAGCGATTGGTATCGCCGCGGCCATGGCCGCGAGGCGGTGGTAAACCCGCAGGGGCCGGCTGGGTCGGTGCGCATGGAGCTTGGACTAGCACCGAGTAGGGTGATCAAAGGCGGGTCCTTCCTGTGCGCTACCAATTACTGCGCCCGCTATCGTTCGACATCGCGGCAGCCGCAGGAAGTGGATCTGGGGACGACGAACGTTGGCTTCCGCACGATCCTTCGCACTCCGGGCCCCAAAGCGATTCACGCTCGATCAGAGCCTGATCACAGTGGCGACTCACAGTAGGCCCGGTGCGTAGCGACGTGGAACGATGTCGATGCCCACTTGACCTGCAGGCAGCCGTCATCAGCCGATTTGTGGAAGGAAAGGGCCGGCGTCAGCCATGCGCGCACTACGCTCAGCAAGAGCATCCATCAGAACGGAAGCAATCCGGCTTTTGGAACGCTCAGCGGCCACGCTCTTTGCTCTCGGGCTTGCTGAAATGCGCCGCGTGGGGGGCGAGTTACACAAAATACGGCGCCAACCGATTTGCCGAGCAGATCGAACAGGCCGCGGGCGCCGCCGCTGGAATAGCTTCATTCGAACGCTCGACTGACTCTACCGTCAAACAAATGATTGCCGGTTTGGGCGGCTGCGCAGGCGCAGGCGCCGAGGCAATCTGCTACTTCACGTCCGAAAGCTAACATCCTGAATTCCATTGCGCGATGTCGCGCGAGGGTCTCTTGTGTTGAAGAATCCGGTTGAGGGCTTCAGCAAACAGCGATTGCGTCGACGAAGGTGGCGACGGAGGCCGGCAATGATCGGGCGGCAGACAGCAGATCAGGCCGGATCTTCTACGAGCTTCACCTCGAGGAGCGCGTTTCAGTCGACCATCTGCTCTGCCTCGTCGATGTGTTCGCCGCGGCTGCGAGCAGCTAGCACACATAGTGCGCGTCAGCCGTCGGCCGGGCTGCCTCTCATCGCCGCCAGTAGCTCCTGCACATCAAGGATCGCCCATCGCCCGCTTCAGATTGTAGGCCAGCACGTGCAACGCTATCTCGGTGGCGACGTGCTTCAACGTCTTCATCCTGAAGTGTGTTGCCACCATCAAAGCCTGGAGGCATGCGCATTGCTCAGCGCAGCGGTATCGGCAGGCCAAGTTCGCCGTCGCACGCAAGCTGGCTGTCCCTGATGCACCGCATGTTGGTCCGCGGCACTGAGTTTAGGTGGTCAGCCAAGGAGGCTTGCGGTCAGGTGGCATAACCGGACACCGAGTTTCCGCTCGCGAACGGGAGAAAGCTTCCCTGCCGGGAGAAAACCATGGACCCGGCGAGGATGATGACGGTTGACACCCAGCCCAGGAATTAGAGAACGGGCTCTCATGGGTGCGCTGGCTTGGCCTTTTATGCGAACGTCGTCGTCGGCCTTCTCGGTCGATCATCAGACGTGACGTTTTCGTCCGCTCTAGGATGATTTGCAGACCGGTACAAAAGCGCGTCGAGTGAACGCGTCTGTCGGGCCCCGTCTTCTTCGGTAGCAGTGCTCAAAATGGTTTTGCGGCAACTCGCACTTTGTGCGGAAGCACTTCAGCATCGTGGTCCATCCTGAGGAAAGGGCAGGTAGCCCAGTTCCAGCGCCGGCAGGTCGACGCGGGTGATACCGTCGGCGATGCGTCCGCCGCGGCCAAGATTCACGGAGAGCCTTTTTGGGCACACACGCTTAATCTCAGTTTTTGTGTCAGTTTAGGCGTGGGAAATGTCCGTTGCGAACATCGATCGCACGAAACCAGCATAGCATTGTTTAGATTGGGCATCTCAGAATAAAGCGAGCGGATGGGTTTTCCGTTGCGCTGGCGTGCCCTTGCAGCCGTGGCTAGAAACCAGCGGAGAATGCAATGAAATGCTTAGGGGTGGAAATGAAAAAAAATAAAAAACGAGCGAGTATCGCGACAATAGCAGCTCTGTCGATCCTCTTAGGGGCTGGAAGCGCCTATTCTCAGACGCCCATCATTGACGGTGTGTCAAAGCAGCCGCTGACAGTACAGGTGGAAGGCCTACTCGAGGCGCTCACCTTCTTGGGACGCCCGGTGTCTGAAGCCGATCGGACCATGTTGCGAAAAGCAAGCGCACTGCCGGACGCAGAAGCAACCGTCCAGATTCAGAAAATTCTCGACGCCATGAGCTTGGTGGTCGTTGAAATCGATGAAAATCGCAAGGTGAATGTCTCTCCAACATCCGCCGCAATTGCGAAACTGACCAAAAACGGTTGGACTCCGTTCCTGGTAAAGATTGTGAACAGGGCAAAATCAACGGATGTTCTTGATGTTGATAGTCCTGAGGCAGCGATGCCGTACGACTTCTCACGAATGCAAGTCGAGCGCAGCGTTTATGAAGACCAATTCACCGATGTGATGCTCGAGAAGCACTTTCATATAGGCACCACCTGGGGATCCTGGGGTGGCGGCTATCCCTACAAGGAGCCTCCGCAGCCCGAACTACAGAACGAAGCCGGTAACCTGTGGCCTCCCCACGGAGACCTGTCGTTTGTTCCAACTAAGGACCGCTGGGCAGCAGTAAGTCTCTACCAAAATGCACCGCTTTCAAAAAACCTATCCGGTTTGGGCGTCGAGTATGCGGTTTTGCAGGTTTATAGCCGCGACGATGGGATCCGCAGTATGCGGCTTTCATTCAATATAGGAAGTCTCCGCTCAAGCGGAACAGGTTCGGTACCTTACGCGGCGGGCAATCCCGGCTTGCGCGGTGAAACAAAGCTGAACTTCGAAGTGGAGGCCGCAGTTCCAGTCAAGCTCTCGATCCTTGATGAGGATGGGTCGCCGACGGCGGCCCGGCTGCTGATCAAGGATAAGTTGGATCGCGTCTACCCCTATCGTTCCAAGCGATATGCGCCGGATCTTTTCTTCCAAAACCACGTCTATCGATACGACGGTGAAGCAATCGAGCTTCCGCCGGGCGAGTACACGTTTGATATCAGGCGCGGCCCTCATTACCTGGGCCAAGTAATGAACGTGAAGGTTGCCTCAGGGGAAACGCCAACCGTCAAAATAGACCTCAAACGTTGGATCAATACGCAACAGCTTGGTTACACGAGCGATGACAAGCACGTCCACACGTCTGGTTGCCTTCATTATAACGATCCTACGTATGGCCTGACACCGGAAGACATGATGCGGTATGCGGTCGGCGAAGATTTGGATATCGCCGACATCATGATCTGGGGTCCGAACTTCTATTACCAGAAAGAAAAGTATTTCACGGGCAAGCCGTCGCCCGTGTCGACGGCAAAGAACGTCGTTACTCACAACCTTGAAATCTCCCAGTTCCCGAGCGCAGCAGGCGGGCACACCAGCGGTCATGGGATCAAGGTGATCGACTATCCCGGCACGAAGCGGATGAAGGACTGGCCAAGCTATACGCTTCCTGTGTTGAAGTGGGTCCAGTCGCAAGGAGGGCTGAGCAGCTACACACACTCCGGTTTTGGGCTTGACGTTCAGACAACCGACCTACCGAACTACATCACGCCGCCAATGGATAGCATCGGCGCCAATGAATACATCATGACCGTGGCACATGGAGCGGTTGATTGGATTGGTGTTGGAAACACGAACTTCGTTTCAGAACTCAACATCTGGTATCACACGTTGAACGCAGGCTTCCGGACGCTGATTGGCGGTGAAACGGACTGGCCCTGCATCAACGGTGACTCCATCGGTCGAGGCCGTTCCTACGTGAAGACTGGGACGGGCACGGTTGATTACGACAAGACGATGAAGGTCATCGGCGAGGGGCGAACGACTTACGTGTCGGACGGTCGTAGCCATCTGATGAACTTCAAAATCAACAACACGGAACCGTCTCGCATTCTTGGCGAGGAGGTAAAGCTCGATAAACCTGGGACCGTGAAGGTCACTGCGGATTTTGCGGCTTACCTTCCTGTCGAGCCCGAAACGGTACAGGTGCTCGGTGTTCCCTATCCGATGGAGTCGCAGGCGACGACTTATCAGCCGATGCCAGAGCCCAAGGCGATCAAGATCCAGGATATTCCAGTGCTGGGAGTCAGCTGGCGGAATATTCCATGGTGGCATCTGGAGCGGTCGCGGATTGGCAGCGGTCGCGAGGTCAAGCTTGAGGTCATCGTCAATGGCGAGCCTGTGCAGAGCAAGACCGTGATTGCCGATGGTTCGCAGCAGAAAGTCGAGTTCGAGGTTCCGCTGTCGGCGAGTTCCTGGGTAGCCCTCCGGGTTCTTGGAGCAAGCCATACCAACCCCATCTGGGTGACGGTCGATAACAAACCGGTCCGTGTGGCGAAGAGCCTGCAGTGGAATATCGCCGCGCTGCAGCAAGCCTTCGAAGTAAAACGGCATGGCTGGCGGCCGGAGGACTATGAAGAGGCAAAGGCCGCGTATGACTACGCGTATCAAGTGTACGCGAAGCGGCTGAGCGAAGTTTCTCAAGACTAATCGCCAAACTGCAGGGCGGAGCTACGTCTTTGCTCCGCCCTGCTTCCGCGCGTCGATAACAAAACGGCCTCATTGGCTCTCCACAATGGAGGTGAAGTTGGTCATGCCTCAGCGAAAAATGGGCCGTATCGCGACGGCCTTAGTTTCGGTAGCGATCCTGCAGTTTGCCTGGCTCAGTCAAGGCAGCGCGCAGATACGCAAAGTTGATGATGTGAGTCTTGAAAATCTGATCGCGGAAAGTCAGGCCGCCGTCGAGTCCCTCGCCGCTCTTGGGCATCCCATCGCTGAAGCCGACCGACGGCTTCTGGAAGCGGCCTGGTCTCTGACCGGAGACGAGGCCAAAGGCAAAATTCAGGACGTGGTCGATCGGTACTGTTGGGTCGAAATACGTATTGATGACGAGGCTTGGCTGAAGGCTGAAGCCGCGAGTCCGAACCCCGGCGATCGGATTCTTGAGCAGGGGAAATGGACGCCTTTCCTCGTCAAAATCTACAATAAGAGCGACGCTCAATCCGCCATCGAGGTGCGCTCGGCGCAGGAGTTGCTGCCGCCTGAGGTACCCGCGGTGGAGCAAGGCGACTTCTCGGCCAGCTTAGTCCCACACAGTTGGTATCGCTGGCTCGCGCTCAAATTCTATCAGCGAAATCGAGAAACCAAGCCCTTTCCCGGCGTCAACATCAAATACCGGGTGGTGGGTATCTTGAGCCGAGACAGCGGCATGCGCTCTGCCGATCTCGAATTCTATTTCGGTGGCGGAGCGGTTAGCCAGGGGCATTACGTGAAGAAGCAACTGCTCTTTGAGGTGAAGCAGCACGAGCCACGTTCTTCTGAAAAGCCCCGGTCGGAGGCGTATTGATGACCAAACTCCACATTGCCGGCGTGCACTGCTGCCGTGCGCTTATCGTTTTTGCAGTTCTAATTGCTCAGCTTGAACGGGTGTCGGCTGATCAAGTCGGAAATGCCGTAGCTCAAGCGGGCAGTGTCGATACGCAACTCCAGGACGAACTCAAGCTAGCGAATGAAGCGGTTTTGGATGCCTTCGCCACCCGCGATCTCTGGGCGATGTCGCAGCTGTGGGCGAAGGACGAATATATATCTGCGCTTTTTCCGGCGGCAGCGAGCCCGGCCTTCGGCTGGGATAATGTGAGGAAGACGTGGCAATACACGTTTGACCATAACAGGGACATCAGGCTGAAAAGTTTGGCCGGTTTCATAAAAGCGAGCGGCGATGAAGACGGGGATACGGCTCTTATAATCGACGCAACTCAATTCGAAGCGTTTCAGACGCAAACTGGCCAGCCGGTTACGCTTCCAGGCATGCTCGCCACTAAGATATTTGAGCGTCGGCAAGGAAAATGGCTGCTCGTCCATTATCACGCTCATCAGCCCGGAATGAAACCACCAACAGCGACCGATGAGGAGAGCGGGATACGTCCCCTCGTTACCACGACGGATGATGAAATCCGTGCAGCTGACGACGCCTTTTATCGGGCGTTGCGGAGTAGAGACATGGAGGGAATGGATAAGGTCTGGGCGTCGACTGAAGATGTTACTGCCATTCAACCGGAAGGCGAGACTCCGTTTTTCGGACGCGCGAATGTTATGGCAAGCTGGAAAGCATTATTTGACCACAACCGAGGGGTGCAGATCCCGCGCACAACCCAGACCATGATTCACATTTCCGGGAATAAGGCATGGATGGTGGGATCGTTTGAGGCAGCCTTGGTAAGGCGCAAAACGGGGTCGTATGTCCATCTCCCGGAAGTGCTCGTAACGAAACTCTTCGTGAAAGAAGCTCATGATTGGAAACTTAGCCACTACCACGCCCATATCGGACCGCTTGCCCATTCTCACGGCCAGACTCCTCTGCTTGCAACAGCTTTCAATCAGGAATTGGCGCCGACCAGAACGATTGAACTTGACGCAACAGAGATGACATTCGGCGTCGGTGAAATCGAGGTGAGGGCTGGGGAGGTAATTCGCTTCGTTGTCCGAAACAGCGGTGAAGCGCGTCATGAATTCGGTTTGGCGTCGCCGGAAGAAAATCGACTGATGCAAGCACTTATGCGACTTAAGCCAGACATGATCCACAGTGGCGATCGCGTTGTCACTATAGAGCCGGGTGAAACGAAAGAACTTATCTGGCGCGTGCCAGAGAAAATTGATGTGGAGTTTTCGTGTAACCTACTAGGGCATGCAGAGGCGGGAATGAGGGGTACATTTAAACTGGTGAACTAGACGTAGGACCCAACTGTGGAGAGGATAAAATTGCCGATCCAGGGCAAAAGGGGCGTTGTTGCCGTTTGCGTTCTGTGTGCATTCGGGTTTTGCGCAACGGCGGCCGCTTTATGGGCTCGTTCCAATCATCGGCCGTTGAGTGCGCAGGAGCAATGCATGAAGGAGTTGAGCGAGATTTCAGACGACGTTGAGCTGTTGAAAAAGGCATGCGCGTGCATTGACGAATCGGGGCGGCACACTGGACGCGCACAATAAAAGAAAAGGTGATGGAATGGCGTTTGCGATGAAACGGGAGAAAAAAATGCGTAAAGCAGCACTCGGAGTTTTCGCGGCTCTTTGCGCCATGCCGTCTGCAGTAAGCGCGGGGGATTTTGGGGAGAATTGCTGCGCCGATTTGGAAGAGCGGATCGCGGAGCTCGAGGCAACGACAGCCCAAAAAGGGAACCGAAAAGTCTCTCTGACTTTCTCAGGCTGGGTGGGGAACCAGCTGACGTATTGGAACGACGGGTTCGA
>Ga0182747_1003185_pt1 | contig 11119 bp, 7 predicted proteins | sample eDN3rd30CBELigBY_FD_128526 | JGI IMG/M metagenome (GOLD analysis project Ga0182747, IMG submission 128526) | Enriched backyard soil microbial communities from Emeryville, California, USA - eDNA 3rd pass 30_C BE-Lig BY (version 2) (version 2) | ecosystem: Environmental > Terrestrial > Soil >...
GCGGATCGGCGAGACCGGTGTCGATGCCGATGCCGACGCCACCGAGCGAGATCAGCCCGGCGGCGAAGACGCGCAGCTGATGGACGTCACCGAGCTCAGATATCAGGAGGCCAGCGAAGCCCAGGGCAAACGCCGCGATCGACAGCACCCGCAAGTGCTGACCGACAAAGCTTCTGACCGCATCAAGCCTGGATGCAGCCGTCGCTTGTGCGTCTTCGACCGTGGACATCGCAGCCTCCCCATCCGTGCGCGTTTTGGTGTCTTATCCCTTGCGGAGCTGTTCGGTCAGCTTCGGGACGACAGTCATGACATCGCCGACGATGCCGAGATCGGCCAATTCGAAGATCGGAGCGTCGGGATCGCGATTGATCGCGACGATGTACTTGCTCCCCTTCATGCCGGCGATATGCTGAATCGCGCCGGAGATGCCGCAGGCGACGTACAGTGTCGGCTTGACCGTCTTGCCGGTCTGCCCGACCTGGTGTGAATACGGCACCCAGCCGGCGTCGACGATTGCGCGGGTTGCGCCCGGAGCGCCGCCCAGCGTCTTTGCCAGCTCTTCGACCAGCGAATAGTTCTCCGGCTGGCCAAGACCGCGACCGCCCGAAACGATGATGGCCGCATCCTCAAGGTTCGGCCCCTCGCTCGCCTCGACCACGTTCTCTACGACACGCGTGCGCAGCGTGCTGTCATCAATGGCGACATCAACCGCCTTGACCTCAGCCTGCCCGCCGACTTCCTCGGCAGCGAACGCCTTCGGTCGCAGCTGCACCAGGTGCGGCCCCGAGCCGTTCAGCGTCACCGTGCCGGTCGTCTCCGCGCCCCACGGCACCGTGACCCGCAGGTCGTCGCCGTCGTAGCGCACGTCGGTCGCGTTGGCGATGACGCCGACGTCGAGCTTGGCCACCAGCCGCGAGAGAACGTCGCGTGCTGACGGCGTGCTGGAGAACAGGATGATGTCCGGCGCATCAGCACCGACCATCGTGGCCAGCGTCGCCGCCTGTGGCTCGGCCAGATACTCGGCGTAGCGTGCATCGTCTCCGTGGTGGATGACTGCCGCGCCGTGATTGCCGATGCTCGCCAGCGCGTCGGCGTCGGCCGGCCCCAGCACGACGGCCTCGGCGGTTCCGAGCGCGCGGGCGAGCGTCAGCAGCTCCAGAGAGCCGCGGTGCGCCGCGCCATCGGTAACCTCAGTCCAGACCCATACTCGCTTTGCCATTACGCCACCTGGATCTTCTTGAGATAGGCGACGATCTGGTCAACGCTGTCGCCACCTTCGTCCGTGATCTTGACGCCTTGCTTCTCCTCGCGGATCAGCTCAACCGTCAGGACCTCCTCCTTCGCGCCGGCCTCACCGACTGCGCCGGGCTCAACGCCCAGCGCGCCAGTGTCGCGCGCGTCAACTGGCTTCTTCTTGGCCTGCATCATCAGCTTGAATGATGGATAGCGTGGCTCGGCGACGGATGCCGTCACCGTGACGAGCGCCGGCAACTGCGCCTGCACCGTCTGATAGCCACTCTCGGTCGCGCGCTGAATCGTGACCGCGCCGCCCTCAACAGAGAGCGATCGGGCGAACGTGACCTGTGGCAGGTTGAGCAGCTCGGCCAGCGCACCCGGCACCATGCCGGTGTAGGCGTCGGTGCTCTCAACCGCGCAGATGACCATGTCCGGCCCCTCGGCCTTGATGGCCGCGGCCAGCGCCTTCGCCGTGCCGAGCGCGTCGGAGCCGGCCAGCGCGTCATCGATGATATGGATAGCCCGCTCGGCTCCCATCGCCATGGCGCGCCGCAGCGCGTCCTCGGCGGCAGCCGGACCCATCGTCAGGACGACGACCTCGCCGCCCTCCTTCTCGACGATCTGCAGCGCGATCTCGATGCCGAACTCGTCGGACGGATCGAGAATCGACTGGGCGGGATTCCGCTTGAGCCGTTTGGTGCCGGTATCGACCTCCATCGGCATATTCGGATCAGGGACGTGTTTTGCGCAGACGACGATCTTCATCGCGGCAGACGATTCCTTTCGTTACGCCGGGTGTCGTCTCAACTGTCTCGCTGGAAGGATGCTCTGCTGCCTCGGGGACGGATCATAGGTGAGCCGGACCGCGATTGGCAAGGACAAACCGCACACCAGCGAGAGGTTAAGCACATACAACCTAGTCGAAGAATTTCCGTTGGCGAGTCTCAGCACGCCGTCGCTGAAGCCGCCAACCGTGCTCCGTGCGCACGAGCGTGTCGTGATAATCCCCGGTTATCGGCTGACCCTCATTGGGGAAGCCGATGAACTTGCTATGCGCCGAAACCGTGCCGTCATCCTCCTCAGCGAGGGTGATGTTGCCGGTAAAGTGGCCATACATATTGCGTCCCAGGAACGTTTTGACGATGTCGGCTATGCCATTGAGGTCAGGCAACCCGTATGGGCTGCGATCGAAGACGAAGTCATCGGAGAAGACCTCATGAGCCCGATCCCAGTCATGGTCGTCGACGACGTGCCCGTACTTGGTCAGCACCGAATGGATCTCGAGAATATCCTCGGCAGTCAGGGCCATGTCACTCACTCCTTTCTATTGAAGTATCGCGCAGATGCAGAGTGAGGAGAAATCGCTGTCTCCGAGGCGACGCACGGCGGGAGTTGTGGCAGCATGGCGCGTAGCCGATGTTCTCCGCGTAAACGCGACTAAGCCAGAGAAAGGCAACCGCACATGGTCGCGCATCTGACTGCTGCAGATGTCGAACGCCGGCCCATCGCCATTGTTGGCGCCGGTACGCTGGGTGGCATGATCGCCGCGACACTCGTCGGCCATGGCGCGGATGTCCAGCTATTCGATATCAGTCAGGCGCAGCTGGACTCCGCCATCGCGCGTGTCGATACGCTGACGAGCACCTTCGGCAACGACGAGCGCGGGCAGTTGACGACATCGACATCGATGGCCGAGGCGGTAAAAAACGCCTGGCTGATCATTGAGGCGGTGCCAGAGCGCCTCGATCTGAAGCGTGAGATATTTGCGCAGCTCGACGAGGTAGCTCCGGAGGACGCCGTTCTAACGACCAACTCCTCGTCATATCGCAGCAGCGCCCTGGCTGATGTCGTATCGCAGCCGCAACGGCTGATGAACACGCACTTCTATCACCCGCCGGAGCGCAATGCCGTTGAGGTGATGACCAGTGGCTCCACGGATCCCGCGTTAATCGAGCTGGTGATCGAGCAGTTGGGGCAGCGCGGCTTTCGCCCGTTCCATGTGCGTCAGGAAAGCACCGGCTTCATCTATAACCGCGTCTGGGCAGCTATCAAGCGCGAGGCACTGATGGTCGTGGCCACAGGGATTGCAGCGCCGGAGGATGTCGATGCCCTCTTCCGCTCGTTCCACGAAGCGGGAGTCGGGCCGTTCGAGCTGATGGACCGAGTTGGGCTGGACGTCGTACTGGAGATTGAGGAGCACTACGCGCAGGAGCGCGATGGCATCCCGCAAGAACCGCGGGAGCTACTGCGGCGCTATATCGCCGAAGGCAAGCTCGGCGTGAAGAGCGGCGAAGGCTTTTATCGATATACGTAGGTTGGCATATACAGAGCAGCCGCAGACCTGATTGGTCTGCGGCTGGTGGTAGCGGGGGCAGGATTCGAACCTGCGACCTTTGGGTTATGAGCCCAACGAGCTGCCACTGCTCCACCCCGCGGTGGTGGGCATGTGTGGGGATGCAGGGGTGCCTGACAGGTGGTGTGGGGTGTGTGGGGTGTCTCAGGTCGGGGGTGAGCGCGACGGCCTCGCCTCCCACGCGGTTGCCCGCGCAGTACTCTCCGGCGCTGCCCGGGGGCACGACCCGGTTCGGGATGGGACGGGGTGGAACCCGAGCGCTCTCGGCCACGCCCACCCCCGACCTGACACAGCCGTGTGGTCCACACCAGCGTGCACGGGGCACGCGCTGGCGGTCAGTACCGACGCACCGGCACCGGCATGGTGCGATGGTCGGGAGACGCGCGGCGGGGACGGCGGGGATGCAGCACGCGACGATGACGACGCTGGACGCCGACGCCGGAGGGCCATCAGCGCGATGGATGAATGGGGAATCCGCCCTCGACCATGAGGACGGCTTGGCTCCAGTCGGTTACCCGCTGTCCACCGGCCGCCTCTTGACCCGGTCGTCTTCCGGGGGTCTTACTCTTGACGATGAGAAGGCTCATCTTGGGGCGGGCTTCCCACTTAGATGCTGTCAGCGGTTATCCCTGCCAGACGTAGCTACCCAGCACTGCCGGTTTTCCGACAACTGGCCCACCAGCGGTCTGTCCAGCCCGGTCCTCTCGTACTAGGGCCAGCCCCCCGCAACCTTCTATGCGCCCACGGCGGATAGAGACCGAACTGTCTCACGACGTTCTGAACCCAGCTCGCGTACCTCTTTCATGGGCGAACAGCCCAACCCTTGGGACCGCCTCCAGCCCCAGGATGAGACGAGCCGACATCGAGGTGCCAAACGCTGCCGTCGATATGGACTCTTGGGCAGCATCAGCCTGTTATCCCCGGGGTAGCTTTTATCCGTTACGCCACGGCCCTTCCACCCGGAACCGTGGGATCACTCTGCCCGACTTTCGTCTCTGCTCGGGTGGTCACCCTCGCAGTCAAGCCCCCTTGCTGCCAGTGCACGCTCCGGCCGGTTTCCATCCGGCCTGAGGGGACCATTGGGCGCCTCCGTTACGCTTTAGGAGGCGACCGCCCCAGTCAAACTCCCCGCCAGCCACTGTCCCCACGCCCGCTTCAGGGTCGCGGGTGAGAGCGCCGACCTGGCCAGAGTGGTATTTCACCGCCGCCTCCACCACGACTGGCGTCGCGGCTTCACGGGCTCCCACCTATCCTACACAAGCCAGATCTACGCCCGATGGCAAGCTGGAGTAAAGCTCCACGGGGTCTTTTTGTCCTGCCGCGGGTCGTCCGCATCTTCACGGACACTTCAATTTCACCGGGTCCCTCGTTGAGACAGCGCCCAGATCGTTATGCCTTTCGTGCGGGTCGGAACTTACCCGACAAGGAATTTCGCTACCTTAGGACCGTTATAGTTACGGCCGCCGTTTACCGGGGCTTCGGTTCGGAGCTCGCACCCCTCCCCTTAACCTTCCGGCACTGGGCAGGCATCAGCCCCTATACGTCCGGTTTCCCGTTCGCAGAGACCTGTGTTTTTGGTAAACAGTCGCCTGGGCCGCTTCACTGCAACCCCCTCTCGCTCCACCCGCAAGGGGTTTCACGATACCGGGGCCCACCTTCTCCCGAAGTTACGGTGGCAATTTGCCGAGTTCCTTAACGAGGGGTCTCCCGTCCACCTGAGTCTATTCGACCTGCCCACCTGTGTCGGTTTGCGGTACGGGCACAGTGTCCCTGGCTAGAGGCTTTTCCCGGCAGGTCAGGCCCAACCCACTTGGTGCACCTGTCGGCACACCTCGCATTCGCCTCTCGGTCACCGGTCCAGGGGATTTGCCTCCCGGACCTCCCTACCGGCTTAGACGGTCATGACTGACCGCTGGATCTGCCGCCCTGCGTCCCCCCATCGCTCAATAACGGTCCACTGTGGTACGGGAATGTTGACCCGTTGTCCATCGCCTACGCCTTGCGGCCTCGGCTTAGGCCCGACTCACCCGCAGCTGATCAGCATGGCTGCGGAACCCTGGGGCATTCGGTGGGGCGGATTGTCACCGCCCTTGCGCTACTCATACCGGCATTCTCACTCGTCGCCGCTCCAGCCGTGCTCCCGCTCGACCTTCTCAGCAAGACGACGACGCTCCCCTACCATGAAATGGTCATCCATCACATCCGCGGCTTCGGTGCTGGCCTTGAGCCCCGGGACATCGTCGGCGCCAGTGCACTCGACCAGTGAGCTATTACGCACTCTTTCAAGGGTGGCTGCTTCTAAGCCAACCTCCTGGTTGTCTGGGCACACTGACCACCTTGCCCACTGAGGCCAGACTTGGGGACCTTAGCCGGCGGTCTGGGCTGTTTCCCTCTCGACGACGAAACTTAGCTCCCGCCGTCTCACTCCCGGTCGACCGGCACCGGCATTCGGAGTTTGGTTGGGGTCAGTAAGCGGGAAGCCCCATCGCCCATCCAGTGCTCTACCTCCAGTGTCGTCATCAGACCGAGGCTGGCCCTAAAGCCATTTCGGGGAGAACCAGCTATCTCCAGGTTCGCTTGGCATTTCACCCCTACCCACAGCTCATCCGCGCCTTTTGCAACAGACGTCGGTGCGGGCCTCCACGCGCTCTTACACGCGCTTCACCCTGGCCATGGGTAGCTCACCTGGTTTCGGGTCGACCGCCTGCGACGTGCGAGCCGAAGCTCGCCCTCGCCCTGTTCGGACTCGGTTTCCCTGTGGCGCCGGGTATCACTCCCTCAACCGCGCCACAGACGGTCACTCGCCGGTTCGTTCTACAAAAAGCACGCCATCAGCCTGTCTTCGAAAAGACAACAGCCTCTGACAGTGTGTCGGCACACGGTTTCAGGATCTGTTTCACTCCCCTCGCCGGGGTGCTTTTCACCATTCCCTCACGGTACTGTGCGCTATCGGTCGCCTGCGGTATTTAGCCTTGGAGGGTGGTCCCCCCTGCTTCCGACGGGATTTCGCGTGTCCCGCCGTACTCCCGGTTTCCTGGCTGAGTCCAGTGCGTTTCCCGTACGGGACGCTCGCCCTCTGTGGTGGCCCGTTCCAGTGGCCTTCCGGTACGCGCTGGATTTCTGACTCAGTCTGGGCACTGCCGTCCCCAGTCCAGGTCCGTCCAACCCCGTCCACCCATCGCCGGCAGGCTGTACCAGGTGGCCGGTTTCGGCTCTTCCCGTTTCGTTCGCCACTACTCCGGGAATATTCTCTTTTCCTCGAGGTACTGAGATGTTTCAGTTCCCCCGGTGCCCTTCTCCTGGCCTATGTGTTCAGCCAGGGATGACGGAGGTCCACCTCCGCCGGGTTGCCCCATTCGGACATCCTCGGATCGTCGCGTGCCCGCCGCTCCCCGAGGCGTATCGTCGCGTGGCCACGTCCTTCTTCGGCCGCAGGCGCCAAGGCATCCACCGTGTGCCTTCCGTGCGGATTCCTCCCGTCGCGCTGACGGGGTCCGCTCCGGTGTCCGTCGTTCCATCGTGTGTCATTGCGTTTCGTGCTGCATCCACACCCGTCCCGCGCGCGTCTCCCGGCCACCGGCACCCACCCGGGGCAACCAGCGTCGCAAGACCACGCGCACGACACAGTCGTGGCTGTCAGTTCGGACGATCCCGGTCTCCCGACCCGGTCGTCCGCTGCATCCTCACTTGGTAAGGTGCGCCGGTGGAGCTGCGGGGAGTCGAACCCCGGACCTCCGCCGTGCAAAGGCGGCGCTCTCCCAACTAAGCTACAGCCCCGATGGAGAATCCACGCCACCATGGTCGTCCCATGGGGGACGCGGTGGGCGTTCGTGGACTCGAACCACGGGCCTCACCCTTATCAGGGGTGTGCTCTAACCAGCTGAGCTAAACGCCCCGCCTGTCGGGGAATCAGCGTTCCCCAACTGAGCCGTGATGCCAACCTGAGTCCAAGATCAGGGGGCGGGAATCGTTCGGAACGATCCCCTGGTGCGTCGGTCGGTGTCCGGACGACAGCCGGGTCGTACCAGACCAGATCGCCCCTGCCGCAGCACCGGTCCTGCGCCCGCGCCCTCCCCGAACGGCTGTTCGGCTCCTCAGGCGGCGGGGGATGCACTCCCGGCGGCGGTCATCACAGGACGACCGTTGACCATGGAAGGGATCGCGATGAGCCAGGCTCATCCGACCCAACTCCCTAGAAAGGAGGTGATCCAGCCGCAGCTTCCGCTACGGCTACCTTGTTACGACTTCGTCCCAGTCACCAACCCCACCCTCGGCGGCTGCGCCCCCGAAGGGTTCGCCCACCGACTTCAGGTGTTGCCGGCTCCCGTGACGTGACGGGCGGTGTGTACAAGGCCCGGGAACATATTCACCGCGGCAATGCTGATCCGCGGTTACTAGCAACTCCGCCTTCATGAGGGCGAGTTGCAGCCCTCAATCTGAACTGAGACCGGGTTTGGGGGATTGGCTCCGCGTTACCGCTTGGCAGCCCACTGTCCCGGCCATTGTAGCGTGTGTGTCGCCCAGGGCGTCAGGGCCATGCTGACTTGACATCATCCCCACCTTCCTCCGGTTTGGTCCGGCAGTCTCGCTAGACACACCATGGTAACTAGCGACGAGGGTTGCGCTCGTTGCGGGACTTAACCCAACATCTCACGACACGAGCTGACGACAGCCATGCAGCACCTGTCTCGCGGCTCCCGAAGGCACCCCGCCCTTTCAGGCGGGTTCCGCGGACGTCAAGCCCTGGTAAGGTGGTGCGCGTTGCGTCGAATTAAACCACACGCTCCGCTGCTTGTGCGGGCCCCCGTCAATTCCTTTGAGTTTTAGCCTTGCGGCCGTACTCCCCAGGCGGGGCACTTACTGCGTTAGCGCCGGCACGGCAGGGGTCAACTCCCGCCACACCTCGTGCCCATCGTTTACTGCGTGGACTACCGGGGTATCTAATCCCGTTCGCTCCCCACGCCTTCGCGCCTCAGCGTCAGGTCAGGTCCAGGCGGCCGCCTTCGCCACTGGTGTTCCTCCGGATCTCTACGCATTTCACCACTACACCCGGAATTCCACCGCCCTCTCCCTGCCTCCAGCCGATCCATCTCGACGGACCCTCCCCCGTTGAGCGGGGGGCTTTCACCGCCGATGCGACCGGCCGCCTGCGCGCCCTTTACGCCCAGTAACTCCGGACAACGCTCGGCCCCTACGTCTTACCGCGGCTGCTGGCACGTAGTTAGCCGGGCCTTCTTCCGGGGGTACCGTCACTGCCTTCGTCCCCCCGAAAAGCGGTTTACACCCCGAAGGGCGTCATCCCGCACGCGGCGTTGCTCCGTCAGGCTTGCGCCCATTGCGGAAAATTCCTTGCTGCTGCCTCCCGTAGGAGTCGGGGCCGTGTCTCAGTCCCCGTGTGGCTGGTCGTCCTCTCAGACCAGCGACCGATCATCGCCTTGGTAGGCCATTACCCCACCAACTAGCTAATCGGACGCAGCCCCCTCCAGGTGCGACTTCCGAAGAAGCCTTTCCTCTCCACTGTCTCCAGCGCAGAGCGTATGCGGTCTTACACCCCGTTTCCGAGGCCTATCCCCCACACCAGGGCAGGTTAGCTACGTGCTCCTCACCCGTCCGCCACGGTCGACCCCCAAAGGGGCTCCCGTTCGACTTGCATGCATTAGGCACGCCGCCAGCGTTGATCCTGAGCCAGGATCAAACTCTCCATCAAAAACCATGTTCGTTCTTCACTGTTGTGGGTCGGCCACGTCCCCGAGCGGTCACTCCCGACACACTCCGAACGCACCACCACCCACGAGCTCGCACTCTAGCTCGGCATCACGGCTCAGTTGGTAACGTGCTTCCCGACATCAGTGGGCGACCCGCCCACTGGTATCGCGCAAGACCTCGTCTGGCGCACCGATGAGTCTATCTTTTCACTCAGGGGAGTGTCAAGGTGACTTTTCTCGGATCCCTTGCAGGGGAGCGCGGCCTGACGCCACGCCACCCAGGGCGGCGCAGACACCGACCTTACTGGACTGAAGTCTACCGAATCGACACGCCCGTGTCTACCAATTGACCGGCGATCACGCTACGATGATGCGCGCAACGGGATTTGCCGAATACGTCGAGGAGGAATACGCCACCATGGCCCAGCGAAAGCCGGTAATTGGGATCACCCCATCCCCAATGGACGACACCCAGCCACACGGATCATTCAATCGATATGCAATCGCCTCAACGTACACTGAAGCAGTCGAGGCGGCCGGCGGCGTACCGCTCGTCATTCCCCCGCAGGCAGGAAACATTGAGGAGATTCTCGGAATTGTCGACGGCCTGCTCCTGAGCGGTGGCGGCGACATCGATCCGCAAGAGTACAACGACGACACCGTCCATGAGAAGACCTACGGCATTCATGCCGGTCGCGACGCGCTTGAACTCGCGCTCGCCCGCGAAGCGGCCGCGCGCGACATTCCGATGCTTTGCATCTGCCGCGGCATTCAGATTCTGAACGTCGCGCTGGGCGGCACGCTCGTGCAGGACATCCCCGGACAGTACTCAACCGATATCCAGCATGCCCAGCAAGCTGCGGGCATTCGCAAAGAGGATCCTGGCCACACGGTCTCGGTAACTCCCGGCTCCCTGCTGGAGCGCACGTACGAGTCATCGACGATCGAAGTCAACTCGTTTCACCATCAGGCGCTGAAGGATATTGCGCCAGCACTTTCGGTCGATGCGGTCGCGCCGGATGAAATCGTCGAATCCGTGTCTGCCAAAGAGAATAACTGGATCCTCGGCGTGCAGTGGCATCCGGAGATGATGTTCAAGGAGCACCCGGAGCATCTCAAGCCGTTCGTCGCGCTCGTTGCACAGGCGCAGCAACAGGGCAAGGCGTAGCCACCCCCAACGGCAAAACAAGAAACAGGGGCGGCTTTCATGCCGCCCCTGTCTTTCTTAGCTAATCAATCGCGACTAGCCAGCGTGCGCTGCCACTCGCTCGTCCGCACTAATGGCCTGCGAGCCGTCATGGCTCAGGCGCTGATGCTTGAACGACTCTGGCATCGCCACATCAAGCGCTTCATCGATGGTGTCCACCAGCACAAAGCGCAGCTCGTCCTTCAGCGCCTCGGGGATATCGTCGAGATCCGCCTCATTGCGCCGTGGGAGAATGAACGTCTTGACGCCGGCACGATGCGCGGCGAGTGACTTCTCCTTGATCCCGCCAACCGGCAGAACCTGACCGCGAAGCGAGACCTCGCCGGTCATCGCAACGTCCTCATTGGTCGGAATGCCGGTCAGCAACGAGACCAGCGCGACCGTGAGCGCGACGCCGGCCGACGGGCCATCTTTCGGTGTTGCACCGGCCGGGACATGGATATGGATATCCAGATCCTTGAATCGCTCGGAGGCAATGCCCAGGTCGGACGCCCGCGAGCGCACGAACGACATCGCGGCCTGCGCCGATTCGCGCATGACGTCACCAAGCTGGCCGGTGATTGTCATGTTGCCGCGGCCCTCCATCGACGTCGACTCGATGAACATGATGTCGCCACC
>Ga0182747_1003186_pt1 | contig 11118 bp, 8 predicted proteins | sample eDN3rd30CBELigBY_FD_128526 | JGI IMG/M metagenome (GOLD analysis project Ga0182747, IMG submission 128526) | Enriched backyard soil microbial communities from Emeryville, California, USA - eDNA 3rd pass 30_C BE-Lig BY (version 2) (version 2) | ecosystem: Environmental > Terrestrial > Soil >...
ATGCGTGGGTTGGTGAGCAGGCATTTCCCGATCACCGCCTTCTGTTGGTTACCACCGGAAAGCGTGTCGATCAGCTTTTCTGGTCCGGGTGTCTTGATGCGGAGCGAGGAGATCGCCTCCCGGACGGCGCTGCGTTCCCGTTTGCCGACGATAAACCCGAGTTGGCAGAACCGTCGTAAGGCGGACATCGTCAGGTTCTGGGAGAGCGGCATCCCCAGGATGAGGCTTTGTGTCTTGCGGTCTTCCGAAACCAGCGCGATTCCGTGTTCGAGCGCATCATGTGGCGAGTGGAAGTCAACGGATTTTCCCTGCATGGACATCGTGCCGGAGAGTTCGTGTGCCGGATGGGCGCCGAAAATCGCCTCCAGCAGTTCGGTGCGCCCGGCACCCATCAAACCCGCAACACCCAGGATTTCCCCCTGATGCAGAGAAAAGCTGATGTCGTGCAGGCTGCGTTTCTCTGAGTCCTGCGCGGGAGTAAAGTCCAGGTGGTCCATCCGAAAGACTTCTGACCCTGTGGGAATCTGCACCTTGGGAAAGAGATCGGATAATTCCCTCCCCACCATCGCCCGGATGACTTTAGGCTCGCTGGTTTCATCCGTCGGCGTGGTCATGATGTAGTGACCGTCCCGCAACACTGTGATCCGGTCGGCAAGACGGAAGATTTCATCGAATTTGTGGGAGATGTAGATCATCGTGACGCCGCTACGCTTCAGGTCGGCAATCACCGAAAAAAGGTGGTCGATTTCGGTTTGACTCAGCGCCGAGGTCGGTTCATCAAGGATCAGGATTTGTGTCTGCAGCGAAAGCGCCTTGGCGATCTCGGTGAGTTGCTGCTCGCCAACCCGGAGCGAACTCACCTTCCGGTTGGGATGAATCCGTAACCCGAGCGGTTCCAGCAGCACCCGTGCATTCCTGGTCATCTGGCGCTGTGCGATAAGGCCGAAGGAGTTTCGCGGTTCTCTCCCCAAGAAGATGTTTTCGGCAACGGTCAGCTCCGGGATCAGGTTGAGCTCCTGGTGAATAATGCTGATCCCCATATTTTGCGCATCGCGGGGGCTGGGAAAGGCCAGTTTCTGCCCATCCAGCACCAGGTTTCCTTCGTATTCCGTGTGCACGCCGCTGAGGATTTTCATTAGGGTCGATTTCCCGGCGCCGTTCTCCCCAACGAGCGCGTGAATCTCACCCCGTTCGACATCGAACGAAATATCGGTCAGTGCCTGGGTGCCTGGAAACCGTTTGGATACTGACTGAAACTGCAGCATCATCCATCTTTGCCCGTGAAGCTGGCCGCTCACCAGCATTGAGAAATCGATTACATGGTGAGTAGAATCTTATGCGCTCGCCCTTGCAGTGTCAATGACCTTCGAAACTGATACCGACATTCTGTATTGCGTAACGGTGAATCGGACCCGTTGATTGTTGCGGGACATCGCGAGGAGCGTATCAGGTGCTCTCAGGGCGTTGGGCCATGGCAATGACTCCTGGATCCCAATGAAATAGTGAGTAACTCAAATCCTGCCATTCAGGATTTTCTTGTTCTATGAGCGTGATCTTCTTTGATCGTGACCATCGTTTCAATTGCTTTTCGCGTGCGATACCGTCGTCAGCTCGCTCGAAAGCTTCGACATGTACGAGGCGACTGACATTGTATTTTTCTGAAAATCCGCTTACAGCCTTGGTCTTGTGTTCCCACAATCGCCTTTCGAGATCATTCGTAAATCCGATGTAGAGCGTGCGGGATATGCTGGCGAGAATGTATACATAGAATGATCGTTGCATGCATCCCTCCTTGGTAGATGCCGCCTCACGATGTTTCCGTCACGAGATTTCTCGACTTCGCCCCTAAACCCTCGTCATCCCGAGCCGATGAGGCGCCCGTAGGCGCCGAATCGTGTCGAGGGATCTCGTGTTCCATGCTTTCGCAGGGCCGCATCACCATTCAGGAGAAGAACCCGGCACCTATCCCGACACCACGAGAATGTTGGCATAGGGAATCGTGTCACCGGTTCGGACAGTGGCCCGCCCCTTGGCGCTGAGTCGTTTGAGTTCAGGATGAGGTACGCGCTCGATCCTGATAGCTGGCAGGAGGTCTCGTAGCGAGGTCACGTAGTCTGGCGAGAACCGTTCCGCTTCTTCCGCCACAATGATCCGGTCGATCACGAATTCCGCATCGACCAGACGCAGGACGTCCAGCACCCGCGGCGTATCGTCAGTCAATGCCAGATCGATCCGTTCCTGATGAGCCGGGATCGGGAACCCGCGGTCGCAGATCGTGAAATACTCGGTGTGGCCCGTGGAGGCCAGCAAGTGGCTGAGACCGGGATGCAGGATTCCACCGCGTTTCACGATGCGGATTCGTCAGGATGCACTGCATCGAGCGCCTCCCGTTGTTCCCGTGTCACGCGTTCCTGGAGATCGGGTGCCAGACGCTTGAAGATGTAATGCCCTGCGGTTGGCATCGCCGCCACCAGCTCCCATCCCAGGTCACCCAGTTCGTTGAGATGGTCAGTTGTCATCGGCTGGTCGCTATGTTCAACGTGATATTCCCAACGATCGTTGTTCATGACTCTGCTCCAGTCAGCCCGTCTTGCGGGATTTCGGACGGCGTCAGGTCGGCAAGCACGCGGATTTTCATATCCTGAATGTGATTCTCGAGCGCGTTGGTGGCGGCGTCAATATCCTCATCCAGCAGGAACTCAACGATGGCCCGATGCTGGTCCAGCGCAATTTCCATCCAGCCCGGCAGTTCGGCACCGGTTTGTTGGTAGATCGCGACCTGGGTCCAGAGGCTGTTGGTGATGGTGGTCAGGCGCCGGTTGCCGGATTTCTCCACCAGCCAGCTATGGAACCCCCGGTCAGTACGGAGGAAGGCATCGGCTGCCGCCTCCCGTTCCTCGTCGGTTTTGGCAAATCGGATCAGCCGCTCAACATGTTCCAGCTCGAACAGGGCGCGTTCGTATTCTTCGCGGTGATTGTCATGGGGTACCTGACGCAGGGCAAAGCCTTCCAGCGCTGCCCGGAGATCGAAGATTTCCTCGATATCCTTGCGATCGATGGTGGCGACGAAGAATCCCCGGTTGGGCTCTGTGACGACGATACCGTCCTGCACGAGCTGGACGAGTGCCTCACGAACCGGAGTCCGGCTGACACCCAGCTCCGAGCTGAGATGGAGATCGGAGAGCTTTTCTCCGGCGTGAAGCTCCTGTCGCAAAATGCGGTCGCGCAGGATCCGGTAGACATCGGAGCCCAGATTACGTCGTTCGATCGGGGCAGGGGCGGGGCGGGTTCGGTTGCGGGCGGGATCGCTCATATGGCGTCACTCCATGTGTTGGCGCCGACGTGGCGTGGTCCCGACGATGTGCATCGGGGGGAAAGGCTGTTCAGTCAAATCATGGAAGCGCGTGACTCACGTTCCGTGAAGTCGCTTCTCCTGGAAAGCGGCGGCGATCGATACGCGTACCAGCTTTGAAGGGGCACACTTTGTGGTCGTCGCTTGGGTACCAGAAGTGTAACTCCCATATACAATGCATTTTAGCTGTTGGCAAGCGGACGTGACGCGCATAGGTTCACGGAGTGGATCGGGCGCATAGGAGAAATGAAGCATGACAAGGACATTGGCATCACGCATGGATCGCATTGGCACGGAAACCGCCTTTGCCGTACTTGCACGGGCGCGGCAGCTGGAAGCGCAGGGGAGAGAGGTCGTCCATCTTCAGATCGGGGAGCCCGATTTCGATACGCCATCGAACATCATCGATGCCGGCGTGGAAGCGTTGCGCTCGGGGTGGACCCATTACGGACCGGCCGCAGGCGATCCTGAACTGAGGCAGGCCATTGTCGATTACATCCGCAGGTCGCGTGGTGCGGATTACCGGCCGGAGCAGGTTCTGGTGACACCCGGCGGCAAGCCCATCATGTTTTTCCTCATCACCGCGCTGCTGGAAGCGGGCGATGAGGCTATCTTCCCCGATCCCGGTTTTCCGATCTACCAGTCGATGATTGAATTCACCGGGGCAAAGGCGGTGCCCATCGCCCTCCGGGAGGAGAATGACTTCAGCCTGGACGTGGACGAACTTCGCAGCCTGGTGACTGACAGGACCAAATTGCTGATCATCAATAGCCCGGCCAATCCCACCGGTGGCGCATTGTCGCAGGCGGACCTGGAGGCGATTGCCGAACTGGCGATCGCCAACGATCTCATCGTGCTGGCAGACGAGATTTATGCCGAGCTGCTGTACGATGGCGAGCATCATTCCATTGCCGCCCTCCCCGGCATGGCGGAACGCACCGTTATCCTGGACGGATTCTCCAAGACCTACGCCATGACCGGGTGGCGCCTGGGCTATGGCCTGTTTCCGGAATGGCTGGTGGAGCCCGTCGTCACGCTGATGGTGAACAGCAACTCCTGCACGTCGGTCGCGGTCCAACGGGCTGGACTGGAAGCGCTCACCGGGCCGCAGGATGCTGTCGGGGAGTTCCGTGAGGCATTCATGCGGCGGCGTGAGTTGATCGTGAGCGGATTGAACGCCATCCCCGGTATCACCTGTGTCATGCCGAAAGGCGCCTTCTATGCCTTCCCCAACATCACCGCGACCGGGATGACCAGTCAGCAATTCGCCGATTACCTGCTGGAGGACTATGGGGTCGCGGCCGTTGCCGGCACCAGCTTCGGCGCCGCCGGAGAAGGCTACATCCGTATCTCCTATGCCACCTCGGAAGCAAACCTCGAGAAGGCCCTCGGCCTGATCGGCCAGGCCGTCAGCGCGTTACCGGTTAGCTAAACGAAATCCGGATGCCCCTCTACGAGGTATTTTGATCCGTAGTCGTAGCTTCATACGGAAGAAACGAAAACGCAAAATTCTCCCGGCATTATCTGGTAGGGGAGACCCTCGCAGCTGCGGCCGGTGGTCTCCCGCCATCCGACCTCCATGTTCCCGGGTCCCGTACGCATACTGCAGAATTCGGAGTGATGTCTGCATTCGCCCGGTTAGCCATCCATAGCGTTCGTAGAACTGGCCCTTGTGGCCAGTTTCTTAAGTTTGGCCTTTTGTGGGGTGAGACTTGCCAAAACGCCACAAGCTCCGTAGGTTGGAGGTCGAACTCCACCACCCGTCAGGAGCTTGTGATGTCCCAGTCTCCCTCCACGTCAGCATCACTGAGTACCCGCCTCATCGACGAGTTGCGCCCGATCTGTCTGGCGGCCACCGGGCAGGAGCGGGTGGGCCACCGCTTGCTCGCCGTGACCATGGGATTGATCCTGGTCAGTGGCCGCACCATGCTGACCCGGGTGTTGCTGGCCCTGGGATTGGGGTGGCGGGACTGGAGTGCCACCTATCGCCTGTTCCGGCAGGCGCGTGTCGATCTGGCGGTGCTCCGGCGGGCCGCCCTGACGCGGTGGCTGCGCCAGTACCCCGCAGACGGCCCCCTGCTCGTGGTCCTGGATGGCACCCAACTGCCCCGCACCAGCCGGACCATGCCAGGCGTGGGGTTCCTGCGGGCGCCACGGACGCCAGCCTGGCGACCGGGCATCCATTATGCCCAGCGTTGGGAAGGCCTCAGCGGCCTGACCCCACTCCGTGCCGAGGGCGATACCCGCGCGATCCCGCTCTGGTTCGAACCGGCCCCCACGCCGAAAGCGTCCCCCTGGGCAGGCATCGCGCCCCGTCCGGAATGGGCGGCGGGACTGGCCGCCCTCGGCTGGCTTCGCACCGAACTGGCGCAGCAGGCGGCGGCCCGCCGGGAGATCGTGGTGTTGGCCGATGGCGCCTATACCGGCGCGGAGATGTGGAACGGGGTGCCTGACCACACGACGCTGCTGGCGCGGTGCGCCAAAAACCGGGCCCTGTTCGCCCTGCCACCGGCACCAACACCGGGGCGGGGCCGCCGTCGGTTGTACGGTGATCGTGCGCCCACACCGCAGGAGCAACGGGCCGCACCCGGGGGGTGGCAGACGGTGACGTGTCAGGTTCGTGGCCAGGAACGCCAGCTGCGCACGAAGCTGACCGGCCCCTGGGTGGTGCGCAAGGCCAGTGCGCATCCGGTGTTTCTCATCACCGTTGCCGGGATCAGTCGGCAACGCGGGTCCCGGCGTATCCAGCGCGATCCGACCTATTACCTGGTCTCGGCACGGCAGGCAGCCACGGGCATCTGGGACCTGCCGTATGCCCTGCAGGAGCTGGTGAGGTGGGCGTGGCAGCGCTGGGAGGTGGAAGTCATGCACCGGGAACTGAAGAGCGGCTGGGGGTTGGGCGACCAACAGCAATGGCACCCGGTGAGCGCAGCCCTGGTCCCCCAATGGGTGGTCTGGGCCTCTGCCATGGCGCTGCTGCTGGCCGGGGACACACCGCCGGTGGTTCCGGCCACCAAATGGTATCGGGGGCGCCGGTGGACACCACGCGATGTGCTGACGGAAGTGCGGCAGGATCTCTGGCACCAATCGTTACCGGAATTCCTGCTTCCTGCTGGCGGATGCCCGACAACCCGTGTGGAAAACGCGGCCCAGCCACCTCCCCCGCTGGCGTGGCTGCGGATCGCCCACGCCATCTCGCGCCTGAACGCGCTATCGTGCTCCCTCCCGACGACGTTTGCCGATGATGTCCATCACGCGGCCCGGTGCAAAGTGCCAAACTTAAGGAACTGGCCCTTGTGGCCAGTTTCCGCCGACACATGTGCGTGGTGGGCACGGAGGCTGGCAACCAGCCCTTGCCTCACAATCACTTATCACCCCGGGCCGGAGCGGGGCGCATCGGTTCGCGAGCCCTGCAGGCCGTCGCCACGGAGACCCGTACGGGCGAGGCCCGCAGCCGCGAAGCGGCATCTTGCATCGCCCCTTGCTGCCTGATGACCGTTCATGAATCATTCGGGCTCTCCACCACCCATCATGCTGAGGCCGCAGCCGAAGCATCCCCCGGCGAAGCCGAATGCACGCCATCGGCATGGACAAACCAGCACCATCACGCGCAAACGCACCCCGCTGGAAGTGGCGCACATTCCCATCCTGAATGCGTATAAGAGGTAGGAGACGTGTTCTCTGACGGGAAACTGCTCACGTGCGGAATCAAGGCTGCCAGAATGCATCGGGCAAGGCTGCCACATGGCAGCCTTGAAATGCCCGCAGAATCAACGAAAACGGGCAAGACTGCCACAATGCCACATAGTTTTGTATTCTGGCAGCCTTGCCCGTTACGCTCCCAGCGCCATACGGACGTGAAGCGCTAGATGAAGCCGCAAGCGGGTATCCGGATCATCCAGGTTCAACCCGGTAATCTCGGCGATCCTGTCTAACCGGTACAACACGGTATTGCGATGCACCTGCAGGATGGCTGCCGTTTCTTTCGGGCTGCAATTGGCCGCGAAGAATGCCTCCATCGTCTGTGTCAGGTTCGATCGATGAACGCGATCGTAATTCAGCAGCGTGCTCAGCGTTTCTTCCTGGAATGCCTGCAATTCGGGAAGCTGTTCGGCCGCGAGGATGAGCCGGTAGATACCGAGGGCGTCGAAATCGGTGATATGTCCGGCCCCATGCAGTCGTCGTCCCAGCGTGAGCGCTTGCCGCGCTTCCTGATGTGACTGCCGGATGCCGTGGATCCCCTGCCCGGGCCGGCCGATTCCCACCGAGACAACCTCGGAGAACCCATGGGATTGCAGGGCTTCCTGCAGTGTATCCCGGATAGTCCTGGCCACCTCCGCCGGGGTGATTGCATCTGCCGTCGGCCAAACGACTTCGGCGCTGGTGTTGCGGACCCGCCAGAGAATATTCAGTCTCAGTTGACGTTGGGCATGCCGCAGTCCTTCTTCAAGTACCGGCCAGCGGCCTTCCCGTGAGCGAGCCGGACCGCTCTGGGCGGGATCGACCCGCGCGTTAAGGGTGCAGAATTCCTGGTTCAGGTCGTGACCCAGCCGCTGCGCCTGTTGGGTGAGGGAAATCTCGCTGCGCAGCGCCCCGTCCAGCATTTCATCCAGGACATTGAGTTCCACTTCTCGCCGCACGCTGGCGGCTGCCTGCTCTCGTGAGAGAGCCACCGTGCTGGCCGCCGCCGCCCGGGACGCCAGGATCGAGTCCTCGGCACGCTCGTCGCCCACCGGTACCAGCAGTGAGACATTCCCGAGTAACCCGCTGCGTCCTATCACCGGCGCGACGACACGAAGCCAGTCTGGCTCCGCATTCCAAATGCGCACTGGTGGCTCGACCGCACTGGAAGAACCGATCGAGCGTAGCCACGCATGCACCGGGGTATTGGTTTGCACCAGGAACTGTTGCAGGTCCTCCAGGGAGACAGTCTGATCCGGATCGCTTCGGTAGCCCAGTATGCCGCCGTCGCGCCGCTCGATCACCACCGCCCGGCCAGCCAGTTTTGCCAGTTCTCCGGTTAGTTCATCGAGCGATTCACCGGCAATCGCCAACTCCATCAGTTGTCGACCGACATCCTGGCTGCGTTGCTGCAAGGCGCGTCGCCGTTCGGCGATCGCGCGGGATGTTTCCCGCTCCAGGTATCCGAAATCGACATTGGGCGGCAAGACCAGCAGGGGCATTGACGCCGCGTCGGCGGCAGCCAACGCTTCCGCATTCGGACGTCCATCGACCGCCAGCGCCGACACGCCGAACCCGGCGAGTTGGCGAATGGCATCGGCCAGCGTCAGGCGTTCATCGATCAGGTCCAGCACGCCGGAAGGAAGCAGGACGATCTCGCCGCCGGAGATATGGCCGAATGCCGGGGGCGCCGGTCGCAGGCGGATCGCCCAGGTCACTTCCCGGCCTGTACCGGCTTCCCCGGCGAGGATGGCCGTTCCCGACGGTAATCCGTTCTGCAGGATGTCCCGCACCGAGATGGCCGCCAGGTCACGTGATGTCTGGGCCATCATCACAGATCTCCGTAGCGCATGTGTTCCCAGGGGCTGACATGCAGTCGGTAATCCGCCCATTCCGCGCGCTTGACCGCCAGCAATTGATCGAAGATGTAGGCTCCCAGGATTTCGCGGATCACATCGCTCCCGGCGAGGGCATCCAGAGCTTCCCCCATCGTTTGTGGCAGACGCGGGATGCCCAGCCGGTTAAGTTCGTCATCGGCATACGACACCAGGTTCTCGTCCAGTGGCGCTGGCGGCTCAATGGTGTTGCGGATTCCGTCCAGGGCGGTACCGAGCGTGACGGCGATAGCGAGATAGGGATTCGCCATCGCGTCTGGACTCCGTAATTCGATATCGGCCGAAGCCCCCGTGGGAGTCGCCGGAACCCGCAACAGGGACCCGTGACTCACCCGGGCCCAGGTGGCGTGGGTTGGTGCCCGGTGTCCGTCGGCGAGCCGTTTGTAGGAGTTCACCGTCGTACAGACGATAGCGCTCATTTCAACCGCGTGGGCGATCTGGCCGCCGATCATATGCCGGGCAGTCGCCGAGATACCGTGGTCCGCATCGGAATCGTGCAACAAATCGGTCTTGTCCGGGTAGGACAGAATGCGCTGGAAGATGTGCATCCCGGAGCCGGGGGCATTGGCAAAGGGTTTGGCCATGAACGTGGCGCGCATCCCGTGACGGGACGCCACTTGGCGGATGATTTGCCGGGTGGTGATGATCTGGTCGGCGATGCCGATACCGCCGCGATGCCGGAAATCCAGTTCCTGCTGACCCGGTCCTGTTTCGTGATGTCCGCCCTGGACCCCAATCCCGAGTTCGTGCAGGGTCGCGACGATATCCGCCCGTACATCGGCGGTCGTGTCCTCACCGTCTCCGAAATACCCGGTTGCCGTGCTTTCCGGTAACAGCGTGGCGTGGGAAAGATCTTCTCCCTTGTAGAGGTAGAACTCGAGTTCGACACCAACCCGGTAATCCAGCCCGAGGCTGGCGGCTTCCTGGAGTTGCCGTTGCAGGGCAGAGCGCGGATCCCCCGCAAACGATTGTCCATTTCGCCGTGTCACCCAGCAGAAGATCTGGGCCCGCCGTGGCCCCGGTGACGCCTTGGGGAAGATGATCATGGTGCTCGTATCGGGCAACAGGAAGAGATCGATCTCCACCTGCCGTTTCCCTCCGGCCATGGCCGCACCATCGAACCGGTACCCGCGATCGAAGATGCTCGGGAGCAGCGATGCCGGAATCGTCACCGTGCGGATGCCGCCTCCGATATCGGTGAACTGGAGATTGACCAGCGTCACGCCATGCTCGTTCAGCATGTCCAGCGCCGCCCGGATTTCCTCCCGGCTGGGTGTGAGGAAATCGAGACCGAGATCGAGATGTGTTGACATGTCTCTGCTCCGACATAGTGACGGCCTGAAACGTCAGGCGTAAGTCCGGGAATTGATGAGGGACTGATGATTTCTTCATCCTGTTTGCCTATTCTGCATCCTTTTAGGCACAAAGTACAATCCCCTGCCCGAATTTCTTTTGCGCTGTGTACCTGTCGGAAGAATCTCCCGTTATATAGACTCAAAACTCCCACAACGTCGTGGAATGATCGTAATGAGCCAGTGCCGCGAGACCGAAAGAGCCCGGCGATGGCCTTTGGTGGTCGAAAAATATCGCTTGAATGGTGACAGGATTCACGATTTGGGCACCGCGCTCAACACCCTTGTATACGCAGGCCATCCTCGGTTCTCGTTTCATGAGCCAGGGTTGGCAAGGAGACACTTCCATGCCCACATCGTCCGGACTTAAGTCGCAACAGCAGTGGCACGCGCCGTTGTACGACCCGGTCTATGAGCACGATTCGTGTGGCGTGGGTCTGGTTGTTGATATCCAGGGACGCCCCTCCCGGGAGATTGTGGAGAAAGCCCTGGCGGGGCTTGTTAACCTCACCCACCGCGGTGGGGTGGGGGCGGATGCGCGCACCGGGGACGGTGCCGGCATCATGATCCAGATTCCCCATGCTCTCTTCGCCTCCTTGTTGGCGAAGGCTGATGAACCTGGTCTTGTGGCTGGTGATTACGGTGTCGCCATGCTCTTCCTGCCGCAGGATATCTCGCTCCGGGCGCACGCTCTGGAGGGGATCAAATCGGCCCTCGCGACGCGCAGCCTGGAGTCCATTGCCGTCCGTGACGTTCCTGTGGAACCTGGCATGCTTGGTGACACGGCATCGGCGATGCGCCCGCACGTGACGCAGGTCCTGATTCGGCGCCCGGAAGA